>Ga0206129_10000652_pt1 | contig 52188 bp, 53 predicted proteins | sample Helgoland_Spring_8_FD_148616 | JGI IMG/M metagenome (GOLD analysis project Ga0206129, IMG submission 148616) | Pelagic subsurface seawater microbial communities from Kabeltonne, Helgoland, North Sea - Helgoland_Spring_Bloom_20160502_2 | ecosystem: Environmental > Aquatic > Marine > Epipelagic ...
GCGGGCGATGAAGTCGGCATTGGTCAGATAGTCCTGCTGCAACTCGGTCCGCGGCAGGCTCTGATAGCCATGCATGGAGAGCAGGTGCGGCCGGTTCGCGCCATAGCCGTCGCTTTGTTGCAGGTGACAGAGATCGATGACATCGCTGCCGCGCAGCATGTCCATGGCCTTGCCGGCCATCCACGTGTCGAAGATGACCAGTTTGGCGGTATTCGCGCTCATCAGCGGACGGTTCCTTGCGGTCGGTTCGATGGGTTTTCGGCCATTCTAGTGCGCAGGGCGAGCCCGTGGCGAGACCCTCTTGCCACGCGCCTGGCCCGAGCCGGCCCATGGTAGGTCGAGCCGGTCGCCAACGGTGACGCCCAGCCGCCGGGCCGCGCCGCCGGCCAGTTCCAGGACGGCGGCCACCGGCTTGCGCGTGCCGCGCATTCGCTGCGAGAACGGCACTGCGTTGCGTTCGATATGGACGATGATGCCATCGGCGTCGGCGAACAGCATGTCCAGCGGTTCCGGCGTGTTGTCCATCCAGAAAAAGGCCGGGCCGGGCGGGCGCATGTCGAACAGCATGCCCTCGTCCGGGCCCAGCGCCGGGCGGCCCATCAGGCCGCAGGCGCGCTGCGGTTCGTCCATGGCGAGTTCGGCGGTGATGCTGTGGCGGGCCGTGTCTGTCTCGACCGTGACGGTCGCCGTCGGCAGGCGCGGTTGCGGAAAATGCTGGCACGCCAGCGCCATCTTCCCGGCAAACGCAAGCATGGCCAAAGCCAAAACCAACAGACGCATGGACGACCTCCGAACTCCAGAGCTTGCAAGATATGTTGCCGAAAGGCGCACATCTTGGCAGGATTACAACCAAAGTCCAATCTGGAGTGCCTCGCCATGCGCAACGACTACCAGCACATCACCGTCTCGCCGATTGCCGGCTCGCTGGGTGCCGAGATCGGCAATGTCGATCTTTCGGCGGAAAATCCCGAAGGCGTCTACAGCGAAATCCACCGCGCTTTGTTGGAAAACTTGGTCATTTTCTTCCGCGGCCAGGATATCACCCCGGATCGGCAACTGGCTTTCGCCCGCCGCTGGGGCGACCTGCACCAACACCCTTTTATGAAGGGCATGGACGACTATCCGGATATTCTGGAAATCAAGAAACTGCCGACCGACAAGAGGAATTTCGGCGGCGGCTGGCATTCCGACCAGATGTTCGCGCCGCAGCCTGCCATGGGCACCATCCTGCTGGCGCGCGAGACGCCCGACTATGGCGGCGACACCCTGTTCGCCAACATGTACGATGCCTATGACGCGCTCTCGGATGGCATGAAGGCGATGCTGGAAGGTGTCAAGGCGGTCTCGTCCGGCGACAACTTCAAGCAGGATGGCGGCAAGTCCCGCAAGGATGTCTATGGCCAGTACCACACCATGCAGGTGCGCGACCCGGCACCGGCGGAAAAGACCACCAACGCCCACCCGGTGGTGCGCACCCATCCGGAGACCGGGCGCAAGGCGCTTTATGCCGGCGGCCACTGGCGCCATTTTGAGGGCATGACCGAGGCGGAGAGCGCGCCGCTGATGGCCTTCCTGCGCGAGCATTCGACCCGGCCGGAATTCACCTGCCGCTTCCGTTGGCAGCCGGGCTCCATCGCGTTCTGGGACAACCGCTGCACCCAGCACTTCGCCATCGACGACTATCCGGGCAAGACCCGCGTCATGCACCGCATCACCGTTTGCGGCGACGAGCCGTTCTGACGCCAACGTTACCTCGATACGGCAAACGGCCCGCGCCGGTATCGGGCGCGGGCCGTTTGCGTTTGCGCGGTTGTCCGCACATCTGCGCCGGTCGCAAAGGGGTATGCGCCAAACGCATGGCTTTGACTCTTGCATTTGTAACCAGGGAAACGATATATAGGTACACTTTTACCCGGGTTATGGTTTTGGTCGATGGACGAAGAAGACGTTCTGTTTGCGGTTTTGGTTTCGGACGTGGCGCGCCTGCTGCGCACCGAATTGGACCGCCGCGCCCGCGGCCAGGGCCTGACGCGCTCGCAATGGCTGGCGCTTTCGCGCCTCGCGCGCTTTCCCGGCATCAGCCTGTCTGCGCTGGCGGAGATGCTGGAGATGGAGAAGCCCCCCGCCGGCCGCCTCATCGACCGGCTGGAGGAAGGCGGCTGGGTCCGCCGCGAGCCGGACCGGGTGGATCGCCGGGTCAAGCGGCTTTACCCCACGGCAGAGGCCGAGGCGATTTACAAGAAAATGCGCCGCATCGCGCGCGATACGATGCAGGAAGCCTTCGACGGCCTCTCCAGCGAAGACCATGACCTGGTGTGCAATGTCATGGCATCTGTCAAAAGCCGCCTGCAGGAAATGACCGGTCAGCCGAATGGCAATGGCGGCAACGGCAATGGACAGACCAACCATAACCAACGCCTAGAGGCGATTTCATCATGAGCGACCGTAAATCCCAACGTTTCTTATTGAGGGCTGTTCTTCTCATCGTCGTGCCGGCCATCGCGGTTGCCATTGGCGGCTATTTCTATCTGACCGGCGGCCGGTATGTGACGACCGAGAACGCCTATGTGAAGGCGGACATTCTCCAGATCAGTGCCGACGTGGAAGGCCGCGTTATCGATGTCATGGTGCGGGACCACCAGCGCGTGAACAAGGGCGACCTGCTGTTCCGCATCGACGTGGCCCCCATCGAAATCGCCGTGGCCCGGGCCGAGGCGGAGATGGGCATGGTCCAGACCGAGGTGGAGACCATGCGCGCCGAATACGAAGAGGCAAAGGCGGCCCTGGGCGAGATCGACGCCCGCATCGCCTATCTCACCCGCCTGACCGGCCGCCAGGAATCGCTTCGCAAGCGCGGCATCACCAGCCGCGACGCGCTGGACAAGGCCGCGTCCGACCTGGCGATCGAGAAGGAAAAAAAGATCGCCGCGCAACAGACCATGCGCCGCCTGCTGACCGCACTTGGCGGTGACCCGGACATGGATGCCCGCGAGCACCCGATGTACAAGGAAAAGGTCACCATGCTGCGCGACGCCAAGCTCGACCTGGACCGGGCAGCGGTCTATGCGCCGACCAGCGGCATCATCACCAATATGAAGCTGCAGGCGGGCGAGTTCGTCGAGGAAGGCAAGCCGGTGTTCTCGCTGATCTCCACCAGCCAGCCCTGGGTCGAGGCGAACCTGAAGGAGACCGACCTGACCCATGTGACGGTCGGCCAGACCGCTACCGTCGTGATCGACGCCTATCCGGACAAGGAGTTCACGGCGAAGGTGGAGAGCATCTCCCCGGCAACCGGCGCGGAATTCGCCGTGCTGCCGCCGCAGAACGCCACCGGCAACTGGGTCAAGGTGGTGCAGCGCCTGCCGGTGAAGCTGCGCATCGACGACGACCATGACGAGAACGCACCGCTGCGCGCCGGCATGACGGTCAGCGTGCGCATTGACACCAAACACCGGCGCGAATCGCTGCTGGCTCTGCAACGCACCTTCGGCGTCAACGCCCGGGCGGCCGACTGAAGGGACCTGTCATCCTGACCGTTACAAAGAAACGCGCGGGATGGGGAGCGGCGCTGGCTTTGCTGGCGCCGCTCGTGCTTTTGCCGGCATCTCCGGCCGGCGCTGGCCTTCCGCCGGTGGACCCGCCGGCCTGCCTGAAGGCCATGGACCGGGCCATGGCCGCCCTCAACGCCGGCCGCCACGGGCAGTCGGTGCCGCTGGTGCAGCGCCTGTCGGAAGAGGGCTGCCCGCAGGCCCGGCTCTTTCTGGGTCTCATGTATGTCGAGGCCGACGGCGTGCCGCAGGATTGCAGCCGCGGCGTGGCGCTGATCCGCGGCCTGGCCGATGCTTTTTACAACGACGCCCAGGTGTTTCTGGGCCGGCTCTACGAATATGGCCGCTGCCAGGAGCGCAATCTGGGAGAGGCCTACCGCTGGTATGCGGTCGCGGCGTCCCACCCCATCGTCTCCGACACCCGCGCCAAGGCCCGCGACCTGCGCCTGGCCAAGCAGGTGTTGCTGAGCGATACGGAGGCGAAAGCCGGCGATGCGGCGGCGCTCGCCTGGTGGCGCTCCCGCTGGTAGGGGCGCCGGCGGTCAATACGCAGTTTTGCGCTTGCGCCTTGTCGCAAAACCCCCGAAAGACGACGGATCGGGGCTAACGGCTGGGCTCTGTCCAAAGGTTTCCGCCCCACTTTGCCCCGGACGCAATCCGGGCCTTTGGCGTGAGTCCCGGGTCATGGCCGGCGTGGCGATGAACGGCAGTTTCGTCTTGAGGGGGCAGACCGCCGTCTTCGCCCATGTCTTTCTGCCGGGCACGTCTTTCCTGGAGAAGGACGGCACCGTGACCAACGCGGAGCGCCGGATCGGCGAGACCGCCATGGCCGTCGAAATCGGCGAACGCGTGCCGCAAGGCGTCGTCTACGCCGCCTTCCACCACCCGGCCTCCGGCGCCAACGCGATCGCGACGGAGTTCTTCGACTGGGCCGCCAACGGCCCGGAATACCCAACGGCCCGGAATACCCAACTGGCCAGAATACACGGTGACGGCGGTGCAGATCCACCCGACCGACCGCCCGTCTGCCTGGCAGCAGGAGCACGAAGCCCTGCACGCCTCCCGCTACAACGTCGCCGAGCCGGCGGCCGCGTGATCCGCATGCCCGACGTCTCGCCAAAGGTCGCCGGGCAATTGCCGGCCGCCGATGAAATGCACGCCGCCGGCTGACCTGGAGGACTTCGCCCTTGGCTTTGCCCTGACCGAGGGGCTGGTGGGCCGGGCCGGCGATGTGGAGGCCGTGCGCCTTGGCGAGGCGGCGGGCGGGCGGGTTGCCAAAGGCCTGGCCGAAGGCTTGTCCGACAGCGCCGGGCAGGCTGTGAAGCGCCTGTAACATTCTACCGGGTGGCGGCCCCTTCGCTTTCGGGGGACGCTATTCCGGGGGCCGTTGGAGACGGGGCAATTGCGTGGCATAGTGTCGTTGCGTATCTCGGAGCAGCCACCATGAACCATCCCGCCATCGCCTGGCCCGCCGAAGGCCTGACCCGCGTGCCCAACCGGCTCTATTCGGACACGGACATCTACGCGCAGGAGCAGGCCAGGATCTTTCACGGCCCGACCTGGAACTTCGCCGGCCTGGAGGCGGAAATCCCCAACGCCGGCGACTTCAAGACCAGCTTTGTCGGCGACACGCCGGTCATCGCCGTCCGCGACCGCGACGGCGGCGTCAACGTGCTGGAGAACCGCTGCGCCCACCGCGGCGCGCTGGTTTGCCTGAAGGTGCGCGGCAACGCCCGCAGCCTTGCCTGTGTCTATCACGCCTGGAACTACTCGCTGAAGGGCGACCTGATCGGCGTCGCGTTCGAGCGCGGCGTCAAGGGCCGGGGCGGTATGCCGAAGGGCTTCGACAAGTCCCAACACGGCCTGCGCAAGCTGCGCGTCGAGACCCTGAACGGCCTGATTTTCGCCAGTTTCGGCCCGGATGCGCCGCCGCTCGCCGACTATCTCGGACCCGATATTTTGCAGCGGGTTCAGCGCGTCACCCAAAAGCCGCTGGTCGTGCTCGGCCAAAGCCGGCAGGTGATGCACAACAACTGGAAGCTTTATGTGGAGAACGTGAAGGACAGCTATCACGCCAGCCTGCTGCACGCCTTCTTCGCCACCTTCAAGCTGAACCGCCTGACCATGGAGGGCGGCATCGTCGTCGATGGTTCGGGTGGCCACCATGTGAGTTGGTCGAAGGGCGCCCAGGACGTCGGGACCAAGACCGAGTACGAGGCGGGCGACATCCGCTCGAACGTCGCGGATCTGGCGCTTCAGGATACGAACCTGATCGCCGGGCGCGACGAGTTCGGCGACGGTATCACGCTGCAGATCCTCTCCATCTTCCCGAACTTCATCATGCAGCAGATCCGCAACGCGCTGGCGGTGCGCCAGGTGCTGCCGAGGGGGCCGGGCAAGACAGAACTGGTCTGGACCTATTACGGTTTTGCGGATGACGACGCGGACCTTCAGCAAATGCGCATGCGCCAATCCAACCTGGCCGGGCCGGCGGGCTATATTTCGATGGAGGATGGCTGTGTCGGCGGCTTTGTCCAGCGCGGCATAGCCGGCGCGGCGGACGGGCGCTCGGTGGTGCAGATGGGCGGGGAGGGGGCAGAGACACAGACGACGCGGGCGACCGAGACCTCGGTCCGCGGCTTTTGGAAGGCTTACCGGCCGTTGATGGGTCTGTGATACTGGCGGGCCTCCGATCCCTGACACATGGGAGCCTGCCATGGCTCGGACCATCGTGCCGGTCCAACCCTTCGACCTGGTGGTGTTCGGCGCCACCGGCGATCTGGCGAAGCGAAAGCTGATCCCCGGCCTTTACCACCGCTTCCGCGATGGCCAGATGCCGGCGAACGCCCGCGTCATCGGCGCCGCCCGGCGGGGGATGGGGGCGGAGGCGTTCCGCAGCCTGGCCGATGCGGCGCTGACCGAGTTCGTGCCGGCGGATGCGTTGGAGGCGGAAACGCGGCGCCGCTTTCTTGCCTGCCTGGATTACGTCGCCGTCGATGCCGCGGACGAGGGCGGTTGGGAAGAGTTGAAAGCCCGGTTGGATGCGAACCGGGAGCGCGTGCGTGCCTTCTATCTCTCGGTCGGGCCGGCGCTATTCATGGCCATTGGCGAGCGTCTGCAGCGCCACGGCCTTTGCCGGGGCGACAGCCGCATCGTGCTGGAAAAACCAATCGGCCACGATCTGGCCTCGGCCCGGGAACTGAATGCCTGGTTCGCCGGGCGGTTCGACGAGCGCTGCCTCTACCGGATCGACCACTATTTGGGCAAGGAGACGGTGCAGAACCTGATGGCGCTCCGCTTTGGCAATGCCCTGTTCGAGCCGCTCTGGAACAGCCGCTTTATCGACCACGTGCAGATTACGGTGGCCGAGAGCGTCGGTGTGACGGGCCGCGGGGGCTATTACGACGCGAGCGGGGCGCTGCGCGACATGGTGCAGAACCATCTGCTGCAACTGCTCTGCCTGATCGCGATGGAGGCGCCGAACCGGTTTGAGGCCGATGCGGTGCGCGACGAGAAGCTGAAAGTGCTGCGTGCGCTAGCACCGATCACGGACCCGGAGCGGATCGTCCGCGGCCAATACCATGGCGCGCGTGGCGTCTCTGCCTATCGGGCCGATGCGGAAAACCCGGAGAGCCGTACCGAAAGCTTCGTCGCGCTCCGGGCGGAGGTGGGGAATTGGCGCTGGTCCGGCGTGCCGTTCTATCTGCGCACCGGCAAGCGGCTGCGGGCGCGGATGTCGGAAATCGCGATCCAGTTCAAGGAACCGCCGCATTCGATCTTTCCACAGGCCGCCTACCAACAGACGCGCCCGAACGTGCTGGCGATCCGCCTGCAGCCGGACGAGGGCATTACACTTGGCATGACCGTGAAAGAGCCGGGGCCGGGTGGCATGCGCCTGACATCTGCCGATCTGGACATGACCTTTGCCGAGACCCTGGGCCAGGGCGTGCACATGCCGGACGCCTATGAACGGCTGCTGATGGACGTGATCCGCGGCGACCAGACGCTGTTCATGCGCGGCGACGAGGTCGAGGCCGCCTGGGCCTGGATCGACCCGCTGGTGGCCGCCTGGGCGGAGGGCGAAGCGCTGCCGCATGCCTACGACCCTGGCTCCGCCGGCCCGGACGATGCGTTGGGGCTGCTGCACCGGGACGGGCGGCGATGGCGGCCGATTGCGGTTTGAGCGCGTCCGGCTCTTGCGTTTGGCCGGCCCGGCCCTAGGTAGGAGAGACTGCCGGTTTCCGTTTGCACTCAGGGGTTTGCCTTGCGCCGCTTTCGACCGATTTTCGCCGGCTGCTGCCGATGACCGCCGACGACGAAGCCTCGCGCTTTTCCCGCCGCGCGCGCCGCTATGTCGGCACCTCGCGCACCGTCGGCTCGCTGGCGGCGAAGGTGGCGGGCGAGCACTATCTCGGCCTGAAAATGGACCGGGAGCGCCACGCGGCAACGCTGCGCAAGGCGCTGGGCGGCCTGAAAGGGCCGTTGATGAAGGTGGCGCAAATCCTGGCCTCGATCCCCGACGCGCTGCCGAAAGAATATGCCGAGGAACTCAGGCAGCTTCAGGCGAACGCGCCGCCCATGGACTGGCTGTTCGTGCGCCGGCGCATGACCGGGCAGTTGGGCGCCGGCTGGCAGGAGCGGTTTGCGGATTTCGGCCAGGAAGCGGCGCACGCCGCCAGCCTCGGCCAGGTGCACAAGGCGGCGCTGCACGATGGCCGTACCGTCGCCTGCAAGCTGCAATATCCGGACATGGCGAGCGTGGTCGAGGCCGATCTCAGCCAGTTGAAGCTGATCTTCCAGCTCTATTCCCGCTTCGACAAGGCGATCCACACCGACAATATCTATGAGGAGGTTGCAGCGCGCCTGCGCGAGGAACTGGATTACCGGCGCGAGGCGAAGCAGATGCGCCTCTACCGCCACATGCTGGCGGCGGAGCCCGGCGTGCACGTGCCGGAGCCGGTGGAGGACCTGTCCACCGGGCGTCTGCTGACCATGACCTGGCTGGACGGGGTGCCGCTGCTGGAGGCCTGCGAGCGGCCGTTGGAAGAGCGCAACCGCATCGCCTGCAACATGTTCCGCGCCTGGTATGTGCCGTTCTATGACTACGGCATCATCCATGGCGACCCGCATCTGGGCAACTACACGGTGCGGGCGGACAACAGTGTCAACCTGTTGGATTTCGGCTGCATCCGCGTGTTCTCGCCGAGCTTTGTGGAGGGCGTGATCGACCTTTACAAGGCGATCCGAGACAACGACGAGGCGCTGGCGGTGCATGCCTACGAGACCTGGGGCTTTCAGAACCCATCGAAAGAGTTGATCCGGGTGCTGAACCTTTGGGCCGAATTCATCTACGCGCCGCTGATGGAGGACAAGGTCAAGAAGATCCAGGAAAGCGAGAGTGGCCATTACGGTGCGACGGTCGCCAGCAAGGTGCACGAGGAATTGCGCAAGCTGGGGGGCGTGAAGCCGCCACGCGAGTTCGTGCTGATGGACCGGGCTGCCATCGGCCTTGGCAGCGTGTTCATGCATTTGAAGGCGGAGATCAACTGGTATCGCCTGTTCCACGACCTGGTGGGCGACTTCGACAGCGAGTCGCTGGCCCTGCGCCAGGCGGAGGCGTTGGCGTCGGTCGGGCTGGAAATCGAGACGGACGGCGCAATGGCCTCTTGACTGAAATGTTATAATATAACATACGATTGAGGTTGTGAGACACGGTTGCTCCGACTCAAAGAGGCTTTGCGATGCGGATTCTGGCGGTTTTGACGGTCGTTTTGGGGGCGGCGGCGCTGCCGGTTCGCGCGGCAGACCCGCCGCGCGTGGTGGTCACCCTGAAGCCGTTGCACAGCCTTGCCGCCGCGCTGCTGGAGGGGATTGCCAGGCCAGACTTGCTGCTGGACGGCGCCGCCTCGCCGCATGCGCAAGCGCTGCGGCCATCGCAACGGCGGGCGCTGCAGGCGGCGGACGTGGTGGTGTGGGTCGGGCCGGAGCTGGAAGGATTTCTGGTGAAGCCGCTGTCGGTCTTGCCGGACCGGGTGCGCCTGGTCGGGCTGCTGGGCGAAACCCCGAACCTGCACCGGCTGCCCATGGCCGACGGGGATGGGGATCAGGACCATGGCCATGGCGATCACGGCCATGGGGATCACGGGCATGGGGATCACGGGCATGAGGATCACGGCCATGAGGATCACGGGCATCATGGCCACGAGATCGGCGCCTATGACCCGCACATCTGGCTGTCGCCCGAGAACGCGCGCGCCATCGCCCGGCACCTGGCCGCGGTGCTGGCGCCGCTGGTGGACGACCCGCGCCTCGGCGCCAACGCAGCCGCTTTGGATGCACGGTTGCAGCGCCTGCAGGCCGATCTGGCAGCGCGCCTGGGGCCGGTTCGCGAGCGCCCGTTCGTGGTGTTCCACCCGGCCTACACCTATCTGGTCGAGGCCTTCGGCCTGCACCAGGCCGGCGCCATCGCGTTGGCACCGGAACAGGGGTCTAGCGCCCGGCACCTGGCGGAGCTGCGCGAGCGGATCGACGAGACGGGGGCTGTCTGCGCCTTCCGCGAGCCGCAATTCTCGGAGCGCGCCGTGGCCGGCCTTGCCCGCGACACCGGCCTCAAGCTGGCGGTGCTAGACCCGCTGGGCGTGGACGTGCCGGCGGGACCGGGTGCCTATGCGGCGATCCTGGAGGGCATGGCGGCATCGCTGGCGGCCTGCCTTGCGAAGTGAGGACGGGGGGCTCTTGACCGGGCGGAGCGGTGCGGTCTTACTGGCGGCCTGAAAAGGCCACGGAAGGAAGCGCCCATGTCCCCCACTCCTCCCCACACCTCTGCCCAAGGCCTGAAAGCCTGGCTGCATGACGGCGGCGAAATCGCCGTGCTGGATGCCCGCGAGGAATGGACTTTCGGCAAGCGCCACCTGTTGCTGGCGTCGTGCGTGCCGCTGTCGCGCATGGAGTTGATGGTGGATGACCTGGTGCCGCGCCGTGATACCCGCGTCGTTTGGTGCGACGATGGCGAGGGGTTGGCGGAGACCGCGGCGGCGCGCATGGCGGCGCTTGGCTATTCGAAGGTTTCGGTGCTCCAAGGCGGCGTGAAGGGCTGGGAGGCTGCGGGCTACCGCGTCTACAGCGGCGTTCATGTGCCCTCGAAAGCCTTCGCCGAGGTGGTCGAGCACGAGGCCGGTACGCCCTATGTGACGGCGGAGCAAATCAAGGAGATGATCGACTCCAAGGCCGACATCGCCATCTACGACAGCCGCTCCTACGAGGAATACAACAACAACAGCATCCCGACCGCGATCAGCGTGCCGGGGGCGGAGCTGGTCTACCGCTTCACCGATCTGACGCCGTCGCAAGACACGCTGGTGATCGTCAATTGCGGCGGGCGCACCCGCTCGATTATCGGCGCGCAATCGCTGATCAATGCGGGCTTCGGGAACAAGATCGTCTCCATGAAGGATGGCACCATGGCCTGGCATCTGGCCGGCTACGAAGTGGTGAATGGCGCGGACCGCCGCCCGCCGGAGGTCTCGGAGAAAGGCCGGCAGGCGGCATTCGAGGGCGCGGCGAAAGTGCGTCGGATCTGCGACGTGCGGGAGATCGACTTCGCGACGCTGGAGCGATGGCGCGCCGAGGCGGCCACGAAAACCACCTATGTCATCGACGTGCGCACGCCGGAGGAATACGAGGCCGGACACTTGGCCGGCGTCCGCTCTGCGCCCGGCGGGCAGTTGGTGCAGGAGACCGACAGCCATATGGCCGTCTGGGGTGCGCGCGCGGTCATCATCGATGACAACGGTGTGCGAGCCACCATGACCGCCTCCTGGCTGAAGCAGATGGGCTGGGCGGATGTGGCGATCCTGAAAATGGATGCGCTCGGCGGGGCCGGCGGCGCGCTGGTGAAGGGGCGTCATGTGCCGGCGGCATTGGGTTTCAAGGCCGGTTCGGTCGCCACCGTCTCGGTTGCGGAACTGAAACAGGCATTGGATGCCGGCACGGCGGTTGTGGTCGATTTCGCCGACAGCCGCAGTTATGGCCGCGGTCATATCCCCGGCGCCTGGTTTTCCACCCGCGCCCGGCTGAAGGACGCGCTGGCGAAGCTGCCGAAGGCCCGGACGCTGGTTTTCACCTCGCCCGACGGCGAGCTCGCCGGGCTGGCTGCCGCCGATGGGCTCGCCCCCGAAGTCAAGGTGCTGGCGGGTGGGACAGAGGCTTGGCTCGCTGCCGGTCTGGCTCTGGAAGAGGGCCACACCAACATGGCGGACGAGGCCGACGACGTTTGGCTCTCCGCCCGCGAGCGCGGCCAGAACCGGGAGGAGGCGATGCGGGAATACCTTGCCTGGGAAATCGACCTGGTAAACCAGATGGCGACCGATGACGACCACCGCTTCCAGGTGGCCGTGCCGGGATAGGGCGCGGCTCGCTGCGCGCCCCGGCGGTATCCGCCTCGCCGCGCCGCCGGCTCAGACCGGAACGGTGCCCTTGACCACTGTGCGGTGGAGCACGCGCGGGTGCAGGGCCATGTCGTAGTTGCGGTCGGCCCGGTGCAGCAGCACGCGGTTGTCCCAGAGCACCAGATCGCCCTTGCGCCAGTTGTGGCGATAGACAAAGCGCTCTGCCGTGGCCCGTTCCAGTAGGTCGGCCAGCAGGGCGCGGCCCTCGTCATAGTCCATACCCTCCACATGGCCGATATGGACGCCCAGATACAGCGACTTGCGGCCCGTGGCGTGGCTGCGCACGATGGGATGGCTGACCGGCGGCCGCTCGCGTTTCTGTTCCTCGGTGGCTGGCTTGTTGCCGGTGTTCCGGCGGTTCGCCTCCCAGGAATGGACGGCGCGGAGGCCCGCAAGCGATTGTTTTTCTTCCTCCGGCAGCGCCTCATAGGCCATGACCATGTTGGCGAACAGCGTATCGCCGCCTTCTGCCGGCACCTCGATAGCGTGGAGCATGGTCAGCAGCGACGGCACGGCGTGATAGGACTTGTCCGTGTGCCAGAAATAATTGCCGTGGGTGTTGGGCGTCACCGTCGGCTTGCCGGTCTTCTCGTCCAGGTTGGTGACGGTGTGGACCAGCGGATATTTCTCGCCGTTGTCCAGGCGCCCGACATGCTCCTCGAGCTCGCCGAAATTCTGGGTGAAGGCGTATTGCTGATCCTTGGTCAGATTCTGATTGCGAAAGACCAGAATGTGATGCTGGTCCATGGCTGCCATGATGGCGTCCGCGGTCTCGCGCGATAGCGGTTGGGAAAGGTCGATGCTGCTGATCTCGGCACCGGCGACATCCGAGATGGGCGTGACGGTGAAGGGCCAGGCGCGGGGGGCGGCGCTGCCGCTGGCGGTGTGCAGGGACATGGGGCAAACCTCGCTTGTTATGCTGCTTTGGTCGCAAGTCTAACCCGGCTTGGTACTTGGGCGAAAGCGCTTTAGCGCCTCGGCTGGAACGGTCGCCCCAGGCTCGCCGGCGCGGAGGGCCAGCCCAATGTCCGTATCGGCCCGCACCGCGCCATAGCATTTGGAGATGCCAGAGAGTTGGGGCAGGGGGCATCGTCTCTGCGAAAACGGGGCGGGATTGCCCCAAAATGAAAATCCCGCAGCCGGGGGCCGGCTGCGGGATTGGAACTGACCTAATTCCCCGTGGGGAGGGGCTAACGGCGGCGACGGCGCATCTGGGCGGCGCCAACGGCCACCAGCCCGGCACCGATCACGGCCAGCAAGGCCGGTTCCGACACGATCATGGACTCAGCGCCTTCCACTTCGATCTGCAGGGACATGCCAAAGCCGGAAAGCAGGGTGGATGTGCTGCCTTCCAACCGGAAGGTGCCAATGCTCGGGCTGTTGTAAAAACCGCTCAAATCGGTGACTTCCAACTCGCCGGCGAAGGTAAAGTCTTGCATCGTGCCGCTGGTATTGACGGAGGCTTCCAGAGTGGAAGTGATCGCAAACTGCAGCGTGCCGGTTTCGGAACCGGCCGGCGCCACCGGCATGCTCATGCCAGGAAAGCGCGTATAGTCCACCTCGAACCAAACGCCGTTGTTGCCGGCGCCCGTTGTCAGATCGATGCTGCCCAGAATGGTCGGCGTGGCGCCGACGACGGCTTCCAACTCGCGCGTGCCGAATGGCACCATGTCGGAGCCGTCGAAATTCAGCGTGCTGCCGGACGCCAACGCGTTATCCGGGGACGTACCGTCGCCGCCGAAATTGAACACGGCGATATCCCCGAGGTTGGCGAACGCGAAGGTTGCCTGGGCGGGCGCCGCTGCAACGCCAATCGCCAACGCGGCGAGCATGCTTGCGATGCGGATTGAATAGGTCATGTTCACTTCATCTCCAAACGTCTCTTGATGTCGCCAAGCGAGTCTCTGGACTAACCGCTTGGCCCGCCCTTGTGCAGGAATTAGTGCAATTTCGGTGCCAAATTCAACCTGCCGTCAAAAAACATCTAACTTCTTGTGATGGCGCGGGATTTTCACCTGAGGCGCGAACGGCTTCGCTCTGGTGGCTGTAAAAAATCCTGACACTGTTTCGATTGCTGTGCGCCATGACCGATGGGCCGGTCGAGCCAGGCGAGTACGGCGACCCGGAGGCCGCCGACCGGACACGACGAAGGCGTTGATCAGAGCGGTGCGTATACCCTTCCTGGCCGACGATGGGCTGTTCACAAAGTTTGTCCGGCGCTGCACCAAGGGGCGGAGCGGCAACTGGGTGTCAAAATTCCTCACGCCCGGCGGGCGAAGTGTAAGGTCTTTTTGCCGGGCAAGCCGCGGGCGGAGGCCGGGCGGGAGTGTAACGTTTACCTTACATCATCCGGCGTCTTTACGGGTTTGGGGCGGTCTTGGGGCGGTATGATTGGGGCGGTTGTATGGCAACTGTCACTCGGGAACCGCCTGGAAATCCCATGTTTGAAGGGGTTGTGGATGCCGTCAATGAGTCGGTGGGGTTTGGCATGGAATTTGCATTGGGTTTTGGGGAACGAAATTTTGCCCCCCGGCGCCGGTTGAACGGGCGGCCCTTGTCAGGGTTACGGCTTGGCCGCAGGTGTACGGAGCGACGAGTGAACGACGCGAAGGAAATATGTTGATGCGAGCAATGATGATAGCGGCCGCCGCCACGGTTATGACAGCCGCCGCCGCCCATGCGGGGCCGGTTGCCGGGCCGGGGCAGATTGCGACAGTGCAGATTGTAGACGGTGTTTATTCGGCTGTGGCGCCGATCGATATCGGCACCGCCATCGACCTCACCGGCTTGTCGCCGAAGAGCGGTCAGGCGACCGAGGAATTCCTGGCGCTGGATGCCAGCGCGGTTCTGCCGGATGTGATCGGGCTCGCGCTCGAACTTGGAACCTCGAACAACGGCTTGTCCTTTGCCATACCGTTCGACCGGTCCCTGCTGGCGCCTGGCGATCGGGTGTTCGACACGGGTGCCAATGACCAAACGGGCACCATCGTGGCCGAGATTACCGCGACCCTTGGCATGAATCTCGACGATCCGTTTCCGACCCCCGGGCATGTGAATATCGGCGGAACTGTCATGTTCACCGACGCCTCCGGCACTTACGAGCCGACCGAGGGCGCGTGGTTGTTGAGCTTCGCCTATACCGAGAACGTCCCGTCTCCGTCCGGCGGCGCGACCCTGTCTCTGTCGACCGACATTTCGATTATCCCAACATCCGTGACGGAGCCGGGCGTGCTCGGCCTGCTTGGGCTTGGCGTTTTGGGCCTTGGCTTGGCGGCGCGGCGGCGCGGCTGACCGTTCCCGCTCCTTCGCGTTGGTTTCGGTAGCAGCGCCCGAAGGCCGGGCGCTGCTTTTTCGCGTTTTTTGGGACGGTTGCGGGCACCGCCCGGTTTTCTTCGCCGATCCGCTGGATTAGGCTGTCAGCAACCATGACCGACTGCGCGAGGATCCGCCCCCCATGCCCCGTTTCGATGGCAAAATTGCCCTGGTTACCGGTGCCGCCTCCGGTATCGGCCGAACCGCCGCCGCCATGCTGGCCGCCGAGGGGGCCTGGGTGGCGCTCGCCGACATCAACACCGCCGACGGCGAGGCGGCCGCCGCCGCGCTCGGCCCATCCGGGTTTTTCGTTTCCCTGGACGTGACCAGCGAGGGCTCCTGGCAACAGGCGCTGGCGGCGGTGAAACAGCGTTTCGGCGGCCTGCACGTGCTGGTGAATGCCGCCGGCATCTCGCCCGGCGACACCATCGAGAACGCCAGCCTCGAGCACTGGCATAAGGTGCACGCCATCTGCCTGGACGGCGTGTTTCTCGGCTGCAAGCATGCGGTGCCGCTGCTGCATGATTCCGGCGGCGGCGCCATCGTCAACATTTCCAGCGTCGCCGGCCTGGTCGGCGTGCCGCGTCTGGCGTCCTATTCCTCCGCCAAGGCGGGTGTGCGCAACCTGACCAAGTCTGTGGCGTTGCATTGCGCGCAGATGGGCTATGGTATCCGCTGCAATTCCGTGCATCCGGGGCCGATCGACACGCCGATCCTGGCCCAGACGCACGGTGGCCGGCTGGAGCCGCGCCATATCGAGGCGCGGGAGCGCTCCATCCCCATGGGCCGGATCGGCCGGCCGGAGGAGGTGGCAAAGCCCATACTCTTCCTCGCGTCCGACGATGCCAGCTTTATCACCGGCACGGAGCTGGTGGTGGACGGCGGCTACACCGCCCGCTGACCGGCGGCCATCCCATCACAGGAAAGGCCCATCACAGGAAAGGATACCCCATGGCCAACCGTCCCGGCCGCATGGAAGGGAAGATTGCGCTCATCACCGGCGGCGCTTCCGGCCTTGGCAAGGCCACGGCGGAGTTGTTCCTGGCGGAGGGCGGGCGCGTCATGATCGCCGATGTCAATGCTGCCGCCGGCAGAACGGTTGCCGCAGCGCTGGGGCAGGCCGCAGCCTTCGTGCCGCTCGATGTCACCGACGAGGCCGCCTGGATCGAAGCTTTTGCCGCAACGAAGGCCTGTTTCGGCGGCCTGCACGTGCTGGTCCAGAGCGCCGGCATCGCCATCACCGCCGCCGTCACCGAGACCAGCCTGGAAGACTGGCGCCGCGTCCACGCCATCGATCTGGACGGTGTCTTCCTCGGCTGCAAGCATGGCGTGCCGGCGATTGCCGAGACGATCGCCGCGCCCGGCGGCCGCTCGGCCACGGGTGCCATCGTCAACATCTCGTCGATAGCCGGGGTGATCGCCGGCCACAACATGGCGGCCTACAACTCGGCCAAGGCGGGGGTGCGGCATTTGTCGAAGTCGGTGGCGCTGCATTGCGCGCGCCAGGGGCTGGCGATCCGCTGCAACTCCGTGCATCCGGCTTTTGTCGACACGCCGATCCTGGACGACGTGGCCGGCGGCATGGACCGCGGTCAGGCCCTCGCCAAACTGGGGCGCCAGGTGCCCATGGGCCGGGTGGGCCGGCCGGAGGAGGTGGCCTATGCCATTCTTTACCTGGCCTCCGACGAGTCCAGCTTTACCACCGGTTCCGAGTTGCTGATCGATGGCGGCATTGCGGCGATGTGAGATTGCCGTCTTGTGTGCGTTTCAACCGTCTGGCCGGTGCCGGGTATCGTCCTCGGCTGCCGCGGGGGAGGTTTCGGGCTCCTGGCCCGAGGGCTCGACCCACTGCGCCCATTCCGGCGAGATGTGGGCGAAATAGGTGAAAACTTCCAGAAAGCCGTTCAGGCCAAGGCATCGGATGGCGGGCATAGCGGTTCCTCCGGTTCGTGGCCCGTCCGGGATTTCGGGCCGGGCTGGCATTCGGTGAGAATGCGAATTGGTCGCAATAATAGTGCGGTTGAAAATCATTCGCAAAATGGTAGGGTCCGCATGTCACGAATTTGGAGGATATCCCCATGACATTCATCAGAACGCTTGCGACCGCCGCACTGGGCGGGCTGCTCGGCATCGGCGCCGCGGCGGCCGGCGAGGTCAACGTCTACAGCTATCGCCAGCCCTTTCTGGTCGAGCCGCTGTTCGCGGCGTTCACCGCGGAGACCGGCCACCAGGTCAACGTCGTCTTCGCCGAGAAAGGCCTGATCGAGCGCGCCAAGGAAGAAGGCCGGCTCAGCCCGATGGACGTGCTGCTGACCGTCGATATCGGCCGCCTGACCGACGCCAAGGAGGCGGGCATAACCGCGCCCGTGGACGATCCGGCGATCGAAGCCGCCATCCCGGCCCAATACCGGCAGCCGGAGGGCCACTGGATCGGGCTCACCAGCCGCATCCGCGTGATCTATGCTGCCAAGGGCCGGGTCGAGAACCCTGGCGCGCTTACCTATGAGGCGCTGGCCGACCCGCGATACAAGGGGCGCATCTGCACCCGTTCCGGCAAGCATGTCTACCAGATCGCGCTGGTGGCCGCGATGATCAACCACCATGGTGCCGCAAAGACCGAGGAATGGCTTGGCGGGCTGAAGGCGAACCTGGCGCGCAAGCCGTCCGGGAACGACCGGGCCCAGGTCAAGGCGATCTGGCAGGGCCAGTGCGACTTGTCGCTTGGCAACCACTATTACTATCTAAAGATGCAGGCCGATCCGGACCAGCGGGCCTGGGCGGAGGCCGTCGATGTGGTCTTTCCGAACCAGGGCCAGGACGGCCGCGGCGCCCATGCCAATATCAGCGGCATGTCGCTGGGGGCGCACGCGCCCAACAAGGATGCGGCACTGGCGCTGATGCGGTTCCTGGTCAGCGAGAAGGCGCAGGAGATCTATGCGGAGGCCAATGGCGAATACCCGCTGCGGGAGGGCGCCGGCTGGTCCCAGAAATTGCAGGCGCTGGGTGCCTTCAAGGTGGACCCGCTGCCGTTGCAGGCCATCTCCGACCAGCGCGAAGCGGCGCTGCTGATGACCGACCGGGTGCGCTACGATCACTGAGCCGCCGGCACCGATCCTGCGTGCGGAACGCCTCTGCTGGTTGGCGGAGGCGTTTTCGCGTCAGGCGGCCATGGCGCGGGCAATGGCCTTGCGCACCATCTCCACCCGGTCGCCCCCCCAGAAAATCTCGTCGCCCACCGCGAATGTGGGCACGCCGAAGACGCCGGCATCCTCCGCCTCTTTCAGCACCTGTCGATAGCGGGTTTCGCCCCCGTCCGCCAGAAAGGCAGCGAAGCCGGAGGCATCCGGTGCCGACACCGACTCCAGCACCGCGGTGATCGCTGCCGGATCCTCGATATCCAAGTCGCGCTTGAAGAAGCGCTCGAACACCTGGTCGTGATAGGCGTCGAACACGCCCTGGTCCTGGGCATAGAGCGCGCCGATATGGGCAACGCGGCTATCGAAAATTTTCTGGGGGCCAAGCACGATCAGCCCGCGCTCGTTGGCGATGCGGCGGGCATCCATGTAGGAGTATTTCACCCGCCGCCACTGATGCGCGTTTCGGGTTTCCACGGCACCCAGAAACTCCGGAATTTCCAGCGTGTAGGGCCGCCAGTCAATCGCCAGGCCGAACTGGGCCGCCAATCCGCGCGCATCCTCTACCGCCAGATAGGCGTAGGGGCTCTTGTAATCGAAATAGACGATCAGACATTTCAGGGACATTCGGATCCTCCTCGACCTTGGTCGATGTGACGTTTCGCAATCGCAAAAGTTTCATTCTGTGATGCAACACTATATAGTGCTTGCGTCCCTCCGGGCACGAGCCGGTCTCTGGACTGTGCCTTGGGCCAAGCAGCGAAACAATGGAGGATGCACCAATGGATCATGTAGCCATCGTCACCGGCGGCACCCGCGGCATCGGCCGCGCCATCTGCGAGGAATTGCACGCGTTCGGTGCCAAGGTCGCCGCGAATTATGGCGGCAATGACGAAGCCGCGGCCCGTTTCACGGCGGAAACCGGTATCAAAGCCTATAAGTTCGATGTCTCGGACTATGACGCCTGCCAGGCCGGTGTGGCGCAGATCGCCGAGGATTTGGGGCCCGTCGATATGCTGATCAACAACGCCGGAATCACGCGCGACGGCACCATCATGAATATGACCCGGGCGGATTGGGATGCGGTGATCGACACCAATCTCGGCTCCTGCTTCAACATGGTGCATGCGGTCTGGACCGGCATGCGCGAGCGGGGTTTCGGGCGCATCGTCAATATCGGCTCGATCAACGGCCAGGGCGGGCAGTATGGCCAGGTCAACTATGCCGCTTCCAAGTCCGGCATTCACGGTTTCACCAAGGCGCTGGCCCAGGAAGGCGCGCGCTTCGGCATCACCGTGAACGCACTGGCGCCTGGCTATGTCGAGACGGACATGGTCGCTGCCGTGCCCGAGCGGGCGCTGGAGAAGATTGTCAACAACATCCCCATGCGCCGCCTCGGCAAGGTGCACGACATCGCCCGCGGCGTCGTGTTCCTCTGCGCCGAGGATGCGGACTTCATCACCGGCTCGACCCTGTCGATCAACGGCGGCCAGCACATGTACTGACCGGCGGGGCCGCCGGTCAGCGGCCCCGGAGCGGCGGCGGCGCTTTGGTGGCTGGCGTTAGGCCGCTGCCGTTGCCGCAGCCCGTTCGGAAATGCCGGTGAGGCCGCCGGCCTTGGCGATGAAGCGGACGATGGTCTCCAGCCCGTCATTCGCCTTCAGGTTGGTGAAGACGAACGGCCGCTCGCCACGCATCCGCTTGGCGTCCCGGTCCATCACCTCCAGGCTGGCGCCGACCAGGGGTGCCAGGTCGGTCTTGTTGATGATCAGCAGGTCGGAGCGGGTGATGCCCGGCCCGCCCTTGCGCGGGATCTTCTCGCCTGCCGCGACGTCGATGACGTAAAGCGTGATGTCCGCCAGTTCCGGGCTGAAGGTCGCCGCCAGGTTGTCGCCGCCGCTCTCGATCAGGCAAAGTTGTGCGGTCGGGAATTTCCGGCTCAGACGCTCCACCGCGGCCAGGTTGATGCTGGCATCCTCGCGGATGGCGGTGTGCGGGCAGCCGCCGGTCTCGACGCCTTCCAGCCGCTCGGCCGGCAGGGCATCGGCGCGCAGCAGGATTTCGCGGTCTTCCTGGGTGTAAATGTCGTTGGTGATGACGACCAGGTCGATCTCGTCACGCAGCCGCTTGCAGAGCGCCTCCACCAGAGAGGTCTTGCCGCTGCCGACCGGGCCGCCGATGCCGACGCGAAGGGGGCCGTTTTGGGACATGTCTGCTTCTCCTCGTGCTCTGATCGAAACGCTATTTCAATAATCCGGCGGTTCGATTCAACCAACGGATGGGCACCATCTGTCGGCATCGAACCACTAGGATCGAAACAATCGCGAGTATTGGGTTTCGTGGGTGGCCGAGAGCCAATCGAGCATGGGCGTTGCCGCACCCACGGCGTCGAGGCCGGCAGCGAGCGCCGCCTCCGCCATCCGGCTGACCGCCGCCTCTGCCGCCGCCTGCACGGCGAGGCCGTCGCTCTGGCCGATGGGCATAGAGCGGAGCGCCGCCGAGGCGATATTGGCCGCAAACGCATGCAGATAGGCGAGCAGGCTCGCATGCAGCGGGATGCCGGCCTGCGCACAGCAAAGGCCGGCCGCGACCGGCAGGGCAACGGGCGCATCCCCCAGCGATGGGGCGCCATCGCCCGGCACTTCCGGCCAGCCCTGCCGCACCGCCCGCAGAAAGGCGTCGCCCTGGTTCAGGGTCTCCGCTTGCAGCTCGCGGCTGGGCGAAAGCGCCGCGGCGAGGGCCGCAATTTCGGCCACATCGGGCGCGGCGCGGTAGGCCTCTGCGAACAGGATCGCATCGTTGCGGGCCGAGCCGAACAGCAACAGCCCGTCGACCCATTCGGCGAGGCTGGCGCGGTCGGTTACCAGCCCAGCCTCGAACGCCGCCTCCAGCCCATGGCTGTAGCTGAACGCGCCGATGGGGAAGCCGGCCCCGAACCAGGTCGCGAGCCGCTGCTGCTGTTCGGGCGCAAGCGTCTCACCGGTCATGATGACGGTGCCCTTGACCGTGGGGATGCGGATGGCCCTGACTGTGCTCGTGCCCGTGGTCATGCGGACGGTCGTGCCCGTGGTGGTGGGAATCCCCGTGGTGGTGGGAATCCCCGTGGTGATGATCCTCGTCATGGACGTGGCCATGCCCGCCCTCGCCATAGGCCCCGCCTTCCGGCTGGAACGGCTCCGACACCTCTTCAACCGCACCGCCGAGGCCGCGCAGCATCGCTGCCAGCACGGGATCGGGCCGGATCAGCAACCGTCCGGGCTGCACCTCGGCCGGCGTGTGCCGATTGCCGAGATGCCAGGCGAGGCGCAGCAGCAAGTGCGCGTCCGGCGTGGTGACCGCGTACAGGGGCTCCGCCGCGGCCTCCACCGCAACCCAGGCGCCATCGTCGCAGAGCAACCCATCGCCCTGTGCCATCGCCACCGCCCGCGGCAGGTCCAGCAGCAATTCCGACCCGCTGGCGAGCGGCAGCGAAATCCGCCGCCGGTGGCGCTCGTCGAACGCCAGCACGAGGCGGTCCGCCGCCTGCTCCACCGGCCAGGCGCCGGCGCGGCGGTGATGGGAGGCCCGGCGCGTGCGCGGCCTCTGGGCCGATGATGTCGTCATGTTGTCGTTACCGTTGGATCGGCGGTTTGGGAGAGAAAACCATCTGTGAGATCTGAATATCGGAAAATCGCCGTGCAATCCCGTGCAATCCATGCCGGTCGGTCCAGAAACGGCGGCATGGCTGTTTCGATGGATTTTTGGGCCCGCAGCAGGCACGATGGCATCATGCGCAACCCGGCGCGCAATCGCAATGGGCGTGCGTCGGCGCGATTCGGGCCGACAGCGCCGCCGCCGGCGCATGGTGTCGGCAATCGTATCAGAGCGCACACGATCCCACCGCGACCGGAGCCCTGCCGGGACTTGCCGTTGGCATCGATATCGCTGCGGTTGGCTGGGGAACCTGGATTCGAACCAGGGCTACCGGAGTCAGAGTCCGGGGTTCTACCGCTAAACTATTCCCCAAGCAGCCGCGGCGCCGACACGCGCTCGCGAACGAGAGGCGGGTTTCTAGCATGCAGATTTCGGCTTGCCTAGCCCCTGACATCGTTCTTTCGAAGGGTGCGGCGCCTTCTGTCTGGCTAATGAACGGCAGGCGCAGTAACTTACGCGAAATGAACAGCGCAGCAGCGGCCCGCACGGCCGCACGGGAGGCTGCCGTGGGATATGTGATGTCCCGGTCGCGCTATCCTGGATACACCAGGGGACGGCGGTCGGAAATGGGGGAGGAGCCGGTCTATGCCGCGCTCGACCTCGGAACCAACAATTGCCGCCTGCTGGTGGCTCTGCCGGATGCCGATGGCTTCCGCGTCATCGACTCGTTCTCGCGGATCACCCGCCTGGGCGAGGGGCTACAGGCATCGGGCAGGCTGTCGGACGCCGCGATCGACCGCACGATCGCCGCGCTGCGAATCTGCGCCGGCAAGATGCGGCGGCACGGCCGGCTGCGCGCCCGGTTCGTTGCGACGGAAGCCTGCCGTGGTGCGGTGAATTGCGACGATTTTGTCGGCCGCGTCGCCGACCAGACCGGCATCGGCCTCGAAATCATCTCAGCCAAGGAAGAGGCCCGGCTGGCGGCCCGCGGCTGCGGCCCGCTGCTGGTGCGCGAGCGGCGCTATGCGCTGGTCTTCGATATCGGCGGCGGCTCGACCGAGGTGACCTGGCTGCGCGTCGCCGAAAACGGCTGCGCCGGGGAGGTGATCGACAGCCTGTCCATGCCCTGGGGCGTCGTGCGCATGGCGGAGGAATATGGCGGGGCTGAGGTCAATCACGAGACCTATGAATTGATGATCGCCGTCATCCGCGACCTGCTGGCCCGGTTCGAGCGGCGCTATGCCATCCGCGATCATATCGCCGAGGGGCGGGTGCAGATGATCGGCACTTCGGGTACGGTCACCACCATTACCGGCCTGCATCTGGGGCTGGAGCGCTATCAGCGGGACCTGGTGGATGGGCGTTTGCTGGATTTCTGCCAAATCCGCTATGTGGTCGACCATCTGAACAGCCTGTCGCTGGCAGAGCGCAGCGCCCATCCGTGCATCGGGCCGGAACGTGCCGACCTGGTGCTGCCGGGCTGTGCCATCATGGATGCGATCCTGCGCGAATGGCCGGTCGGCCGCTTGCGCGTCGCCGACCGCGGTCTGCGCGAAGGCATTCTGTTCAACCTGATCGCGGCCGATCAACCTGATCGCGGCCGACGAGGGCCGGATGCCGGCCCGTCCATGAGACGACCCAATCCGTGAGAAAACCCAACCCGTGACAAAATCCAAGGGCAGCAGCGGCCGCGGCGCGCGGGAGTTGAGCGAGAGGGTGCGCACCGCACGCGGGCGCTCGGCCTCGTCCACCCGCTGGCTGCAACGGCAATTGAACGATCCCTATGTCGCTGCCGCAAAGCGCGAAGGCTATCTGAGCCGGGCCGCCTTCAAACTGGTGGAACTGGACGAACGCTTCGGGCTGTTGAAGCGCAACATGCGTGTGCTCGACCTGGGGGCTGCCCCGGGCGGCTGGAGCCAGGTGGCCGCACAGCGCCTGGGGCAGGGCGGCAAGGTGGTGGCCGTCGATATCCTGCCCTTCGGCCCGGTTCCCGATGTGGACTGCCACCAACTCGACGTCGAAACACCGGATAGCGAGGACCGCATCAAGGAATGGCTGGGCGGCGAGGCCGATCTGGTGCTCAGTGACATGGCGCCATCGACCACCGGTCACAAGAGTACCGACCAGATCCGCGTATTGGCGCTGGCCGAAATCGCCTATGAGGTGGCGCGCGCGACTCTGGCACCGGGCGGCGGGTTCGTGGTCAAGCTGTTTCAGGGCGGCGCGGTCGGCGAGTTGCTGGCAGAATTGAAGCGCGATTTCGAACAGGTCCGCCACGCCAAACCGCCGGCCAGCCGCAAGGATTCCTCCGAACTCTATCTGGTTGCCCAGGGCTTCCGCGGCACTCTGCGCATCGGCGACGACACCTGTTAGCTTGGAACTGAGCCCAAGCAGGTGTATAGGAACGCGTCAACCCAATCGAGCCTGCGAGCGGATCGCAACCTGCCAGTCCGCCTCCGTTTCAGGCCGCCGCTGCGAGGGCTGACATGCCGGATACTTTGCCGCCGCGCGACCCCAGTGCGATTCCGCTCGCGCTGACGTTCGATGACGTTCTCCTCCGTCCCGCCTCGTCCTCGGTTCTGCCGGGCCAGGCCACTACCCGTAGCCGCCTGACGCGGGAGGTCGAACTCGACATTCCGTTGGTGGCGTCTGCCATGGACACGGTGACCGAGGCGCCCATGGCCATCGCCATGGCCCAGGCCGGCGGCATCGGCGTCATCCACAAGAACCTGCCAATCGACAAACAGGCCGACGAGGTTCGCCGGGTCAAAAAGTTCGAAAGCGGCATGGTGGTCAACCCCGTGACCATCAGCCCGAACCAGACCTTGGCCGACGCGCTGCACCTGATGGAGCGCCATCGCATCTCCGGCATTCCGGTGGTGCAGGAGGGCTCTGGCCGTCTGGTCGGCATCCTTACCAACCGTGACGTCCGCTTTGCCACCCATGCGGAGGAGCCGGTGCTTTCGCTGATGACGCGAGATGTGATCACCGTGCGCGAGGGCGTCAGCCTGGAGGCGGCCAAGCGCCTGCTGCACCAGCACCGCATCGAAAAACTGGTGGTGGTCGACGGCGCCCACCGCTGCATTGGCCTGATCACGGTGAAGGATATCGAGAAAGCCGCGCTCAACCCCAACGCGACCAAGGATAGCCAGGGGCGCCTGCGCACCGCGGCGGCCACCGGCGTCGGGCCGGAAGGCATTGCCCGCGCCGAGGCCCTGTTCGACGCCGGCGTCGATGTGCTGGTGGTCGATACGGCCCACGGCCATTCCGCGGGCGTGATGAAGGCTGTTCAGGCCATCCGCAAAATGTCCAACTATACCCAGGTCATCGCCGGCAATGTCGCGACGGCGGATGCGGTGCGCGCCCTGGTCGATGCCGGTGCGGACGCGGTGAAGATCGGCATCGGCCCCGGCTCGATCTGCACCACCCGCGTTGTGGCGGGTGTGGGTGTGCCGCAACTCTCCGCCGTGATGGAGTGTGCCGAAGTGTGCGAAGCCGCGGGGATTCCCGCCATCGCCGACGGCGGCATCCGCGCCTCTGGCGACCTTGCCAAGGCGATTGCCGCCGGCGCGGACTGTGTCATGGTGGGTTCTCTGTTCGCCGGCACCGACGAAAGCCCGGGCGAGGTGTTCCTCTACCAGGGCCGCTCCTACAAGAGCTATCGCGGCATGGGCTCCGTCGGCGCCATGGCTCGCGGATCGGCGGACCGCTATTTCCAGCAGGAGGTGAACGACACCCTGAAGCTGGTGCCGGAAGGTGTCGAGGGCCAGGTTGCCTACAAGGGCTCGGTCAATGTGGTGATCCACCAGCTGGTGGGTGGCCTGAAGGCGGCCATGGGCTATACCGGCAACGGCACGATCGAGGCGATGAAGCAGAACTGCCAGTTCCAGCGCATCACCAATTCCGGCCTGCGCGAAAGCCACGTCCACGACATCACCGTCACGCGCGAGCCGCCGAACTATCAAATCGGGCCGCAGGCGTAGGGTCGGGTATCGGTTCGATCGGTGCAGGAGCGAGTCATGCGGCTATTCGAACCGGACGCTCGCACCAGATCGCCCCGGCACCGGCGGCTCTACGCGCTCTATGAGATAGCGTTTACGATTGCAGACGTGAGCGCGGCGCTGCTGTTCGTGATCGGCAGCATCCTGTTTTTCGACCAGGAAACCACGTATGCGGGAACCTGGTGTTTTCTGCTCGGCAGCGTCTGCTTTGCGCTGAAGCCCATGATCCGGCTGGTGCGCGAGTTCCATTTTTGGCGCGTGGGCGAAATCGGAAAGCTGGCCGAGCGCGGGTTTGACCCTTGAGCCAAACCCGCCGTTTTCCCCTCCATCCACCGCCGATGCCCCCACCGGGGCGTGTGCATCATCGTATGAGCCTACCATGACCGACCGCATCCTGATCCTCGACTTCGGCAGCCAGGTCACCCAGCTTATTGCGCGGCGGGTGCGCGAGGCCGGGGTGTATTGCGAGATCTGGCCTTATTTCCGCGGCGAGCCCGATGCCGTGCGCGCCTTTGATCCCGCCGGCCTGATCCTCTCCGGCGGCCCGGCCTCGGTGACCCAGGCCGAATCCCCCCGCCCGCCCGATGGCGTGTTCGCGTTGGGCCTGCCGGTGCTCGGCATCTGCTATGGGCAGCAGGCGATGATGCAGGCGCTTGGCGGTGCGGTGGAGCCCGGTAACGAGCGCGAGTTCGGCCGCGCCGAGGTCGATGTTCAGGCGGCCTCGCCTTTGTTCGAGCATGTCTGGCACGCCGGCGAGCGGCACACGGTCTGGATGAGCCATGGCGACCGCGTCAACGCGCTCGCCCCCGGCTTTCGTATCATCGCCGCCAGCGGTGGTGCCCCCTTCGCTGCCATTGCGGACGAGGAGCGCCGCTTTTACGGTGTCCAGTTTCACCCGGAAGTGGTGCACACGCCGGACGGCGCCCGGCTGCTCGCCAACTTCGTCCACCGCATCTGCGGCTGCGGCGGCGAGTGGACCATGGCAGCCTTCCGCGAGGCCGAAATCGCCAAAATCCGCGAACAGGTCGGCCCGGCCCGGGTGATCTGCGGCCTGTCCGGCGGTGTCGATAGCGCCGTCGCCGCCGTGCTGGTGCACGAGGCCATCGCCGACCAGCTCACCTGCATCTTTGTCGACACCGGCCTGCTGCGTGCCGGCGAGGCGGAGCAGGTGGTGACCCTGTTCCGCGAGCACTACAATATCCCGCTGGTGGTCGCCGACGCTGGCGAGACCTTCCTCACGCGCCTGGAAGGGGTGGATGACCCGGAACAGAAGCGCAAAATCATCGGCGGCACCTTCATCGACGTGTTCGATGCAGAGGCGGCAAAAATCGGTGGCGCCGATTTCCTGGTGCAAGGCACGCTCTATCCGGACGTGATCGAGAGCGTTTCCGCGCTGGGCGGCCCGTCGGTGACGATCAAGTCGCACCACAATGTCGGCGGCCTGCCGGAGCGCATGAAGTTGAAACTGCTGGAGCCGCTGCGCGAACTGTTCAAGGACGAGGTCCGCGCGCTAGGCCGTGAGCTTGGCCTGGACGAGGCGTTTGTCGGCCGCCATCCGTTTCCCGGGCCGGGCCTCGCCATCCGCATGCCGGGTGCGATCACGGCGGAAAAGCTGAGTGTGCTGCGCGCTGCCGACCGGATCTATCTGGAGGAAATTCGCGCCGCCGGCCTCTACGACCAGATATGGCAGGCGTTTGCCGTATTGCTGCCGGTGCGTACCGTCGGCGTCATGGGCGACCAGCGGACCTACGACTATGCCTGTGCACTGCGTGCCGTGACGTCGACCGACGGCATGACGGCGGACTATTTCCCCTTCCCGCACGATTTCCTGGGCCGCACCGCCACCCGGATCATCAACGAGGTCAAAGGCATCAACCGCGTGACCTACGATATCACGTCGAAGCCGCCGGGCACGATCGAGTGGGAATAGCGGCCGAGTGGGAATAGCGGCCGAGTGGGAATAGCGGCCGGTCGGAATGCCGGCCGCGGTTCAACGGGAAGGGGTGTCAGCTCACCACTTCCAGCTTTTTGTCGAAATAGCTCAGCACCTCCGGCAACGAGGAGGAGCGTTTCAGGCGCTCGCCCTGGCTGACCACCATCCATTCGGTTTGCTCGTTGACGCTGCGGCCGGCCACCTTGGCCACCCGGAACAACGGCATTTCGAACGAGGAGCGGAAAATCGAAAAAATGGCCATGCCGGCCATATGGTCAATCGCATAATCCCGCCATTCGCCGGAGGCGACGCGGCGGCTGTAGACAGTCATCAACTCCCGCAGTTCGTGCTTGTTGAACGACACGTGCTTGCGCGAGCGCCGGAAATTTTCCAGCTGAACCACTTTGCTCATCGGCAGGGCACTCCCATATCGGTGGTCGCCGCAGGGGGCGGAAACCGGTGTTCGCCTCGATCCTGTTTCCGTGTCATCATTCCGTCAAAATCCGGTGACGTCCAGACCTAACCGCGCCAGCGTGACTATGGTCACGTCCGCCGGGATATGCTACCGCCCGGTGGCAATACCGTATCTTGGAATTCGACGTACCGGCAGGAGCCGATAGTCTTGGGTGATATTTTTCGCGAGATCGACGAAGAAATCCGCCGCGACCGGGCAGAAGAGCTTTGGAAGCGCTATGGCAACTATATTCTGACCGGGGCCGCCGTCATCGTCATCGCCACTGCCGGCTGGGTCGCCTGGCAGGAATACCGGCAGCGCAACGCCATCGAGACCACCGCGGCCATGCACACGGCGCTGTCAGCGGCCCGCGCCGACAACACGGACGCGGCCATTGCCGGCTTTGCGGAGATCAGCCAGAGCGGCACGGCCGGGCAGGCAGCGCTGGCGTTGTTCCAGGAAGCGGCGCTGCGCGCCGACAGCGGCGACCGCGACAATGCCCGCATACTCTACCGCAACATCCGCAACAATGGCAGCCTGGACGCGCCCTATCATGCGCTGGCCGCGATCCGGCTGGTGGAGCTCGACCTGGCCGATGGTAATCCGGCGGAATTGCGGGGCCTGCTGCAGCCATTGCTGGGCGACGACAGCCCCTGGCGCAACACGGCGCGCGAACTGGCGGCCTATCTGGAACAGCGCGCCGGCAATGCGGAGGCGGCGCGGAACCACTTGCAGCGCATCATCGACGATAGCGACGCGTCGGCATCGGCGCGGGCACGGGCGGAGGCCTTCCTTGCGCAACTTTAAACCGCTTCTGGCCGGGCTGGCCGGCGCCCTGCTGCTGGCCGGCTGTTCGCTGACCGAAGACTATTTCGGCGAAAAGGAACCGCCGCCGCTGCCCGGCAAGCGTGAGGCGATTCTGGAAACCGGACGCGGCCTGGTGGCCGATCCGGCGCTGGCCCGGCTGCCGGTCATCCTGCCGCCGCAGGTCCGGGCGGATTGGCCGGTCTCCGGCGGCCATCCGGCGAATGCCGGCGGCCATCTGGCCTGGGGCGGTGCTGCGGCGCCTGCCTGGCGAATTGACGCCGGCGCCGGCGCGCAGGACGAGGCGCAACGCCCGCTCAGCACCCCGGTGGTGAGCAATGGCCGGGTGTATGTGCTGGATGCGGAGCTGACCGTCCGCGCCTTCGATGCCGCCTCCGGCGCATCGCTCTGGAGCGTCGATACCGCGCCCGAGGGCGAGGACGATGGTTTTGGCGGCGGCCTCGCCACCGATGGCGCCCGGCTCTATGTGGCCGGCGGCCATGCTCAGGCACTGGCGCTAACTGCCGCCGACGGCCAGGAGGTCTGGCGTTACCGCCTGCCTGGGCCGGCCCGCGCCGCGCCCGCACTCGCCAACCGCCTGCTGGTGGCGGCAACCGTCGATGACGCCGTGGTCGGGCTGGATGCGGCCAGTGGCGAGAAGATTTGGTCCGTGCCCGCCTCCTCGGAAGGCGCCAGCCTGCTGGGCGGCGCCCCGCCCACGGTCTACGGCAACGCCGTCATCGCCGCCTTTACCTATGGCGACCTGGTGGTGTTCCGCCTGCAGGATGGCCAGGAGATGTGGCGGGCCTCGCTGGGCTCGATCCGGCGCTATGATTTTGGCGCCAAGTTCTCCGACTTCGGCGCGCCGCCGGCGGTGGCGGGCGACATCCTCTACGCCTCCAGCGCCGCCGGCCGCACCGCAGCCCTGGCGATGCAGACCGGCGGAACGCTCTGGGAGAACCGGCTGGGCGGACCCTCCGGCGTCTGGGTGGCTGGCGAGTTCCTGTTCCTGATCACCGATACCTCCGACCTGGTCTGCCTCTACCGCCGCGATGGCCGCATCCGCTGGGTGCAGCCGCTGCCGCGGTTCGAGGACCCGGAAGACCAGAGCGGGCCGCTCACCTATACCGGGCCGGTGCTGGCCGGCGGCCGCCTGCTGCTGACCCGATCGAGCGGCGGCCTGTTGCAATACGACCCGACCACCGGCGCCAAGCTGGCCGAACTGCCGACCGGCGGCGACATCTATCTGCCGCCGATTGTGGCCAATGGCACCGTTTATACCCTGACCAACGGCGGCACGCTCAGCGCCTTCCGCTAGGACCCTGGCCATGCGCCCCAAAGTTGCGATTGTCGGCCGACCCAATGTCGGCAAATCCACGCTGTTCAACCGGCTGATCGGTCTGCGCCAGGCGATTGTGCACGACCGGCCGGGCGTGACCCGCGACCGTCGTTACGGCGCCGCACAGATTGCCGATTTTGCCTTCGAAGCCATCGATACCGCTGGATTCGAGGACACGCCCCAATCCCAACTCGAGCACGCCATGCAGGCCCAAACGGCCCGCGCGCTGGACGAGGCGGATGCGATCATGCTGCTGGTGGATGCCCGCGCCGGCATCACCCCTGTCGACCGCGAGTTTGCCGAGCAGGTGCGGCGCGCGAAAAGGCCGGTGCTTCTGGTCGCCAACAAGTGCGAGGGCCGGGCCGGGCAGGCGGGCCTGCTGGAAGCCTTTGCCCTGGGCCTGGGCGAACCCATCCCGATATCCGCCGAACATGGCGAGGGTATGGGCGATCTTTACGATGCCCTGGTGGCGGTCTTTGGCCATCCGGAGGCCGATGCCGCCGCCGAGCCGGCGCCGGCTGCCGGCGCCATCCGCGCCGATGAAGCGGAAACCGGCATCGATATCGATGCGGAGGAGGAGCCGAAAGCCCTCCAGATCGTCATTGTCGGCCGCCCGAATGTCGGCAAGTCCACCCTCCTGAACCGGCTTCTGAACGCGGAGCGGGTGATCACGGGGCCAATGCCGGGCCTGACCCGCGACGCCATTGCCGTCGACTGGGAATACCGCGGCCGGCCGATCCGCCTGATCGACACCGCCGGCATGCGTCGGCGCGCCCGTGTCCAGGATTCGCTGGAGCGCCTCTCGGTCGGCGACACCCAGCGCGCCATCCGCTTTGCCCATGTCGTTGTCCTGATGATCGACGCCACCGAAGGGCTGGAGCGGCAGGACCTCGCCATCGCCCGCCATGTCGAGGACGAGGGGCGGGCACTGGTGCTGGCGGTGAACAAGTGGGATGCCGTGCAGGACCGCGACGCGACCATGCAGGCGATTCGCGACCGGCTGGAAACCTCGCTTGCCCAGTTGCGCGGCATCCCCATCGTCACCTTCTCCGCCCTGACCGGCCACCGGGTCGAACGGCTGATGCAGGCGGTCGACCGCATCTACGATACGTGGAATGTGCGCGTGCCGACGTCGAAGCTGAACCGTTGGTTCGCAGCCCTGCAGGAGGCGCACCCGCCGCCGCTGGTGGCCGGGCGGCGCCTGAAGCTGCGTTACATCACCCAGATCAAGCGCCGGCCGCCCACCTTTGCCGTGTTCGCCGCCCGCGCGGGTCAGTTGCCAACCAGCTATGTGCGCTATCTGATCAATGGCCTGCGGCAGGATTTCGGGCTGGAGGGCGTGCCGATCCGTGTCGTCCTGCGCCAGCCGGACAACCCCTATGCGGGCAACGACTGAGGCGCTGCGGCGTTATTCCGGAAACCAGTAGCCCGGGTCTGCGGGGAATACGGTGCGGGTCTCGATGCGCTCCACCGGCCCATCCAGCGTGTGCGCCGCCGCCTTCCAGACCGCATAGTGCGGCGCGGCCCGGTGGGCGAGCACGGCGTTTTCGTCCCGGTAGACTTCATAGAAGTAATAGACGTCTTCGTCCGCCTCATCCTGGAGGACGTTGAAGCGGGCGCAGCCGGGCTCGTCCCGTTCGGAGCCGAGGGCGTCCACCTCGATGGCTTTCAGGAACTCGTCCCGCAGGTTCGGCTTGATCCGGACCTTGATCCATTTGGCAAGCATGTGCGTTTCCTTGGCGTGTTGTGGGGCCGGCGCCGGGAAGCGGGCGAGAGCAGGCACCTCTCGCCCGCATGAGCCCTACGAGAAGTTGAAGAACTTGCCGTAGTCGTCCTTTACCGATTTGATGTGCTCACAGTATTGCCACATGCCGCCATTGTAGTTGCCGTCTTCACGGCGATTTTCCTCGCCTTCGAAGTTGTAGTAGCCCGGCGTGCATTCCTTGTTGCGGTTGGTGGTGCCGCGGTACTTGATAACCTCGCTCACCCACCAGTCTTCCACGTCCGTCCTGGCGTCGATGGTGTCGTAGCCATGGTCGCGCGTGTACTGGATGCAGTCGGCGATGTGGAAGCCCTGGGTCTGGAGCATGAAGGTCACGTTGAACTGGAAGCTCGCCTGGTAGCCGCCCATGATGAACAGGTTGGGGTAGCCGTGCGAATGGATGCCGAACACTGTGCGCATGCCGTTGCTGTACTTCTCGTTCAGTTCCAGCCCGTCTTCGCCGCGGATGTCGTTGTAGATGCCCGTCACCTGTACCTCGAAGCCGGTGGCGAAGATCAGCACATCGACCGGGTATTCCGTACCCTCGAACACGGGGCCGCGTTCGGTGATCTCGGTGATGCCCTTGCCCTGGGTGTCGACCAGATGGACGTTCGGCAGGTTGAAGGCCGGCAGGTATTCGTCGTCATAGGTCGGCCGCTTGCAGCGGTGCATGTACCACGGCTTCAGCGCTTCCGCCGTGGCGGGGTCCTTCACGATTTCCTCGATGCGCTTGTGCAGGCGGATCTGGTGCTCGATGTTCTGGTTTTCGTAACGCCGGGTGCGCAACGCCCGGTCCATCGCCTCGATCTCCTTGCGCTTGTCCGGGTCCGGCTTGGTGCCGAGCACGTGCCGATCCAGGCGTTCCTTCTGCCAGCCGGGCTGGAGGCTGGCCGCCCATTCCGGATCGGTCGGGATATCGTCGCGGATGTCGATGGCGGATGGCGTGCGCTGGAAGACATAAAGCTCCTTCGCCGCGCGGCCCAGATGCGGGACCAACTGCACGGCCGACGCGCCGGTGCCGATAATGCCGACCCGCTTGTCCTTCAGGTTCTCCAGATTCTGGCCGCAATAGCCATAATCGAAGCGCGAGCTATGGAAGGAGTGGCCTTTGTAGGTCTCCACGCCCTTGATCTTGGAGAGCTTCGGCTTTGCCAGCGTGCCGTTCGCGACGACCACGAACTTGGCCGTCAACTTGTCGCCGCGGTCGGTCGACAGTTCCCAAAGTTTGGTCTTCTCGTTCCAATGGGTGCCGGTCACCACGGTCTGGAACATGGCGAGGCCGTAGAGGTCGTATTTCTTCGCAATCGACTGGCAGTGGGCGAAGATTTCCGGACCCTTGGCAAAGAAGCTCTTCGGCACATAGCCGAGTTCGTCCAGCAGCGGCAGGTAATCATAGGAGGATACATCGCAGGCCGCGCCGGGGTAGCGGTTCCAGTACCAAGTCCCGCCGACGTCGGAGCCCTTCTCGACGATGCGGATGCTCTCCACGCCGCGCTGGCGCAGGCGCGCTGCGGTCAGCAGGGCCGAGAAGCCGCCGCCGATGAAGACGACCTCGGAATATTCCTCAACCGCATCGCGCTCGATCCGCGCTTCCTGCCAGGGATCGGTCTCGTACTTGGCCAGTTCGCCTTCAAAGTCGGAAATGTACTGGCTCTGGCCTTCCGGACGGTAGTTCAGGCGCTTGTCGCGTTCTTCCGCAAACCGGGCCTTGATGGCGTCGTAGAATTCCTGCGGCTTGTCGGTCTCGACCGTCGGGTCGAACACGGCCCGGGGGGCCATCTTGTTCGGATCGTTGACGTGGCCGGGTTTCTCTTTGACGTTGGTCTCAGACATGCAAAAAATTCCTGCAAATGATCCTGTGATGCCCGGTCGGGCAGGGTTCGAGCCGGCCCCGGACACGTGCGCCGGGCCTATTGGCCTGCCGGCCAACGGTCTGGGGCTGTGTTGCGATGGCGTATGAAACACGGGAAGGCCGGCCCTGACAATCGGTAGATTGCCACTTTCGTCGAATCGGCCCGGAAACCGCCGCCGCTCGAAAAGCCCTTGCCCCCGTACCGGAACCGCGTGAGCCGTTCCGGCCATGGTCTGAAATGGCTTGCCCCGGAACGCCCCTCCAAAGATGCCGAAGGCCTGAAGGGCCTGCGCATCCGCACGTATGGCCCCCGCCCTGCCGCGCCTGTTCGAGGCGCTGGGTGCGAATTGGGGCCATTTCATCGCAGTCAACCTCGAAAGCTACAACAAGATGGACGATCAAAGCCGCGCCATTTTCCATGGGCTCGGCCGGGAATACGTCGTTGAATATGTGAATGTTCTTACAACCAGACCGAACAGATCCAGGCGGAGTGGCAGGCTATGGGCGTCGCCGCGGCGTGGCTCTCGGGCCCTGGGCCTGCAACTCCTCCAGGGTGGGCCAGGCTGGCTGTTCCGGTTTCTGCCGTTCCGTATCGGCTTGCGCGGCCTTGGCCGCCGCTTCCCGCTCCGGAGCCATGGCGCCTTCGATGATGCCGTCGATCGGCATGCCATAGACCTCGTAGCGCACGCGCTCGTCCGGTTTGGGCTTGCTGTTGCGATCCGTCATCCTTTGCCTGCTCCTGGCCGTCCGGTTCAGCGTTCCGTGCAAAGCTGTTGGGTGTTTGCCACAGCGCTTCGCTTATTCACATTGGCCCTGGCGGCCTCTATGTCCAGGAGCAACCGCCATTGTATTGGGAGCCCCTGCGCGATGAACCATGTCGCTGCCACCGGCCGCACCACCGCCGGCCGCACCACCACCGACCGCACCACCGCCGGCGCGCTCACCTATATCGTGCGCCAGGAGGAAAAGCCGTACTTTCTCTCCTCCGCCCTGACCGGCGGCCAGCCGGAAGTGCATTTCAAGACCGAGCAGCATACGGTCACCATCCGCGACCTGCGCAACATCGCGGCCGATATCGACCGCGAGGGCTTCGAGCTGATGCGCGCGCCGAGCGCAATCCGCGATTTCTATGATGGCGACGAGGTGGATACCGCCTACAATGCCGAGGTCGTGGCCCTGCTGAAACAACGGTTTGGCGCATCGGCGGTCTATATCTTCGATCACACCCGGCGCTCCGATACGGGCGAGGGCGCGAACAATCCGGATGGGCTGCGCGGCCCGGCAACGCGGGTCCACTGCGACTACACCGACAAGAGCGGCCCGCAACGTGCCAAGGATGCCATGGGCGAGGCTGAGTACGAGCGTGCCGTGGCGGCAGGCGGCCGCATCGTGCAGATCAATGTCTGGCGCCCGATCACCGGCCCGGTGCGCCGCGCGCCGCTGGCGCTCGCCGCTGCGGCCAGCGTGCCCAAAGCGGACCTGATCGCCACCGACCAACGCTTCCCGGATCGCACCGGCGAGATTTACCAACTCGCCTATGGCGAGGGCCATGACTGGTACTACGCGCCGCTGATGGAAACCGGCGAGGTCCTGCTGATCAAGGGCTGGGACAGCGAACACGGGCTTGCCAGGTACACGCCGCACGGCGCCTTCCAACTGCCCGATCAGGACCCGAGCGCGCCGCCACGCGAGAGCATCGAGACCCGCACCTTCCTGGTGATCGGGGCGGCTTGAGGCTGCCTCACCGGACCGCGGCGTATTCCACCTTTTTGGAAATCTGCGCCGCGGCATCCTGGCGGGCGCGGAACTGTTTCATCAGGCGTTCGTGGTTGGCATAGGCCTCGGCACTGAGTTCGGCGCCCACCCGCTCCTCCGCCGTGAAGTGGCCATAGCGGTCCTCGCCCCGCACCGGCAGGGCGGAGCCGGGCGTCTCGCCAATGTCGCGCACGCGGGTTGGGATATAGCTGATGCCGAAGCCCATGCGCCGGTCGGTTGCCCGGTTCGGGTGAGAGCAATGCACCAGCTTGGTGTGGTGCAGGCTCATCTCGCCCGCTTTCAGCGGCATCGGCACGCCGTCTTCGTCCGAGAACCGGCCATAGATCGCCTGGCCGCGCAGGATCAGGTTGTTCGGGTTGGTGTCGTCGTCATGGTCCAGCCAATCCAGCCGGTGCGTGCCGGGCAGCACATGCATGCAGCCGGCCTCGACGCCGGCATCCGACAGCGCCACCCATGCGGTCACATGCTCGGCCGGGTCCAGGTAGAAATAGGTGCCGTCCTGGTGCCAGGCGATGTATTGCGGCGTGCCAGGGTCCTTGATCCACATGGTCGAGTGATAGACCAGAATGTCCGGGCCGATCAGGTCTTCCACCGCATCCAGGATGGCCGGGTGGCGCACCAGCTTCTCTGCCCAATCGAACAGCAGGTAGGACTTGGACTTCTCCGGATAGTCCAGTGTGCGGCCGCTTTTGGTCTCGAACGCCTCGATGGCGGCGCGGGCTTCCCGCACCTCCTGCGGTGCCAGCACCGGTACGGGGCAGGTGAAGCCCTGGGTTGCATACTCGCGGACCTGGGTATCGGTCAGGCGTTTCGGCATCGGCAGTCCTCCGGCTCGCAAGGGCGGCTTCAGCGACTATAGCGCCGACCGGCCCCGGGGCGAAACCGGCTTTGCCATTGCGGCAACCCGTTGACGTGGGCCGGGGAAATCCTATCTCATAACCATGCCGGCCAGCTTTGAAGAGTGGCCGGTTGCGGGGCGCCGCATGGGGCGGGCCATCGCACAGAGGCAGGGCCCGGCACGGGTCGGGCCTGCCCCCAGTCTCAAGGAGATACGCCTTTGTCACGGGTATCTTTGTTCAACAGCCCGTTATTGCTGGGCTTCGATCATATCGAGCGCATGCTCGACAATGTCAGCAAGACGTCGGCGGACGGTTATCCCCCCTACAATATCGAGCAGATCAGCGACACCGAATTGCGCATCACGCTCGCCGTGGCCGGTTTTGCCGAGGACGACCTCTCCATCACGGTGGAGGATAACCAACTGATCGTCCGCGGCCGCCAGGGCGAGGATGACCGCGAGCGCATTTACCTGCACCGCGGCATTGCCGGGCGCCAGTTCCAACGGCGCTTTGTCATGGCCGAAGGCATTGAGGTGGCGGGCGCGACCATGGAGTTGGGCCTGTTGCACATCGATCTTTACCGGCCGGAGCCGGCGGTGCGCAGCCGCACCATCGAGATCCAAAACAGCGCCAAGGCTACCAAGGCAAAGCGCACTCAAACCGTAGATCTGTAACCAAGGGAGTGAGAACCGTTATGCAGAATCAACCGCACCCGAATCCCGTCACCGATTTCGACCTGCAAAATTGGGGCCTGGAAGAGGTCGCATACCTGCGGCCGGCTGTCATCGATGGCATGTCCGGCTATGCGATTTATTCCGCAGCCGGGGTTGCCATCGGTTTTTCGGTCAGCCGCGACAAGGCGGTCGGCGCCATCGTCCAGAATGATCTGGAGCCGATGGCCCTGCATTGAGGCCGATGACTTGGCCGGTGGTCAGGCCGCCTTTCGGCGGTCCGGCCCCGTAAGGCTTTCCCAGAGAGCGGTAGCGCTGTCGCAGCCGCGCAGGCGGGCGCAACGGTGATGGTCGCGAGCCAGGCGCGAGAGCTGGGCCAACACGCGCAGATGCTCGGTCCCCGCGCCCTCCGGCGCCAGCAGCAACACCACCAAATCCACCGGCTTGTCGTCGATGGCGTCGAAATCCACCGGCTGCTCCAGGCAGGCGACCCAGCCGGCGAGGCGGTCGAGGCCAGGGACTTTGGCATGGGGCAGGGCAACGCCCTCGCCGATGCCGGTCGAGCCCAGCCGCTCGCGGTGGTGCAGCGCCTCGAACACCGCTTTGGGGTTGAGGCCCAGAGCCTCGCCAGCGGCATCCGCCAGGGTTCGCAACACCTGGCGTTTGGTTGACGCTTCAAGCTTCGGCAGTACGGTGCCGGGCGTAAAAATCTCGGTCAGCTGCATGGAAAACCGCTGCTGTCACTCTCTGTGCGAGGGGTTGGGGGCCAGCCGGCGACGCTCTCAGGCGCCTTCCGGATCGATCCATCCGATATTGCCGTCGGAGCGCCGGTACACGGTGTTAAGGCGACCGGAGGCCCGATTGCGGAACATCAACGCTTCATGCTCGCCCAGGTCAAGATGCATGACGGCCTCCGCGACAGACATGGCCAAAACCAAGGTCTTGCTTTCGGCGATGACCGCGGCGCCTTCCTGCTCCGGCGCGACATCGGCCGCCAGGTCGGACTCGTTCTCTTCTTCCGGCGGTGCGGCCAGGACATAACGCTGGGCCGCCATTTCTGCCTCGTTCTGGGTGGGGTGGTGGTCGCGCAGGCGGCGTTTGAAGCGGCGCAGGCGCTTCGCCACCTTGTCTGCCGCCTGGTCGAATGCCTGGTAGGGGTCGCCGGAGGTCGCATGGCTCTGCACATCGATGCCGCGGCCGGCATGGACGGTAACGTCGCTGCGGAAATTGCCCCCGTCCTTCGACAGCGTCACATGGGCAGAGACAGCGCGGTCGAAATACTTGCCCACGGCGCCGGCCAAAGTCTCGCGCATGTGCTGCTGGAGGGCTTCGCCGACGTCGACGCCTTTGCCTGCCATGATGATGTCCATACTGGGTTCAATCCTTCTCGTTAATGAAACCGGGCGCGGCATGCCCCGAACCGGGCATTCGGGCTGCGGACCCTATGGCCCGCCGCCCGTGGCGTCAACGCGCCACATTATACGATTTGGGGAGGATTCAGGACGCTGCCAAGCGCAACAAGCGGCGGCGTTGGGCGGAGGAGGGGATGTTCATCGCCTCCCGGTATTTCGCGACCGTGCGGCGGGCGACCTCGATGCCGTCAGCACGCAGCAATTCCATCAGATTCTCGTCCGAGAGCACGTTTTTCACGGTCTCCCCCTCCACCAATTGGCGGATGCGGTGGCGCACGGCCTCGACCGACTGCGCCTCGGCGCCGCCGACCGTGCCGGCGCCCGCCGTGAAGAAGTATTTCAGTTCGAAAATTCCGCGCGGCGTTTCCATGTATTTGCCGTTGCTGACCCGACTGACCGTGCTTTCGTGCACGCCGACTTCTTCGGCTATCTCGTACATGGTCATGGGCTTGAGCGCGCTGACGCCCTGTTCCAGAAAGGCGTGCTGGTGGCGCACCAGCGCGGTGGCCACTTTCAGAATGGTGTTGGCCCTTTGCTCCAGCGCCTTGGTCAGCCAATTGGCGGCGGCCCATTGGCCGGTGACGAAGTCGATATCGGCCTGGCTGCGGGCATTGGCCTTGACCAGGGCGAAATAGTCCCGGTTGGCCAGCACTTGCGGCAGGGCGTCGGGGTTGAGTTCGACATGCCAGCCGCCGCTGGCGTCCTTGCGGATCGTGACGTCCGGGATCACCGTCGCCGCCGGGATCGCATCAAACCCGGCGGTCGGGCGCGGCGCGCAGGAGCGCAGGCGATCCACCATTTTGGCGAGGGTGGCGAGATCGACCCGACAGCGCCGGGCCAGGGCCTTGAAGTCGCGCTTGGCCAGGGTTGGCAGGTTGCCCAGCAGAGTGTCCATCGCCTCCGACACGGGGCCCTGCTCGGCCAGTTGCAGGCGCAAGCATTCGGCCAGCGACCGGGCGCCGATCCCGATCGGGTCAAAGCGCAGAATGCGAGAGTGAACCCAGACCACCGTGTTGCGGTCCACGCCGGTGAGGCCGGCGATCTCCCGGAAATCGCCGATGAAATAGCCCGCATCGTCCAACTGGTCCATGATGGCGGAGGCGACATGGCGTTCCACCGGATCGGCGAATTCCAGGTTGATCTGGTTTGTCAGGTGCTCGTGCAGGCTTGTCGGGGCCGCCGTAAAGGTCTCCCATCCGGGCGTGCCGGCATCGGCCGCGCTGCCTCCGCTGCCGCGGCCGTCGCTCCAGACCATGCCGGACTCGCTGCCGCCGCTTCCATCGTCCCAGACATTGGCATAGTCGGTGTCGCCCGCTTCCAGCGAGCGCTCGAAATTGCCGTCGTCGCGGACGACGTCTGCACTGTCGCGGGCTTCGCTTGGCGCTGGCGTCTCTGGTGGAGCATCCGACGCGTCGCCTTCCTCCCCTGAACGGCGTTCGAGCAAGGGGTTTTCCTGCAGTTGGGTGTCGACGTATTCGTTCAATTCCAGATTGGAGTATTGCAGCAGCTTGATCGCCTGCTGCAATTGCGGCGTCATCACCAGTGTCTGGGTGTGGCGCAGGTCGAGGCGTTGATTAACAGCCATTGCCAAGGAACCCTTGGGTCAGCAACGGGCCAAGCCGGCCGTGCAGCGTCGCCACTCAATATGGGGCGATTTGCCGCTGCTCATACAGTGCGGGCAGAGGGCCGGTTTGCTGCCTCCTAACGCAGATTCATCCGGTGGGTTCTATCGGCCGGAGAGGACGCCGTGGTCACGTCCAGGTTCTCTTAAGTCTCTAAAGGGAAAAGGTTTCCCCCAGATAAACCTGCCGCACGCGGTCGTTCGCGACGATCTCCGCCGGTGTGCCTTCCATCAGCACATGGCCATCATGCAAGATGTATGCCCGATCGACAAGGTCCAAGGTTTCCCGAACGTTATGGTCGGTGATGAGCACGCCGATGCCGCGGTCCTTGAGGTGGGCCACCAGCGTTCGGATTTCGCCCACTGCGATGGGATCGATCCCCGCCAGCGGCTCGTCCAACAGGATGAAGCTCGGCCGAGCCGCCAGGGCGCGCGCGATCTCCACCCGCCGCCGCTCGCCGCCGGAAAGGGCGAGGGCCGGCGTCCGCCGCAGGCGGGTGATGGAAAATTCCGCCAGCAGGTCGTCCAACAATGTCTGCCGCCGGCTGCGCCGCGGTTCGACCACCTCCAGGATGGCCATGATATTCTGTTCCACGGTCAGGCCGCGAAAAATCGAGGGTTCCTGCGGCAGATAGCCGATGCCAAGCCGGGCACGACGGTACATCGGAAGGCGTGTTACATCCCGGCCGTCCAGAAAAATTCGACCGAAATCCGGGCGGATCAGGCCGGTGATAATGTAAAAGCAGGTGGTCTTGCCCGCACCGTTCGGGCCGAGCAGGCCGACGACCTCGCCGCGATGCACGTTTATGGATACGTCGCGCAGGACCGGGCGCCGCTTGTAGCTCTTGCCCAGCCCTTCGGCCACCAGGCCCGGCGTCGACGACAGCACGTTGAAGCGCTGTTTTTCCTGTACAGTCGGGTCGTTCATCAGGGCCCTCCTGCCGGGCGCTTTGGCGGGAAAGGCAACCGGCGTTCGGACCGTTCCGGCGGGCGGGAGCTTTCCGGCGGGCGGGAGCTTTCCGGCGGCCGGGGCCGTGGGATTGGCACGGTTGTGCTGCCCGTCGCCTTTGCCCTTGTGGCCGTGTCTGTGGCGGGGGGGGCCTCCCGGCTTTTTGCCTGCGCGGCGGTGCCCTCCGTCCGTGCGGTGCGGCGCGACACTTGCGGGGCAGGGGCATCGAGGTTGCCGTCCGGGAACAGAATGGTGCGAACGCGTCCGCTCCTGCCGCCGGTCAAGCGGCTGACGCCTGTTTTCAAATTCACGATGGCCTCTTCGCCGTTTAACTGATTGCGGCCCCGGCTGATGCGGACATTGCCGCTTAGCTTGGCAACTTGGTTCGGTACGTCGTATTCGCCACGGTCGCCTTCCACGATCTCGGATGCGGTCTTGATCACCACCCCACCCCAGGCGTTAACCCGATCGACCGATGTTCCCTGCGCGCCGGCAAAGCCGCCCGCGGCCGCCCGGTCCGGTGCGGTCTTCGCCCCTTTCGGCTTCAGCAACGCCTCGATCACATCCGCGCGCAGCGACGTGGCTTCCTGCGTGACCGACGCATTGCCGCGCGCGACCGCCCGTTGTTCAGCGCCCCAGAATTCCAGGCTTCGTTCGGCCCGGATCGTTTGATTCTCCGCCTCGATCCGCATGTCGCGGCCGGTGGCGACCATCAACTCCCGCGCAAGGTCATAGGTGACATGGTCGCCGTAAAGCCGTTCGCGGCCGGTTGTGATGCGGACATTGCCGACGGCATCCAGCCGCCGGATACGGCGCTGGCCGTCTGGTGCCTCTTCGTAGGTGGCGGACACGATGTCGGCCCGCAGAATCACCTCGCCCTGCCGAGCCACCACATTGCCTTTCGCCACAACCATATTGCGGTCCTGATAGAGCTCCAGGCCCCGATCTGCCTCGATTTCCAGCGGTGCGTTGGCGTTGCCGAGGCCGGGCAGGCCGGCGGGTTGGGCCTGGGCCCCGGCACCGGCCGATAGGGCCAGCATCAGGGCCAGCAGGAGGGCCTGCAGGAGGGGACGAATCGTTTTCACGGCTGCTCCGGCACACGGGTGATCAGAAGGCGGGACTTGCCCAGGATTTTGACCGTGCGTCCCTTGTCCAGGATTTCGAAGCCTTCGCCCTGAATTTCCCCTTCCGGCCCGCTGCCTCGGATCGGCTGGTCGCCCTCGGCCCGCGCCCGATGCAGATCGACGGTCGCGGATGGGGATTGGAAGGTGTAGCCAAGCCCGTGTTCCAGTTTGACGGACCCGGAAAGCTCCAGCCGCTCCGCCTCGCGGTTGAACACGCCGCTGCCGGCTTCCATGCTCAACCGGGCGCCGTCTTCCAGCACGATCTCGCCAGCGGGCCGGTCCAGCAGCACGGTGTTGAGACCCTCATCGCCCTGTCGGGCCTCTGCCGCGGAGAGCTCATAGGGGCGGCCGACATCGTCAACGCCGACCAGGCGCGGGCTGCGCATGCGGACCTCGCGGGCATCGGCGGCATCGAGTTTCAGATCGCTCACGCCGGGGAATGTTGCGCTGTCGTTTTGAAAAAGCGGCCACAGAATCGCCAGCGCCAAAACGCCGCCCGCCAACAGCGGCAGGATCAGCCGCAGCGATCGCACCATGCGCGAATACCCGCGGCCGCCAGCACGGGCATAGTCGCGCGATTCCCGAAAGATGCGGTCGCGCCGGGCGTTGACGTCTGCCACTGCGGTCATGAAAGCCCGGCTCTCAGGCAATCGTGAATGTGGATGATGCCGACAGGGGTGGCCGGTTCCTCCGCATCCGGCGGCAGCACGAACAGGCTGGTGACCTGGTGCTCGTTCATGACGGCCAGGGCCTCCACCGCCAGCGCCCGGGCGCGGATGGTGAGCGGATTGGCGGTCATGACCGCCCTGGCGCTTTGCTGGAGCAGGTCGGCCGCCATGTTGCGGCGCAGGTCGCCATCGGTGATGATGCCGGCAAGCGCGCCGTCCTCGCCCAGGACGCCGACGCAGCCAAAGCTTTTCGCCGTCATTGCCACCAGTGTCTCGCTCATCGGCGCATTGGCGGTGACGAGGGGCAGGCTGGTGTGCATGACATCGCTGACCAGCAGCAGCCGCCGGCCCAGCGAGCCGCCGGGATGCAGGGCGCGGAACTGCTCGGCAGAGAAATCGCGGCGCACCAGCAGCGCCACCGCCAACGCGTCGCCCATGGCCATGGTGGCGGTGGTGGAGGTGGTTGGCGCCAGCCCGATCGGGCTGGCTTCCTCGGCAGCCGGCAAGAGCAGGGTTTCGCTCGCCGCGTCGGCCAGGGAGGAGGTTGCGCCGCCGGTGATGGCGATGATGGGAATGCCCAGGCGTGTGGCGTGCTCCAGCACATCGCCCAACTCTGCCGTGTTGCCGGAGTTGGAGAGCGCCAGCAGCGCGTCCGCGCGGGTCACCATGCCGAGGTCGCCATGGCTCGCCTCCGCCGGGTGCACGAACTGCGCCGGCGTGCCGGTGGATGCCATGGTGGCGGCGATCTTGCGGGCGATGTGGCCGCTCTTGCCCATGCCGGTGACGACGACCCTGCCGTCGATTCGGCCCAGGGTATCGACCGCGCGCGCAAACGCGTCGCCGATCTCGTCGGCCATGCGCAGCAGTGCCTCCCCCTCCATCCGCAGGGTGCGACGGGCGGTGGCCAGGATGGTTGCTGCGTCGGCCGGCACGTCAGCTGTGTGCGAAGATGTCAACGTCACTCCAACCTTTCAGATCCAGCGCCGCGCGGGTCGGCAGAAAATCGAAACACGCCTGGGCCATGGCCGTCCGGCCCTCCCGCGCCAGGCGCTGGCCCAGCACCTCGCGCAGGCGGTGCAGGTGCAAGACATCGCTGGCGGCATAGGCGCATTGCGCGTCGCTCAAAATCTCGGCCCCCCAGTCGGAGGATTGCTGCTCCTTCTGCAACTGCACGCCCAGCAATTCGTTGCAGATGTCTTTCAGGCCATGCCGGTCGGTATAGGTGCGCACCAGTTTCGAGGCGATCTTGGTGCAAAAGACGGGCGAGCACGTTACACTCATATAGTGTTGCAGCACCGCGATATCGAAGCGGCCAAAGTGGAAGATTTTTGTCACAGCCGCATCGATCAGCAAGCGGCGCAGGTTCGGCGCACTGTAGTCGGGCAGGGCATCGTCGCTCGGGCGGCGGAACTGCACCAGGTGCGCATCGCCATCGCCGGCGGAGAGTTGCACCAGGCAGAGCCGGTCCCGGCCGGGGATCAGGCCCATGGTCTCGGAATCGATGGCGACCGCGTCGCCCCAGTCGAGGTCGCCCGGCAGATCGCCTTGGTGCAGATGTATCGTCATGGCGGGCCTTCGAGCCTCCCTTTCGTGTCTGCCCATCTCAATAGCAACGCTTCCGCCCAGCGCAAAGGGTGCAAGGCCGATCCGCCGCAACCGCAGATGGCCGCCTGGCGGCCCGGCTCGATGGTCCCGCAGCAGGCTGCCGAAGCCTTCCACCCGCTCCGTGATGCCGTTTTGGCCCAGCGCCCGGCGGACGGCGCAGCCAAGCCCCTACCGCCTGGGCCGCGGCTTGATCAGGTTTTCGCCCAACTGGTCGCGCAGGGCCTTGCGTCCGACCTCCTCGACGGCGCCGCGGGGCAGGTGGCCCAGTTGGAACGGACCGTAGGCGATGCGGATCAGGCGGCTGACGGGATAGCCCAGCCATTGCATGACCCGGCGGATTTCCCGGTTCTTGCCCTCGCGCAGGGCCACGGTCAGCCAGGCGTTCGAGCCCTTCTGCTCGTCCAGCGTTGCCTGGATCGGGCCGTATTGCACGCCCTCCACCGTCGGTCCCTTGGCCAATGCCGTCAGCCGGGTGACATCGATCTGGCCGTGTGCACGAACCCGGTAGCGGCGCACCCAGCCGCGGCTCGGCAGTTCCAGTTCGCGGGCCAGGCCGCCATCGTTGGTGAGCAGCAACAACCCCTCGCTCGTCAGATCCAGGCGCCCGACGGTCATCACCCGCGGCAACTCCGGCGGCAGGCGTTGGAACACGGTGGGGCGGCCTTGCGGGTCCTTGTTGGTGGTGACCAGGCCCGATGGCTTGTGATAGCGCCAGAGCCGTGGCGGCTCGGCCGATGGGATCGGCTTGCCATCGACGGTGATCGGGTCCGCTTCGGTCACGTTCACAGCAGCCGATGTCAGCACCTTGCCGCCGACGGCGACCCGGCCGGCAGCGATCCAGCGCTCCGCGTCGCGCCGGGAGCAGAGGCCGGCACGGGCGAGGCGTTTGGCGATGCGCTCCCCGGCAGGGGATTCGGATGCAGGGGATTCGGAGGCAGGCTCGGCCATGCGGGGGGACTCCTGTCACGCGCGGGAACTGTTGCTAGTGGTCTGATTCAAGAAACGCTTGCTGCGGCAAGAGTTTCTTGAATCAGACCACTATTTCAATAATCCGGTGGTTCGATTCAGCCAACGGATGGGTACCGTCTGTCGGCATCGAACCGCTAGTCTAGGCGCATGCCAAACGATCCGCACCCTCTCTCGCCGACGGGCGACCATCCGATGCGTCTGGCCCTGGCAGAGGCCGAAGCCGCCGCCGCCATGGGCGAGGTGCCGGTGGGGGCGGTGATCGTGCGGGCGGGAAGGGTGCTGGCCCGCACCCACAACCGGGTGGAGACCGACCGGGACCCGACCGCCCATGCAGAAATTCTGGCGATCCGCGCCGCAGCCCGGCTGACCGGGTCGCCCCGCCTGGTCGATTGCGATCTCTATGTCACGCTGGAGCCCTGCGCCATGTGCGCCCAGGCGCTGAGCCTGGCCCGCATCCGGCGGCTGTATTTCGGCGCCTACGACCCCAAGGGCGGCGGCGTCGAACATGGTGCCCGGGTGTTCGAACGCGCCACCTGCCACCACCGGCCCGCCGTCTATGGCGGCCTTGGCGAGGCGGAAGCGGCGGCACTGTTGCGGCAGTTTTTCGGGCAGCGGCGCTGAATCGGCAAGCGGCCGCAACCCGCCTCGGGCTCCGGCCGCCGCCAGTCAGTCCGCCTGGTCTTGGGTTATTCGATGCCGAACGTGTTGACGTCGATCTTGGAATAAACCTTGTCCCACAAGAGAGCCGTCAGCTTGTCCCGATCGTTCGAGATCGGCGTCACCAGGGGCTCGTATTTCTTGTACAGTTCCTTGTAGGTTGCAACGATTTCGGCCGCCTCCGGCACGCCTTTGTTGGTCCACCGTTCAATCGTCACGGCCAAATCCTTTTCGATGAAAGCGTTCACCGCCTCCATCAGTTCGGCGTCGGGCTGCAAGAATTTCACGCCCTCTTCCTTGCCGAGTTCGACGCCTTCGATTTCGCCTTGGTCATAGGCGATCCGGTTCGCGACGGTGCCGGTGGCGACGCCCTTCAGCACGACCGTACGCTCGGCAGGTGTCAGGGAACGCCAGGAGCTAATGTTATAGGAGAAATATGGAAAGGCGCGGAACGACCCGAAGGGCACTTCCGAGACCGTGTCGGCGACATCGGCCAGCCCGTGTGTCTTGAGGCCGCCGCGGGCGTAGATCGCGGCGTCGAGGATGCCGCGCGACAGACCCTCGTAGATTTCCGAGCTGGGCACATTGACGGAGGTCGCGCCCAAGGCCTCGGCAAAACGGGCCCATAGCGGGCCGCCGGCGCGCAGCTTCTTGCCTTTGATGGTTTCCAGCGTGTTCATCGGACCCTTGCCCACGAGCACATACTGCGGGGTGCTGGTCATGGAAAACGCGATCTGGTTCTGCGCCCTCGCATCTGCCTGGCAGCCGGGGCAGTGCATCAAGACCAGTTCGGTCAGCGCAAAGGCGGCAGCGGTGTCATTCGGCCCGACCAGCGCCAGATCGGCGATCAGCAGGCCGCGCGGAAAGTATGACGGCGTATAGGTCACGACAACCGATCCGACATCGGCCACCCGATCGCGCAGGCCATCCGAGATCGCCTTGGCCGGCAGCAGCGCGCCGCCCTGGAACAGGCGAACCCGGATATCGCCGTCGCTTTCCTTCTCCACCACTTTCTTGAAGACCTCGTAGCCTTCGCCCAGGGGATGGGTCGGCGGTAGATAGGTGGCGGCCTTAATCTCGGTTTTCGCCAGGGCAGATCCGGATATGGCGGCGGTCAGAATGCCGGCCACTGCGAGCGGCAGCATAAAGGTCTTTTTCATGTTGTTTTTCATTTCGGTCCTTTCCGTGTTCGCCGGCGCTCGTTATCGAACGCGGGCAGGGGCAGGTGAACGAATTCACCATGTCGGATTCAATCAAGCAGGCTCGGCAGCCAAAGCGTGATTCCGGGGAAGCCTATCATCAACGCAATGACGATGACATCGGCGGCGAGAAACCACAGGATGCCTTTGAAGATTGTTTCGGTCCGCATCAAATCGCCGACTATGCCTTTGATGACAAAGACGTTCAGGCCTACCGGCGGCGTTATCAGCGCAACCTCCAGCAATTTGGTCATCAGCACGCCATACCAGATCAGATCGATGCGCAGGTTATCGACCACCGGCAGGAACACCGGCAGCGTCAGCAACATGATGCCGAGCGGGTCCAGAAAGCAGCCGAGCAGAAACAGAACCACCATGGTGCCGATGATCATGGCAACCGGGCCGATTTCGTTCTCGACGATGAAGGTCGAAAAGAAATCCGTGAACCCGCCAAGCGCCAGAAAACGGGTGAGCAGATTGGCGCCGATGGCGATGATGAAGATGGCCGCCGTGCTCGTCAGGGTTTCCATGCAGGCCTGCCAAATTTTCTGCAAATTCAGCGAGCGCTTGATGAAGCCGATGACGAACGAGAAAAACGCGCCCATGGCGCCGGCTTCCGTCGGCGTGAAGATGCCGCCGAACAGGCCGCCGAACACGCCGATAATCAGCAGGACGACGGGCCACGTATCCCAGATCGCGTCGATACGTTCCTTCCAGCCGATCACCTCCTCCGAGCGCGGCGCCAGGCTGGGCGTGACCTTCACCCGGGCGATGATCATCAGGCTGTAGGCCGCCGCGGTCAGCAGGCCCGGCATCAAGCCAGCGATAAACAACAGGCTGATCGGCTGTTCGGCAAAAATCCCGTAGATGAGCAGCAGAATGCTGGGCGGGATCATCGAGCCGATGGTGCCGGCGGCGGCGACGGTGCCGGCGGCAAGACCGGGATCGTATTTCGCCCTCAGCATTTCCGGCACGGCGATTCGGCCCATGGCCGCCGCGCAGGCGACCGATGATCCGGTCACGGCCGAAAAGCCGGCCGCTGCACCCACAGACGACACCGCCAGGCTGCCGGGCAGCCAGGACAACCAGGCTCTCGCCAGCCGGAACAGGCCGCGCGTCAGGTCCGCATGGTAGCAGATAAAGCCCATGAGCAGGAACATCGGGATCGAGCTGAGCGTCCAGTGAGCGACGAAGTCGTAAGGGATCGCCACCAAAATGCCCCAGGCCGAGCGTATGCCGACGATGATCCAGATGCCGACGAACGAAACCACCCCAAGGGCGACACCAACCGGTGTCCGCAGCAGCAACAGCAGCAGTAGGGCGACCAAGCCAAGGCCGCTAATGGTTAAATCGTCCATGCGTCTCTCTTCGATAAGGGCTGCCGCCAGGGCGGAAGATCGTATGGCCCGCCGCGTTTATTCCATCAAGCCGGCGTTCGGGTCTTTCTGCAGCAGCGTCGGGTCGCCGCGCAGCAGGCTGATCGCCTTGTAGATCAGGAAAATGGCGATCAGGCCGCAGCCGAGCGGTAGCATGAACCGCGTCGGCCAAACCACAACCTCCACGTCGCCCAAGGCAATCTCACCGATCTTGTACTTGCTCCAGGCATCGATGCCGGTGCCCCACGCGAACGCGCCGAAATAAACCGCCGCCAGCAGAGAGACGGCGGCGATCAGCACCTGTTGCATGCGCTGGCGCAAATGCTGCGAAACCAATTCGACCGCGATATGGCCGTTGATTTTCTCCACGAACGCCAGCGGCAAAAAGGCGACCGGCACCATGTACCAAGCCTGCACGATTTCGATCGTTGCCTTCAGCGGGATGTGGAAAAAGCGCAAGGTCACATCGACCACGATATGCAGCATCATCAAAAGCACGACGGCCGCGCCGATGGTCGCGAACACGTTCGATGTAACGAACAACCCTTTGCGTATCATGGTCACACCCAACGGTTGGCGGGCGGCTGTCACACGTTGGCGCGTGCCTTGCCACCCGACAGGGACAAATCCTCGATTGATCTTTTCACTGCCGCCAAGCCTAGCCCTGCTTCAGCAATCCTGTCAATCTGCCGCGATGCGGCAGGTCGCGCCCTGCGTCGGCCGGGTCTGAGCCGGACCGGCGCTTTGCCGATTGCCGGCCCGTGCGGGCTCTGGTTCAATACCGGCCTTTGGCATCGCATGTCCCCCAGCGCGAAGGACTGCCCCGATGAACGGCGCTGCCCCGCTTTCCAACGAAGCCGCCCTGAAAGAGTCCGCTGCCGAGCACCTGTTCATGCACTCCTCGCCCTACCGCGCGCTGGCGCACGATGCCGGCAAGCGCGTGCTGGTGGAGGGCAGGGGCGTCTGGGTCGCGGATATCGACGGCAACCGCTTTATCGACGCCATGGCGGGCCTGTGGCTGGTCAATGTTGGCCATGGCCGGGCCGAAATCGGCGAGGCCATGGCCCGCCAGGCGAGCCAACTCGCCTATGCCAGTTCCACCACCGCCACCACCATTCCCGCCATCCAGTTGGCGGAGCGGCTGGCGGCGATCGCGCCCGGCGACCAGAACACGGTGTTTTTCACCTCCGGCGGGTCGGAATCGGTGGAAAGCGCGCTGAAGATCGCGCGCCAGTACCACTACCACCGCGGTGAGCCGAAACGGCAGAAGATCGTCGGCCGGCGCGGCTCGTATCACGGCGGAACCTATGGCGCGATGAGCGTCAGCGGCACGCGGCCGGTGACCGACCCCTATCACTCCCCCTTCATGCCGGGCGTGCTGCACGCCTCGCCACCCTATTGCTATCGCTGCGACTTCCGCCAGAGCTTCCCCGGCTGCGGCCTGCTTTGCGCCGACCAGATCGGCCAGATGATCGAGTACGAGAACCCGCAGACCGTCGCCGCCGTCATTGCCGAGCCGATCAGCGCCTCGGGCGGCATTGTCGTGCCGCCCGACGGCTATTGGCAGCGGGTGCGGGAGATTTGCGATCATTATGGCGTGCTGCTGATCACGGACGAGGTCATCAACGGCTTCGGCCGCACCGGCAAGATGTTCGCGAGCGAGCACTGGGGCCTGGTCGGCGATATGATGACCATGGCCAAGGGCCTGACCAGTGGCTATGTGCCCATGGGCGGCGTCATGTGCCGGCCGCATGTGGTGGAGGCGTTTGGCGGCCCCAACAGCCTCTCGCACCTCTTGACCTATGGCGGCCACCCGGTCGCCGCGGCGGCGGCGTTCGCCAATCTGGACATTATCGAGCGCGAGGGACTGGTGGAGAACGCTGCCAAGATGGGCGCGCTGCTGTTGGCGGGGCTGAACGGACTGCGCGCCAAACACCCCTGCATCGGCGACGTCCGCGGCCTGGGCCTGATCGCCGGCATCGAGGTGGTGAAGGACCGGGCGACCAAGGCGAAGTTTGCCGAGAACGGGCCGGAACTGGCGGCGATGAACGAGGGTTTGCGCAAGCGCGGCCTGCTGACCCGCGCCGGCACCGTGCTGAATCTCTGCCCGCCGCTCTGCATCGACGCGGACGAGGTGGCCCAAATCGTCGAGATCGTCGACGGCGCCCTCGGCGATCTGGAGCACGCCGCCGGCATGGCGTAACGCCAGGGCATGGCCGCCCGCGGCGAAGCCTACTCCGCCGCAACCGGTGCCCGCTGGCCTTCCTCGTCGGCCGGGGTCGGCAGCATGGCGATGGCGGCAATCGCCACGGCGGCGAACACCGCCAGCACCAGGAACAGGTGGAAGAAGGTGCCCGTGGTGTCGTAGACGAAACCGACCAGCGGCAGCGCCGCCGCGCTCGAACAGAGCGAAATGGCGAAGCGCAGGCCATAGGCGGTGTTGATCCAGCGCTGCGGCACGTATTTGCCGAACAGTGCGTCGGAAATCGGCTGGGTGCCGACCGTGCAGACCATCACCATGAACAGGCCGAACACCATGGTTCCGTCCGCCGCTTGCGAGCACAGCACCAGCGCCGGCGCCATCAGGCCATAAGTCATCAGGAACAGGCGTTTCAGCGGGAATTTGTCCGCCAGCACGCCGCCCACCAGTTGCGCGCCGCCCGCCACCATCAGAATGGCCGAGGTCAGGCCGCCGGCGCCCAGCAGGGCGACCAGGCCGATATTGACGCGGTTGTCCACCACATTGGTCAGCGAAAAGGTCATGGCCTGGAACACCATGCCCATGCAGAAGGTTAGCAGCGCCAGCAGGCCCATCAGCCTGAGGAACGGCCCCAGTCCGAACTCCGTCACAAAGTCCTTCAGGCTTGCATGCTCGTTCGCCTTGGCGCGGGAGACGTCCAGGTTAAGGCCGCGGCAGCGCAGATAGAACCAGACGCCAACGGCCATGCAGACCGCGCCCGGCACGATGAAAGCCGCACGCCAACTCACCGCCAGCGTCAGCACTTCCGCAACGATGGCCGCACTCGCCATGCCGAGCGAGCCGAACACGCCGTTGACCCCCAGCATCTTGCCCCGGTTCTTGCCGGCAGCCCGGATCACCATG
>Ga0206129_10000662_pt1 | contig 51889 bp, 51 predicted proteins | sample Helgoland_Spring_8_FD_148616 | JGI IMG/M metagenome (GOLD analysis project Ga0206129, IMG submission 148616) | Pelagic subsurface seawater microbial communities from Kabeltonne, Helgoland, North Sea - Helgoland_Spring_Bloom_20160502_2 | ecosystem: Environmental > Aquatic > Marine > Epipelagic ...
GCTTTATGGTCATGAGTGCAATTTCCCATAGCCGACGCAACCGAGACCATTTGCAACACGCGGTTTTGACCAGTGAAGATGTTATCATCCGTGATGTGACCAGTGCCTATGCTGTTCTGGCGCTTTCTGGGCCATTGTCGTGTGCGGTGCTGGAAACACTTGCCGATATTTCTCTATCCAAGACAGATTTTCCGCCATACAGCTTACAGCAATTCTATATTGGTCACGCGCCTGTTTTTGCCCAGCGTCTTTCCTTTACCGGCGAAATGGGCTGGGAAATCTTTATCACCCCTGACTTTGCCGAATATGTATTCGAGCAGCTTTACCAAGCGGGACAAGCATATGATTTGCGGCTTGCTGGCGGCGAGGCTTTGAATGCTTTACGCATTGAGAAAGGCTTTGTTCATTGGGGGTCTGATATGGCCTATACTGAGTCGCCCCATCAAATCGGTTTGGATTTTGCGTGCCACCTTGACAAGGATATCGCTTTCACCGGCAAGGCGGCCTATCTTGCCCGCAATGCCCAAGCAAAAGGCCCTTTCCTATGCTCAATCAAATTACAACTGCCCGATGCGATGTTGCATCACAATGAGCCTGTATTGCGCGATGGAGAGATTGTTGGCTTTGTTACAAGCGGGGCATTCTCGGCCGCGCAAGGCAGCGCTGTGGGGCTTTGTTTGATCGAACCGCCAACCGGAACATATGGTGGTGAGGCGCTGGAAAAGGGCGATTATTGCGTGCTGGTAGAGGGGCGCATCATTCCGGCAATTCTGCAACGCAAAGCCTTTGCCCGCTAGTTTGCAATTTTGTCTGAGCGCAGTTGAAAGATCTAAGGAACGGCAAGTTAGACAAGCACGGGGATTAATTTTGCTGCGGCGGCCACTGGATCAATCAAGGTAATCTGATGATCTGGCTGTAGCTTGTTCCAGATATTGGTCATGCCAGCACAACCAAGAATCACCGCATTGCTGGGATTCTCTATGGCCATTTTTTGCAAATGTGATGAGATGATTTCACATGATTTGTCAGGAGCAGTTTCGAGGTCAAGAACTGGAACGCCACTGGCATAAACGCCATCACAGATTTGGCCAAATCCTTGCGCCTCGATATTTCCAGCGATCACCGGAATTGACACCGCCAACGTGGTCAGCACTGAAAACCGCTCCGATGATAATGCTGCCAAATGAAATGATGCCTGACCGATTCCAATAACGGGCTTTTGGGTAATTGTTCGCGCCTCAGCCAATCCGGTATCATCAAAACAGGCAATCACATAGGCATCGAACTTCTTCCCGAGCGCGCCATTTTCTCCCAATATATTCAGATGGTTATCATATTACGGTATCAGTCTGTTCCCAGAAAACTTCAGTTTTGACACAGTAAAGAGTCAAATCCATGGGGTGTGTGCGTAAAAGAGGTAAGTCTTGGAATGCTCAAGTGAGGATTGCTGGATGGAGACGCTTTTACCCGATGCGTCTATGCGTTGTTTAAGTTGATGTTTGTTCATGCCGCTGTTTCTTTCAGCGGTATTTTGGTGGATTTGATAGCGGCAACCGGGTGTCAAAGGGGTCTATGGATTCTTTCGGATGTAAAGAAGGTTCACCATCGGCGCGACAAACCAGAGTATGGCAGAACTCCACAACATCAGACTTTTTGGCAGTCCATGCCCAATAAAGAACCCAACACATAACATCAAAAGCAGGACATTGAGCCCAATAGCGATGGTCTTCAAACTCATTTTTATCTCCAATAATTGGGTTTTTCGCAATTCGAATTGGTAACACAGATTTGACCCAATAGACCAATTAGATACAGTGAATCAGACATAAAATGTCGCAGCAAAAACTAGCTGTTTTGGCGCGATCCACATTCTGGAATCGGCTTTTTCCATTCTATGATATGGATTAGATCTTGGATATATTTCATAATGAACTGAATGTTTCGTCTCTTGATCCTTTCAGGTCTTTACTATCGTGTCACTAAGCGTCAAATCATAAGCGAAACCATATTAGGGCAAACCAATGGAATCCAAACCGATCATTGGCATCATAACGAATGAGACTGTCGGGTTTAACGGCAGGCAGCGATCACATTCGGCCGGAAAGCGTTATGTCGATGCGGTGATGAATTTTGCCGATGTTGTGCCAATCTTGATTCCGGCCTGCATCAGAAAAGGTGATCTTGGCGTCCTTCTTGATAGGCTTGATGGTGTTGTTCTGACTGGTGGCAGGGCGAATATAGAGCCACATCATTATGGCGGTCAGACATTCCCAGATGATGAAGTGATCGACCCGGATAGGGATAGATCTGTCCTTGATATCATTCCTGAATGCGTTCAACGCAATATGCCGATTTTTGGAATTTGCCGTGGCATTCAAGAAATCAATGTTGCTTATGGCGGCACAATTTTCTATCGGGTTCATCAACAAAGCGATAAAGAAGATCATCGCATGCCACAAAATGACGATGCCTCATTGGAAGAAATTTTTAAGCCAAGGCATCAGATTGCATTCACCGAAAATAGTCTTTTCAAAGAGTTTCTGGGGCAAGATACATATCGGGTGAACAGCCTTCATGGTCAGGGCATTGATCAATTAGGTGCAGGCTTAAGCGCCGAAGCCTATTCACCCGATGGCCTTATTGAGGCAATCAGCATAGATGACTATAAATCCTTTGGTGTTGCGATCCAATGGCATGCTGAATTTCATCCAGAAAGAGATGAAAATCATCTGAACAAATTGCTGTTTCAAAAATTTGGCGAGTCTTGCCGGCATTTTCATTTGGCCAAATCATAGCCAGATAAAATGAACCAAAACAATTCGATTCATGATTGAACCTTGAACGCGATGTGCTAGGGTTTTGCATGTTTTTGGGAGAAAAATAATGAAATTCAAATTAATTGCAAAGCTTTTGCTGGCGACGATGGCGGTTCTGCCAGCAACGCAGGCGATGAGTGAAACGCGTGTAACCTATAAATCAGCAAAATCGACCTCATCCTATTATCAAATGGCAGTGCAGATTGCCGAAGGCATGAAGGCAGGTTCAAACGGTGATATCACTGTTACCGTTGAAGAGAGCCAAGGTTCGGTTCAAAATGTGATGGAGGTGATTGGTCGCAAGGGCAATTATGTGTTCACCACGCCGCCAGTTTTGATCAAGCTTGCACGCGGCGGCAAAGCGATGTTCAAGGATAAGGCAAATCCGCGCTTTGACGAAATCAGAGCCTTGTTTCCCATTCCGTCTTTGACCATGCATTTTGTCATGTCTGAAAAGTCAGGCGTGACCGACTTTAATGGCATGGAAGGCAAAACCATTTTGCTTGGTAAGGGGTCATTTGGCGCGAGAGAAGGGGCAAAATATCTCAAGCTATTTGGCCTTGAAGGAAAGGTTACGCTTGCCGAGGTTGAATTGTCGAATGCGGTTCCGGCGCTAAAGAATGGCCAGATTGACGGTTTTGTAACGGCGGGATCCTATCCGGCACCAAATGTGATCGAAGCGGCGGCATCGGCTGGTGCAAGAGTTCTGTCCTTGTCGGATGAGCAAATCAAATTGTCAAAGCGGACGCGCCTTGAAATCCCTGCTGGCACCTATGCTGGCCAATCATCAGCGATCACCACAACGTCACTTCCTGTCGTGGCCTTTGCCACAACCGATATGGATGATGCAACCGCCTATGCGCTGACCAAAACCTTTTGGGAAAGCAAGGCATCAATGAGTTCTGGCGCAAAATGGTGGAGTGGCGTCTCGCTTGATATGCTTGATAATATCTTGACCGAGATTCACCCGGGCGCAGCAAAATATTACCAAGAGGTTGGCGCCAAGCTGGCGTCGCATCACTGATCTTTTTGGTCACGTAAAGACATAATGATTGGGGCAAGCGTTGCGCATAACGGTTGCCCTTTTTTATCGGATATTAGACTGGAATCTTGTCAATAATGCCATTTTTGAAATCAACAAGATCTATCTGGATAGGGCTTGGCGCTTTATCTGTTGTCTTTCATCTATGGCTTATTTTTTCGGGGCTTGTTCCCAATCTTGTTTCACGCCCGCTTCATATGGCTTTGGTCATCCCGTGGGTATTTCTGTTTAAACCATCGGTCGGGTTGCGGCGTATTTGTGATTGGGGTTTTGCGCTTGTCGGGGTCGCGGCTTGTCTCTGGATTGTTGCAAACCATAATCTATTGCTTGATCAATATGGTTATCTTGCCAATCAATTTCAGACAGTGATTGCGGTTGTTTTGCTGGTGACGGTTCTGGAAATGGCGCGCCGATCAATCGGCTGGCCGCTTCCATTGCTGGCTTTTGCTGCATTGCTTTATGGGCTGTTTGGTGACTATGTTCCTGGCGAATTTGGGCATCCGGGAACGCCGCTTGCCAGTTTTCTTGGTACAATGACGATTGCCGAGGGCGGTATTTGGGGAACCTTGACCGGCGTTTCGGTTTCGATTGTTGCCATTTTTGTGATTTTCGGTGCGATGCTGAATGCGGGTGAGGCCGGTGCCGGTTTTATGAATGTGGCGGCATCAGCGGCGGGGCGGCTGCGCGGCGGCGCGGCAAAGGTTTCGGTTTTATCATCAGCCTTATTCGGATCAATCTCAGGGTCGGCATCGGCAAATGTGGCATCTACCGGCATTGTGACTTTGCCGACAATGGTGTCACTTGGATATCCAAAACGCATTGCCGCGGCGGTTGAGGCGGTGGCGTCATCAGGCGGGCAGATCATGCCGCCATTGATGGGTGCAGGCGCTTTTGTCATGGTTGAACTGACCGGTATCCCCTATGCAGATATCATTGTGGCTGCCGCTTTACCGGCGCTATTGTATTTTTTTGCCGTGTGGATCGGGGTTGATATCTATGCATTGCGGTTTGGGTTGCGCCCGCTTAACCGTGATGCGCGGCCGGCATTGCGAACGGTTCTGATTACCGCCAGTTTTTTCCTGATCCCCTTTAGCGTTCTTTTGATTGTTATGTATATCGGCTTTACGCCGCAATATGCGGCGGCAGTGGCGATTTTGGCGGCAACATTACTATTATTTATCAACGGATCAATGGCCGTCAGCCTTCGTTCGGGTATGACACGCATTTGTGATGCAGCCATTATGGCTGGTGGCCAGATCGCCATGATTGCGTCGATTATTCTATGCGCATCAATCATCATTGGCGTTCTCGGGATAACCGGCCTTGGAATCAAGGTCACCTCGCTGATTTTGTCTTTTTCGGGCGGCATGATCTGGCCAGCCTTGCTGCTGACCGCGCTTGCTTGTTTATTCCTCGGCATGGAGGTGCCAACAACAGCGGCCTATGTGATTTGCGTTTCAGTTGCCGGGCCAGCATTGATTGACCTTGGTATGGCACCGCTGACAGTGCATCTATTTGTTTTTTGGTATGCGCTTTTATCGACAATCACACCGCCGGTTTGCGGCGGGGTGTTTATTGCGGCGGGTATGGTTGGTGAAAATTGGTTACGGGTTGCGCTGACATCAATGTCGCTTGGCATCGGGCTTTATCTGATCCCGCTTGGTATGGTGGTTCATCCCGAGCTGTTGACGATTGGTGCGACGCCGGTTTTGTCGCTATTTGCCTTTTGCAAGATTGCGCTTGCGCTTGGCCTGACATCCTATGCCGTGATTAGCGCCGGCAAACCACTGCACCGCCTGATCAGCATCATTTTGGGCGTTGCCCTATTGCTGGCCAGTTAATAACCCCCCGATTGCAAAGGCCGGTCATGGCAATGGTGTTTATTTTGCCCAAAACTGGGTTGCATCTAGGCCTTGAATGAAAGATGGTGGGGTTTCAGCCACACCGGCATTTGATGCGGGAAAATGGCTTTTTAGGTGAAGGCATAACCAGATGATAGATCAAGACAAACAGGTCGACGCGATTGAAAGCCAATTGCGCCGTGACGCCGATGCGATCGCGTTGCATCATTTGCGCACGCTGATCCATCAGGACGGCCGTGATGCCCTATCTTTTCACTTTGAAGATTTGACTGTCGATTGTACGCGCCAGCCCTTGACACAAGATATTTTGCAACGGCTTTTGACGCTTGCCGAGGCAAAATCATTAGCCGGTTTTATCAGCGCAATGTTCGCTGGCAAATCTATCAATCTAAGCGAAGATAGGCCGGTTTTGCATTGCCGTCTTCGCACGCCAGATTATCGGCAAAGCGAGACCTATCAAAAGCTGACCAATTTTGCCAAGGATGTCCGCGCCAATCATAATATCAAATCAATCGTCAATCTTGGCATTGGCGGGTCTGACCTTGGGCCAGCAATGGTGACAAAAGGTCTTGCCGGATTCCATGATGGGCCAGCGGTGCATTATGTTGGCAATGTTGATCCGCATGCGCTTTATGACATTTTGGCGCAATGCGATCCGCGTTCGACGCTTTTCATCATCACCTCGAAAACATTCACCACAAGCGAAACGCTTGTCAATGCGGGTTTGGCAAAAGGCTGGTTACAGCAAAATGGGGTTGCGCCTGATATGGCGATGGTGGCGGTAACCGCCTATCAAAAGCGGGCTGTTGATTGGGGCATTGACCCGGTTCGTATTTTCGATTTTGACGAAGCTGTTGGCGGGCGATATTCGCTTTGGTCGGCGGTTGGCCTATCGGTGATGATTGCCATTGGCAGCACTGCATTTGACCAGCTTTTAGATGGTGCGCATGCGATGGACACGCATTTTGAAACAGCACCTTTTGCCAGTAATATCCCGGTGATTATGGGGCTTCTTCGCGTTTGGCACCGAAGCTATCTTGGCCACATGGCGTATGGGATAATGCCCTATGACCAACGTCTGGCCAGATTGCCAGCTTGGGCGCAGCAGCTGGAAATGGAAAGTAACGGAAAATCAGTGACGCGGCATGGCAAGCCGCTTGACCAGCCGGCTGGCCCGCTGATTTGGGGCGAGGCGGGCGTGAACGGCCAGCATAGTTTTTTCCAATGGCTTCACCAATCAATTGATATTGTTCCCATTGACATTCTGATTGCACGCAAACCGGTCAATCTGTCAGATGATGCCGCTTGGCAGGCAAGCCACAGAACGCTGGCCATCAATGCGGTGGCGCAGGCCGAAGCATTGGCTGTCGGCGTCGAACATGCCGACGCGCCGCACCGCCATTTTCCGGGAAATCGGCCATCATTGCTGGTCAGCTGGCAAGCGACAACGCCTTATGCGCTTGGCAGGCTATTGGCGCTTTATGAGCATATCACCATCGTTTCGGGCTTTGTCTGGGATGTGAACAGCTTTGATCAATGGGGCGTCGAGCTTGGCAAAAAAATGGCACATGATCTTGCCAGCAAAAGCGATCTTGACGGTTTTAGTCCGGCTGCCAAGGCGTTTTTGCACCGCTTGAACGACTAGCCTGCGTGCCATGGCTTTTTGCCAGATCGGGCATTTGCCAGATTGGGTGTTTGCCAGATTGGGTGTTTGGAAGATGATGTGGCGGATGATCAATAATGCGGCGGCGGCACATCGTCATTTGGCGACAGGATGCCACTATCGGGCTGCACATTTTCAAGCCGCGATTTCAGCTTTTCGATTTCGAGCATTAATTGCGCAACCTCTTTTTGCTGCGCATAGACCTCATGACTCATCTGCGATAATTCATGCTGCAGGATCGCCATTTTTTCTTCAAGATAATTTATCTTTTGTTCCATGAGTGCCTTTTAGCATTCGCTGGCTGGTTCGGCAAAGGCCGAAATGATGTGACCGGTAAAATGTGACTGGTAAAATGTGAGTGGTAAAATGTGAGTGGCACTATCGCACTGAAGTGATTTGATCTGTTGGCTAATCTTACTAAACTCATTGCTGGCGTATCGAATTGCACGGCCATGGCAAACCCTATGGCATTGAGGAATAGCATTTGACAAAAAAAGCCCTGAAAATCTGTCTTGCCTGTTTTGCCGGCTTTTTGATCATGCTCTTTGTCTTTGGCCCGCGTGAGCCGGTTCGCCTTAGCACCGGCCATGACAAGTTTATGATTGGTGATGATATTGACGCCTATCTTGCCATGCGCGAAGGGCAATTTGATGACATTATTGATGATGTTGAAAAACAAGTAATCTGGGCTGGCGAGGCCAACGTAAAAACGCCGCTATCGATCATCTATCTTCATGGTTTTACCGCCAGCTCAAAAGAAATCCGGCCTGTGCCGGATCGGGTAGCGGCGGCTTTGGGTGCCAATCTCTATTTTACCCGTTTTACCGGTCATGGCCGCCAGCCCGCGGCGATGGCAGAAGCCACTGTCGGGCGCTGGATGGATGATGTTGGCGAAGCCATCAAAATTGGCAACCAGATTGGCGAGACGGTCATTATCATGGCCACATCAACTGGCGCTACTTTGGCAGCTGCGGCCGCGCTTGATGAGGCGGCAATGGAAAATATTGGTGGGATCATTTTCATTTCACCCAATTTTGCCATTAACAGCCGCGCTGCCAGTTTGCTGACCTGGCCATTTGCGCGGCAATGGGTACCGCTGGTGATTGGCGCAGAACAACAAGGCATCGCGCGGAATGATCTTCATGCCCGCTATTGGACGATGAACTATCCAACGACGGCATTAATGCCGATGGCCGCCATTGTTGCCGCGGTTGATCAGGAATCTTTTGACGATGTCGATATACCGGCATTGTTTTATTATAGCCGCCAAGATCAGGTTGTTGCGCCTGACAAAACAGCCGAATTTGCCCGATCATGGGGTGGGGCGTCGACAACCCTTATTGCCAGCCTGACTGCCGATGATGATAAATTTTCACATATTATCGCTGGTGATATTGTGTCGCCAAACCAAACAGCAAGCGCGGCTGATCATATTCTTGCTTGGATCAAAAGGCTGCAGAGCCGCTAACGGAATGCATTGCAGATTGCGCTTTTATGTGACGGATCATGCTTTGACCAAGCGGGTGATTAGGCGGGTGATTAGGCAGGTGGCATGGCCGCATCAAAGGCGATGGTCAATTTGTCAATGATCTCACCAATATGTGAATCTTCGAGAATAAAAGGCGGGGCAAGAAGCAGATGATCACCATTTTTGCCATCAATCGTGCCGCCCATCGGGTAGCATAATAATCCAGCTTCAAATGCGGCAGCCTTGATTTTGCGATGCAGGCCAAGCGCTGGATCAAAGGGCGTTTTCTGGGCTCGATCGGCGACAAATTCCATGCCGATAAACAGCCCCCTCCCGCGAATATCACCGATAAAGGGATGCTGGCCAAAGGCCGATTGCAACGCCTGCATAAGTTTGTCCCCCATCATGATGGCGCGGCTTGGCAGGTCAGAATCGATGATTTTGCTCAGAACGGCATGGGCGGCAGCGCAGGCAACAGGATGGGCAAGATAGGTATGGCCATGCTGGAAAAAGCCGCTTCCTTCGGCAATCGCCGCATAGATTTCTTTGCTGCATAACATGGCGCCAACGGGTTGATATCCGGCGCCGAGCCCTTTGGCGATGGCGATAATGTCAGGGCGAACCTGATCATGGTCACAAGCAAATAAAGATCCGGTACGGCCCATGCCGCACATCACCTCATCAAGAATCAGCAGCACGCCATAGCGATCACAAATTTCGCGAATACGGGTGAAATATCCCCATTCGGCGGCGACCGCGCCAAGCGTTGCGCCAACCACCGGCTCGGCCAGAAAGGCCATCACCTTATCAGCGCCAAGCCGCAGGATTTCCGTCTCCAGTGCATTGGCCATGCGCTGCCCATAGGCATGATCACTCTCGCCGTCGGCTTTTCCGCGATAGCGATAGCAAGGCTCGATATGGCTGGCAGTGAATAAAAGAGGGGCAAATTGTTCGCGCCGCCATGCATTGCCACCAGCGGCAAGCGCGCCAAGGGTGTTGCCGTGATAGCTTTGTTTGCGGGCGATGATATGGCTTCTTTGCGGTGAACCGGTTTCAACAAAATATTGCCGCGCCAGCTTTAACGAAGCTTCAATGGCTTCTGATCCACCCGACACAAAATAGACACGGTCAATGCCAGATGGCGCATTGGCAATCAAAAGATCGGCTAAGGCTTCGGCAGGCATTGATGTGAAAAAGCTGGTATGGGCAAAAGATAATTTATCAATCTGGTCTTTCATCGCAGTTGCGATATCAGCGTCACCATGACCAAGACAGGAAACCGCCGCCCCGCCTGAACCGTCAAAATATTGTTTCCCCGTGGCGTCGGTGATATGGCATCCAGCCCCGGCAATGGCGATGGGTGGAGTGATCTTGCTATGGCGCGGAAAATTATGTGTCATCTGGATGGAGCACCAATCATGGCTGTATGAGGCCATCTTCACGAATATGCCAGTACGGCATTTTTAATCGTTACTGGTGAACCGGCCAAGATCAATAAAAAATCATCAATGGCGTCAAAAATTCATATGTAACTGCCATTGCATGATGAATAATTGCAAAATTAGCAGAAGATAGAATACATCATTTTTGACTTATTTATCGTGCCGTGATTGTCTGGCGCTTGATTTTATGGCTCAACATGGTGAGCATAGGCGATGGCCTATTAAAATAGGCCTTCGAGCAATCTGGCGCTAGAATCATCGGCGCCGCAAATAATGGTCTTGTTGATAATTGGTCTGGTCAATCATTGACACCACAAATAAAGGGCAGAGATATGCTACAACCTGATGACAGTGCACAAAGCCAAGATATTGCCTATAGATCATTGGTTGGGTCACCAGTCATTGATTTTGCGGCACGATCAACAAAGGGCGAGGTGCGTTTGTCGGCATTTTCTGGGCGTTGGATTTTGCTCTTTTGTCATCCGGCAGATTTTACCCCGGTTTGTACGTCTGAATTTGTCGCATTGGCGCAAGAACAGGATAAATTTGCCGAAATGGATGTCCAGCTTTTGGGACTGTCGGTTGACAGTGTTTATAGCCATATGGGCTGGATTGAATGGATCGAGACGAAATTCAACCTATCTGTCAATTTTCCGGTGATCGAAGATGTATCGATGGATATTGCGCGCGCCTATGGCATGATTGACGCCTATAGCGATACAACATCAACGGTTCGCGCCTGCTTGTTCATTGATCCGGCGCAAAAAGTGCAGGCGTTGATCCATTATCCAATGCATATTGGCCGGTCGGTAGACGAATTGCTTCGTGTCCAGCGCGCCCTAATCGACACTTATCAGACGAAAAAAGTTGCACCGGCCAATTGGTGCCCGGGAGATGATTTCATGCAATCGGCAGCAGATTCGGTGTCGGGTGGCACCAAGGGCTGGCTTCAGCGGGTGATGCGCCCGATCGATAAATCATAATCTGGTTCGCAGCTTGCATATATAGAAAATAAACTATATAATTAGCCAATCGCAGCATGATCAAAAGGGTCAGTGCTTGCCATCCATATTGAAATATGATCGGCAATTGCCGTGGCAAGCCCATATTTCGACAAGCAAAATGAGTGATTAATGAGCGCGCACGAAAAAAGTAAATCTAGTTTTGATCTTTTGATGAATCGCGCCGCGGACGTCTTTCAGGCTTTATCGCATCCATTACGCCTGTCTATTTGTGTTGAGCTTAGCACGGCCGAGCAATCGGTAAGCCAGCTATGCGATTCGCTTCGCCAGCCACAACATAGCATCTCGCAGCATCTGGCGTTGCTGCGCAAGCAAAATGTTGTCAATGCGCGCAAGCAATCGCGGCAGGTTTTTTACCAGATCAGTGACCCGCAGGTGCAAAAAGTGCTAAATTGCATCAAAAGCGAAATCATGGCAGTTGAACCAAATGGTACCGCGGCACCATCACCGGCGGCAAGTGACCTGCCACAGACTGTCGTGGCTGGGGAAGCCGGCCGCTTTTCGACAGTTTTCAGACCGTCATTGGATCAGTGGCAGCGGCATGATAAGGGCTAGATTGACAGGCGGTGTTTGGCGCCTTCGCGCCTTACGGCTTTGCCTGACCCGCTGTGTCACGCTGTTTTCGTCTTTATTTTTGCTGCTGGCGATATCTTTCGGCAGCGGCGTCGGGCCGGTAAAAGCGGCAAATAGCCATGGCCAGCTTGTCATGATTACCTCTAACCATTGCCCGTGGTGTGAAGCTTTTGAAGATGAAGTTGGGGCGGGCTATGACCGCACCGAAGACGCGAAGATTTACCCGCTTCGCCGGCATGATTTTTACAAGGCGATGCCTGATGATTTGGCGCATTTGACACCAGCAACGATGACGCCAACCTTTATTATCATGCGTGATGGGTCGGAAATTGGCCGGATCATTGGCTATCCGGGGGCCGAGTTATTTTGGTGGCGTCTTTCCGAATTTACCGCGCAATGATAACGCCTTAACCAGCCGAAAATATTCAAAAATATGTAATCTTCGGACGTGATTTGATTGCGGTTCCACCGCCTGGGCCTTTTATCAACTAACGCTATTTTAGAAAAAAAGTAAGTTGGGAAGCCTGAACCGGTTTTACAAATGTTTTTTTTTATGTTCAGATAATTCATAAATAAAAAATCGCATATGTTAAATGTGAAGAGTGTCCAAAAAGGCGGGGAAAAGATGAAAACTATTTTTTATTCCATTGTGGGTCTTGTAGCGCTTGGCGTTTCGACTGCCCATTCGGCCTCAGTAATTGTCCGCGATGCTGGGCTTGTTCCATATGAGGTTATGGATGACAGCTCAATTCCAAAATCTTTAACCGGTGTGGCTGGTGATGCCGCCAATGGTCGCAAGATTGCGATCAGCCGGAAAAAGGGAAATTGCCTCGCATGTCATGTGATGCCAATTCCTGAGCAACAGTTTCATGGCGAAACAGCCCCGACATTATATGGTGTTGGCAATCGTCTTAACGAGGGTGAGCTTCGTTTGCAGCTGGTAAATTCCAAAATCACCAATGATGGCACAATGATGCCGTCATTCTATCGCACCTTTGGGTTTGAGCGTCCGTTGAAAAAATTTGCTGGGAAATCAATTTTGACTGCCCAGGAAGTCGAAGACGTTGTCGCCTATCTCAAAACATTGAAAACTGATCAATAGTCCGGAGTATTGACCAAAATGAAACAGACAACACAATTCTCAACAATTTCGCGCAGGCACGCGCTTGCCATGCTTGGTGCCGCCGGTGCGGTTGTCCTTGCTGGCGTCCCTGCCTATGCGGATGGTGCAGCTGTCGCTGCTAAAATCAAAGGCTTGACCGGCGGTAAATCGGTTGGTGAAGGCGCGATCGAACTTGATCTGCCGGAAATTGCCGAAAACGGAAATGCGGTCAAGGTTGCATTCTCGATCGACAGCCCAATGACAGCCGACAATTATGTCAAAGCTGTTCATGTCATGGCCGATGGCAACCCAACACCCGAAGTCGCTTCGTTCAACTTCACGCCAGCAATGGGCGCCTGCAGCGCATCGACACGGATGCGTTTGGCAAAAACCCAGAACATCATTGTTCTTGCTGAAATGAACGATGGCAGCTTCAAGCAAGCCCAAGCCACTGTCAAAGTCACCATTGGTGGCTGTGGCGGTTGATCAGATAGCGAACGGAGAACAAATCAATGGCAAAAATTAAACCTCGCGTAAAAGTTCCAAAGAAAGCCGCTGCTGGTGAAATTGTTGAAATCAAGGCTTTGATTTCGCATCCCATGCATACTGGCCGTGCTAAGGACAAAAAGGGAAATAAAATCCCGCGCAAGATCATCAATAAATTCGTTGCAAGTTTTGACGGCCAAGATGTATTTACGGCCAATTTTGAGCCTGCTGTGTCTGCAAACCCCTATATCGCCTTTCCATTTAAGGCCAACAAGTCCGGGGCATTTACCTTTACATGGGTCGAAGATGGCGGCGCAGAATTTACTGCCAGTAAAAAGATGACCGTAGCCTAATCTTCGGATTTGGGTCGCGGGTTAATAGGGAGGATTTTATAATGCGACTAGCAGTAACGATAACAATGGCGCTCAGCTTGGTAGCTGGAGCCGCATTTGCGAAAACCCCATATCATGACGGCACCGCCGAAGTGATCAAGCCAACCGATAAGAATCACCCGCTTGGTGAAATTGTGTCTGGTTATGATTTCCGCAAGGCGATGATCCGTGATGTGCAGGATGATGATTTTGCAAATCCGGCGATGCTTGTTGCCGATCATGGCGAAGAGCTGTGGGATACGGTTGATGGTAGCGCTGGCAAATCACTGTCGCAGGTTTTTGAAGGTTGCGCCGAAGTGCCGCTTGATGTGGTGGGGTCGGTTTACCCGCGCTATCACAATGCTGCCGGTAAAGTGATTTCACTTGAACAGGTGATTAACATGTGTCGCGAAACCGCAATGGGCGCAAAGCCTTACAAGTGGGAATCACGCGATATGCTTGGCATCACCGCCTATATCCGGATGCAGTCACGCGGATCGCGGGTGAATGTGGCGGTTGACGGGCAGGCATCTGCAGCATTTGAGCGTGGTAAAGAGCTTTACTATACCCGTGTTGGCCAGCTCGATATGTCATGCGCACATTGTCACGAAGATAATTACGGTAATTATATCCGTGCCGATATGCTGTCACAGGGCAATATCAATGGCTTTCCGCTTTATCGCCTAAAATGGAATGGTGTTGGCTCAACCCATCGCCGGTTCAGAGGCTGCATGAAAAATATCCGTGCAACCCCGCTTCCATATGGTCATGAAGATTATGTCGCGCTTGAGCTTTATGTCGCTTGGCGGGGCAATGGCCTAAAGGTGGAGACACCAGCCTACCGGAACTAAATTTGGTAGTGTCTTTGAAAGGGCGTTGAATATTTTACCCCATACTGCCTTGCAGTATGGGGTATTTTGTTTGAAATAATCGAAAAAACCTATATGATGAAGCGCATATAGAGTATTTACTATATATGATTAGACATATTTTGCGTATCAAGATGAGGGCGTTTCAGTGACAGTTAGTTTCGGAGCAGCATTACTGGCGGGTTTGCTTAGCTTTCTGTCGCCATGTGTTTTGCCCCTTGTGCCAGGCTATATCGGCTTTCTGGGCGGGCTTGGCAATCGGCCGCGTGACGCTGCTGATCAGGCAAAAACAATGGCCGCGCGCCTTCAGCTGGTTATGGCCTCGATCCTCTTTGTTGCTGGGTTTTTGACCGTTTTTGTTGCGCTTGGCGCATCCTCCAGCATGGCTGGCAGCTTTATCGCGCGGAATCTTGGTCTATTCCAAATGATTGGCGGTGGTCTTATTGCCGTTCTTGGATTGCATTTCCTTGGGCTATTTAGCATTGGATTGCTAAATCGTGATGTTAGATTCATGCCATCGCCAAAACGGTTTGGCACGGTTGGCGCTTATGTTGTTGGCTTGGCCTTTGGTTTTGGCTGGACGCCCTGCGTTGGGCCGGTTCTGGCAACGATCTTGATGCTATCGGCGGGATCTGGCGGTGAAAGTGACGGCGCTGGACTGTTATTCGCCTATGGTCTTGGTCTCGGGCTTCCGTTCATTTTGGTGGCGGTTTTTGCCGATTTATTCATGGCAAAATTCCGGTTTTTCTCGGCGCAAATGCGTTATGTCAAATGGCTTCTTGGCGGTTTCTTGGTCTTGACCGGCCTTGCCATGATGACCGGCATGCTTGCCGATATTGGCTATTGGATGTTGCGGACAATTCCGCTGTTTCAGGAGATTGGATAATGACAAATTTTCGCGTTTTTAGGCGCTTTATTGCCAAGGCTATGTTTATCCAGAATATAAAAAAGATCGTGGCATTTGCGGCCCTAATGGCTGTCTCTATGACGATGGGTTTGTCGGCTGCGCGTGCCGGTAACAGTGAGCCAACGCTTGCCGAAGATGGCATGTATCATTTCGATTGGTATCATCAATCCTTTCTGGAACTGGAAGATGACATCAATGAGGCGCTTGCTGCGGGCAAGGTGCTGATGGTCAAGATTGATCAAAAGGGATGTATCTATTGCGAAAAAGTGGCCAAGGAAATTCTGACCGAACCGGCAATCAACAGCTATGTCCGAGAAAATTTCATGGTTGTTCAGCTTGATCTTTACGGCAATCGCGATGTTACCGATCTTGATGGCACCGTCATGGCGGAAAGCGATATGGCACGCCGGTGGGGGGTGCTATTTACCCCGACCATCTATTTCATTTCCGAGCCCGTAAAAGGCGATCAATTGCCGCAATCAGCCTCGGCCGTAATGCCAGGCGCTTTTGGCAAGCTAACTTTTTTGGGCATGCTGCAATGGGTCAAAACCGGAGCCTATAAAGACGAGCCACGGTTTCAGAAATATTTCGGCAGCCAGACAAGCGCACTTAGAAACCAAATTCAGGCCGCCCGTTCCAACTAGAAAAGGCCGGTCAAAACCCCGCTCGGGGAAAATTGTTCAAGACGAATGTTATTAGTGTAAGAGGATTTCAAGATGGAAAAGAAAACGGAACAGCTTTCCCTTTCACGTCGGCAATTGCTTGGCGGTGCTGCGGCTTCGGTTGGCGGTATGGCGGCGGCACCTCTGGCCGCGGCGGCTGAGTCAAATCCGGCAAATTTGCCGCCAAATGTGCCTGAATGGACGCCCTATCTTGGCGCCGGTGTTGACGTCAATCCTTATGGCATGCCGTCTGAACATGAATCGCATGTGATCCGTCGCAATGTCGAATGGCTGACCGCCAGCACCGAATCATCAATCAATTTTACGCCATTGCAGGATCTTGACGGGATTGTTACGCCAAACGGTTTGTGTTTTGAGCGTCATCATGGCGGTGTTCCCGAGGTGGTGCCTGCCGATTATCGCCTGATGATCAACGGTCTTGTTGATCGTGAATTGATTTTCACGATTGATGATCTGAAGCGCTTTCCGCAGGTCAACCGGTTCCATTTTCTGGAATGTGCGGCTAATGGCGGCATGGAGTGGCGCGGTGCGCAGTTGAATGGATGCCAATATACGTTTGGCATGGTGCATAATGTCCAATATAGCGGTGTTCGTTTATCTGATATTTGCCGTGAAGTTGGGGTAAAGCCATCAGCCAAATGGGTTCTTGCCGAAGGTGGTGATTCGGCTGGTATGAACCGGTCAGTTCCAATCGAAAAAATTATGGATGATTGTATGATCGCCTATTCCATGAATGGCGAGGCCTTGCGGCCTGAACAGGGCTATCCGGCGCGTTTGGTTGTTCCAGGCTGGGAAGGCAATATGTGGGTGAAATGGATTCGCCGGCTGGAATTTGGTGACGCCCCTTATATGGCACGTGAAGAAACCTCAAAATATACCGACCTTATGGAAAGCGGCAAAGCGCGCATGTTTACATGGGTGATGGATGCCAAATCGGTGGTTACCTCGCCTTGTCCAGAAAAGCCAATGATGGCAAAGGGCCAAAATCTGCTAAAGGGTCTGGCTTGGTCTGGTCGCGGCAAAATCACCCGTGTTGATGTGTCACTTGATGGTGGGGTGAATTGGAAAACGGCCGAATTGCATGGCCCGGTTTTAAGCAAAAGTCTGACCCGTTTTACAATGCCGTTTGAATGGAATGGCGAAGAAATGAAAGTGCAGTCACGCGCAATGGATGAAACCGGCTATGTCCAGCCGACCATTCAGGCGTTGCAAAAAGAACGCGGCGTCAATTCGATCTATCACAATAATTCAATTGCCACCTGGTTGGTAAAGTCAAACGGGGAGGTCGAAAATGTACGGCTTGGTTAAGATGCGGCATTTTGCAAAATCCATGGTTGCCACGGGCGTTTTCGCAGGATTTGCCATGGCGTTATCCGGCTCGGTAAATGCGGCTGACCGGCCATTTGGTCTTGGCACATTAGCAACTGCCGAACAGATAGCCGGTTGGGATATTGACGTTCGCCCTGATGGGAAAGGCGCGCCAATTGGCAGCGGCACTGCGGCTGACGGCGAAGAGGTTTATGCCGAACGCTGCGCTGGTTGCCATGGCGATTTTGGCGAAGGCGTCGACCGCTGGCCGGTTCTAGCTGGTGGTCTTGGATCATTGGTTACGGCTGATCCGGTGAAAACGGTTGGCAGCTACTGGCCCTATGCATCGACGGTTTATGATTATGTCTATCGTGCCATGCCCTTTGGCGAGGCGCAGTCATTGACACATGACGAAACCTATCAGGTTGTTGCCTATATTTTGTATATGAATGACGTGATTGACGATGAATTTGCCCTCAGTAACGAAACCATTGGCAGTGTCAAAATGCCAAATCAGAATGGTTTTATGCTGCCTGATCCCCGGCCTGATGGCCAGCTGGCCAGTGCGCCATGTATGCAAAATTGCGAGGTTTCAACCAAGATTATTGGCCGTGCGCGCATCATTGATGTGACGCCTGATAAGCAATAGACTGATTCGGTATCCGGCCAGAAATATTGGGTCTGGCCGCGCCCGAATAAGACATAGGATGACAATATGACAATGCGCTTCACTCGTCGTCAATTTGCCGCCTCTGCTGCGGCCACCATGACGCTTGCCGCATTACCGACTAGGCTCATGGCATCAAGCCAGCCTTTCGCTGGTGGCAAGCTTTCTAGTTTTTCGGATGGTTCGATGAACTTACCAATCGAGTCTGTTTTTTATGATATTTTTGATGATGATCGTCAAAAATTTCTGCAGGCTGCGAAGGTTTCTGATGGTATCTGGCGTCGGCCGGTAAATGTTAATTTGCTGGAAATCGGTGAACGGAAGATCTTGTTTGACGTTGGTTCAGGCCTGAATTTTTTGCCGACTCTTGGTGAATTGCCGGCGGCACTTGAGGCAGCTGATGTTGATATCAGCTCGATTACCGATGTGATTTTCACCCATGCGCATCCTGATCATATCTGGGGCATTCTTGACGATTTTGATGATCTGTTGATGCCTGATGCTGCTTATCATATCAGTCAGGCCGAATGGGATTTCTGGGATTCAGACGATGCGTTAACAATGATGGTTCCCGGGCGGGAGAGTTTTGCAGTTGGCGCGAAATCACGCTTTGATAAGCTTCGTGACCAAATATCGTTTTTTAAAGGCGGTGATGAAATCTTGTCCGACATAGAGGCTGTTGATACGGCTGGTCATACACCTGGCCATGTATCGTTTTTGATACATAACGCGGCAGGCCCGGTTCTCATTGCTGGGGATGCTTTGACACATCCTATTATTTCTATAGAGCATCCAGAGTGGCACAACCCCGCAGATATGGATCGGGAAAAAGCCGCTTTAACGCGCAAGCGCCTTCTTGACCGGCTTGCCGTTGATAAAATCGGGCTTGCCGCAACCCATTTGCCAGCACCCGGTTTTGGCCGTGTGGAAACAAACCAGTCAGTGTGGCGTTACATCGCCGCCGACAGTTAATCACTTTGAATAGGAAATCGCCTTATGTTGTCTCGTCGTGAATTTATGCAAATGGCCGCTGTTACGGCGGGTATTTATGGCACCACATCAAACTGGAATCATGCCGCCGCCAAACAGGCTATGGTTCAAGATGATTTGCTGAAATTTGATAGCAAAGGGCAGGTTACGCTTTTGCATATCACCGATATGCATGCTCAGCTAAAGCCGCTTTATTTCCGGCCACCATCAGAAAATTACGGTGTTGGTGCCTTTGAAGGGCGGCCACCGCATCTTGTTGGCGAAGATTTTCTGGCGCATTTTGACATTGCACCCGGAACGCCGCTTGCCTATGCCCATACAATGGTCGATTACGCGAACCTAGCGCAAACCTATGGCAGGCTGGGCGGGCTTGACCGAACCGCAACTTTGGTGAAATCAATCCGTGCCGATCGTGGTGATGATAAGGTGTTGCTTCTTGATGGCGGTGACACATGGCAGGGATCTTATACATCGTTGAAAACCAATGGTCAGGATATGGTCGATGCGATGGCGATGCTCAAACCCGATGCGATGGTGGGGCATTGGGAATTTACCTTTGGTGTTGATCGGGTCAATGAAATCATCGAATCGATGAATTACCCCTTCCTTGGCGGCAATGTGTTTGACACTGAATGGGAAGAGCCGGTTTTTGAAAGCACCGCTTTTTTTGAAAAAGGCGGGGTCAAGGTTGCGGTTATTGGCCAGCATTTCCCTTATACGCCAATTGCCAATCCGCGTTACATGGTGCCGCAATGGTCATTTGGCATCCGCCCTGAAACCGTGCAGAAAAATGTGAATGCCGCGCGTGATGCCGGTGCCCAGATTGTTGTTCTATTATCGCATAACGGGTTTGATGTTGACCAGAAATTGGCAACGGTCGTGACCGGCATTGACGTGATCTTGACCGGCCATACGCATGATGCGGTGCCGCAGGCACTAAAGATCAATAAAACATTGCTGTTATCATCAGGATCGCATGGCAAATATCTTGGCCGCATTGACCTTGATGTGAAAGGCGGCGAGGTAGTTGATTATAGCTCAACCTTGATCCCGGTCTTTTCTGATGTGATTACGCCTGATCCTGAAATGTCGGCGCATATTGATTCGTTACGGGCTCCCTATGAAGCCGAATGCAACCGCGTGATTGGCAGCACAAGCGGGCTTTTATATCGGCGCGGTAATTTCAATGGCACCTGGGATGATCTGATTTGTCAGGGCATTATGGAAGAACGTGACGTTGAAATTTCGCTTAGCCCGGGATTCCGCTGGGGAACAACGCTTCTTCCGGGTCAGGATATCACAATTGATGATCTTTATACCCAGACAAGCATGAGCTATCCGAATGTCTATCGTACCGAAATGACCGGTGCCCAGATCAAGACCATCCTTGAAGATGTTTGCGATAATCTTTTCAATATTGATCCATTCTATCAACAAGGCGGTGACATGGTTCGGGTTGGCGGCATGAATTACACCTGCGCGCCAAAAGCCAGCATGGGTAACCGTATCAGTGATTTGACCATGACAAAAACGGGCGAAAAGCTGGATGCTGACCGAAAATATGTTGTTGGCGGTTGGGCATCGGTGAATGAGAATGTCGAAGGGCCAGCCATTTATGATCTAATGGAAGGCTATATCAGCCGGAAAAAATCAATTGATCTACCAGCGCAACAAGCGGTCAAGGTGATTGGCCTGTAACGTCACATTTTATGATTGATCACGATTACCGTGATGGTTTTTAAAGGCTGGCCCGATGGGTCGGCCTTTTGCGTTTCCCGATGAAGCCCGATTATTTAGGGCGTCATATTTGCCGGTTTTAATTTGACAAGACGGCACGACCATTCTCTAATCTGCATGTATTGATTGCGTATAATGGTCTTCGGATTACCCCATGACCCAACGGGTACCCCAACAATTTGGTTGTGATTCCATTGTCATTCAATGAAGACCAACTTCATTTGCTAACAAAACGGAAAGAGCCGGATGAAACCCGTTCGCTTTGACTATAAACGCCCCGCGACAATTGACGAGGCATGCGGCCTTCTTGCCAGCGATGACAATGCGCGCATTCTGGCTGGTGGACAATCATTGATCCCGATGTTGTCGATGCGGCTATCACGCCCATCATTGCTAATTGATATCGCGCATATCCCCGAATTAACCGCACTTGTCGAAACCGAAACCCATATTGAAATCGGCGCAATGGTGCGGCAGGCAGTGGCGCAGAAATCCGAATTGGTCAAAATGCATATCCCACTTTTGGCAAAGGCGCTTGGCTATGTTGGCCATCCGCCAACCCGCGCACGCGGTACCGTTGGCGGGTCGGTGGCTCATGCCGATCCTTCGGCCGAGATTGCACTTGTTGCGGCGACTTTGGGTGCTGAAATTACCTACCGCGTTGAGGGCGCCGATGAAGTTTTTGATGCGTCCGATTTTTTCATTGGCCCGATGTTGACCATTGCGCCGCCAACCGGATGTTTGACGCGGCTCAGTTTTGCCAAGGCACCGGTGGTTTGCGGCACTGGCTTTCATGAGGTCGCCCCGCGCAAAAGCGACTATGCGCTGGCATCGGCGGCGGCGCAGATCAATTTTACCGCCGGATCAGGCGTGACCAGCATCCATCTTGGAGTCGGTTCGGTTGGTGATTTTCCCGAGAGGTTGGATGTTGATCTTCTATGCGGCACGCCGCTTGATGATGCGGCCATTACCGATGCGGTTCATGCAGCAATGCAGATGGTTGAAACCGTTGAAGATTTGCACGCCACCGCGGCTTACCGCAAACGCGTCGCCACCGAACTTGCTATCCGCGCTCTTCGCGATGCGCGTGACGAAATATCAAAGGATCTTAATCAATGAATGATGTGACTTTGACGATCAATGGCAAGCCCGTCTCAGGTGTTACCGAGCCGCGCGTCACCTTGCTGGATTATCTTCGTGATGTAGCCGGATTAAAAGGCACCCATGCCGGATGCGAACATGGCGTTTGTGGGGCTTGTACAGTGCTGATTGACGGCATCGCGGTTCGATCCTGTCTGATGCTGGCGGTTCAGGCTGAAGGGGTGGATATCACCACGATTGAAGGCATTGGTGGGTCGGGGGCGCACGCTGGTGAACTTGGTGTTATTCAAGATGCGTTTTGCGAAACACATGGGCTGCAATGTGGCTATTGCACCCCGGGCATGATCTTGACTGCCGAAGCTTTGTTATCGGTCAATATAGATCCAACCGAACATGAAGTACGAGAAGCCATTTCAGGCAATATTTGCCGTTGCACCGGTTATGTTCAGATTGTCGAAGCTATCTTGCTTGCGGCCAAACGTCTTGGCCAGCGCAATGATGCCGCGACGTCTGATACGACTGTGGCTTAGGGGTTAGATTTATGAGTGAACAGAAATATAAATTTCTTTCAACCCCGCGTCGTCCGGTTGAAGATCGCCGCTTTGTTGCTGGCCGCGGAAAGTTTATTGCTGATCTTGATCGGCCAAATATGCTTCATGTTGCGCCGCTGGCATCGCATTATGCGGCGGCGGTCATCAATGGCATTGATGCCAGTGCGGCGCTTGCCATGCCTGGCGTTGTTGATGTGATTACCGGTGCCGAACTTGCCGCGGCTGTCGAGCCTTTGATGAATGGTTTGAACACACCAAATGTTCGCCGGTTTCCGTTGGCGGTTGATCGGGTGCGCTATGCTGGTGAATGGGTATGTGCTGTTGTTGCTGAAAGCCGCGCCTTGGCCGAGGATGCGTTGGAAAAAATCATTGTCGATGCAACGCCGCAGCCTTTTATTCTGGATGCTGAAGCCGCATTGCTGGAAACCAGCGCGCCGGTTCACCCCGAACATGGCAGCAATTTGCTTCTTGACCGAAAATTTGTTTGGGGGCCGGTTGATGATGATTTTGAAGCGGCTGCGCATAGCCTGTCATTTTCGGTGACATGGGGCCGAAACTCTACCGTGCCGATTGAAACATTTGGCGTTCTTGCCGAATGGAACGGCTGGGATCAGATGCTTGATATCTGGGCGTCAATCCAGATGCCAAAATATGCCGATCAGATTGCCCGCAGTCTTAACCTGCCAAGCAACGCCATTCGGGTGCATTATGATGTTGATGTTGGCGGCAGCTATGGCGTTAAACGCGGCATCAAGCACTCGGTTCTGGTTGGGTATATTGCGCGCAAGCTTGGCTGTCCGGTTCGCCTGATCGAAGACCGGCTGGAAAATATGCGGGCTGGCGATGCGCATGGGCCGGAACGCAAATTTGATATCACAATAGCCTTTGATCAAGATGGCACTGTTCGGTCAATGAAAATGCGCGCGCTTGATAATGCTGGTGCCTATGCTGGCCGTGCGCCGTTCCAGCTTGGCAAGCCAATCAGCGCCATTGTTGGCCCTTACCAGATCAATTCGGTGGCCTATCATGCGCTGTCGGTAACCACCAATAAGACAGTTCAAGAAGCGGTTCGCGGCTTTGGCCAAGCGCCAACCAATTATGCCATTGAAACCGCGATGGATCGTGTTGCCGAATATCTTGGCATGGACCGGTTGGCGCTGCGCCAGAAAAATCTGATCCGCGAAGATCAATTCCCCTATCTGATTCCAAGTGGCAGCTATTATGATAGCGGTGACTATCACGCGGTGATTGACAAGGTTCTGGCCGCTGCTGATTATCCGGCAATGCTTGCCGAACGCGACCGGCTTCGCGATGCGGGCATGATGGCCGGTATTGGCATTGCTGCCTGTCTTGAACCAAGCGGTGGCAATTCATCATTCGAGCCTTTGCTGAATGAAAGCAACCAGACATCAACATGGATGGAATCCTGTCAGGTCAATATTGACGCGCTTGGCAAGGTGACAGCACGGATTCACACAACATCATCTGGCCAAGGCCATGAAACGCTTGTGTCAACCGTGCTTGGCGAAGTCATGCAGATTGATCCGGAATTGATCCGCATCACGCGGCCCAATTCGCTGGAAAGCCTGCCTGGCAATTCGCCTGTTGGCAGTCGTATGGCGATTATGCTTGGCGGCGCTGCAGCGCGTGCCGGTGAAAAGCTAAAAGCCAAGATCATGGCCATTGCGGCGCACCGGCTTGGCGTCGCCATTGATCAGCTTCGCTATGAGGGCGGTGATGTGTTGGCGCATGATGGCCGTTGTCTTGGATGGGATGAAATGGTTGAATTGGCGCATCGCCAATATCACAATCTTCCCGATGGGATGGATCCGGGGCTTGCTAGCTTTGATATTATGCAAGTGCCAACCGGCGATGCCTTGCCGGTCAATGACAAGGTGCAGATGTATCCTTGCTATTCATTTGAATTTCACCTTTTGCTGGTTTCATTTGATCCGATCATCGGCCGTCCGGACATCCATTCCTATTTTATTGGCCATGATTGCGGCACGGTGATTAATCCGGCCATTGTTAGCGGCATGACCTATGGCGGTATCGCGCATGGCATTGGGGCAGCGCTATTTGAAGAATTTGCTTATGATGCTAATGGCCAGCTATTGACGCAAAGTTTTCTTGATTATTTGATGCCATCGTCGCATGAGGTTCCCGCCATCCAAATTGTCAAACATTGCACGCCGTCACCCCATACGGTTTTTGGCCAGAAAGGATCGGGTGAAAGCGGCTATCTTGGGGCGCCTGCCGCCGTGTCGGGTGCCATCAATGATGCGGTTTCTGGCCTTGGCATCCATTTTGAAAAACTGCCAATTCGCATGAGTGCGATTAGCGATGCCATTGCGGCAAAAACATCATAGGCCATTCTGGATCTGATTTTATGCAGGTTTTTCTGTTCACCAATTCACTGCGAGACCAACCGAAATGATTATCGACAGCCACGCCCATTTCATTCCGCCAAGCCTGCTTGCCGCCATTCAAGATCGTGCTGGTGAGTTTGCCTCACTATCGCTTATCCACGATGATTCTGGCAGTTTCGGATTTTCTTTTGCAGGTGGCAAGCCAACGCGGCCTGCCAGTAAAATGCTGTCAGATACAAAGGGGCGGCTTGAGTGGATGGACGCTAATCAGATTGACCGGCAGGTGATTGGCGGCTGGCTTGATATGTTTGGCTATGAATTGCCTGTCGATGAAGGCCAGCGCTGGTCGGCAATGATCAATGAACATCTTGGCCAGTTCTGCGCCGAAAATGACCGGTTTCTGCCGCTGGCAAGCCTGCCGATGCAGAATGGCATTGCCGCGGCAACAATTCTTGATCAGGCGCATCAAAACGGATTTAAGGGCGCAATGATCGGCACCCAGCCAAAGGGCAAGGGCGGCGTTCTCGATGATCCTGAATTGACCCCATTTTGGGAATCGGCGCATCGTAATGGGTCGGTTTTATTCATTCATCCGGTGTTTGATTCGGGTGATGACCGGGTTAATGATTATGGCATGAATAATGCCATTGGCCGCATTACCGATACCTTGATTGCGATTTCGCGGATCATCTATTCAGGTCATGTTGAAACCTATCATAATGCCAAGATTGTCATTGGTATTGGTGGGTCGGCATTGCCTTATGTTCTTGGCCGGATGATGCGAAATTACAATCTTCACAAAGACACGCTTGCCGATCCGTCAAAGGCATTATCAATGCTTTATTACGATACCTTGCTTCATGATCCAGACGCATTGGCATTTTTGATTCGCGCCGTTGGCATTGACCGAATCATGCTTGGATCGGATATGCCGTTTCCGATTGGCGACCCGTCGCCTCTGGCGGTTCTTGACGGGTTGGATATGGCCGACCGCAACAAGCTGGTCAATGGCGTTGCCAGCCAGCTATTTGGCCTTTAATTCGCGGCGATCCAGTCAGGATAGGCGAGGAGACATATTGTGAATATTGAATTGAATGGCAGCGAACAAATCAATACCAGCCCTGCAAATCTGTGGGAGTCGGTTATTGATCCAGCGGTTTTGCAGCGTGCGATTCCGGGTTGTATCAACATGACCGAAACCGGTGAAGGTCAATATCAAATGACCTTGGAATTAAAAGTGGCGGCGGTGGGTGGCAGTTTTGCAGGGGCGGTATCTTTGTCGGAAATGAACCCACCGCATAGCTGTATCATCACGGTTTCGGGTACGGGTACGCTTGGTACAGGCGGCGGCAATGCCACTGTGGCAATCACCGAAGGCGAAGATGGCAATGCGCTGATTTCCTATCAGGCGCAAGGCGAGGTTAGCGGGCTTGTTGCCGGAGTTGGACAACGGATTTTGATGGGGGTTGCCAAACATCTGGCGCGCCAGTTCTTTACCGCTTTGAAAAAGGAATTTGCCGCAAGCTAGTTAGCGCGGCCAGTCTTGGCCAGTTTATCCAGTCTTGATCATTCTATTTTTTGTTTTTGGAGGGCATTTTGATGAAAACCTATGACGTGGTTGCAGCCGCAATTGAGGCGCAGGAAACGGGGCATTGTTTTGCACTTCTTGGCGATGGTAATATGCATTTTGCCGGTGCGCTTGCCCATCTTGGCATGCCCTTTACCTATGCACGGCATGAACATTGTGCAGTGTCGATGGCGATGGCCTATGCGCGGGTGACCGGACGCCCTGGTCTTGCCACGGTAACATGTGGCCCGGGTCTAACGCAGGTTATGACCGGCCTTGCTGCTGCCGTGCGGGCGCGCATTCCGCTGGTGCTGTTTGTTGGTGAATCGCCGCTTCGCAATTCCTGGTATAATCAGGAAATTGATCAAGCCCCTTTTGTCACAGCTTGCGGTGCGGACTATGTGCGAATCTTGCATAAGCCGCGGATCACACGGCAGATTCAAGATGCTTTTGCGCGGACGCAAATGACCGGTATTCCGGTTGTAATTGGCATGCCATTTGATCTTCAGGAAAGCGATTGGGGTGATCTTGCCTATAAAGTTGAAAAGGCGCGTGACCTGATTCCAGACGCTGGCAAAATCTTTCCCGATCCCGCAAGTGTTACGTCAATAGCGGCGATGGTGGCAGCGGCGAAAAAGCCGGTAATTATTGGTGGACGCGGCGCAATTCTAGCCGATGCCGGGCCGTCTTGTATGCGTCTTGCCGATCATATTGGTGGGATATTGCTAACGACACTTCCCGCGCGAGGTCTGTTTCATCAATCGGCTTATTCGCTGAATGTGGTTGGTGGTTTTGCTTCGGACACGGCGCGCGAAGCCTGTCTTGATGCTGATCTGATCATTGCCGTTGGCACCAGTCTGGCATCGCATTCGGCCGATGCCGGCAAGCTGTATCCAAATGCCAAAATCCTGCATATCGATACCAAACCGGTGATCTATAGCCAGGGTCGTGTTGCAGCCCATGTTCATTTATGTGCTGATGCTAAAACCGGTGTTGACGCCCTTATCACCGAAATTGAAACCGGCCATGGCGCACCAGCAGCCAACAGCCGTTGGCGCAATGAATTGGTTGCCAAACAGAATGCGGCCGAATATCCAGATGCCATGCCGTTCCAGGTTGCTCCTGATGTTCTTGATCCGCGCCAGATGATCAAGGCGCTAGATCAAAAATTGCCAAAAGACTGGTTTATGGTGAATTCATCAGGTCATTGCTCTTATTATGCAGCGCATATGACCGGCCGTTCATCAGATGAGTTTTTGACCATTCGCGAATTTGGCGCGATTGGAAATGGCCTGTCTTATGCCATTGGTGTTGCCGCGGCACGCCCTGAAACACAGGTTGTTTTGATTGACGGTGATGGTGGCTTCTTGATGCATGCACAAGAGTTGGAGACCGTTGCACGTCATGGAATCAAGCTATTGATGATTGTGATGAATGATGCGGCTTACGGTTCAGAAATTCATAAATTGCGCGTTGATGGTCATGATGAGGATGGTGCCGCCTTTGGCGCAACTGATCTTGCGTCAATGGCGCGCGGCTTTGGCCTTGGTGGTGTTTCTTTCCGCAGCCTTGATCATCTTGATTCGGCTTTTGATGAATTTGTCGCATCGGATAAAGCGGCGTTATGGGATTTCCATATCTCGGATCAGGTGGTCTCGCCAGTGATGCGCCGTCTGACAGCTGGCAAAAAATAATGCCAAAAAAAGCTATGACGGTGTCTAGTTTTTTGATGTGGTGACAGATGTTTGTTTGCCATGCCGGATTGTGGGCACAAACCAGAACATTGACAGGCCAAGACAGGCAAAGCCAAGACTAATGGCAAAGCCGGTATTATAGCCGCCAGTGAGGTCGTAGAGATATCCGGCAAGAAACGCCCCAAGCGCGGCGCCGCAGCCTTGACCAATATTGGTGGCACCAAAAATTGAGGCTAGCCCATGTCCGGCAAAAAGCTCGGCCATTTGCGCCGTGATGATCGGGCCGCGTGCGCCAGCTGACAACCCAAAAGGCACAACAAACAATGCCAGCAGCCACCAGCTTGGATAAAGCTGCATCGCGGCAAGCGCAAGAATGCCGATGATCGTCAATCCATAGCTGAAGGTTGCGATGAGATGGCGCGAAAACCGTTCGGCCAGAATACCGGTAAGGGCAATACCAAGGATCGTCAACATGCCAATACAGCCAAAGGCAAAAGCCGCCTGTACCGTGCTAAAGCCGCGCTCGATCAAATAGGCGACAGCCTGCAAAGAGACCGAAAAAACAGCCACCGCAGAGGCGCCAAAAATAGTGAAAAACCCCCAAAATTCGGGCCGTTTTATTGCTTCACCCAATGACAATCCATCTTTCGTATGATTTGCATGTTTATCATGCAGCTTGGTATCATGTAGCTTGGTATTATGCTGATTGGCGGCGGTTTCCTTTGGTGCAGATGCGGCTGGCGAAGCCGGTTTAGCCCCATTGGCACCGGCGCCAATTCGCGCCCAAGGAAGCAATAGGATCAAGATAAAGGCACCAATAAAGCCATAGCTTGCCAGCATATAAGCATCTTGCCAGCCAATCGCTTCGATGGTGATTTGCGCCGCTGGTGCCAACATCATCACGCCAATGCCCTGACCCGAATAGGCAATCGACAATGCCGTTGTTCGGCCGCGCACGAACCAGCGCGAGATCAGACTTTGCGTTGGCACGATCCCAACCATCGCCGCACCAACGCCACCGCAAATGCCAATCACAAGATAGAAAGACAGGATCGATTCAAGCTTGCCAGCAAAGCCGTAACAGCCCGCAAGCATGCCAAGACCAATAATATAATTAAAACGCGGGCCAAGCCGGTCAAAAACCAAACCGGATAAAAGTGAGCCAAAGCCAAATGCCACCATATAAATCGAATAGATCGAGGTTACGCTGGCACGATTCCAGCCAAAACTATCACTAAGCGGCAATAGGAAAATCGCATAGGTTTCGCCCATGCCACGGCTGGCGGCAATCATCATCAGACAAAAGGCAAAAACCGATAATGCCGGCAAAAACCGTGTCCATTCATGTTTTTTATGCGATGCCATGGCAAAGATTCGTCCAAATGGCCCGTTCTGGAACCGGCAGCCCAATAGGGGCAAGCCTGATAATGAAAATGATGCATAGCCAGCAGATAACAGGCTATATCAGCAATCCTAGTTTTGGCCTGCATCTCTCAAATTGCAACTGACTTTTTCATTAAAAATAAAATAATTTTTGCAAAGTTGGCTGGATTTTTTGCGCCAAATCGCGCCTCATGGATAGTATGAAACCCATGCCATAGGGCAATGTTGCTGATGGCTGAAACAGGATTAAAACCCATGAATGATCGTGATGCTGTGACGTTGTTTCCCGCAAACCCAAAGATCGGCTTTATCGGGCTTGGCAATATGGGGGCGGCGCTTGCGATGCGATTACTTGATCCATCCTTGATGGTTTATGATCCGGATCAAACGGCCATGACCCCCTTTGTTGATGGCGGGGCGATCGCGGCTGTCGATCTGGTGGCAATGGCCAAGCAATGCGATATTATTTTTGCTTGTCTGCCAACCTCGGCAGTATGTGAATCTGTGTTATTTGGTGATGGCGGTATGGCCGGCCATATGAAAGCTGGCCAGATTTTCATTGATATGACATCAGGTGACCCGGCGATAAGCCGTGATCAGGCGGCGCGTCTGAAAAAGGCTGGCATTGATTTTGTTGATGCGCCGGTAAGCGGCGGCCCGCGTGGCGCTCGTGAAGGGGTGATTGCCATTATGGTTGGTGGTGATGCGGCGCTCTATGCGCAGCTATTGCCTCTTTTTGGGCGCATCAGCAGCAATATTTTTCATGCTGGGCCGGTTGGTGCCGGTCATGCGTTAAAAGCCGGCAATAATCTTTTAAACCTGATTTGCCGAATGGCCAGTTTTGAAGTTGTATCTCTATTGGTGAATGCTGGTGTTGATGCGGGTCGTGCGGTGGATATTTTGCAAAAAAGTTCAGGCCGCAACTATGCGACTGAAATCACTTTGCCTGACAATATTCTGTCGGGGAAAATGCATCAGGGATTTTCCATGGCACTGATGAAGAAAGATGCTGGGTTGGCGCTTGGCATGGCGGCGGCGATGGCTCAGGATATGCCGCTTGGCACATCGGCTTTTGACGCGCTGCAAGATGCGATTAACAATCATGGTGATGCGGCCGATATGAGCCTTGTTGCCCTTAGCTATGAGACGAAAACGGGCGCGCGCATCCGGCCGAAATAACGAGAAATCATGTGGTAAACAGCCAAATAAGATAAATCAAAAGGAGATAAACAGATGAAATTAACCGTTTACCTATCGGGCGAAATCCATACCGATTGGCGTGACGAGGTGGCCTCGGCCTGTGCCAAGCAAAATCTTGATATCATATTTTTAGGGCCAGTGACCGATCATGCGGCGTCCGATGATTGCGGTGTTGAAATCATGGGCGCCGAACCGGATAAATTCTGGCATGATCATAAAGGCGCCAAGCTGAATGCCATCCGCACCCGAACAGCGATTGGCCGCGCAGATGTTGTTGTTGTGCGTTTTGGCGAAAAATACAAACAATGGAATGCGGCCTTTGATGCTGGCTATGCTGCCGCGCTTGGCAAGGCGCTTATCATTATGCATGGCAGCGATCATCAGCATGCGCTGAAAGAGGTTGATGGGGCGGCGCTTGCCATTGTCGAGACTGCCGATCAGGTGGCGGCTATTTTGGATTATGTCATTACTGGCAAATTACCAGCATCATCATGACCAGTAATGCGCCAATAACGCCGCCTATTTTTGATGGCCATAACGATATTTTATCGCTGTTATATGATGCTGGCCTATCGATGGCAGCGCCGGTTGATATCGACAGATTTGTCACGGGAATGGCGGGGCATCTTGACGCCGAAAAAATGCGTAAAGGCGGGTTCGCCGGTGGTTTTTTTGCGATTTGGGTGCCGTCGCCAATCGATATGGATATCAAGACCACCCAAATGAATTTGCCGGTTTATGATTTGCCATTACCGCCAGAAATTGCGCTTGATAAGGCGGTACCGGTGGCCTTGGCGCAGGCCGCAATTCTGCATCGCATGGAACAGGCGGGATATCTGAAAATCTGCACCAGCACGGCGATGCTTCAATCCTGTCTGGATAATGGTGAGATTGCGGCCATCATGCATATTGAAGGCGCCGAGCCAATCGATCGGGATTTTTATAATCTTGATATGTTCCGCCGCGCCGGATTGCGGTCAATCGGGCCGGTCTGGAGTCGGCCAAATAATTTTGGTCATGGTGTGCCATTTCGCTATCCAAGCAGCGGCGATATTGGCCCGGGCCTAACCGATGATGGGAAACGGCTTGTCACCTATTGTGATGAGAATGGTATCTTGATTGATCTGTCGCATTTGAATGAGGCGGGCTTTTGGGATGTTGCCAAACTATCCCAAAAGCCGCTGGTGGCGACGCATTCCAATGCTTATGAAATCAGCCCGCATTCGCGCAACCTTACCGATCGCCAGCTTGCTGCCATTGCCGAAAGCGATGGACTGGTTGGGCTGAATTTTGCTGTTGCCTTTTTGCGCCCCGATGGCCGTATGAAGGCTGATACGGGTTTTGATATCATGCTTCGCCATCTTGATCATTTGATCGAACATCTTGGCGAAGACCGCGTTGGGCTTGGCTCGGATTTTGACGGCACAACGGTGCCGCAGGCGATTGGCAATGCCGCGGGACTGCCAGCGTTGCGAAGCGCCATGACAGCGCATGGATATAATGCCGATTTAATGACCAAATTATGCCATGCCAATTGGGTCAATGCGCTTGGCAGAATTTGGCATGACTAGCGGCTAGGCGCGTTGATTGAACCGTCTTCCAACAAGTGCGGCGGCGATATTGATTTTCTGAATATCAATTGACCCGCCAGCAATGCCCCATCCCCATGCGTCACGCATTTTCTGTTCCATCGGGTATGATTTCGAATAGCCATAGCCGCCCATAAGCTGCACGGCGGCGCTGGCAACCTCGCGGGCAATTTCATTGGCATAGCATTTCGCGATTGAGCTGTCGGCAATTGATGGCAATTCCTGTTCGGCATTATTGACCGCGCGATAAAGCAATAGCCGCGCCGCATCAAGCTTCATCTTCATTTGTGCAATTTGCAATTGGACAGCTTGAAAATCAATGATTGGCTTGCCAAATTGTTCGCGTTCTTGAACATAGGCAAGCGCATAATCAAAGGCGGACTGGCCGCAAGCAAGGCTCATTGTTGTATTGCCGCAACGCTCAAGATCAAACGCTTCCATCAATTGTTTAAAGCCACCCGCCGGAACAATGATATTGTCGGCAGGCACTTCAACATTGTCAAAATACATGTCGGCGCTTGAAATGCCGCGCCAGCCCATATGTGACTCGGGCGCACCAAAGGTAAATCCAGCGGCGCCTTTTTCAACCAGAACAGCGCCAATACCTTTGGCTCCGGGCGCGTCAGAAAGGCGGCAATAGACAACATAGGCATCGGCATGACCACCGCCTGAACACCAGCGTTTATTGCCGTTTAAAATGATCTTATCGCCGTCGCGCTTGCCGGTCGTTTTCAAATCGGTTAGCGCGGTACCAGCCTGCGGTTCAGACATTGAAACCGCAACAACCATATCACCCGAACAGACTTTGGGAAGAATGCGCTGGCGCAGGGCCTCAGGTGCAAAATGCGCAATGGCCAAAGCTGGACCAAAGCTGGCCTCAAACACCGGAAAGGCCACGGCAACCGAAATTTTTGCCAATTCTTCTAGAATCAGAACCGCCTCAAAATGCCCAAGGCCAGCACCGCCATATTCGGTTGGCAGATTAATCCCCATGAAACCCATTTCGGCAAACCGTTTGCGAAGCGCCAGACTTGGCGGCGTATCATTTTCTTCGATGGCCTTGGCATGGGCTGGCAATTCATCTGCGGCAAAGCGGCGTGCGGTGTCTTGAAGCATCTTCTGTTCAGCATTAAGCGAAAAATCCATAATATATCCATGTAACAGAGGTGATGGCAGGCCGGACGGCGTCGCCATATTTGTAATTTAGCTAATGGTAAGCCTGCCAATTTTCCCATAGGCTGTAAATTGAAAATCAGCAAAATGAAGCAATATGGTCAGTTTGAGATGATTTGCCAGCAGCGGCCCGAGGACGGCAAGTTGGCAGGTGCCAGTCAAATCGGCCGTCACAACAGGATGAATGATGACGAATAGCGATACGCCGATGGCGCTTGCCGGTATTAAAGTGCTTGATCTTAGCCGGATTCTGGCTGGCCCCTATGCCGCCCAGATGTTTGCCGATCTTGGCGCCGATGTGGTGAAGGTTGAAAATCCCAATGGCGGCGATGATACGCGCAAATGGGGGCCGCCTTTTACCAAAAATGCCGATGGCAGCCGCGATGATGCTGCCTATTTTAGCGCATGTAACCGCAATAAACGGTCAGTGACGATTGATTTTTCCACCAAGGACGGTGCCGATCTTGTTCGTCAATTGGCGGCAAAAGCCGATATTCTGATCGAGAATTTCAAGCCTGGCGGATTGCAAAAATACGGCCTTGATTATGCGTCAATCGCGGCTTTCAATCCGGGGATTATCTATTGTTCGATTACTGGATTCGGTCAGACCGGCCCTTATTCTCACCGATCAGGATATGATTTTTTGATCCAAGGCATGGGCGGGCTGATGAGTATTACCGGCCAGCCTGATGGCAGCCCGGGAAGCGGCCCGATGAAGGTTGGGGTCGCGGTATGTGATCTATTTACCGGTATGTTTGCCGCCAATGCGGCTCTGGCAGCCTTGGCCTATCGCAGCCGTACCGGCATTGGCCAGCATATTGATTGCGCGCTTCTTGATAGTCAGATTTCGATGCTGGCAAACCAATCGGCAAATTGGCTGAACGCCGAAATATGCCCTGGTCGAATGGGCAATAGTCACCCAAGTGTTGTTCCCTACACCGTCTATGAGGCCAAGGACGGCTTTGTCATTATCGCCTGCGGCAATGACAAGCAATTCATCCGTTTGACGGCGGCACTTGGCATTCCGGCGCTGGCTGATGATGATGACTTTGCCAGCAATGAGGCCCGAATCAAAAACCGTGATCGTCTTGATGCCATGCTTGGCGATATCATCGCCAAGCTGGATCGCGTTCAGGTGATTGACAAGCTGGAAACGGCAGGTGTGTCTTGTGGCCCGATTAATGATATTGCCGACGTCTTTGCCGATCCTCATGTCAAGGCACGCGGCGCGCGCATTGATCAACAGCGTGAAGATGGCAGCCAGATTTCGTCAACCGCCTTTGCGGCCAAACTTGGCGTGACGCCAGCGCAATATCGTACCGCGCCACCTCGCCTTGGCCAGCATAATGATCAGGTCATGCAAGAATGGGCAGGTCTGGGCGCTGATGCGGTTGCGGCTTTGCGCGCTGCCAAGGTGATGTGATCAAAACGGCCAGCCATTATTGCTGTTGGAAACGTTCTTTCATCGACCCAAAGATTGACCGCAATTTGGGCGAAACCGAACAATCGGCAATTAGCGTTACGATCGGTGCCACATCTTGCGGCGTGTCTTCATAGGTAAAGGCCGGAAAGGCGCGTGAAACGGCAAGCCTGATTTTGGCGTTTTCGGGAAGCCGCATGATGGCAACGCCATCGCGAAATTTTGCTGTGCGTCCCTGTTCGGGGGCTTCGGCAACAAAAGCGTCATTTGTCACTGAACAGCGATTATCGAGATAGGCTTTGACTTGTATGATTTTTGGCGGCTCAAACTGGGTGCTAAAGCTGGGCATGAAAAACCATAACAGGGCAAATATGCCAGCAATGGCAAGGCCAACAGCGATTAATGATGTAAAGATTTTCATCAAAGCCCCGCTTTCAAACCGCACGATCGAGTGATGGAGCCAAGGCTAGAAATGCATGCCAAATTCGCTGGCAAGTCCATTGGCCAGCGCGTCAAGCTTGTCCTTGTCCATTGGCCGCATTGGCGCACGAAGATTGCCCCATGCGCTATGGCCAGTTGATCGGGCAAGAAGTGCCTTTTGCGCTGGGATTGGCGCATAATCTTGGAACATCAAACGCACCGCACAGACCTTTTTATGTTTGGTCTCGGCCAATTCCCAATTGCCAGAAAGACACAAGTCAATCACTTCGGCAATATCGGTTCCGTTCAAATTTGCCGTTGCTGAAATGCAACCAGGTGCGCCAAGCCGGATGGCTTCGATAACAGGCAATTCGGCACCCGGATAAACAATCAATCCGTCAATCTCAAGAAGGGCTTTGGTATTGTCCCAGACGCCCGAGCTGTCTTTGATGCCAACAATGGTTTCAGGGAAATCATCATGCAGTTTTTTCACAAGATCAATCGACAGCCCAACACCCGATACTTGTGGAATATGGTAAAGATAGATTTTGAGCTTTTGATCATTCACGCCGGCAATAAGCTGGGCGTAATAATCATATAAACCAGCATCGCTCATGCCTTTAAAATAGAAAGGCGGCAAAACCATAACACCAGCACAGCCAAGCCCGACAGCATGCTGGCAAAGATCAATCGTATCGGGAAGATTGCAAAGGCCGGTTCCAGGGATCATCACTGCCGGATCAATACCCGCATTGACCAAACCCTCAAGCGCGGCTTTGCGCTCGCTATGACTAACCGACAGCGCCTCGCCAGTTGTTCCAAAAGGGGCAAGCCCGCTAACGCCGGTGGCAAGAAGATGTTTGGCAAGGTCGTTATAAAGTGACTGGTCAAGATTTAGATTGTCGTCAAACGGGGTAAGAAGCGGAGCAATAAGACCTTTGATCATCAACGTGCTTTCTATCGTGAAATGGCCTGTTCGAATGACTGGCCGGAAAGAGAAAAGAAATGGGCCCAAAGGATTTCGCCAGAGGGTTTTGCCGAAATTTAACTATGACGGTAAATTGCCAGTTTCTCAAGCCACTAGAGTTTCCAAAGTCACTAGATAAGGGCTATTTAACGTCGATGGTTTTATATTGATTATATTGCCCCCAAAGCTTGCCCCCCAACTCTTGCTTCCAACTCTTGCGCTTTTGTGAAATTTTTGTGAAATCGAAGATGCCGCTTTGCTTTCACCGGTTTCGGCCTTAGAATCAGGGCCACTGCTGCAAGTTGGCTTGCTATCTCATTTTCAAAGCTGTTGCTGGCATGGGTCGAACCCAAATCGACCTTTAAACCAAATTTACAAGAAAGATATAAAGTTCAATGAGTGTTGAAATCCCCCACCCGCAGCGGGCCACAAAAATTGTTGCTACCCTTGGCGATGTATCATCTACCCCTGACATGCTTGGCAAATTAGTGACCGCTGGTGTGAATGTCTTTCGGTTGAATTTTTCGCATGGCACACGCGAAGAACAGGGCGCGCGCATTGATGCCATTCGGGCGCTTGAAGCCAAAACCGGCACGCCAAGCTGTATTCTTGCCGATTTGCAGGGGCCGAAATTTCGCGTTGGTAAAGTTGCTGATGAGACAATCGTCAAAAATGGTGATCGCATTACTTTTGATCTGAAAACCGATATGGGCAATGCCAGCATTGTTGGCCTGCCGCATGCGGAAATTTTCAAGGCCATGTATCCTGGTGCCAGATTACTGATGGATGACGGCAAGCTGGTTTTCAAAGTGGTGTCGGTTGATACGCAAAGCTTTGACGCCGAGGTTGTTGTTGGCGGCCCATTGAAAAGCCGCAAAGGGGTTAATCTTCCCGATATTATTCTTGATACAACACCGCTAACCGAAAAGGATTTGGCCGATCTTGCCTATGCGTTGGAAAAGGGCGTTGATTGGGTGGCCTTGTCATTTGTGCAACGCGCCAGCGACGTGATTGCGGCACGTACCATTGTTGGGAAACAAGCGGCGTTGATGTCGAAAATCGAAAAGCCAGCTGCGCTCAGTGACCTTGATGACATCATCGCCGCATCCGATGGTGTGATGGTCGCACGGGGCGATCTTGGCGTTGAATTGCCGCCCGAGCAGGTGCCAGGCTGGCAAAAAACCATCATTTCCAAATGCCGGATGGTTGGCAAACCGGTGGTGGTTGCAACGCAGATGCTGGAATCAATGATCGAGGCACCAACGCCGACGCGCGCCGAAGCATCAGATGTTGCTGGTGCGGTATTTGATGGTGCCGATGCGGTGATGCTGTCGGCCGAAACAGCGGCAGGTCATTATCCGGTTGAGTCGGTTGAATTCATGGCGCGGATCGTAAGCTCTGCCGAGGCGCATATCAGATCAGATCCGGCATCGGGGCCGGGCGAATTGCCTGTTGAACATAGCGTCTATCACGCTGTTGCAAAAACCAGTGTTGCCCTTGCCGAAACGGTTGAGGCCAAGGCTATGGTTGCCTTTTCAAGTTCGGGCAATACGGCGGTTCGGATTGCGCGTGAACGGCCCGGAATTCCGTTTCTGGTGATGACTCCGCATCTCGATGTGCAGCGTAAATTATGTTTGTTATGGGGAACCCATACCGGTGCCAGCGCTTATAGCGAAGATTTCGAATCAGCGATTACCGAAGCCATTGCCGAAATCCGCGGCCGTGGCATGGCCAGCACCGGCCAGCAGGTCGTTGTTGTTGCCGGTATGCCATTTGGCATTGTTGGCACAACAAATTCAATGCGGGTGGTGACGCTTTAGACGAAATTTGGTTGCTTTTAAATTTACTCTGTTTTTAGGTTATTGCCAGCAACCAGCTGGTTGCCATTTTTTGATCATCCTGACCAAAGCCATGGGGAGATGGACATGCATTCAGTTGGATTTATTGGGCTAGGCAATGTTGGCGGCAAGCTGGCTGGTAGTTTGCTTCGTAACAAATGTGACGTCATGGTTCGCGATCTTGATCGTGAGGTTGCGGCGCCGTTTCTGGAGGCTGGCGCGAAATGGGCTGATAGTCCAAAAGCAATGGCCGAAGCTTGTGACATCATCATCACCTGTTTGCCGTCACCAGCGGCAAGCGCCGCGGTCATGGAGGCCGAGGACGGTGTTCTTGCTGGCCTGAGCGCTGGCAAAATCTGGGCGGAAATGAGCACAACTGATGCCACCGAAGTTGCACGTCTTGGCGCCCTTGTCGAAGCCAAAGGCGCCAGCCCAGTCGATTGTCCTGTATCGGGTGGCTGTCACCGTGCCGCAACAGGTAATATCGCCATTTTTGCCGGTTGTGACCGACCCGTTTTCGAACGGCTATTGCCAGTTTTGACGATCCTTGGCAGGCGCGTTCTGCATACTGGCCCGCTTGGCACGGCATCGGTATTGAAAGTGATGACCAATTATCTTGCAACGGCGAATTTGATCACGCTTAGCGAGGCACTTGTGACGTCAAAAATGGCCGGAATGGATCTGAATACAACCTATGAGGCGATCCGCATTTCATCGGGCAATTCCTTTGTTCATGAAACCGAAAGTCAGGTGATTTTGAATGGCAGCCGCGATATCAATTTCACGATGGATTTGGTGCTAAAGGATATTGGCCTTTTTCAATCGATTGCTGAACAGCATAATGTGCCGCTTGAAGTCTCGCCACTTTTGATCAAGATTTTCGAAGATGGTCAGGCACGGTTTGGCCCGCGTGAATGGTCGCCCAATATCATTAAAAGGCTGGAAGAAGCCTGCGATACCCAAATTCTGGCAGCTGGATTTCCGGCAGAAATGACCGATGATGAACCTGAAGAGCCAGGCTATGAGGTTATCCCAAAATCTTGAGCCATTGATCAATGGGTAATTGGCCGGTTTCACGCGCCCAATAAAGATAAACTGCAAGACAGGCCAAAATCAGCAAATAAAGCGGCATCCGGTTCACACTGGTGTCGCGGCTTGGCTTGCTTCGATCGTCAGTGCTGATCTCGGCAACAGGGCTTGGCGTCGCAAGCGGTGTGGTTGGTGCTGGTGCGGCCTGATGGTCTAAATCGGCCTGCTGGATTTCGCTGTCACATAACGGGCAAAATAAATCAATTTTCATATTGCCGGAAAGCGTTTCGGGAATGGTGATTGCCATTTTGCAAGCAGGACAATCAACAATTTTCATCGTGGCTGGCCGGGCGCGTTTTGTGCCGGTGGGCCCGTTGTGATCAAGGCCGAATTGCGCGTTGCATTGATGACAGGTAATGGCAATGGCCTTGTTGGCTGCCTGCGCTGCTTCAACCTCGCTTTGTGACAAAAGGCAAAGACTGTCGCAATGCGGACAATGGTTCATGATGGTATCATTATGTGTCATTTTCATCTGCTCCGCCTTAAATCCTTGGTTGGCGTGAATGTCTTGACCGCCTGCCGCTTGATATCATTTCCTTTTACCGTTTTTTTGGGGCTCTTGTAAGGCACCATATGGATCATGCTAACAAACAATTCGGCGCGTATCACTAGGCAAATGAAAGGGCCTTGCTATAGGGCGCGGCCGTTTAATCTTTGTCCTAGCTTGTCGATGATCGTCTCGATATTCGGCAAAAATGGGTTAATGCGCTGGGCGGCGCGATAGGCCTGCAAGGCGCCTTGAAAATCGCCCGCCCGCACTTTGATCATGCCAAGCCCCGACAGCGCCCCAAAATGGCGCGGCTCTAATTTGATCACTTGCAGAATATCACCTGCCGATCCGATGTCATCGCCGCGAAAAAACCGAACTGTGGCGCGTTTGTTCCATGCTTCGGCAAAGGCCGGCTCGCGCGAAATGATGGCGCTGAACATTGTTTCGGCATCATCAAGGCGGCCAGCATTCATCAATTTAATCGCCCGATCCATCTGGCTATTGATCGGCTGATCATCTGGATAGTGCGTCCAGATAGCCCAGATTTCACGTTCAAGACTGGCGGCTTTGGCGGTTGATAGGCTTGTTTGCAATGCGGCAAATAGCTTGTCCAGCTTTGGATCATTTTGATCGGCAATTGCTGGTGCATAAGCAAGCGCAAGCATAGCTGTAGCCAGAAACATAATGATTTTTGACCCAATTGGCTTATGGCTGGTCATTTTGGTTTGCTGATCCATCATCCTTAAAGACTATAGCGTCATCATGCGCTTGCCAAGCGATGACATTTCATGCTGCCCATGCCGCCTTGTGATTTTGTGGCAAATCCTAATTGAGATAAAATTAAGCAATTAGCATTTTAATATTTGCTGGGTTTTGTTCACGCTTTGCATGATTTGGTAGGGAATGTGTCTTGATTGATCAGACTAAAAGCCGACTGGGATTCCGATCATGTCTTTACATGGTTGTTGCCGGCTTTTGGCTTGTCAGCGGCATGATGACAGCCATGGCCAAATCTGACCCGCTTGATGCGTCATTAAAGGCGGCGTTACAGGCAACGATGATCCGCTTTATTGATAATGCGTCTGATGATGAAGGCGGGTTCCGCTATATCGACCGGGAAAGCGGCGTTTTGATTACCGCCTATCCTGGCGTTATCCATCCTAAGATCATCCCTGTTGGTGATGATTATTTCTTATGTATTGACATGCTGGCAGCAAATGGAACAAGGCGGCTGGTTGATTTTCTGGTTCGTGAAGGGCGTGAAGGCTGGATGGTCGTTGATGTCATAATTGACCGGCGCGACCTTGTGAAAAAAGCTTTGGCCTGCATGATTGGCATATACAAACCATTCACATCTTCGGGATAGGACTCACCCTCAATTTTCAAATGTGAGGCTGCCTTGCTTAGGCTGACAGCTGGCGTTCGTGATGTGGCGGATAAATTCAATTCTGCCATGTTAGCTTGCTCCCTGCACACTGGCTTTAACCATGAAGAAACAAAGCCCGTCATCGGCGTAACGCATATCGCATTGCAGCGGGATTGACGATCGCCGGGCAATTTCGATCAGGCCAATTGAGGCGCCCTTGCTGTTGGCCTCTGGTGGCTGTCGAAGGCGCGTCCGGTAAAGCGTGCGTAATTCGGTTGGCGTTTTCCGATTCAAAAACGCAACTTTGTCACGCAATATTTCGGCATCATCCTGTGCGATGAAATTTCCTGACATGATGTCAAGGCAATTACCTTTTTGAACGACCATAACCAACCCGAATGATTCTTTGCTTCCACATTCGTTTTCCGGCTGTGGCCCATCAGTGCCATACCGGATTACATTTTGCATCAGCTCGACAAAAATCGAGAAGACGTTGCGTATTTGTCTTGGGCTATCAACATGATCGGCAAGGCGTTGGCGCAAAGTTGCGCCAACAGCTTCCAAAATATCCTCGGTTACATATCCGCTGTAACTGAGAACAAAATCGTCTTGTAACAGCAATGAACCAAATTGGTGGAACCGATCAAATTCCATCAAAAAAACCTTTGAACAAATAGAACAAGCCGCAAGAATGCTGCTAATTAAGAATTCGCTCAAATTGAAATCTTTTGTGGGGTGATAAAGGCCATGAAAGGGATGGTGTTTTTGGCTGGGTGTCTGTGTTGCTTTGGCCGGGTTTAGCTTTGCCGCCAAGCAAGGCCGCTATGGCGCCAGCCATTTAAGCAACCGCGTTGCTGGTTGCCGTCGAGATCGCCTTCAAAGCCGTCACTAATATTGATGATGGTCTGATAGCCAGCCGCCAAAGCTGCATTGCCAGCGGCCAATGATCGTACGCCAGACCGGCATAGCATCAACAGGCTTGTATCGGGCGAAACCGCCGCACCAAGCTGGCGGGTAAAATCGGCATTTGGCGTGCCGTCACTTCCAACCCATTCGATCAGAACTGGCTGCCGGCCAAGCTCATCCAGATTGGTAATGCCAACAAAATGCCATTCAGCTTTGGTTCGCACATCGACAAGCTGGGCAGTGGGATTGGCAGCTAAATAGGCCCAAGCTTCAGCAGCAGTCATTTGCATCATGGGTTTGGCGTTCCTGTATAAGCGGTGCAAATGTCAGTATTGGCGATTGCTTTGTCGTTGCCAAGCCTCTTTTATCGGTGTTTTGCAGGGTTGCCTTGCCATGGCATCCATGTGATTGGCGGCCCTGTGATTGATGTTGTTTGCAAGCTGCGGTGGCGATTGCCTGCGAGTGATGACTCGTGATTTGGATTTGGGCTGTCTGACTTTGGCAAAAAATGCTATTGAAATATCGCCAGATCAAACAAGGAGCCACATCATGTCTAGTTTCAAAGCCCTTATGGTGCATCGTGATGAAGATAAAACCATTCGCCATGAAATGACCGAATTGCAGCATGGTGATTTGCCTGCAGATGGTGAAGTGTTGGTTGCGGTCAAATATTCAACTGTCAATTACAAGGATGGTCTGTGTCTGTCTGGCAAGGGCGGGCTGGTGCGAACCTATCCGCATATCCCCGGCATTGATTTTGCTGGCGAGGTGGTCAGCAGTTCGGACAAACGTTACCAGCAAGGCGATCTTGTTGCGCTAACCGGATGGCGTGTTGGTGAAATTTGGTGGGGTGGCTATGCGCAATTTGCCAAGGTGCGTGCCGATTGGCTGGTGCCGCTGGCTGATGGGCTTGATTGCCAGCAGGCGATGGCAATTGGCACCGCTGGCATGACCGCCATGTTGTCGGTTCTGGCACTTGAAGATGCGGGGGTCACACCTGATAAGGGGCCGGTTCTGGTCACTGGCGCGGCAGGTGGTGTTGGGTCGGTAGCAACGGCGCTGTTGGCGGCGCGTGGCTATGCTGTTACCGCCGTTACCGGACGGCCCGAAAGTGCCGACTATCTTCGCGGGCTTGGCGCAAGTGATATTTTGGCGCGGGCAGATATGGTGGAAGGTGGCGGACGGCCGCTTGAATCAGAAAGCTGGGCTGGATGTATTGATTCGGTTGGCAGCACTATCTTGGCGCGGGCCTTGACGCAAATGAAATATGGCGGCGCGGTTGCAGCAGTTGGGCTTGCTGGCGGGGCTGATCTGCCGACAACGGTGATTCCGTTTATCATTCGCGGCGTATCGCTTTTGGGCATTGATTCGGTGATGGCATCTTATGATCGGCGTATTGCTGCATGGAACCGGCTGGCAAGCGATTTACCAAAGCCGCAATTAATGGCTGCGATGACGGTGATTGGGCTTGGCGATGTGCCGTCGGCTGGGGCTGATATTCTGGCTGGTAAAGTGCAGGGCCGATTGGTTGTCGATGTGAATGCCTAGATTAGTCTGATGATTTTGCGCCAATAATGGCGGTCATTTGATGATCACGAAAGTGATTGCCAATCGGTTATTTTGCGGTTTAGCTGAAAGTAATTATCAGCGGTATCTGTGAGGAGGCGGCGATGGATCAAACCATCATTGGCTCGAACCGAAAAATCGATCCGAACCGGCGGCGGCATTTAAAGGCTGATTTGACGCCTGACGATAATGATCGTGTTGAAATTGGCCCAACCGCATTGGCGTTTGCCGAATGGCAATCAGCTGGCATTATCCCACCCGATGTTCCGGCCTTACGCGCCTATCGTCTGTCACGATTACAAGATCAGATCCGTCAACATGATTGCGCTGGATTACTGTTATTTGATCCGCTGAATATTCGCTATGCAACTGATTGCACGAATATGCAGCTTTGGATTGCACATAATCCGGCGCGGGCTGTGTTTGTGCCGCCCGAAGGCAAAATGATCTTATGGGATTTTCACAATTGCGAACATTTGTCAGCGCATTTGCCGCTGATTGGCGAGTTGCGGGGCGGTGCCAGTTTTTTCTATTTTGAGACAGGCGATCAAACTGCCAAGGCGGCCAAGGATTTTGCCAATCAGATTGTCGATGTCATGGCAAAGCATGCTGGTGCCAATAAAAGGCTGGCCATCGACCGAATCGAGCATCTTGGTTATGCCGCGCTATGCGATCTTGGTGTAACGGTTCTTGAAGGCCAAGTTTTGACCGAACATGCGCGATCAATCAAGAATGATAATGAATTAAATGCCATGCGTTGTGCCATTCATGCTTGCGAAGCATCCATTGATGAAATGCGCGGGGTCATGCGGCCGGGGCTGAGTGAAAATGAATTATGGGCCGCCTTACATGCTGGCAATATCAAACGTGGCGGTGAATGGATTGAAACACGGATTCTGGCATCTGGCCCGCGGACAAATCCGTGGTTTCAAGAATGCGGCCCGCGGCTTATGCGGGCTGGGGATCTTATGGCCTTTGATACTGATCTTGTCGGCACCTATGGCTATTGTTGCGATATTTCACGAACATGGATCATTGGCGATGTTGCGCCCGATGACCGGCAAAAACATCTTTATCAAACGGCCTATGATCATGTGATGACCAATATCGGGCTGATCGAGGCTGGCATGAGCTTTGCCGATATGACGCGGGTTGCGCACCGTTTGCCCGAAATATTCCGCCCGCTTCGCTATGGCGTATTGGCGCATGGTGTTGGGCTATGCGATGAATATCCGTCGGTTCGTTATCCAGAAGATGTCGAGGCGCATGGCTATGGCGGTTGTTTCGAGGTTGGGATGACGCTTTGTGTCGAGGCCTATATTGGCGCGGTTGGCGGGCATGATGGGGTCAAGCTGGAAGAACAGGTGCTGATTACCGATTCCGGCGCAGTGCCTCTATCCACCTATCGTTATGAGACGGCTTTTCTTGACTGATTGAATGGCTGCAACGCGAAATGAAAAGCTGGCTGGTTATTTTACCGCTTTGACAACACCAATATGCGGCAGGTTGCGCCCTTGCTGGGCATAGTCAATGCCATAGCCAATAACAAAGGCATCAGGAATATCAAACCCAACCCAATCAACATCAACATCGACTTCGCGGCGTGACGGTTTATTGAGCAAGGTACAAATGGACAGGCTCTTTGGCGATCGCGTCAACAGGATTTTTTGCACCTGCGATAATGTGTGGCCGGTATCAACGATATCTTCAACAATCAGCACATCACGATTTTTAATGGTTGTTTCAAGATCTTGAATAATGCGCACCTGACGCGATGAAACCGTGTCATTGCCATAAGAAGATACGGTCATGAAATCAACTTCAACAGGAAGCGCAAGGCGCCGCACAAGATCGGCAATAAAAACAAATGAACCGCGCAATAGCCCGACAACAACAAGCTGTTCAGTGCCTTTGTAATGATCGGTAATTTGGCGGGCAAGATTATTCGTTCTGGCGGCAATTTCGGCTTCGGTAATCAGAATGTCGATTTCCTGCTGGCTTGATAATACGGTCATGCGCTAAGATTACCCCTGTCGTCGCAAGTGGTCTTTGATTGTTATATCGGCCGCCACTTAATATCACGCCGCCGAAGATGTCCCAGTATAATCGTGCTGACAGAAATGGCTATGGCAAATTACGGTGACAGCAATGTCATTTCGGTTTCGGCCGGCAAATTGAAAAGGAATATTTTATGTCGAAAGTAGCATTTTTGGGTATGGGTGTAATGGGCTATCCGATGGCTGGCCATATCGCGGCCGCTGGCCATGAGGTGACTGTTTATAACCGGACTGCAGCCAAATCCGAAGCTTGGGCTGCCCAGCATGGCGGGTCGGCTGCGTTGACACCGGCGGCGGCGGCGGCGGGTGCCGATTTTGTATTTTGCTGTGTCGGCGATGATCCCGATGTCTTGTCGGTTGCGCTTGGTGATGATGGTGCCATTCCGGCGATGAAAAGCGGCGCAGTCTTTATCGATAATAGTACCGTTTCGGCCGATGTCGCACGTCAGGTCAATGATGCTGGCAAGACAATGGGTGTTCACACGCTTGATGCGCCGGTATCGGGTGGTCAGGCTGGTGCGGAAAATGGCAAATTGACTGTTATGGTAGGTGGTGATGACGCTGCTTTTGCTGCCGCTTTACCATTGATGGAATGCTATGGGGCGCGGGTGGTTCATATGGGCGGCGTTGGCAAAGGCCAGCAGGCCAAGATGGTAAATCAAATCTGTATCGCTGGTCTTGTTCAGGCCTTGTCTGAAGGGTTGAGCTTTGCGATGGATGCCGGTCTTGATACGGACAAGCTGCTGGAGGCTATTTCCGGCGGCGCGGCGCAATCATGGCAGATGGTCAACCGCGGCGAAACCATGGTTAAAGGCGAATTTGATTTCGGCTTTGCCGTTGATTGGATGCGGAAGGATTTGCGGATTTGTTTGGAAGAAGCCAAACGTAATGGCGCTGATTTGCCAGTGACGGAAATTGTTGCTGGATATTATGCCGAGCTAAGCGCCGATGGTTTTGGCCGGAATGACACATCAAGCCTGATTCGCCGGTTGCGCCAATTCTAGTCTGGCTTGGTGATTAATCATAAAAAAGGCCGGGATTTTCCCGGCCTTTTTTGAATGGCTGAATGGCGGTTACAGGCCGATACAAACAAATTTGATTTCAAGAAATTCATCAATGCCATATTTTGAGCCTTCGCGCCCAAGGCCTGAATTTTTGACGCCGCCAAACGGGCCAACTTCGGATGAGAAAATCCCGGTATTGGCAGCAACAATTCCATATTCCAACGCTTCGCTGACACGAAACAGGCGTGATGCATTTTCGGTAAACAGATAGGCTGCCAAACCAAATTCAGTGTCATTTGCCGCTTCGATGGCTTCGGCTTCGTCGGTAAAACGGAACAGGCCAGCCACCGGCCCAAAAGTTTCTTCACGGAACATCCGCATTGATGAATCCATACCGGTCAGAACGGTTGGTTCAAAATAGGTGCCACCCAATTCATGCGGCTTGCCACCAACCAATGCTGTGGCGCCCTTTGCCAGCGCATCATCAACATGTGCTGTCACCTTGTCAAATCCCTGCTGATCAATCAGCGGGCCTTGTTCAACACCCGCATCGAGGCCATTGCCAACTTTCATCGCGGCTGATTTTTCGGCAAGACGTTTGGCAAATTCATCATAGATGCCGTCCTGCACAAAAATCCGGTTTGCGCAAACACAAGTCTGTCCGGCATTGCGGTATTTTGACATCATCGCACCTTCGACGGCGACATCAAGATCGGCATCATCAAATACCAGCAACGGCGCATTGCCGCCAAGCTCAAGGCTCATCTTCTTGACAGAATCGGCACTTTGGCGCATCAGGATGCGGCCAACTTCGGTTGATCCGGTAAAGGTCATTTTGCGAATGCGGCTATCTGCGCAAAGCGCCTGACCAATGGCTGGTGCATCAAGGCCGGTAACGATGTTCATCACGCCTGCTGGAATGCCTGCGCGCGTTGCCAATTCGGCAAGCGCCAGCGCCGAAAGAGGTGTTTGTTCAGCTGGCTTCAAAACACAAGCACAGCCAGCAGCAATGCCAGGTGCCACCTTGCGGGTAATCATCGCAATTGGAAAATTCCACGGGGTGATGGCACCAAAAACGCCAATCGGCTGTTTGAAGGTCAAAAGGCGTTTATCTGCCTGTGGGCTTTCCATGACATCGCCGCAAACGCGCCGCGCTTCTTCACCGAACCAGTCGATAAAGCTGGCACCATAGGCGATTTCCCCTTTGGCTTCGGCAAGCGGCTTGCCCATTTCGGTGGTTAGAATCGTGGCAAGGTCATCGGTGTTTTCGATCACCAGATCATACCAGCGGCGAAGGATCATCGCGCGGGTTTTGGCGGGTGTTGCTGCCCATGCTTTTTGCGCTGGTACAGCGGCATCAATCGCTGCGGTAATCGCATCGGCGCCAAGATCGGCAACTTCGGCGATCAGGCTGCCATCAGCAGGGTTATTGACGGCAAAAACACGGCCATCAGCAGCGTCAATCCACGCCCCGTTAATATAGGCCTGACTGCGAAGAAGTGAGGGATCTTTTAATTTCATTTTACCGGCCTCCAATGCCGCTAGCAGAATATAAAATTGATTACGGATTTGCCAGAAGCGGGCTGGCCTGTGACTTTAGGTAGTCTGATTAGCATTAATTGTGGCTGCCTTTCAATCGGCTAGCCTAATTGCTTTATTGAATTAATCGCGCGGTGGCAACGGGTGGCTATGCATGTCAATGAAAGGGCCGCCAGCCGCACCAAGCCTATGCGCCCGCCCGACCTCGACATAATGGCGGGCAATGCGGCGGTTATCGGCAATTTCATCGGCTGTTAGATCACGCATTTTGCGGGCCGGACGTCCGGCCCATAACTCGCCTGACGGGATTCGTTTGCGCGGTGTCAACATCGCCCCTGCCGCCAGCATGCCGTCAGATTCAATCACCGCACCATCCATAACAATAGACCCCATGCCAACAAAGGCATGATCATGCAAATGGCAGGCATGAACAAGGGCGCTATGGCCGATATTGACATGATTGCCAATCACCGTTGGATAGTCGCGGCTGTTAATATGGACACAGCTATTATCCTGAATATTCGTTCCCTCGCCAACGGTGATGAAGTGATTGTCGCCCCGCAACGTCACCTGATGCCAGATCGTGCTGTTTTTGCCAATGCGAACCGCCCCAACCACGGCGGCGGTTTGTGCGATATAGGCGCTGTCATCAATTTCGGGGTGATGCTCTAAAAAAGCGGCAATATAGGCAGTTTGGCCAGCCATGCTGTAATCCTTTGCAAATGGGGTATAACGGTCTCTATCTACCGTTCTTGTGATGCCAATTTAGCATGCTGATATCAACTGTCAGTTTTATTTTGTTGGCATTTGAAAAATCGTAACTATATCTGTGTAGAGACATATCAATCAGCAAAGATAATTGTGGAGGCCGAAATGGCATTTGAACTACCTGACCTACCTTATGCGCATGATGCGTTGGCAAATTTTGGCATGAGCGCTGAAACCCTTGAATATCATCATGATTTGCATCACAACGCTTATGTGGTTAATGGCAATAATCTGATTGCTGGCACCGAATGGGAAGGCAAGTCACTCGAAGATATCATCACCGGCACCTATGATTCGAAAGCCGTTGCGCAAAATGGCATCTTCAATAATGCGTCGCAGCATTGGAATCATATGAAATTCTGGGAAATGATGGGGCCAAAAGGCAATGCGATGCCAACCGAGCTGGAAAAAGCGCTTACCGAATCATTCGGTTCAGTTGACGCATTTAAAGATGCGTTCAAGGCGGCAGGTGCAGGCCAGTTTGGCTCTGGCTGGTGCTGGCTTGTGAAAAACAGCGATGGCGGGCTTGCCGTGACCAAAACCGAAAATGGGGTAAACCCACTTTGCTTTGGCCAGACAGCGCTTCTTGGCTGTGATGTGTGGGAACATTCTTACTATATTGATTTCCGCAACAAGCGCCCTGACTATTTGGCTAATTTCCTTGAGAATCTTGTCGATTGGGATTATGTCGCAGCGCAGCTCTAGGCAATAAATAAGATATTGCTGCGAAAGGCACTACCCGTTTAGAGGCCTGTCTTTGGCTTGCTGTCAAATATGAAAGCCGCCACCTTATTTTGAGGTGGCGGTTTTTTTATGGCTCTTTGAATCGCCGGATTTTGGGCGGAAATAGGCCTTAATTCGGCATCATAAACACCATGTTAGCAAGGCTTTGATAAAAGTCTGACGCCAATGAAAACAGCAATGAGACAAGAAGGCATCAAAATGGTTGTAGCACTCGTCATACTGGTTGTATTTGGGATTTATCAAACCGATTCGGTGCAGGAATTCCGCGCCAACAGTAATCACAATCCCGTCTATAAAATTGTCAGGGGCGTGCCATGCGATACGGGCCTGAAATCATCAGGCTATTCGATGGTACCCACGGGCAAGCTTTATCTGAAACAGGTCAATCGTGATGGTACGGTTGGCGATATTTGCCGCCCGTAAAAAACCTAGCTGTCTTGCACCATTTTATTCACGCGAAGGCGAAGCGCATTCAGCCGGATAAAACCGTGTGCATCACTATGATCATAATCAACCGCGCCGTCTTCAAAGGTCACCAGGTCAGCATTATACAGTGAATTTGGTGATTTGCGACCAGTGACGATCACATTGCCTTTATAAAGCTTCAACCGCACAACACCATTGACGGCATCACGGCAGCTATCAATCGCAGCTTGCAGCATCTCGCGTTCAGGTGAGAACCAGAAACCATTATAAACCAGCTCGGCATAGCGCGGCATCAATTCATCTTTGGTGTGCATGGCACCACGATCAAGCGTAATTGATTCCATGGCGCGGCGTGCCGTTAGCAAAATGGTGCCGCCGGGTGTTTCGTAAACACCGCGTGATTTCATGCCAACAAACCGGTTTTCAACAAGGTCAAGACGGCCGATACCGTTATCGCCGCCAAGCTTGTTTAACGCAGCCAACAGATTGGCAGGTGATAGCGCCTTGCCATCGATTGCCACCGGATCACCTGATTTAAAGGTGATTTCGATTTCGGTTGGTTTGTCGGGTGCATCTTCAGGCGATACGCTTCGTGAGAACACATATTCTTCAGGGGCGACCCATGGGTCTTCAAGCACTTTGCCTTCGGCAGAAATATGCAGGAGATTCGCATCAACACTGAACGGGGCTTCGCCGCGCTTGTCTTTTGGAATTGGAATCTGGTTGGCTTCGGCATAGGCAATCAATTTAGTCCGGCTGCTCAAGTCCCATTCACGCCAAGGCGCAATGACTTGGATATCGGGTTGCTGGGCATAATAGGCCAATTCAAACCGAACCTGATCATTGCCTTTGCCAGTGGCGCCATGTGAGACCGCTTCAGCGCCAACGTCACGCGCGATTTCGATTTGCCGTTTGGCAATCAAAGGACGCGCGATTGACGTGCCAAGAAGATAGGCGCCCTCATAAAGCGGGTTCGCCCGAAACATGGGAAAAACGTAATCGCGGACAAATTCTTCACGCAAATCTTCGATATAGATTTGCTTGATTCCCATCATCTCAGCCTTGGCGCGGGCTGGCTCAATGTCTTCGCCCTGACCGATATCGGCAGTAAAGGTAACCACCTCAGCGCGGTAATGGTCTTGCAACCAGCGCAGGATCACCGAAGTATCAAGGCCACCTGAATAGGCGAGGACGACTTTTTTAATATCTTGCTTGCTCATAAGAGATCCCTATATCCGATCACTGGCGGCCTCGCAATGACGTTTTTACCGTTCATGCATTTTTGCGAGAGGTTGTTTTTGGCTCATTTTAAAGTTCACGAAGCAATGGCGCCGGTTTGCGCCCAAGGGTTTTCATTGCGCCAGCCAGTCCCAGAACCGCCGTTGCCACGGCACCGGCAAGGGTGGTTCCAAAAACCAGCCAGCCATCAAGAATAAATTCAGCGCCCAAAAACCCGTCAACCAACGCCCAGCTTGCAAGACTGCCAATAAACGCCGCGGCAATTGCGGTTAGCAATCCTAAAAACGCATATTCAAGAAACCAGGCAAGACCAATCGACAGGCGTGTTGCGCCAAGCACTTTCAAAATAACCGAGTCAGCTAGCCGTTGAGATTCGCTGCTGGCGACGGTTCCGGCAAGAACGGCAATGCCGGCG
>Ga0206129_10000664_pt1 | contig 51854 bp, 77 predicted proteins | sample Helgoland_Spring_8_FD_148616 | JGI IMG/M metagenome (GOLD analysis project Ga0206129, IMG submission 148616) | Pelagic subsurface seawater microbial communities from Kabeltonne, Helgoland, North Sea - Helgoland_Spring_Bloom_20160502_2 | ecosystem: Environmental > Aquatic > Marine > Epipelagic ...
TACAATATTATCATCTTCCATTATTCTTCTCACTTATATAAGTTAACATATCTATTTATAAGCAATAAAAAAGGGATGCAAAGCACCCCTTTTTTCTCAATATGTTTTCTTATACTAAAATGCAAAACTTAGTGTAACTGATGGTGTTACTGTTTCATCATCCACATTATAGTTAACATCTGTTTCTACAGTTGCACCAGAAAAATCAAATTCATGTCCTACGCCGATGTTTTCTAGTAAATCATCTTCGTCACCATTGATATATGTTGTTAGACCGTATGTACTAACCGTAGAATCTAATTCGTATGCTAATGTATCTGTTTCATATGATACAGTTGTACCAAGTGCAACACCTGTAACTTCTACCGTATCAACCCGTGCACCCCAGGTGTATTTTTCAGATGTGCGATTATAATCCATAGATGCAGTTACATCTACCAATGCCAAATCAACATTATATGCAAGTTGTACATTTGACACTTCAGTAACATCAGTTGTGATATCAGTGAAACCAACTGCTACCGCGGCTGGACCGTATGATAATGTCAATGATTCATCAATAGTTGGTTCTGCGATTGATGAAAAATCGGATGTTGCTTCTACAAAAACACCATCCTGGTCACCAAATGTTACGGTTGTATCTGCAACTTCTGTGCCAACATGCCATTTATCTAGTTTGATTGTGTCACCATCAACTGATTCAAACTCTAGTCCAACGTTTGCCACTCCTTCGCCTGCATCAACATCAATACCGATTGTGGTTGTCGCTTCATACTTATCGGTTGCTTCATTTTCAGCAACTTTCATTTTAGCAGAAACACCAATGTCTGCTGCAAATGAAGTCGTAGCCAATACCATAGCGGCTACTGTTGTTAGTAATAGTTTCATTATTATATTTCCTTTTAAACAAAAAAATATGAGCAGGTTACCTGCTCATACTACTCTACTTATACTAATATAATACATTTTTGCTTTATTATCAAGTAGGTACAAAGTTAATATTAGTATATGTGTCATTTATATCACACTATTAATTATGCTTTAGTATTTTTCTTTACATTCTTTTTTGTCTTAGTTTTAGGTTTAGACACTGGCTTTTTTGATTTGGTAGTTGGTATGATTTTCTTATCATACCAACCCCACCGTTTTAATAATGGTTCGACTGCATATTTAACCTGCGAATCATTCCAATTATATAACTTTTTAACATCAGTAAAAAGTTTATCTTTATCGTCATAGATAGCCATCATATTAATAATGTTTTTATCTATGTCTATCCAATTCATTCAGATTTCCAGATAGTCCATATACCATATGCAATTGCCGCATATGCAATTAAATCAACTGGCACAATAAGCATTGCGATTCCAGTTGCAACTAGTGCGGCACCGTCGAGTGTTGTACGCTCCTTTAGTCTATTTTTAATCCAATTAATCATTTTTTTTCTCCTCTAATAATTTATTATAAAACAGTTCTTCATCTGGACAATTATTATGTTCAATTTGAATAGTTGTGTGTACTATTTTATAATTATCGATTAATAGTTTCTTGGTATTATATATTGTATCATCGCATTCGCCATCATCCAATATATTGATGTGCATAGCGGCTGAAATTTGTCCGCTTGCTAATTCCCATATATGTATATGGTGAACATTATTAACATGATCGATATTTGTTATAATATCTTTTACTATAACATCAATATCAATATGTTCTGGTTTTCCAGTCATTAGTATTCTAAGACAATCTTTTAATAATTCCCAACCACTTTTTAATATTAAACTGGCAAGAAGTACACTTATAATAGGATCAATATAATACCAATCAGTAAAATATATTACGATACCACCTATAATGGCACCAACACTGCCTAAAATATCAAGTAAGATATGAAGTATCACTCCTCGCATATTAATATTATGACCATCATGGTGATGATGCACTACTTTAAATAATACCAAATTAACGATTAATCCAATAATCGCAATTGGTAACATCCAATATATATCAACATGCTCAGGATTTAGTATTCGATAGATTGCTTCGTATATAATATATGCAAAAAGTCCAATCCACATCAGTGCATTTAAAAATGCTGCAATAACTTCCGCTCTCATAAATCCATATGAGTATGTGGCAGTCGGTGGTTTTCTACCAATCCAAAATCCAAATACGGCAATAATCATTGCTAACGCATCGGTTGAAAGATGCAATGCATCACTTAATAATGCAAGTGAATTACTTATATGTGCACCAAATAACTCGATAACAACAAATAGTATTAAAATAAAAATACTTATTTTTAATGCACGTTCTTCTTTGCCGGCTTTTCTGATATGATATTGATTATGCTTCATCTATACTTTTCTTTAGATTATAAAGGTCTCTAATACCAGTTTCGGTATCTATTAAAGGTTGCCAGCCTAATAGTTTTTTTGCCTTAGATATATCGGCAAGAGTATCGGTTGCATATCCTTTAGGCTTATCTTGGTATTCTATTTCCAAATCTGGAAAAAACTCACGTAATATATTTACTATCTGATTTACCGAATAACTTTTTCCTGTTCCCACATTAAAGACTTCACTTTTTACTTTGGATTCCATACTCGCAATACATGCACTTGCTACATCGCTTACATGAATATAATCTCGTTTAAATTCACCATCGCCATGAACGGTTAATGGATGGCTATCATTTGCTAAACGATAAAACTTACTAATCATTAATCCGTTATCGTCGTCCGATGGTTGTTCTGTTCCATAGGTTGTAAAGAAACGTAATACATTATAGTTCAAGTCAAATACATTTTTATACTGTTTGCATAATTGCTCACCGAATAATTTAGTCATTGCATAATAATTCAATGGATCTGGTTTATGAAATGGTTTATGTGGCGGAGGATTATTACCATATATACTAGATGAACTAGCATAAACAAATTTCCGTATACCAACCGCATGTGCGGCAGTTAATACATTTCGTGTGCCAGTTACATTATTATCAAAATAAGTATCAGGATCAATAAAACTTTGTGGTATTCTTGCTTTTGCTGCAAGATGAATAATATAATGTTGACCAACTGCTGCCATAACACATTTAGCAGCACTTTGTATGTCACCTTTAATATAACGTACATATTTAAAATCTTGTGGCTTTTCAGATTTATCTAACACCGTTACTTCATACCCTTTTGAAAGTAGTTGTCTGACAACTTCTCTGCCTATGAAGCCTGATCCGCCAGTGACAAGAACTTTACCTTTTACTAACATATTAATTCTTTCTTAATTTCTTGATTCAACATATTTAGTCTATTATTGTTTGTATCATTATAACAAAATAATAACCAAATAGCAAGCATTATTTAACTTGATGAAGTGTCACAGTTGCACTACACGCATACCGAGTCTTCGCAAAATGCAGTTGTTTTTAGTGTTTTTTAGTGTTATATTACTATAAATAAAAGTGTAAGATAAGCGACCTCAGCTTATAAAAAATGAGTGGCACTGGGAAAGACTAGGGTATTGCTTCCCTCAAGCATCAAAAAATTTGGAGAAACTGAATGACACTAAACCTATTTAGTGCCCTAGCAAATCTTTTTGGAGGATTTCCTAATAGGGCAACAAAACGCTCAGACTTAATGACTTGGGCAAAAACAGAGTATGCACGTGATTGGGAATTTGCTTACCAATACATGCTTGATAATCGTGGCAAAGCGCCATCACATAGATACACACAAGGAATAACACATGATTAATAAACTAGTAGTAGCATACAAAAATTTTAGAACCGAAATGGATTATAGAAAGAAAGTTCGTACAACAATCAAAGAACTGTCTGCACTTTCAAACTATGAACTAAATGATATCGGAATTTCACGTGGTGAAATATATAATATTGCAATCACATCATATAATAAGCCAGAACGTCTAGTAGTTGAAGATGTTGAAATAACAGTAAATGAAAATCTAAGAGGGGCAGTATAATGACTACATTAGTAATGAACTACACGGTTAATCCTTTTTGGACTGCACTTAAATCTTTTGGTCGCGGAGTATGGGCTTTTGGTGAATCAGCAGGTAGAGCAAGAGCAGCCGCTGAACTACATCGTCAAGGCTACACCGAAGCTGCAAAAAACCTAATGTTGGAGAACAAATAATGTTTAAACGTTTTATCAAAGCAATGGAATACCGTTCATACTGTATGGCAATTCGTGAATTACGCAACAAAGGCTTATATAAAGAAGCACAACGTGTCAGTGAATATAAGCACAATATGTATCCTACTACTTAGTAGTATGATCGAAGTTAATTAGGACCAGCAATGAAATGTAGTTTGAGCATTATGCCTTCTACATCTGCTGGTTCAAGATAAGGTATAACATCATCTCCTGTATGTATACCAGGTAGTTGAACAAAATTATTATTCTTGAACACCGCAATTTCATAAAGTTTTTTGCCTGGTTCTTGAATCACACTCAAATCATAATTACCAAAAGATCGCTTGGCTTGAAAGTGTTGTGGTCGTATTTCATTAAATTTTAAATCACAAAAATTCATTGTTTGTATCCTCAAATTTTTCTTCTATTGATTTAATATGTTTGCATTTTTTAAATGCTGGACAATCACATGTAAATCCCTTGTCAGACATTTTAATTGTGTATATATTATCTTTGCTGCCTGATACATTCCATTTAGTATCAACTGCCCAATGACCCTTAGTATTAATCAGGTCACTAGGAAATATACGTGGTCCATACTTTGCCATTATATAGATTCGAATCCAAAGTTTGCTACAACCGAACGATTACCATCGACATCTTCAATAATATTTCCAACTGAAATACTAGACATTTTTCCAAACCGCTCAATGCGATCTTCTGGTCCAATATTTCCTACTTCAAAAACATGATCAAGACTATCAGCAACAATGTTGGCAACGTGAGTATAACATTCATCGAATTTCATAGCAGCCGCTTTAAAATTTCCAAATGTTGCATCTGCATATGCAGTTGCTTTTTCATGACAATTCCAGCCCTCTTTATTAACCAGTTCTACTAGTTTTTCATCTAATTGAATTTGATAAACTTTGAAAATTTGAACTGACATATGAGATTTCCTTGTTGCTATCTATACATTCTTTATAGACTGATTCGTTTGAATTGTCAAGTATTAATTATCAGGAATATCTAAACCATATTTGTCTTCGAGCCACTGCTTTATATATCCAGCTTGCCTTTTTCCAATACCTGGTATTTTCATTATACTTTTTAGTGTTATTGGGTCATTATTCTCCACTGAAGGATGCGATTGCTGCAACCGCCGAAGGTTGAGATATCGCGGAAATATCCCATGTGATCGCTGGCATCTTTGAATTGCTCTATAAACATGAGGAGGAGATAAATCAATATCATCCTCCATTGAATCCAGTGTTGTAAATAATTCACCCATTGTTGTTGCGTGATGCAATGATGCTATTGACATATGAGATTTCCTTGTTGCTATCTATACATTCTTTATAGACTGATTCGTTTGAATTGTCAAGTATTATTTCACACTTTTAAATATTAAGCCTCGTCAATTAGAGTAAAATATTCCTCTTCATCTTTGCTCAGGTAAATCGCATCAAAAAGATTTTCTGGCACAACGCCCAGACCAACTGCACGCCGAGTTTGACAATAGTGTGCATAATCTTCACAATCTTTAATTTCTGGTAGATATGGGTGTGATGAAACGATGATTTCTTGTGTCATGTGATTCTCTTTCTTGTTAACTTATACATACTTTATATCAGTCGTATGTTAGGTTGTCAAGCAAATAGAGGTTTCATTGTTTCGAAAACTTTGTTGTAAGCATTTACTTCTGCTTCATAGTATTCATAAAAATCTGAGTCGTCAGTAAAATGAGCATGGTCACAATTATAACTGGCACAATGTTCATCCCATACACGATTCATTGCTTCCATACCTTCAAGCAAATCACCACGACCATAAGAAGTCATTACTGTTTTGGCATCTTCAAAGGAAGTATCAAACTTATAAAAACTAGGGATTCTAAACATATTGTATTCTCCGTTTTTCTAACTTATACATTCTTTATAAAGTGATTCGTTTAGAATGTCAAGTAAAAACTAAGAAAAAATATTGTTTATATTGCCTTCAAATATAAAATGTCCAGTGTGGTCTAATTTTACCAAAGGATCAAGCCATATCTTACCATCAAGATTTTGCCATCGTCTACAAAACGCATAGTCTTCTGAAAGATATCTTTTTGTATCAGATTCTAGATATGTATCAAAGAACAAGTATGTCCATTTTGCAAACTCTGGATCCATATTCAAATCGTTATTAAAATAGAGATCGGGATATTCTTCAATCATTTTCATAATCACTTCACGTTTGATTAACATGAAACCTGTTGCGGCATCTTTTAATTCTGTGAGACCATCTGTCATTTGTATTTGTGGTTCATCGTTATCTAAATGATATTTAAAATTAAGTGCATAGTTTGAACCAACTGAATTTAATAAGTTTGCATCAATTGATGTATTATTTACAACATTATGTTTTATATTATTCCAGTTCAAATCTTTTTTAGGATATGCACCAACAATAATATCTTTATCATGTTGTAGCATATGTAAGATATCAAGTGCATCAAAATTTATATCTGCATCAATAAACATCATATGTGTTGCTTCTGGATTAGCCATGAAATATGCTACCATATGACATCTAGCACGTGATACTAAACTTTCGTTTGCACTGGTAGTCAGGGAGTATGGGATTTCATGTTTTGTGAACATCATATGTGCACGTGTCCATGATCTAAAAAACGGTTCAGTTACTTGTCCGCCATAACAAGGGGTGCAGTAATGTACATGTGTTTTTCGTATGAAATCTAAATCAATTTCTTTTCTAAATTGCAGGCAATGCTCTAATGCGCTATTGTTCAATTTCTATCCGCTTCATTAATTTATAGTTAGATTATATTCTACACGATTCTAAAGTATTTGTCAACTTCTTTGATCTTTAATCCAATTCTTGGCCGGTGGCATAGATGGCGGCTTATTTAAAAATTTATCAATTGCTCTATCAACTTCTAAGAAATTTGCTTTACGTTCTGGATCTTCTAGTCCACCAGAGTTATCAACAATATGAAAATTTCCTGCACCGAATAACTGTTGGAACTTCATAAGATTCTGCTGTACTGCTTGCCACATCTTAGTTACTTGTTCTCTTGGTAAACTTCTAGGACGATTTTCATTACGATCTTGTGCAACATCTTCACTCGTATTAACAAACAACATCATTGTTTCATAGCCAAGTTCTTTTAGTTGTTCACTTGCTTTTTGAACTTTTGCTACATCTTTACCAGTGCCATCAATAATAAGCCCTAGACGGCCTTCGATATGTAATTGTTGTTTATTTTTTGTAATCTGTTTTGCACGATTACGAATTTCTTGACCTTCATCAGAATAGATATCATCTGGAGTCAATTCTTTTCCTGCTTTGTTCATCATATATTCGTAAATGTCATCTGAATTTACTGTTCTGAGCCCAGTACCTTGGAGCATCTTATTAGCAACAAAACTTTTGCCGCTACCTGGACCGCCTGCTAAGAATACTGCTTTGAAAATATGAGGATCATTCACGCCCTCTTCCATAGATTGTATGATTTCTTCTATTTTCATTATAATCTCCGATTAGATAATACTATTATAGTGTATTTATCTAGGTCCTAGAATTGATTGAGATTTAATGGATTCCCATGTTTTATTAATATTTTCGATTTTAGGCACGATTCTATCAATAACTCTTTGTTGTGGTGCCTTAACTTCATTTATATAGTATCTACGAATTTGTTCTTCTTTAGAGTTATCTAAATCGCCACCTGGTGATTGATATACAAATTTATCTCTTACTTTATACAAGGCTCTTAGTGTCTTCTTATGTGATAGTAGTTCTTCTTCTAGAATTATCACTTGTCTTCTTTGACCTTCTTGGAAATATGTCTTTGTTGATCCTATATAATTTCTTATATCAGAAAGTATTGTTCGTATTAATTTCTGTTGTGCCTGTACTTGAACTGCAATTTGTGGTCGCCATTCTGATTTTTCAACTTGTGCACGAACTGGTAATGTTGCTAATTTTCTATTTTTATTATCGTAAATAGGCTCGTTTGCAGATGTATTGATTATACTTGCGTCACTCGTATTTGATGATAATTCAGGACTTAGTGCATCACTACGGGTTAAACTATCTGCTATCGGTTTTACAGAATTACCGGCTGTTGTCAGTGAAGCCAAATCTGATACACTTCCCACTGAGTTACCTAAATTTCCTATCTGACTCGTTAAATCAGAAAGATCACTTGGAACAAGATTAGGTATAGACTGTAATCCACCAGAAATAATTCCATCTAAGTTTGATATGCTAGGAATTGAATCTATCTGTGGCAATCCTAGTTGTGATGGTTGTCCTAGTCCCAATGTTGAGGATGTATTTTCTATATTATCACTCAATGATGGAGCAGGGTCTAAATCATGTAAATATCCATCAATAGGCTCATATAACTTTGCGGCTTCACTAAATGGAGTTTGCGGTACACCTGGTAATCCACTTGCTATCGATTTAGCATCACCCATAATTGCGTCTACTTCGCCAACGAATGCTCTTGGATCTGGTGCAGTGGGAATATTAAATTCTGGTAATCCAGTAGGAAGCGGAGCATTAAGTAATCCCGCTGCACTTTTTAATGCTGGTGAACCAGTATTCATTAGTACTGATAATTTGCAAGGATCTAGCATTGCTGCTGCCATTGCTATTGATGCAAGTTTGTCAGAAATTTGAACTGCCATATCTGCAATTTTTGAAATCTCTCCTAGTATTTGATTAGTAACACTAGAAACTGCATTTAATGCACTAGCGGCAATATCACCTAAATTACCCAGCATGCCTTTAATGTCAGGTAAAAATCCTATAACATTTGATAATGCTTCATTAACTTTAGATGTTATTCCATTTATTAGTGAACTAATGTTATCTGATATATTTCCTGTTAATCCTGAAATTAAACCAGAAATATCACTAGTTAGAGTATTAAACATATTAATAACACCTACTTCATTTAAAATATTAAGCAGTTGATCTTTTGCTGTACCTAGGATATCAAATGCACTATCAAAGCCACCAGACATTATGCCCATTAATTCATTAAACAAACTACAACTATTATCTTGCTCTCCAAAACTTTTATTGAGACCTGATAACATATCTGCATCTTGTAATGTTTGCGGCAAATCAGATATTTGACTAGAAGTATGTGTATTTAGACTAGCAAACATACTTAATGCATTATTTCCTAGAGAACTTGCAGCAAGTATTCTATTAAAATCTAAACCGGTATTAGAAAGAACACCTGCAATAATCGTACTTTTTGCAAGTTCTGTGCCACCTAAGGTAGGATTATTCAATAGTGAAAATGAATCATTTGCGGCATTTAATGAATTAAAGCCGGGACTTGAATTAAATTCAGTAAAATCAGCAGTTCCATTTGATGCTATTTGCGCGTATGGATTAGTAAAATTATTCTCTTTAAGTTCATTTGAAATTATTGAAAGTGCTTGTTTTCTATTGAATTGCTCTTCTGCTGCATTTAATTCTGCCAGTTTACTGGGTGATAAATTAATATTATTAGTTTCACTGTAATATGATGCTGGAGTGTTTACTGTTTCTCCTAAACTATTTAAAATAGTATCAGATGCTCCAGGAACATTTGATCCTGTTAGACTTCCGCCACCTCTTCTTAAAAATTCTTGATATAATCTTTCAAATTCTGCTTCGCTCAATGCCATATTATCTATCCATTTACAATAACTTTTTGTGCACCAGTTGCTACTTTAATTCCACATGAATGCGAATCATTAACTCTACCGAGCTGCTTACCATTTACATAAACATTAGGTGAACCTTGTACTAGTGGCGTAACATGTGGAATACATGATGGAGGTGATCCCACATAGATAGAGTGTGGAAAAGTAACATCAGTAACACGGTATGCAAGTTTACCTTCAATAATAACATTGTTACTGCCCATGCCGCATTTTCCTGGAGGACAGGGCGAGTGAGGTGTTAACATATCAGTTGTTCTTGCGGCTGCTGGCATTATGTAATTAATCCTGTTTTCTCGGGTACAACAAGTCCTGACGTTGCAGCACGATATGACTGGGCAGTATCATCATTTGTTTTCATTATAGCAATAATATGATGGCGAGTAATAGTCACTTCACCTTGACTTGCACCAGTTACAGTAAATGCTTGAAATGTTACTCCTTGTTGACTAAAGGCAATAGTCAATGGTTGAGATAAGACCACATGTGTTTCTTCTTCTCTTATCAACTTTCCTAAAACTTCTTGCCCGCCCGGAAGAGCAATAGTAACAATATCATTTTGTTTAAATTTTGGTTGTACTAACATATTTTCCTCATTCTGCTGTATAAATTATTTATTCTTTTTATTAACTATGTATATTAAATATCTCTGAATTTTAATGTATCAATAATAAAATCTTTTGAAAAACGTTTTAATATGTCAATATCTTTGCTCACATCTTCTAATTTTTCAACAATACCATTGCGTCTGTTTAATATCCATCCGTCAACAACGCATATCAAATACATGTCTCCATAATACAAGTCATGTATTAACATTAATTCTGGGTCTAAAGTAACGTCACTATGATAAACTGTATAGAAACATCCTAAACCATTTCCACTATTAGTATAGAATTGTTCACTGATATATTCCCATACATCTGGCCATGTAGTTGGATTGTCATAATTAAATCCGTTATGGTGATAATTCAACTTTTTCCACCAGGTAACTACATCTTGTAAATTATCTTTTGTAAAATCATTTTTTAACTGTAATCTAATTTGTCGCCACTCATAAAGTAGTGTAGATTTGTCTTTCATTTACATGGACCATCTCTTAACAGTATAACTAATTTCTACATCATATCCAGCATCTTGCGTAAAATATATTTTTAAACGATCACCCTTTTCTACAGTAGCAGTTTGTGCTGAATTTACCAAATCGTTTACTACGGTAGTATAATCCCATAGAGGATCTTGGCTTGTAATTATTACATCATCCCCATCTTGCTTCGTTTTCCCTACAAATCCGCTTGAGTTCAGTGGCGTTTCAAACCAATTATTAATTGCTAACTCTGTTTGATTTGTAACACGTATTATATCTTCACGTTTTACATCAAATTGAATATTAGAAAATTCTACTTCCGGTGCCACTGGTGGCGCAGGTACCGCTGGCGGTTCAGGATACAATGGGTTAGGATACATCTCTGCTATACCATCTGTATTAAGATCCTGCCATAATTCTGTACTTTCATCTGTTAACTTAACTTGATTTACACCATGTGGATAACCATTTATTACTTTTATGGTACCAGTTCGCAAGAATAGATTTCCTGCACTAATACTTTTTTGTTTTAATGAATAGTCAATAAAAAATGTGCTACAACTGTCAAAATGATAACTTAAAAAAGTATCATGTTCAATTGAATAAAGTTTTTTGAATAAACTAGAACGTTTACCACTATGATGTGAATGTGATGATAGATGCTGGTCTGCAAATAATTGATTATACGTATTTTCTGTTAGAACTTCAACATTTCGGCGAGATCGTGCATAATATGGTGCTTCAAATTCAGGTACGTCTATAAATTCAACATTTACGGTATCAGCAAAATCTACATCTGATGGACTACCAATTAATGATTTAGTATAGTAATATTCTCTATGCATATTATTATAGTTATATAAGGTATAATCATTCGTTCCTGCTTGATCACGTTCCTTAATAAAGATAGTGGCATTATTTAATGTTAAATCTGGTAATGCCCATACTAATTGATACTCTAATAAGTTCAGTGATGCCAATGCATCAGATGCATACACAGGTAATGTGGTATCATCATATCTATAATAGTTGTTAACTTCTTCTAATGTCATTGACGAAAGAATACTATTTACTGGAACATCTGCAATTCTAGGAGATAAAATATCAAATTCAGAAAGAATTAATTCTAATCCATTCTGTATATCTCGACTATAATCTATGTAGTAATCATTATTTACAAGAGGAGTTCCATCACTGCGTACATTTGGAATTGCAATTGGAGTATCTGATATATTTTGATTATCTACATCAGTTGTTCTAAATTGAAAATCTTGATCACCGGTGCCTAAAAGTTGCCACGTTATGTTGCTTTTATACCAATATGTAACTCTATCTGGACCGGTAATTACTGCAACATCACCTTCCAATCCAAGACTACTGACTGGAGAATTTGTGGTATAATCTATACTTGCATTTAGAGGATCATAATTAAGAACATAATCAATAACTTCTGGTATCCACTCAGTATTATTCCACTTAAATAGTCCGAAGTTAGATTTATTCATATAAGTTGAGTTGTTATTTGGAGCAATATCCTGTGATGGCATTGCTGCACCATGTCTCATATATAGTGATGTGACAGTTACATCTCTTACTGAGTCATAATATGACGATGTGACAATTCCTTGTGTGTAATCTTCAACTCCGATTACTTCTAGTACTTCGCCATTACCGTTCAATGGTCCAACTGCATTAGATTTAAATTTTACATTTACTACATTATCGCTTGCGCCCATTATATAGTAATCAGTGTTGCCTAATTCTTTTATGATATAAGTTTTACCAGGATCAATTTCCGATGATGGAATTCTGTGGTCATCATATAAAAATCTTTTTAGATAAATTGTTTCACCTGGCGATAAATTTACATTTCCTTTCCATTCTACATTATGTAGATAGAAATGCATTGCCCGAATTAAAGCATCAACATCGTTGACATTACGAATTACTAAGTCTTCGTCAACTGTTAGTCCAGGTTCTGGATTATTTGCACTATCCAACCAAGACTGAATAACTGCATGTGCATTTTCGAATGCACCAAATTGAACTTCGTCAATCGCATCATCTATACCAACGAATAACTGATTCGTATCTATAGTGAATCCCATTTCGCCAGTTTCAAATGTGTCAACGCCGATTTCTTCACGTAAACCGCGTCTTAGTAGAATTTTTACGTTTGTTATAGCCATTTCGTGTAACTCCTAGTTACATGTATTTATCAAAATACTCTTGAACTTTATTTGCCCATTGCAAGGAGTAGTTATCAAATTCTTCACCTTCTACTACAAACTCTTGGTAATTTCCTAAATTATCTGCCTCTGCATCCCATCCAATCATCATAATAACAATTGTACGAATATTTGTTCCATATAATTCATTATGAGCGGCTGCATATGCTGCACCTTGTAAAAAATAATCGTCGATCCATGCCCGCTTTTTTGGCTTACGAGTTGTTTTAAAGTCAACAATTGCTTGCTGTCCTTTATATACACCAATGCAATCAGCAGTTCCAGCATATAAACCAGGATAATATAATGGTACTTCTGTGCCCCATACCTCATTAATTTTACTTAGTCCAGATGAAATTACAATATCTGATAGTTCTTTTGCCATCTGATGTATTAGATTACTACCAGACGGGCGATCTTCTTCTAAAATAAATTTCTCTAAATGTAAGTGTACCTGAGTGCCAATACCTGTGGCAAGGCGCATAATACGGTCCGCCTCTTCGTTGCCAACACGTTTTCGCCATTCATGAATAGCGGCTTTATCTGCAAGTGCACTTAAAACTGTCGTGACACTAGGCAAAGGTTTCCCGTCAGGTGTTTGATAATGTCTAGAGCCATTAACATTAACACGGGACAAAGGAGCATATGAATAAGTTTCTTTTAACATAGAGTAATATTATCATATAAATTTAGACTTGTCAAGAAAAAAGCGCAAGATATTATATCTTACGCTCTTATAATAATTATAATTCACTGAATAATATTACAAATGCGGTTTTAAATCAGCAATCATACGATCTTTTGTATTTCTACGATCCAATTGAATTCCTAAGTTTTCATCTGCCCAAATATCAATTTCTTTTTTGGTCATTTTAGTAAAATCTGGAACAGTGTTTTCATTTGAAACTTCTTCTTTTGTTTCAATTATTACAGATACAGATGCATTTGTATCAACTGTAATTGGAGCAACGGTTTCTACTACCGCGTCTTTAACTTTTTCAGAAACTGCAATTTCAATTTGTTCTTTTTCTTTTTTTAGTTTTTCTGCCGCGGCTTCTGCCTTTTTCTCTGCCATAAGTGCAGAATTTTTTCTTGCTGATTTATTTGCCAAAGTCTCCCGGCGTTTTTCTGCAACCTCTGGAGATAAAGTTTTTAATACTTCTTCTGATGTACTACTTTCAATAGATTTAATTATGGTCTTCATTTCTTTCTTAGAAACTATTCTCGGCTCTTTACCGCCTTTAATTATAAGTGGCATTATTTTATTCTCCTTGATGTTGCTTTCGTAGCAAGTTTTTTAACAGCTTCTTTAGAACTATCATCATTATCTGATGTAGGGACAAATTCTAATTCTATACTGCTATTAGTCGCACTATTAACATATTTACTATTTGTAAGTAAGTCAACTAAGCCTTCGATAGTTATCGAATGGCCAAGATCATTTAACTCGCGTACCATTATTTCAGTACCTATACTATTAATATCATTTGCTTTTAAGCGAACAAGATAAACATTAATATCATTCATAAGTTGAGACTTATAATTGTCATTTTCGCTTAAAAGTGTAGAAATTTTCATTTTATGTTCTCTTTGTTCTGCCTAATGGTTCATCATCCGGACCAGATGCCGCTTCATCACCACCTGCAAAAGCATCGCCATCTAATTCAACATCATCTTCAAAATCATCTTGCATATCGCCGCCGATTTCAATATCGCTTGCCATATCATTTGATGGTTTTTCACCATTAAGAACTAGAACTGCATCATTAACAGTATCTTTTGTTGAACGTGCCTGTCCCAATAGACCAGAAATAGCATCATTCACTGACTCTTTGAATGCTGTTGCACGATCTGCACCATGTGAGTATGCCATTTCATCTGATAGTGGTCCAAGTTGATCATTTTGTAATTTACCTAATTTTTCAATCATATCCTGTAGTTCATCTACCATGCCACGCGCCGCCATCAAAACTTCGGCTTCTGCTGCATCACTCTCAAGCAAGGTATTAAGTTCTGCTAATAAGTTTTCTTGAATTTTTTGAGTTGACATTTTATATTCCTTTTGACCGTTGAAAGTATTTGAAAATTCATTTTGTGTATTTACTTTTGGTGCATCGCTTTCATTTTTATTGCCGCCAAGTGCTTTAGCAGCAACTGCACGTGTTGCAACATTGGCTGCTGCGCCAGCAACTTTACTACCAACCTTTTTTGCAACCGCGCCGCCAACTGCTCTTGCTGCCATACCAACTAATGGCACTAATGGTAATACTTCGTCGGTGCGTTCTTTGCCTTCGGCATGCATTGCTGCCATATGTGCTTTATATTTCTTGGTACCTTTTTTATGAGGACTTTTACCTTCTTTCATATATGAAGATTCTTTTACCCAGCAATCTAGTGTAGGATCATTACAATCATTTTTACAATCAGTTGTTGGCTTGCCGAAGGTATCACCGCAATCTTTACATACTGCTTTCATTGCATTTTCCTTTGATGCTTCGTAAGTTGTCATTGTATCAAACTCATCGTCATCAAATTCGCCAAATGCTGGGTGTTCACCATGACCGAAAAACTTTTTAGCTTTTTTAGTAGCTTTGCCGATTTTCTTACCTGCTGCTTTCACCGTGTCTTTGATGCCTTCATCTACTGACTCGCCCATTTCTTCTGCTTTTGACGCATGTTTGGCTTTCTTCTTAGCCGGCGATTTGCCTTTTTTCTTTGCATCTTGATATGCTTTTAAACCTGCTGGTAATTCACCTTCCGCAACGTGTGCTTTCAATAGTGATTTGATTGTTTCAATCATAAGCATGTTTTCAACATATGCACGATCCTGGTGGTCTGCAGTCATTTCACGCTTTTGTGCTTCTAATTGTGCTTTCGCTTCTCTCAGTGATTCAAGATCACCATCTACTTCATAACCAAAGTTGCTTTTCATATACTCATTCATTTTTGAAGAGATAGCAACTGGGTCAGAGTTGTAAAAAATTGTTTTTCTCATGGTATTTGCCCCAATACATAAAGTTATATCATGTATTTATCTTTTTAGTTTCATTTTCTAATTTACTTAATCGACTCATATATGGATTTTATACTACGTTTTGCACTTCCTGCCTCAGATTTAGCACGTGTAAATCGTGCTTCTGCAATATTCATCTTGCCAGTATCCTTGCGTTTCTTTGCTTTAGAATATGTATCTTTATACTGAATGGCATCAAAATAGAATTTTTCGAATACTGCGTTACTTGCCATTATTTTTGTTAATTCTGGTGAGTTTATTTTCTTTCCAGAATTCAAATGTCTTGTTATAACATATGCAGTTTCATACAAACAAATTTCCTCAAATAATGTATCATCTGAACGATTGTCCCTAATATCATAGTAACCATTGTCATTTTTTTCAACAGAAAACATTCCTACTTTTACACCATTATGTGTCTTTGTAGACTCATTCATTGTTGTTGCAACTTTTTTACTAACATTGTTACTGGCACTATTAAATGCGTTCATAATATTTTCCATTGCTTTAATATCTGCAGTTTTAACTCCATGTGATACATCAATATGACCAGAGTCAGCCATTACTTGCTGTTCATGGGCAACCTGTTCTTTTAATGCAGTTTTGTCACCGTTCAGTGCCTTCATTAAATTTGACATTGCATTCACATCTTGTTTACTAGGTGTTGTCATTACATCCTCCGTTAGTTGACTCTATATCCACGTAGTGTTGGTACTAGCACACCTTTATGTACTAGTTTGTCAGCAATTAATGCTGCACGTTCACTCAATTGAGATTCATTAACATATTCATTCTCAGTAAACATTTCTGCTAATAAATCACTTTCTTCTTCGGTGATCATCACATATATACCACCTAATACTTCTTGTAATTTCATGCTAACCTCCTTAAATAGGCTGAGATTATTTTAGTTTATTTAATAGACTTCTAAATTGCTGGGCAGTCTTTGGATCACTTGCTAATTTATCTACCGATGATGCCTGTGCTGCCATTGCTTTCCGTTGCATTGGTGTTAAGGCTTTTCCTTGTTCTGCTTTATCTAATGCAGATGCCGCTTGTTGTCCAGTTACTCCACCTAAATTCTTTTTGCCCAGACGCTGCATTGCTGCTGCTTTCTTGCTCATCGTGGCGTTATCTGTTTGTGCACCGGCTGCAGGGGCTGACGCTGAAGATTGTGCTTTCTGTCCACGCATTTCGCCCGGCGATAATGTACTACCAGTTGAATATGCCTCTTCGACGCTAAATCCCAATATTTCTTTTGCAGTGTCTGAATCTTGATCACGCAATGCTCTCATTAAATTCACATAGTTACCAAAGTCAAGGGTTTTCATTCTATCTTTAACGTCGGAATCATTTGCACCAACTAAATCTGCAATATTAGTCAACTTAGTATTATAAGTTTCAGTGACCATCGCATTTTCTATATCATTTTTTAATCCCATTATTTTTCTACCTATTTAACATTTTTAATCGTTTACTCGCTGGATTCATTCTCTTAGTCATTTTTGATTTTCGGGACATCCGTGTACCCATTTTTGCTTTAGTTTTTGCAAGTGTGAAACGTTTCTTTACATCTACAGGTTTAAAACATGCAGATGGATTTTTAACAGTTTTGCCTTTTAATCTACCTGATGAACAACGATATTTACGTACCACTTTTTTACCACTACGGGCATAAACAAGTTTTGCTTCATAAAACTCTTCTTTTGGCGTTATAATCTCTTCTATTATCATTATATCACCTTAAACACAGAAGTCAATAGTGCAATTAGCAATGTACCAAATAATGTTGAACTTGCCCAAACAACTATCTTTTTTAATTCTGTAAATTGTTCCTTTGTATCTAATGTTTGACGTTCTACTAATGTTTCTAACCGCCTGATTGAATCATCTAATTTCTTAAATCGTTCATGATTAACTGCTACATGAGTTTCTAAACTCTGCATCTCAAGTGCTGCTAATTGCGGTTCATTTATAGACATCGTTCTTCTCCACTAAATGTTATATGTATTTATCATTTTAGTTTAGAAGAATTATCCACATATAAAAAAACCCAGTAAAAACTGGGTTTTTTCTTTACATTCACTGCTTAATGGGGTATCTCCACATTCTATTTCATTATGCGAATGATTCCAAGACCATACTATGTAGTGGGCGCTCAATAGAATGTAGATTTATAGTAGTTCTGACATCTCAAATTCCATTGTGATAGGATCAATTGGCACACCATCAATATCTACACCGTAGAATATTTCTTTAAGTAATGCGACATTATCGCCACTACGTTGAAATGCTTGCCCATGCTCTACCGCAAATTTAAAAATCATACCATTACCAGTTAGTGTCGGTGCTAGACCAGTAAGTGATACTGGAATAGGACTATTCATAATTACAGGTTGTGCCACCAGATTGATTAGATTACAAACATCATCAAAATTTTGTTGTGACTGATCTAAGATATCACCGGTTGAGGTGATGTCTAATGTTTTTACATATATTGTATAAAAATTCAAGTTACCTGATAGATTTTCACTTGAACCTGCTGCACCGTGTATTCTTGCCATATTATTTTCTCCATTATGGTGTATGTGAGTATTTATCAATATCTGATGATAATTAAAAACAAAAAAAAGACCCAGCATAGCCGGGTCTTTATACTCTAATAGATAGAGGTTATGTATTAGTAATCAAAGTCTGTTACTGTATAACCTGCACCTAGTGCTGCTTGTAGGTCTGCTGCATCCCATGCGCCGTTGTTTTCAACTGCAACACGTTCGCCGCCTGCACCTAGAATTACAACTGTTGCTCTCATACCAACTGTTTCGACAACTAATTTCATGTCTACTGCTGATGTGTGTGCAATTGTGAAGTGTACTAGTGATCCTGTTAGGAATTGACCTGCGTCATATGATTCATGTACTTTTGCTACCATTTTATTTCTCCATTAAAATTTGTTGAGACTTTATCATCTCTATACTTTTATTTATCATTTCTAGCCAACAAATATGTTATTGTTTATTCCTAGGCTGAAATTTTCTTAGTCCAGATTTGTCAGGTGATTGATATGATGTATTTCCCATGCGTTTTCCTAATGCATCTGCGCCCTTTGATAAGGCATATATACCACCAATCGCAGCGGCAGCTTTTACTATTGGTTTATTCCATATCTTTTTCTTTTTATCATTTTTGTCATTGACAATATAATTACCACGTTTCTGAAAAGACATTAAAGGCTTCATCATTTCACTTCTTGGTGCCTTTGAACGCATAAATTGTACACTTCGAGTTACAAGTAATGATCTTTGATTTTGATTTAAGTTTTCCCAATCACCAACCAAACGGCGCATCGATTTGAGCATACTGTCTTGTATATTAAACTGACGCTGAAATCTTAAAAGCATCTTTTGTTCATATGCAGAATTTGATTTATTATTTCCTATATGTGTAAGATATTGTAGTATATCTGTTTTATTAGGCGAAATTCGTTTCTTCGCAATAATATCTTTATCATTTGTATACTTTTGATCTTTGCCCATTAATCGATTTAATGAAATATATAAATCAGTGCCACTAGTTCTAAACGTATCAAAATTTCTAAACGTAATACTACGGGCTGCATATTCTGATGCCAATGGCGAATAATCATAATCTTTATTAAAAATATTAAGTACCATTAAATACATAAATGCGAGATTTGCTGCATCATCTAAATCTACACTTGCAGCAATATTCTTAGTTCTGAATAATCTACTTTCAGATAATTCATTTAATAATTTCAAATTCATACTATCGTTGATTTGTTCTGGATCATGGCCACCATAAATTGCTGCCCATTGACTTGCTGTATATTTGTTATCATCTGCCATGCTTTATTTCCTTTTATCTAGTATATCCTTCATGACATTTGTTGCGGTATTCGTAAAGCATCGTGGTGCCACACTATGTATTAATAATGCTGGCACTAATAATTGCAATTTCACTGCAGTACTTAGTGCAGTAGCCATATGTTGAAATCCACTTTCATTTACACTTTCTAAATGTTCTTTGCATTTTTTACTAAACATTATATTATCTTTCTTTTGTCATGTTTGCAGCACTAAAACCACTGCGATTAACTAATTTACTATCACCCTGGCCAATAACGTAGCCTTCACCACCTCGCTGTCCATTCGTATATGCCTCTACATCTGCGTCACTTGCATCTAATTGTGCAATTATATCATTTTTTACTTTCATAATACCCATTATTACTGTAAATAATGCCTTCATTCCTTCAGCATTGTTATTTACATGATTGTTCATTCTATCTTTCATCTGTTCAGACATTTTAGCAGTTGCTATCCATTTTGACCAATCACCTGTTAAGTTATCTAACTTACGTGCTTTTGTCATATTATTGACGTATGTATAAAGTGCATTTTTGAAACTTGATAACTTGTTTGATTTTAAAAAATTATCATCTAACAACATATCTATCTTATTGGCACTGGAATTTGCAATGCTTGCTACTTTGTCCAAATCATCTGCCTGTACTCTTGGTCCCTTTGTGAGTATCACCGGTGGCATGATAAGAAGATTACCTGAGTTTAACTCTGATGTATCTACTTTACTTTTTGTTCCGTCTAGTTCAATCTTAGCATGTAACACTACACCTGATTGACTTTTTGATATTTGTTTGCCAATATCACTATTGCCACGAACACGATACGTTACCGTATTTGGTGTAAAAACAAAATGTCCATCTTCAAAACCTGGTTTTGTAAAATATAATAAGTCGCCATGAACATAACCTCTAAAGTTTTCTGGCGTTGCTGCTTCATATATATCCCATATGCTTGTCATTTGTTTTACAAATGCCTTACGATTAGCATCTGGCGCTTCTTTGCCTCGTCTTAAAAACATTGATGCCATATCGTTTTTACTTGTTACTTTCCCATCATATCCTTTTGCACCAAAGCCACTCTTGTCTGTTAATACAAATTCACCATTCTCATTGCGACCAAAGATTACTGCAGGCGAACCATCCCATTTAACAGTAACATTTTCAGGAGATTTCTCTAAATTCTTTAATGTTTCAATCGATTTTGCAACACCTTTTGAACCATGCCAAATAGCAAAGTCTTCAACGTGTTGAATACGTGCATCTGATTCACGTAACGAAGATTTAGCCCCTTCACCTAACTCAGTTGGAACACCAGCATTTTGTATACTTGGATTATCTTTATAATTTTTAAAAATATCTGCGGCTATATTAGAAGGATAATTCTTTTTAATTGCAGCGTATAACGTTTCAAAACTATACAAATCATCAACACTATCTAATTTTAGTATCTTGGCCCAGTCGTTAGGACTTTTGAATGGTCCTTTAATGACTTCATTCTTATTTGCTTTTGTATATCCCAATCCATTTTTCTTTTTAACTGGTCTGCGTACTACACGCACCATGCCATCGGTAGGGGAAAACATCCAACGCTCTAGTTCTAGAGGTCTACCATCACTAGTTTTATCATTACTTGCCACGACATCTAACACACCGGCAATAGATGCTATCATAATATTACGATGAACACCTTTGTAATTACTATGTTTGCCGTCCTTACTCATTGATTTTGAGTGAGGTGAATGATAATAATTCTTCATAAAATCTACATCACCTGGCATAAAGTCAATTTGTACTTTGCCTGTGCGTGGTTTGTCTCCATCTTTTTTGTTAGCATCAAAGCCAACAATATCTACTACGGTCATAAACACACTTGATTTTCTTATATCTTGTATTATTGACGAAGCCTGTAATCTTTTTTCAAATTCATCACGTTTATCACTGTCTAATTGCACTGCAATATCAATGTCACCAGAGAATTCTTTTTTGCCAACACTGCCTAGTGCATTAGATAATAATGGTATACCTAATTCTTTTTCTAATTTTTTTAATGTAGGAGCAATTTCAGAATGATGAATAACACCAACGCCAGGCATTTTTCCACCTTCGTTAATTTGTGTATCATCAAGTAAGTTCTTCATACGATTATGTAGACCAACTTGTTTTAAGCGTGGCTTTCTTGGACCTCTAAATCGACGTTCAATTCCCTGATTTAAAATTATGTCTGATATTTTCATTTTTTATCCCCAAATGGATTCTCGCCCGTAAGTTGAGGTCTAGAAAACCACAACTTAAACCACTCGGGTGTACCTGGCTCAATATTGTTCTTTTTTTGATACTCACCTTTTTCTTGCCCAGTATGCGATATGTTTTCCTGGTCTTTAGAAACATCATACGGTTTGTATATGCCTGCTAAAACTTTTAGTTTATTTAACTGTTGTTCATAATCCATTATTTGTCTACACTATTCATACCACGGCGAAACTTCCGAGGATCTTTTGTACGAATACTGTTAACTAAACGCTTTTGTAAATCATGTGATGTGTCTTCATCAAAATTTAACTCTATAAATTCCATCAGATGTATTACACCAGCAATAAGATGTTCACCCTTTTGCTCAACTAAACGTTTATTATCTTTGTCATAAGATATGCTGTTTAATTCTTCAAATAGACTTTTACGTTTCATAACAATTCTCCGTTAAGTGTATTTATCAAGTTTCGTCAAAAGCCGACCTGCTTTTAGTTTTCAACATTGCTCGGAGTGAACTTGCTGCCTTTGTTTTTTCAAATACAGGAGTATCATCATCTGATTTATTTAGAGTTGTTTTCTTTCTAAGTTGATCAACAACACTGGTGGTACCGCCACCATTGCTCGGTGTACCTGCACCAGTACTATCCTGATCTGGATCATCTGATATACGTAGACTATCTCTATCAAATAATAAACTTACTTTGCTACCAACTCCAGAAGATGAACGTGTTTTTAATAGTTGCAATTGATATTGTCCACGTTCACGCATGGCATTCGATGTGAAAATACCAATTACATTATCAGCAGTTTGAATTTTACTAATGCCACCCGCAATATGAGAATGATCAAATTCAATTTCTTCAACTGCACTACGATTTAATTGTGATGCAGTCACCGTAACAGTTTGCGTTTCCATAGAAAAGTTGCGCATTTCTTCTGTGACATACTTGTCTTTGGTAAAGGTATCACCTGCTTGGACTTTTTTAGTTGCGGGCATTAACAAATCTAGATAGTCAATACACATGCAATCTACTGTTTTGCCAGTTTGTATCTGAAGTTCTTTCAAGTAAGACCGTAGATCATTGATTGTTGAACCACTCGGAAGATACTTTATACGTAGCATACCGGACTGTTTGCCTTTCGCTTTAACTTGTAGTTCAACATCATCTAAGTCTTTAAAAATGCGTCTAGTACTGCGGTCCGTCTGCATTGCATACATACGCATACTTGAAAGTTCCTCGGATAACTCCAATGTGAAGTAGACACAATTCAACCCAGCCTCCGCCCAATTCAGGCTCATATTTTGCATAAAAAGGGATTTACCTGCCCCGGAGCCGCCTGCAAAAATCGTAATCTCCCCACGATTAATGCCACCATATAACTTATCATCAAGAGATTTCCAACCAGTCGTAATCTGACCATTGTTGTCTTTCATCCGTTCAAGCACACCTCTAGGATCAGCAAAATAATCTGTTCCTAAACTACGTGCCAGTCCAATTTGAACGGCCTCTTTGATTCTAAGTTCTACTTCACCGTACTTGCCAGTCTCAAGTAAGTCTGTGCTATCGATAATAGCCTTCTCAATAGCCTTGTGACGGCAAAATGTCTCAAACTCATCCACAAACCATTCTTCATGCTGGGTTATGTTGTCCAACTTCTCAATGTCTTGCCCCGTTTCTGCCTTAATAATTGCAGTGTCTGGCAGTGTAGAATAATCTTCACTATAATCAATAAGTTGTTTGACCACAGGACGAACACTGCGGTCGAAATATTCAGGCTTGATAATCCCTCTGATTCTAGTATATAGTTCAGGATTAGTTACCATGAATTGAATGAATAGTTTCTGTAAGTCTGGGCTATAATTTTTTACTTCTGACATTTGTATAGTATATCATTTCTATGTGTAAAGGTCAACACTTTTAATCAAACAGTGCTGGATTTAAATTGTTTTCTTCTTTCTTGCGTAATCTATCTCTCTTCCATCCTTCGCGCTGCTTTTCTCGTTTTGCCAGTTCTCCTGCAGATGGCGAAATAGGATCCGGGTCAGGTAATACTTCTACTTCATCAAGTGTTGGTAAGAAAGCATCATATGCGTTTTTATTCATTTCAAATCCAACAAATTTTCTACCATATCGCAATGCAGTTCTAGGCGTAGTAAAGCCACCACAAAATGGATCCATTACTACATCACCACGATTACTACTATATAGTATAAACTTCTCAATCCAATCTTCATTCAGTTGGTTCTTGTTTTTAATTTGTCCAGGTTTATGACTACGCGGCATTGTCTGTACTGTCAATCGGTCATGATAACTATCTTTACTATCAGTGTAATAAGCATTGGTATTAAATGTACGCTTTTGCTTGCTTGTTTCTGGCTTTGACCAAAACAAAACATGATAGTGACTACTTACAAATTTGTTTTTTGTTGATACACCAAAACTATATTGTGCAATAATATGATTAATTTCTTTTAAGTCTGTTGAGTGCAATGCATTAAGTATATGATGCAAATTTGTATAACCACTGACAATATACATACTACCGCCCGGTCGCAAAACTCTTGCACATTCTGTGATCCATTGCTTAGAAAATTCACCATATGTTTCTAATGGAACTTCTACATAACCTGGAACTACGTTGCCTTCATCACGATTATAATGTGTGTCAAGTTTATCACCCTCAATACCATACGGAGGATCAGTAAATATCAAATCTACTGTTCCATCTTCTATATGTTCACTGATGCCACTAGTGCAATCTTGATTATAAACTGTATAGGTCATTTACTCTCCTTGATATCTGTCAATTATACTATAATTCGAATAAGATATCAAGCATTTTCTATACTTTGTTTAACAGATTCAATTACCGCACGTTGTGCTTTACGTTTTGCATCTTTGTAATTAACTTCTACAAGTTGTGTATTTGAAATATCTTCTGGTCGAAAAACGAACTCTAATGCATCGAATGGAATATGTGCTTCGATACCGTCAGAAACACCAACCAAATACGGTTTTACATCCTCTGAACTAATAATTGCAATTGCATTTTGCTGACCAAGCATATAAAAATCAGCAGGGTTTTCAATTGTAGTGCCTTTGTTTTCGCCTAAACTATTTTTTAATTTTACTTTGACTGTCTTTTTTTGCTTGTTACGTTTGGTAAACATACCGTCAGTCATATATTTAAATTCGATATCTAAATTTTCTATTGTGTCCCGATGATCTCTGCCAATATCATCAATCCAAACTAATCTCCCATCTGTTGCTGCTTCAACTGTTTGTTCAATTATATCTGCCTTATCAAATCTATCTTTGCGGTCGTTTAATTGTGATCCTAAACTATATACGACCGAACTGTATACTTGTGAATTAATTACTGATTTTAATTGAGTAGCATATGTAGAAGTTTTCATTGTAGTGTTTCCTAAAATTTCAAAATTTCCCCAATAGTCTTCTGGTTCTATTTGAGTTTCATCAATATTACTAAAGATATCCAACAAATCGGCTCTCTGTTTATTAGCATGTACGTTCTTTATATAATGATTCGTATTGTTTGTCAAGTAAAAAGAGCGCCGAAGCGCCCTTTTATTTTCCTCTACCAAATCTGTTTGCTGGTCTATAAAAAATCTTTTGATTATGGAATCTTCCTAGCAAATCACGAATTTCTTTCAACTCTTGTGCTAGTTTATCATCATGTTCTTCCATTAAACGTTTTGCCCTTCTGGAAACTTTTGCACTTAGTGCGTTTTCTATAATTTCTAAATCCCTAACTGATAACTTAAAATTTTCATTTGGTTTCATAGTCCTAATCTCCACATCCAAATCGGTATAACAACTACATGTAATACAACACACAAGACAAGCATTAATATAACTATTTTATAATTGCCTCTATCGCCGTGCATTACGTTCTGTTTCCTCTTAGAGCAAAATACATTCCGCCTACCCATAGTAGAACATGAAAGTGGTCGTATAGGATCACATCCCAGAAACTTTCTGGTTCGCCTGTCCATATAACACCTGTCATAATACTGGCAATAGTAATGCCACTGAAACGTGTAATAACATCACCAAACTCTTTTAGTCGTTTGATATAGTCTGATAGGCCGCCGACTAATAATCCTGCAGCGGCTCCAAGTTCTCCTAGTACAACAACCGACCAAACTAATAGTGTAAGTTCTACTGGCGAGTCTTCGATATTGATTGGCCACTTGTTCATTCCTTGCTGAAAAAATACAACAATAAGTGGAATACGAAGTAGCCAATGAGTCATACAAAACTCTGGAATTTTGTTTACAAAGTTTCTAAACATAACTTATAACTCTGCTAACAATGCCTTTAGTTTTTTCTTTGACTTGCCTTTTACTTTGGCTTTGGATACATCATTGTCTCCGTCACCTACAACAACAATAGCAATCATGCCCATCGACTTGTGTGGTGAACACTGATATACATAGACGCCTGGGGTATCAAATGCAATTTCAACTTCTTTGTTGAGTTTTGATTTACGTGGTGCTTTCCAACCATCTGGACCTGCAATAAATTCCACATTGTGACCTTTTGATGTCGGTACCCAAGTAATTGTATCACCTACGTCAATACGTGTGATATCTTCTGAGTACACCATCTTTGCACCATCATCACGATTATTTAACATTTCTACTGTTGTATCTTCTGCATATGCATTAGTAGCAAATAGTGCCACAATTGCTGCAACAATTAAATTTTTCATTTTCTTTCCCTTTCATCTTCTCAATAATACTTATTAATAATATAGTGTATATTTGTCAAGTTTCAAGTAAAACACATGCGATAAAGTGTAGCAGTATTACATCTATTTGGTTTGAATATTCTGTTCAGTTTCAAATTCATTAACACTATTATATGTTTTTAGTTTGAGACCATAATTGTTTGTGTTTGTTGATAATGTAATGCCATCTTTTAGTTTTAACATATTCTTTTTAAATGGCAAGTAGTCTACATAATGATGCCATCTTCCATATCTCCATACCACTTTCGCAACATCCGGATGCATATCTGCTAACATTTGTGATTTATTAATTGTTCCATCACTGTTGTATTTGGTTTTTTGAAAGTCTTCATTGTCCGTATATTCAGCATGATAAAATTCTTCTGTATTCCCACCCTTAACAGTTTGAGTTGCACACTTTCCCTGTAAGAATGCATTAAATTGTATTGTACAATCGCCATCTTTAAGAACACGAAGACAAATATCAGTATCCTCATTGTATCTGCCACGCCATCTATACTTGCAATCATTTTCAATTAAAAGTGTTGAATATATTCGAGTGTTTTTTACATATGGAGGATATGATTGATCTGCTGCGCAGAAAAAACGATACTGTGGTCCAGCAATTTTTACATTTTCATATCTATCACAAAAGTCTTCCATAATCTTGAAGAACAAACCAGACTCTACACGAATACGCTGATTATTATGTAGTCTATAAAAGTCTTGAATATTATCATCTAGTACCCAATGTCTTTTTGCTTTCAATACTTCCATAGAATGATCCCAGCACCAATTTCTTGCTCTTCCTGGTCCATCACCATGATTACTGAAAGGTAATGTTAGCAATGTAACATATGGCCGAATATTAAATTCATCTAATGCAGCATCATAATTATCATAATCTTGTGGTTCTACAGAAATATAATGTTTTATTCCCATACGTGCTAATGAACGAGAAGTAAACATGGATTCATGTCTAGTTTTAGATATAATATATACTGGATATTTCGGATCAGTTCGTTTACTCATTGCCAGCCTTCATTGTTGTCATCATCGATTGCTGTATCTTCATCATCATCATCTTCTATCCAACGAAGTAATGCATTTTTAGTAATTTCTAACTTAGGATACCATGCACTTTTTGTTTTCTTTGTAAGATGTGTATTGCCAGTTAATTTTGCAAATTCATCATAGTCTTCTTCATTACGAAAATGAATTCTAACTGTTTTCCAAGGTCCATTATCTTCCTGTACAAATTCAGGCATTTCTTTCCAATGTTGTGTCCAGTGGTCTGGATTAATTTCTACTTCTTCAACATCAAATAAACTTGCAAACGCATCAGGATTTTCTAGTTTTTTCTGTTTATTTTGGGCAGCAAGGTCCATCAAGTTTTCATATTCACCAGATTCTTTTACTTCTGATGTAGGTATATTTGTTTCTTCTGTCATATCGTATCCAATAAATTATAACTTTTAAGGTAATTATAACACAAATTATAGTAACATGTCAACTATAATATACTAGTATGTTTGAATAATTTTATCAGCAATTCCATGTTTAATTGCCTCTTCTGGAGTTAACCACATATCACTTTCTGGAAGCAAGTTTTTACGAATATAACTTTCTGTTTTGCCTGTACATTTTTTATAATGGTCAAGCATACGTTCTGTTGATAATTCGAACTCTTTAACAATTGACATTAGTTCGTGTTCTTTGCCTTTCGACCCCCAACTATATTGATGTGACATTACACTAGTATTCTGTGTTAGATACCTATGGCCTTTTTCGCCTGCCATCATCAGTAGAACACCGCAACTTGCAATCATACCCATTCCATATGTATATACTGGAATTGAACTTTGTTTGATTGTATCAATTAGATGTAGTGCGCTATTTACTGCGCCACCGGGAGAATTAATATAAAGATGAATTACCTCAGGTTTTTGGCCTTCGGGCATCATATTATATTCCATAATCATTTTGACTAATGGCATACAATTTTCTTGATTGAATTCCTTATCCATGAATAAAACGCCGTTATCGTATAGTATTTCACCTGGCTTTTTTGGTTGCGCCGGAGGCTGCGGCATCTGCATTTGAGGTGGTGCCGGTTGCTCTTTCGGCGATGGAATTACTTTTGTTTCTACTGCTGGTTTCTTCTCTGGTTTCTTTTTAGTTGTTTTCTTTTTGACTGGATTCTTTGCCATGTATTTGTATTTCCTATATTATCCTAAACGCATTTTTACGTTAATTTTGGTACTATTACTTATCTTACTATCAATTATACTCTTTAGAGTATATAACTTACCATATTTATTCACTGCATCAGCAGCATCTTTTATATCATCTTCCCATCTTGGGAAACTAACACTCCAACCGTTTTCAATAGCCTGTTTAATTAATTTTTCGCCAGCCTTATCCCTGTCAGGACTTAATATGATATCACCTTTAAATAAGTTAATATAGTCTATTTGTTCTTTACTTGCCTCATTACTCATTATAGCAACACCATCTAATGCTGCTGCATCAAACACCCCTTCTGTTACTATTAAATACTTACGTCTACTCTTAATAACATCAATATTATAGATGAAGTCTTTGGGTGTCTTCATCATATATTTTGAATCTGCTTTACCAGTATAGTCTCTGCCAGTATATCCTACTATTCGTTCACCTTGTAGATAGGGAATAATAATACGTTTTCTGAATACTGGATGTGGACTCCAATATATATTAGATATGTGATCGTATATTCCTCTGTCTACTAGATATTTAGCACCTAAAATTGCCCGTCTATCTGGATGTTCACTTTGTAATATATCATCTAGTAAAACACTATCCTCTGGTAATTCGCATTCTTTAAATTTAGGTATGATGGTACTTGATTTCTTACTGGCAAACACCATTGGACCGTCGGCTAATTCTTTGTCTCTAATTGCTTGTAATTGTATTCTTTTTATTTCAGAATCAGAGATGCCTAAATTACGCATTAGCAAAATCATTTTCTTATTAATGACTCTGCCTAACTTATGTGATGCCGTAAATCCACAATTAAAACAATGATACGATATACTATCTACATCGTTTCTAATACCACCGCGCAATCTTGTATCATTTCTTGCTTCGCCATTTTCTATACAACAAGGACAATTAAATGATAACCAGCCACCACTGCTAGGCCTCTGAGGTCTAGGTAGACTCGAATATATAACTTCCTGTAGATTCATAAGTTCATAATAAACTATAATACAATAATTGTCAAGTATTATTTAAAATTTAAATCCACTTTGCAATTTTGCGACCACCCATTGGATATACTCCAAATCTGGCACCTTTAATACCAAAGTTATTTCTATCTTTTGAGTATCTTACCATTAATACTGGTTCAAAGTCGCCTTCGAGTCTTTCTTTATTTGCATGAGATGAACCGGTTGCAACAAGTTTGTTACCATCAAATTTTGGTTCACCCTGTAATACCAAATCAACATTTTGCGGTCCCGTGGCACCGCCCCATCCTATACCATAAATTGCAATGCCGCGCAGTCTGCCATCTTTTAGTTTTCTAGCAAATGTTGAGCCTTTAATCATTTGTCCATCAGGTGATATATCTCTAACTGCCTGTACAAATGAATCTATTTCTTCTTTAATACTAGGTATACGTTTATAAACAACCGCAAGTTCTTTATCTGAAACTCCGCCCCATTGTCCAAAGTCTTTTGCTTTAGAACCTTTTTTATGTGAAATCCAAGCAACTGCATTGCCACTTGTATCAACTGCATGAAAATCTGATTTAGGAGTACCTGGAGTAGAGACAAACTTAGCGACCGATACCGTCTTATTACCGATAACAAGATCAATTTCTACATTTCCTTGTTTCATTTGATCTAACATTTTATTTATTGTTGCAAGCGCAGCATCTTCGTCACGTGTGGAAAACCCTGCACCTCTGCCACCAAACTCACCAGTTTTTTCTAAACCTGAAAGTCTAACTGTGCGACCGTCTTCTAGTTCAAATGTATCAGGAATAATACCATTTTTAAGATTATCTATAACTTCTGAATTCTTCTTAATTATCACAGATGGCTCACTTTGTCCAGCAAGAACAAAAGGATCACCTTTCTCAATCTTAGTAATTAATGCTTGCAATCTATTAGGATTATCTCTTAAATTTCCTTTTACAAGAGGTCCTTCTTGAAGTTCATTATATTTCATTTGTCTCTCTCTTTTAATTCCGTATCATGACTTTAGATATAGAGCCACTTGCAGCAGTATAACGTATTCTTATCCAGTTTACATTAGCATTTACCATATATGCCTGTACTCCTGTTTCATTATTAACAGTAATATTTTTATCATAAAATAACTGTGGAGTAAGATCAAACCAATCATTGTCATTTAATGATGGCTGAACTGAAAGATCACCTTGTATATTCACTGTTCCTGTCATGCCATCAAAATATAATGCGATTGTATGCAGTGACTTTGATTTTATTGTATTGCCACTACCATCAAATGTGGTTGTAGTATATTTAACTATTGTTTCGCCATTTTCTTCGAATGTAGATGGAAAGAATGTTGTTGTTTCTTGCGAGTCTTCAAATTGAGGATATATATCATCAATAACTTCTATAGTTCCTTTTGCATTATCGTATGTGTCAGTATATATAATTTGCTCTACACCATCATCAACTGTATACATTGCAAATTGATAGAATCCTTCAGGTAGCATAATGGTATCAGCGGTGGATATTGATAGAGAGGCTTGTCCCTTAATTGCATTCGTAATATCTGCAAATCGGAATAGTACATTTTCGCGGCTTTCTCTGTCATACATTTTCCAAATGATAGTTTTACCTGTTAAATCAATAGGCTTCCTATCAGTGTCTTTTATTTTGAATCTAAGAGTATTGTCAATACCCTTATGTAATTTGTGTTGTCCATCATACATTGGCATATTTCCTAGGTAGGGCGTCATTGCAGCAGTGCCGACGCTATCCACGCACACCACTTCTATTTCTCTATAATACTGAAATACATTTACATTAATCATACTTGTATTTATCTTTAGAGCGACAATTTTTATTAGACATAAATATAAATATGGATACAGATAAAATTGAATGGATACAAGAGAACTACCCGTTTTTCTCTTGTGTTCGCTATGGAAAAAAAGATTATAAAGAATATATTGGTATTCTCATTAATACAGACAATGTAATTACATCTCTGTACAACTGGGAAGATATACCAACACCAGAACTGAGAAAAGGATTTATTGAATTGGGAGAACAATGGTGGTGGGAATCAAATAGACTGATTCCAATTAATCTATTTTTAGGTTCACAAATTCTACCATATAAAAATTGGATAATGAATATGAACTCAAAAGACGTACAGATTATGTGGGGTCCTGAGACAAGTTTAAATAATATTGTACAAAAAAGAATTAAACGACGGTCGATTCAACTTGTTCGCAAATTAGATTAAGTTGCACAACAATACTTACGGCATAGGCAATTGCATGTGCCTTTTTAAAATAGTAACTATTATCTACTGGCTTTGTCCATACATTTTCTTTAATAATATCTACACTCTTATTCAATAAATATCTTTTTGCAGGCCGAATTATAGCAAGTACTTCTGCAAGTTCTATAATACTTCTTGGCTTTAATACACGTAATACATCAATATGGCTATGTACGTGTGCTAACTGTTCAACAATTTCAGAGTACTCTAATAATTCCCACATTGGTTCTCTATTTGTCAATATAGATAAATGTTCTTCATCATGTATTCCGGCATATAAACTATTATTCAAAAAATCTAATTTAAAGTAACCACGTTCTTCTGCTTCTTTATATTCAATACTTGCTAGATTACTCACCGGATCATATGGTATTGCAGATACGTATACACCACTATTATGTTTCGTATAGATGCCATTCTTTTTAATACTAGCCGGAACATGCTTAATTAGGCTCAGAATAGCATTTCTATCCAAAATATCAATATCAATATCAGTTTGAATTTTCATTACCAAATTCCTAGAGTTTTTCCGTTACCTGCTATTATAGCACAACATGTGACAATATGCAAGATAATCCAGAATGTTCTGAATGCTAATGCTCGGCGAACATCTGTTTGTGTAATAGGTAAAAATTCAGGCTTGTCTTCATCGGTAAGACCAATCGGCATACCAACTGTTCTTGCCCATATTTTTAACCAACGTCTTTGTCCGCTCATTTCCATACCATTATAAACATTGCTGCATCATCTTTGTCTTCGAAATATATATTGCCTCGATGTGCTACATAGTATCCGTCACAATTGCTATTACACCAGTCAATTAATTCTATCAACATCCCACTACCTGGCACAAGTTCTTTTTCAAATATAATACCATCTTTGGAAACAGGAGTCCATTTAAGAAACTCTCCGTCATTAAAGTCTGAGAAGAATTTACGTCTGTCTCTAATCTCACCTCTGAGAACTCGTAACTTATCTAGTAATGTTTTTGTTCTATTTTTTTTAGGAATTAGGGCAGACATCAATATGCTAAATCCTCGTCATTGGCATCATTATCATCATCACCTTGTAACAATGCTTCTGCCGCCATGTATTGCTTATACAAATCTTGTAATACTACGTATTTTTCTAGCATATCTTTTTTTGGTTCTAGAATACATAATCTTTTTTCAATTGTTTCAAGGCGGCGCTCTGTCTTCTGTTCATATGTTTCTATGTTATCATGGAAACTGAATAAATCTAATCCAACATCAATTGTGCCAGATATACTTTGTGTATTGGATGTAATATATGGAGTATTATATGTGATACTATCAATAGTGGTCTGCATATTGATATCGTCTTCGGATTGAATACTTAGTACAAATTCATCAAAATCATCAATAACAGTTTCAGTTATTTTTTCTTCTGGTATATGTTTTTTAATTTCATTATCCCAGTCTGTAATTGCGCCAATTGGATATTTTCCTGCACCTGGTATCATATCATGTCTCCCATGGAAATTGTACCCAACGTTCTTCAGAATCTGAAAATTCCTGACTCCAATAATCAGTGTCTACAATTGAATTGGGACTACTGAGCAATGCTGCAAATCTAACATTATTGTGCCATATTTGTCCCCATTTTTCGTCTGACGGCAAACAACTTGCTTGCCAATCTTTCATAATCCATTCCATCGCATCACCACCACGATTTATATCATCTAAGATTAAGATATTCTTTGGATCTTTTTCATACCCAAATGCATCTTCTGCCATCCAACAATTACTTTCGGTATTCTCTTCTAGTCCATTTGCTGCCAGTTGCACACATAATGTATGCATTGGTATCTCAGTCATATGAGAAAGCATAACTGCAGGAACGAGACCTCCACGTGTAATTCCTATAATATAGTCTGGACGCCAGTTGTCTTTGTACATATCCATTGCAATATCTTGCACGGCAGAGTTAATTTTTGACCAATCGTATGTAATAAGTTTCATATATTTTTCCCACTATTTTTTACTTTTCTAAGTCCAATTGCTCCATCAGAATCTTCATACCATTCCAACTCAGTATTTTCATTCCATCCCAATGTAGCAAGCATGTGTTCGGGCAAATGTATAATTAACTCACCTGTATCTGGATCCTCTATTATTCCAGTTTTCCATTCATCTAATTTGCCTAATACTTTTGTAGTACTCATAATCCTGCTCTTTCTAATATACTATTAACAAATTTTACATCGTCTGATTGTTTTGAGAATTTACGAGACCAGAACGTTGGTTCTAAATTCTCATTTATTAAATTTAACTCATGTTCATTAAAATTTGCCATTGCCTCACTGCAACTATAGCAATTAAAAATAATCCAAGGGCTAATCCGTCCTGACTTAATCCAATGAATAAGACGCGGCTTACTGACTTCCCTAAAAAATACATTAAACGGTCTATCATGTTCTCTTCCCCATTGTTGCATTAATAATATACCACGTTCAATTGCTCGTTCTGCAGTTTCTTTTTTATTTAACTCTCTAATATATGTCTCATATACAGAGTCGCTACACCATTTATCTAAATGCACACTGTTATTAATAACAAAGTCAATAAACTTTTCTGGATCTATAGCATTAATATCTAATATATATCTTCCGAATTTAGTAAATCCAGTATAATAGTTACTTGATGCAAAGTTATCATATGTTTTATCTTTTTTAGATCCTTGTGTCAATGCATAAAATCTATTGTATGCAAGATATCCTAGTCTAACATATTTAGCATCCTTATTAAGATAGCGGCGCTTTGGTTCACATAAGTGAACAGATAAAGTCTTTTCACGCTTGAAAGAACGTTTACAGTATTGACATTCAAAACTCATAAGGGCATTCTGTTTCTTCTATAGTAAAGCCACCTTCTATCCAAAATTCAGAATCTTCTCCATCATCAAATCCATTGTCAAATAAATAGTTGATACCTTCATCATAATAATTATTTATAAACTCTTGATAATCTCTTGCATCATACTCTTCGCCCGTTTTTAAATTATAAAAAATAAGTTCATCCGTGCCACTATCCAACGCATTAACCATTGGTTCATCAAACTTCATGTATACATTTGTAGGTTCACTTGTTTCTTCAATGTGTGTGTGATGACCAATATCAAATGAACCCCATTTCCAATTGGTATCAATTCTCAATCCAGTATTGGTTTCTTCATTAATAAAATGTTGTATTTCACTAATTCCCCATTTTTGTTTATTTTCAATATGGAACCACTTCATTTCTTTTTCCTTTTATTCTTACCAAAAATTTCATCTATCGATTTATCATCTATTCCCATGTCAATTGCAAGACGTTTTATATCTGCATCTGAATTTATAGACCGATATAGTTCTATTTCATCTTTTTTTAGATGTGGCATTACTTCAGATAAGAACTCTGTAATAGTATCTTTCTTTTTAATCGCAGTGGGAGGTTTAATCCATTCATGGTATTTCTTCTTACCTGAACCCGTTAGGCACATTAACTTCCATATCAATTCTTCATGCTTATACAAATCGGTATAATGCTTATTTACAAAGTCATTTGTCGCAAGTAATGCTTCACCTGCTCCAGATCCCTTCACACTACTCGCATAGCGTAAGAATAACCAACTACTCCACTTCTTTTTATCATCATCTGATAATTTAGAGTACCAATCATAATCACGCCGATCAATAGCATTCAGAACATCATTCAATGGAAGTTTATCAGCCATTCTCTACTCCTCGTGGTGGCGCAATATATTTACCACCATTCACAAACATAAACATACCACATTTTGTCTTAGATGTAAAGTAAAAACAATCATTATTTTCAAAATATTCTACACTCCATTCTTCTGGTTCTAAAGATTGCTCACACCATACAACCGCATTTTTTGTATGTTGGTAATTAACAATTAATACACGATGTAATGTATCAAAAGAAATCATAACTGCTTAATACATCTGGTATGCGGTTCAGGTCTTTAACAAAATACGCACACTTTGGTTTGTCACCATGCTCAAGCGGAATTGCAAGAATGTGACCATACTTTAGTTTAGGAAAGAACCATTTTACATCTGCGAATACATTATTGATTTTAATTTCTTCCCATTGCATCATAAAATCACTTAATGGATTTGTTAAGATTGTATCAAAACTACGTTCATTAATACTTGTTAATGGAACAAATTCTAAATCACCAATTTCTCGGTGACCAATTAGAATATTCCAGTCAAGTGGCATTTCAATTTTAAATTTGCCAATAGTCATTGAAATACTCGGCGCATTAAATGTTTCAATAAATACTAATGGAATGAAAAAGAAGTCTGGATTTTTCTTATCAGTTACATCCATAACACAATATCTTATATCTTCTATTTCTTCTGGAAGACTGTTCATTTCAAAACAGTGATTTTCTGGTGTCAGTATTTTCATTAGTATTTTACCTTTTCTATGCTGAATGGATACTCAGCATCTTTATAGAATTTCTTTCTTTCTGTCAAGTGTCTTTTTGAGAATTTACATCTACTTGTGATGTCCCAGATTTGAACAAAATCTTTGTCTTTTGCCACACGGACGCCACGACCGATAGACTGAATAACCCGCACAAAAGACTTGCCAGGCTCCAAAAGAACCATGTTGAATATGCGAGGGATGTTAATACCAACGGCGGCAACACCGTAAGTAGCAATAGTGATTGAATTGGTACCTTCATTTATTTCCTTATATGCTGTTTTTCTATCATCAGATTTCATTGCTCCTTGAACAAAATCTGCTTCTGGAATTAGCTCTTGTAATGCTTGTCCTGAATTAATACGCCCAGTTAAAACTAGGGTATTTCCTGTTTTTGATATCTCTTTAATTAAGTTGGCTAAATATTCTTGTCGTTTTTTGTCCTCTAATAAAAATTTAAGTTCACTTTGATAATCTGTATATGCCTGAGGTTCTTGAGTTTGAACAATGTTTACATGACAATTCGATAATACACCAATATCTTGTAAATCTTTTGCTGCTAGTCTATTAACTATATCTCCTAGACTGGCTCTTATAGTGGCAAACTCATGATCCGACTTGGGAATAGTCCCTGTTAATCCCCAGCGTAATGGAACACGTGCAAATACACTTGTTAACAAATCTTTCAATACATCCGCCTTTGCTTGATGTACTTCATCTACAATTACACAACTCACGTCCTCAATAAAGTCCATGATGTTGTCTTCACCTTTTTTAGTTTTCTTTAGCAAGGAATTGAGGGATTGCCATGTACAGATGGTGTGGGTTTTTCCAATATCTTTCCTATCACCAAAGTAAACTCCTGCATCTAACCCACAATTTAGATAGTCTTCTTCGGTCTGCCGTACCAAGTCTTTGTTCGGTACAATAACAATTGATCTTCCATATTTCTCTACAAGTTTGGATAGTGTAGCAGTCATAATGGTTTTACCAGCACCAGTTGCAATCTCTTGTAATGCTTGTGGTGATTCTAGAAACTTATTAACAACCTCAACCTGATAGTCACGAAGACGAATAGGTTCACCTTCTGCTGGATGTCCTTCGGGCCAACATGTATCACCCCAAAATTCATCATTGATTGTATCAAATTCTAGCGTAGTATGTTCACGCCTATCATCAATGTCAATCTCATATCCAGAACTCATAATGATAGGCAAAAGATCATCTAATAAATTTAAATAAGTTCTGCCACCTACATCACAGAAACGTACTGTACCATCCCATCGTCCTAATTTATAAGCAGGCATATGGTATGCATGTGGCAAGAAAAACTTTAGTTTATCACTGCACTTGCGGCGTGTAGCAGGATCAAGACCTTCTAATTTCACATTCACTTCGTCTTTAATTAAGATTGTACATTTTTTCATATTTACATAATAACACTTTTACTGGTTCGAGTCAAGAAAAAACAGGCACCAGGTGCCTGTTTTAAAAATTTAAATATACACACTATACACGTTTCATACAGGTTGTTTCTGCTAGTCGCTGCCAGCGGCCTGGGCTCATTTTACATAAGTCTGCCAATTTCTGGGCCATACGCAATGAAATTTCACGCATCTTTGCCTGATTTTCTTCAAGAAAATCTACTACACTACGTTCTTGTTCTTTGGTCAACCCTTTCTGGTCAAACAACCCGCCATCACGTGCGATTTGACGAATACGCAAGATTTTTTCACGTGTTGAATCCATTGTCAAATCAAGATAGTGACATCGTGACATGATAGCCTCGAGGTGATCTTTGATTTTGTTTGAACGAACATTATCAAATTTCAAGTTCGTGATAAAGATTACACTGCCCTTAAACTCAAAACGATCTGGAACACCTTCACGCCGTAAGAAGTGAGAGTCAGAATTCCAAGAAATGTAACGCTTCTTTCCACTATCAAGAGCAGCTTTAAGAATGTTTAGTGCATTTTCATCAAACAAAATACTATCACAATCATCAAGGACTACAATGTTCTTCGAGTCTGAATACTTATAAAGCATTGCATACAGTCCGATAGGTGACATTGTACCTTTCACAAACGTGTGACGCAATGGGTTATCAGCCATAACATCAAACAGTGAATCTTTCTCAAGAATCTGTTCAACGCCGTATGTTTTGCCAATACCTGGAGGTCCACTGACGACCATACCGCGAACAATACCATCACATGTTGCTTCGGTCATTTCGTCTAATATAGAGAAACGCTCTGCGATACGATCCATAACTTCATCATCAGTTTCATTGTGTACCGAGATAGTTTCTACATTTTCAGGCTGAACTTTGACACGAATTTTTGAACGTTTGAATTCGGTTTCACTAGCATCAACTGTAATAAAATGTGTGCCGTCTTTGCCTACTTTCATTTCAGATACAACAGGAAAAATACCTGTAACTTCTTGATTAAGATATGAGCCGTTTGTTATTTGAACTACTGACATTTGATTCTCTTTCTTTGATTACTAGTTAGTTATAAACTGATTCGTTTGTAATGTCAAGTATTTTTTATCGATGTCTCCAAGGTTCTGCCAAATCTGCAAGATGGCGCTGATGATTATTATATGCAACTGTATAATTCTGCCATGATCCATAAGTATGTGTATTGGGTCCAAATTTATTGTTTCTTGATTCGGCGGCAGTTTTTGCCATCTTTTCGCCAAAAGGATACCAGTCTACTAATTCTTTGGTATCAGATGTATATACAACAAAAATAGGATAACCTTTTTTTACTTCGGTTCGTAGTTTTTCAATATTCATTATTAAACCCTAGATAATTCGAAATAACAGTCTGCAACAAGTTGTATAGCAAGATCACCATATCGTTCTCTTACTTTGTCATACACTGTTTCAACATCTTTGCCAGAATTGATTAACTGCTGGGCAAAATTTTGCACTTCCATTCGGAAACTTTTAGTGATTGGAGTATTCATTATGCGGCTTCTTTCATTTCATTGCGATAGTTATATGGTTTATCCCATTTGCCACAGTTGATATCAATATAGAAATCGTGGTCAAAATAATCAATTTGTGAATTGCTGTTATTGTAGTAACCAGTTGATTTGATAGCGGCAAGCAAGTCACCAAAGAAACGTTTGATAACAGGATCAACAGCATGTTCCTCACACCAGTAAGGATTAACTTGATAGTTGCCAGTAGTAGAGCGAATCTGCTCACCACAGCGTTGTGCAACGTTATAATTATGAGCATTGATATCGCCGATTAAGTCAAGCGGTCCACCCCAAAGATTAACAACCAATGAACTGTGATTATCAACGCCAACAGTTACTTCTCGGCCAGTAAAGCCATATGATTTACATACTGTTTTAACATTTTTTGCAATTACTTTTTTGCGGTCCTGAGAAATATAAGCCATATTGTTAGTCCTTTTCGCTGATTACTACTTAGTTATAAACTGATTCGTTACGCTTGTCAAGCATTATTTTGTTTTAAGGTTATAATCTAAACTATGGATTTTCATGTTACCTTTGCCATATGAAACTTCAGTTTGAAATTCGATACCCATGAGATACCACTCATTTTTCACAAATCCTTTTTTCGTCAACTGTGCAATGATTGATTTCAAATCTAACTGGCGTTTCTTTGTTCCTACTTGATTTTTATACCAGCCATCAGAAAACCAAACACTGCTAGTTGCAAATTGTCCGTTATTAGTTGCTGTTGCTGTATTTGTTTTCTTTGATTGAATACACGCGGGCATTTTTCCATACTCAGTATTAATGGAGTATCTAGTCCACTCATTATTTGTTTTACATTTCCTCATCCAAGTTTCATCATCTTTGAAATTGCCACCTATTTTCAGCATGATTTCAAGTTCTGGCACTTGGCGAAATAATGCCCATGGACCAGCATCGGGATCATCTTTGAATCGTGGCTTGTTGACTTGTGAAAACCAAAGTGCAATATGTGTGTTACTTACGCCTTTTAGTTCATATGTATAATTTACACTGTAATCTAGGCTTTTTATGCTACTAACTTGTACAGGAAACTCTCTTTTCCTGTTATACATATTGCCTATCGAACCAAACCCCTTTGCACCAACTACTGCTGCAGGAGCAAACCACGGCAATGGACCTGGTAATTTATCTGGGCTATACGCCTTGCCAGAATTAAATTCCCATCCCGTACCATCACGATACAAACATGATTTAAGCGCAGGGGTTTTTTTCCAGATATATGCACCAAAATCATTGTTTAAAACCCAATCAGCCTTTATGGTTTGCTGATTATCTATAGGAACAACACCACGTTGATTACTTCGACAATCATAATTATCATCTCGGTAGTTATCATTAATTTTGTTCCATTGAATGCTATCTGCATATAGTGTGCTTCCACATGATAAAACAATTGTAGCAGCGAATGTTGTAAAAATATTCTTCATGATGGTTCCCTCTTTTTCTTAACTTATACATACTTTATATAGTGATTCGTCATGTTTGTCAAGTAAAAAAAGCCGTTGTAAAAAAACAACGACTTTATTAAGTTTAGGTGTTGAACACCTAAAGTGTTTTATTAGTATTTTACTCCTAAGGTTTTGCGGCCTGGCCAAGCAAAAAACGCAAGAAAGAATCTTGCGTTTTCAATTAGTTATAATTTTTATTTGATTATTATGCTGGTTCCATTGACAATTCTAATGCAGTCTTATAATTTTCAACTGACATTGTACCCATATCTTGATTTACTTTTGAACAAATCATTGCTAAATTATCATATTCAGTAACACCACCGTTTGAATGAGCAATGATATGACCGCCGGCTGCATCTTTCATTAACAATGGCTTTCCAGTGACATAACATTTGAAGTTTTGTTCGGCAAGTTTATTTTCCCTCCATTCACGCGGAAACAACCGGCGCGGGTCTTTTAACGTTACTAATTTGTCCATATCAACTGTACGTAACATCCATAGTAATGTTTCAAGGATAACAGTACGATTACGATGCTCTCCCAGCGTACTTGCAAACTGTTGACCGACAGTTTTGTTAGCATCATACGGAGATGTTGCTGTCAAAAATTTGTCAGATTCTGCTAAGTGTTGCTCAGTTTTTTGTTGTTGGTCAAATGATTTGTTGAAAGGGACCATTGCAGTACTGATTGCCTGATAAAAAGCATCATAGTCATTAATCTTAAATGAACCATATGTTTCTTCCATCCATAGCCAAATTCGAGTGTACAGTGAAAATTCTGATTTTCCCATGCAGGCTTTATTTCGACGCTTACGGATAATTGCAATTTGTTCTACAAAGTTCAAACAGTTGTGAACCTGGGCAGCCAGTTTATCAACATCGTCTTGTGACAAATCAGCCTGAAACAATTCTTCCAGTGCATTTTCATCCGCACGGCCTAATCCACCGCCATCGTAATAACGAAAGAACAAGCGCGATACCCGTTCGTCTGTAGCAAGACGATGATTATTAAAACTAACTAAGTTGTGTGTTTTCTTAGATGATGGATCACGCTGAAAGTAATCGAACAGTGAATGAAATCTGTTATTGATTCCAACGACTGGCCGCACCATTTCTCGAATTGCATTTGCAATTGGGATGTTACCATATGAGTTCAATTCCTCTTGGTGATTGACTTTTGTTGTTTCATTGAGTGTTCTAAAGATATATCCAATGTCGTAAACATTCAAGTCTGTATAGATAACAAAGGTAAATTGGTATTGCATGAAACGTTTACTCTCTTCATCAGTCAATTCGGAAAAGTATCGACCATCTTCAGTTCTAAAACGATTTTCGAAGAATGCTTTTATATAACGTTTGCGATGCCCACCATCAATACTTTCATACTGAAATTGCGAGTTTTTAATTTCATGGATTGTGATCTCACCTATGTTCATTCCTTGCAAAATCGATTTGATAATGCCTTGTGATTTTTTATTCTCTAATGTATTTTCAGTGTCCAATCGCTGTCCTACTGGCTGAGAATCTACCTTAGGTCCCCATTTCAGAATGAAATCAGATATCGATAGTTGGTGACGTGTAAAATTAAATTGTGATTGTGACATTTTTAGTTTCCTTTTGTAAGTGACACTTTTGATTAAGTTATACTAATAACCTGATTCGTCGAACAAGTTATGCATATAATATAGCATTTGTTGCCACTACTGTCAAGCAAAAAGCGCAACAAAAAATGCTGCGCTTTCAATAATCTATAAAATAGTTTATATTAAGTTAAAGTGACATGCCACCAAATGTGTTCTTATCAACATCCTGTTTAACACCACCAACTACATATGATGAAATTTCAGTCTCTTGTGGTGCAACTTGAACTTCTGCACCAGCAATCCACTTTTGTGTCCATGGCAAAGGATTGGCTTGCGGTGTTGCATATGGACATTTTAGACCTACAGCAGTCATACGCTTACAACAAATCCATTCAATATAATCACTTAACAATTGTGTGTTTAGACCAATCATTGATCCATCTTTGAATAGATAATTTGCCCACGCTTTTTCTTGTTCAACTGCATCAACAAACATTTGAATACATTCTGCTTCTGTTTCTCTTGCAATTTGAATATAGTCAGGATCATCTTTTGGTAGAAGTTTTAGAAGTGTTTGTGTTGAACCCAAATGTAGATTTTCGTCACGTGCAATCAACTTGATGATTTTAGCATTGCCTTCCATCTTCTTCAATTCTGCGAATGCCCAAGAACATGCAAATGAAACATAAAAGCGAACACCCTCAAGAATGTTGACACTCATAAGTGTTTTATAAAGTAGTTTCTTAATTTCATACTTATCAATAACAACCTTATTACCATTAACAGTATGAGTGCCTTCGCCCAATAGATTGAAATATGCTGTCATATCAATCAGTTGGTCATAACATTCTGAAATATCATCAGCACATTCCATAATTTCTTCAATATCCATCATGCCATCAAATACTTTTGATGGGTCAGAATATACATTACGAATGATGTGCGTGTATGAACGTGAGTGGATTGTTTCACTAAATGTCCAAGTTTGGATCCATGCTTCTAGTTCTGGAATAGTTACCAGTGGCCCAAATGCTTCTACTGGTGCGCGGCCTTGTACACTATCTAACAGAATTTGACGCTTTAGATTTGATGTAAAAATATGACGTTCATGGTCTGTAAGATTCTTAAAATCGTTTGAATCTTTAGTTACATCAACTTCCTCTGGGCGCCAAAAGAATCCAAGTTGTTTGTCTGTTAGTTTGTCAAACTGCTTATACTTTAACATATCATAACGTTGAATAGCAACGCCACCTGCAGGATCCATGAAGGCCAATGCTTTAGTATGATCTGTTTTGTTCTGTGAATTAAATACACTCATTTTATATACCCTTATTTAAATTACGCAACTATCACAATCATCATCATCTACTTGTGATATTGATAGTGGTTCGTCCATTAGTTTGTCAATGTCAATTTCGCCTTGTCCGTCGAATGTGTTAAAATAATACAATTGCTTGCCTCCATACTTATAGAACATAATAAGATGTTGGAGCATTGTAGACATTGGAATTTTTTCTTCATCATAAAACACAGGATTGTAACTTGTGTTTACTGAAATGCCTTGGTCAATATATTTTTGTAAAACTGCTACAATCTTTAGGTAACCTTCAGGAGATGTTTGATCCCATAGCAATTCATATTTGTTTTTTAGTTTGTGGATTCCTGGCACAACTTGTTTTAGTACACCGTGCTTGGACTGTTTGATTGATACCAGTGAACGGGGCGGTTCAATGCCGTTAGTACTGTTACTAATTTGTGCAGAAGTTTCTGCTGGCATAAGAGCCATTAGCGTAGAGTTACGAATACCATATTCTTTCAAGTCAGCACGTAATCCATCCCAATCTTGACGCTCTTGGTATGTAACCAATTCATCTACATCAATTTTACGTGTATCAATTGGTAGAATGCCACTGTGATATTTTGTTTCATAAGAGCCTGTACAAGCACCTTGTTCTTTTGCAAGTTCAACACTTGCTTTGATTAGATAATAACTCCACGCTTCTGCCCATTCATCAATCATATCCAAGTTTGGATCTGTGTATGTCATATCATTCTTTGCCATCCAATATGCAAAGTTAATAATACCAACGCCAACAGGTCTACGCTTTAATGTAGATAATTCAGCGGCTAGTACTGGATAACGCTGATAATCAAGTAATGCATCAATACCACGAACTGCTAAACGTCCAACCCGTTCAAAATCAGTAAGTGTTTTAATATTACCCCAATTAATTGCTGCTAGTGTACATAATGAAATCTCACCATCAGGATCATTTAGATTGTTCAATGGTTTAGTAGGAAGATTAATTTCTTGACATAGATTTGATTGACGAACTGGTGCAACCTCTTGAACGAATGAACTATGTGTATTAGCATGGTCAACATTCATAAGATAAATTCTACCAGTATTCTTACGTTCATTCATAAATGCTGAAAATAGTTCACTTGCTGAAATAGATTTTTGTCTAATAGAACTATCATTCTCAGCAAGTTCATACAATCGTTTAAATTCGTCCTGGTCATTAAAGAATGATTCATACAAACCTGGAACATCTGCTGGTGAGAATAATGTAATATCACCGCCAGTCATTAGACGCTCGTACATAAGTTTGTTGAACTGGACACTATAATCTAGGTGACGAACCCGATTATCTTCTGTGCCTTTGTTGTTTTTTAGAACAAGTAAATCTTCTACTTCAAGGTGCCATAATGGATAATGTAGAGTTGCAGCGCCACCACGAACCCCGCCCTGTGAACATGATTTTACACTTGCTTGAAACATTTTATAGAATGGAATAACACCAGTGTGTGTTGCATCACCGTTTCGGATTGGCGAATTGATAGCACGAATACTACCAGCGCCAATGCCGATGCCTGCTTTTTGTGAAACATACTTCACAATAGCACCTGATGTTGCTGTTATTGAATCAAGAGAATCTCCTGTTTCGATAACAACACAACTACTAAATTGACGCTGTGGCGTTCTGACACCAGCCATTACAGGAGTTGGCAAACTAATGTCAAAATTACTCACAGCATCATAGTAGTCTTTTACCCATTTCATACGGGTATCTTTTGGATAGTTAGAAAAAAGAGTAGCAGCGATAAGGACATATGCAACTTGTGGTGTTTCATACAATTGCTTAGTTGCACGATTTTGCGCAAGATATTTGCCACGAAATTGTTCCATGCCCACATATGATATATTGAAATCTCTTTCATGCTTTATAAAGGTATTAATTCTTTCCCATTCATCATCATTATAAGAACCTAATAGTTCAGAATCATAAAATCCATCAGCGGTGTTTTTTTCTACTATCGCTTTTACATGCCACGGATCAAACGAACCGTATACTTCTTTGCGAATATGATAGTTGATAAGATTTCCAGCAACCCATTGATAATTAGGTGTTTCCTCACTAATCAAATCTGCTGCAGATTTGATTAATGTTTCTTGGATTTCTGCACTTGTTATACCATCATAAAACTGTATATGGGATTTAATTTCTACCTCACTGGGTGATACGCCAGCGATACCATCACACGCAAAAAATACGACCTTATGCATTTTATCAAGGTCTAATTCTTTTTTTGTACCGTCTCGTTTTGCTACTTTAATTACCATCTATTCATTCTCCGAAATCGCAATGTATTTACACATTTTAAACTTCACTTAATATCTATTGTTTATGTCCGCATCTTCCATACCGGCGACACGTAATTTTATTATATTACTAAGTTGAAAATGCTTTATTTCAAATCCCTTAGTAATTCCTTGAAACTTATTTCTCATAAGTGCTACCTGATTAATTAGTTCAGATATTGCAACAACTTCTGCTTCACCATCTGAATATTTTTCAGCATCCCTACTTGATAATGCTTTATTATAGTTTTCTAGGTATTTACGTAAATATTCACTTCGTTTCTTTCTTAGTTGTATATTTAGATGTTCTAATATAGCTTCTAATTCTTGCAACTGCCCAAATCTATGTTCAACATAGCCAGGTAGTTGGGTAGATGCTTTCTCAATATTACCTGTTACTTTTACTTCTTTTTTTGCTTCGGCAAGTTCGATTTCAAAGTGGTCTAAAAAAGCAGGAATATTATTCCAATCAGCAACAACTTTACGATACCAACTCATCCGTCGTATTCATCCCATTCTTCATCTTCATCATATTCTTCATCATTTGAAAAATAACGATCATATGCAGTTTGTAAAATTTTATCTTCTTCTGTCATTTCGAAAATATCCTGTTTCGAAATACCAAATTCATCAAAAATTTTAATTATACGTTCTGCTGCTTCCATCTTATCCTTTGAAGGGATAAAAGATTTAAGAGTGTCCCATACATCAAGTAGTATTTCTGTATCGCTAGTTGCCATTTATTATGCCTCTTGTAAAATAATACTTAGTAAATTTTAAACTTCATTAACTTCTGTGTTTTCATCAACGATTTCTCCATTTGAATCAACTTCAAGTGATTGAAGACCATTAGATTCATCATCAATGTCAATATTGTTCCAATCATTGATAACAATGTCAAGTTTTTCATCTGTCCAGTTTTTGCGAAATTCAATGATTTCATCGCCCGATTTGGTGATATATCGCAAGCGGTTGCCTTGCTTTACTAGCAAACCTTTTGCTTCAAAAAATTCAATTAGTCCTGAGTAAGGTGACATTCCAGTTTCATATGGAATTTCTACTTGTACACTTTCAAATGGTTTTGAATATCGTGTTTTTACAACTTTACATGCAGCACGAATGCCATGTACTTGTGATGTTTTGACTCCATTTGCATCAGTTTTCAATTTTAGTTTACGCATAGCAATAACAATTGAAGATGCATAGATAAAGCCTTGGCCGCCACTAATCTTATCATCTGGATCAAACATATCCTGTGATGCATATGTATGATTTGTGGCAATCATACCGATATTAAAATCACCAAACATATTTACACAATTACGGACTAATGCAGCCAGTGCTTTAGGTTTACGACCCATATCACCTTTCATGTCACCCTTTTCAAATTGTGTTACGTCAGTTGGTGTTAACATCATGCCCAAACTATCAAGTACAAAAAGAACTTTTGGACGTTCTGCATCTTCAACATCTGAATATTCCTTGCGATAATCAGCCATAAAATCTGATACGATTTTAGCAACATCATCAATCATTGCTACATTTAATTTTAATAGTTTATCATCACTTGTATCTACATTTAGCGCATGTAGCCATGATTCGTCAAGTGCATTTTCACTATCAATAAGAACAACAAAAATACCTTGATCCTGTGCATTTTTAACGATATTACCTGATGCAATATACGATTTACCGGCACCAGACTCACCTGCAAGAACAGTTACTTTTCCCAGTGGAATACCCTTGTGAAAATCATTAGAGATTAACTTGTTTAGACAGTAGTTACCTGTAGAGATCCACGTGTCTGGATCACGAAATCCCATAGACATACCTGGAACTGATTTTGTAATTGATTTACGAAACTTGGACGCATCAAATGCTTTTGCCATAATAGACTCCTATATATAATATATGTGTATTGGTGGGAGGGCAGACTGCCCTCCCGATTGATCTACTATTAATCAGTTTTACGATTTCGGATCATTGCAAGAATATCAGATGCATCTGTTCCTGATGAACTTGCTTCAGCAGTCACTGGTTCAGGTGCTGGTTCAGGTTCTGGTGCTGGTGCAGGAGATGCAGCAGGTTTCACTGCTGGTTCTGCAACTTTCTCTGGTGCTTGCACCGACGATGCTGATGAACCGCCATTTGTATCTGCACCTTCGGGTACATCCATGCCGTACGGACGATAAAAGTTAGCCCAACGCATTGGATCATATAGTTCACCATCTACTGATGCTTCAAACATTTCCATGATTACACGAAGTTCATCTTGTGATGGACGCTTTGGCATAAACTCATTCAGGTCAAAAAGACCATTAGTTTCGATTGCTTGGCGTTCTGATTCATTAAGTGAACGCTCTTTTCGTGCCCAATTTGAAGTTGAATAGTCTGCATATTGACCCTTTTGCGTTTTGACAAGACGGAAGTCTGTGCCAGCATCATAATCAGTTGGCAGATTCTCCATATCTGGATCCATAAGGGCAGATTTTAGTAGTTTAAAGATTTGTGGACCGATTACAAAACGTCTGATAGGATTCTCGGGCCCATCTTCATTCATTGGATCTGTTACTACAAATCCTTGAAAAATATATGAACGCTTCTTCCAGTATTTACGTCCCAAATCTTCCATAGATGGATCTTTGAACCATGGACGAATCTCTGCATGAACTGGACATGTGTCGCCCCACATTTCTACACATGGAACTTGAACCTGTAGTGGTTTCTGTTCACCACCTGCTATTCCAGCGAACGGAATCTTAATTACTTGACGTTCACGCCAAAAGAATACGTTATCAGGTGAATCATCTGGCAAGAACCGAATAACTGCTGTACTATCATTATCCATATTCCAGAATGGATAAATTGCATCTGTGCCACGTGATTGATTTGAATTGTCTTGTGATTTATTTTCTTGTGCAAGTAATTTTGCACGAATTTCTGCTAGTGTTGCCATTGTTGGTTTTCCTTTATATTAGCCATGTTAGCCTTGTTAGATTTTTTATTAGCTTTAGTTGTGATATGTACCCATTCTCCCTAGAGCATATATACATATTACAATATTTATTTATCATTGTCAAGTGAAAAAGGAGGCATAATGCCTCCTTTTTTAAAATAAATTTTTATTTTTTTATTCAAAATTATTGAATGGTTTGAATGCTTCTGATAGAATATCATCGATCTTATCTTCTATTGTAGTTTCTACTACCTCTTCAGAAATTTCAGAATTTGACATTTTTACAAGTCTTGCGCCCAACTCTAATGCTTCACGATCTACGGATTGAGGTGCATCTTTTATTTCTTCAGCGATGTTTCTTAGAAATACAGATAATTCTGCTGATCTGTCATTACTTCTATCATGCCTGTGGTTATCATCACATGATTCAACTTGTATTCTATTCGCCAAATCTGAAAACATCTGTGATAAATTGGGAGTTTCACTATTTTCATCTAGTTCTGTTTTCTTAATACCACTAATATCAATTTTACTATTCTTGAACGAGATAGTATTGACTAGTGAACCATCTTCATTGCATGCCTCAATTATATCGCTAACACGTTCCACTTGGTTTATTTTTTGCTTTTCTGATTCCTTTGTGTTAGCACGATGTATAAGAGGTAGAATATCTGTTAGTTTTTCTTCAAATGTAGATTTTGTAAACTTACGAACATAATCGTTTACCGTTTCTTCAGAAATTTCTTCAGAAACATCTGATTCATTCAATGCTAGTGATTCTACAAATGCGGTGTAACCTTTTGCACCTTGAATGCGATTCATATTTTCTTTAACTGATTGTATTTGTCTTTTAACATTAAGAACTACATCACGATTTTCTTCATTAACAAGTCTCTGCTTATTTACAATATTCATAAATTCTTTCAATTTAACTAGAGTTGTTGTTTGTTCAATAATTGCTTCACCAACCATATCACTTGGTACTCCACCATTACTAACATGTCTAGCCATTGCTCTTGCACCAGATAAATGTTTATGCGGATATTTAAATCGTTCGCCGTCTGAGTTTTCTACAAATATAGCGGAAATATTACGTGATCTTGATCCACGTTGCTCTTCATTGACTGGCTTTTTATGCCGAATGATCAATCTGACATTTTCCAACGTCTGTCTACTTGTTTTTGTAGAGCCTTCTAATGGACTTAAACCTTCCTCCAATACATCATTCATTTTCTGCTCCTTATCATTCTTACTATTTTCTATATTATATGTATAATTCTTAGGTTCAATATGTTTGCCAAATGTTCGTATATCAAAATCTAACATATAACTACGTGCTAAATTTTTAATCAATTTTATTATTTTAGTTATTTTTGGTTCATTGATCTCTACATTTTCACCTATATGTAATTTTATCTCAGTTGTAGTATCATCTACAAATATCATCAGGTTAGGTTCACGTACATAAAAATATCGGGCGTCTGACGGCACCGCAACACTTTTACCATCTTCATTAGAGAAAAGTTTAGGTGTTAATCCAATCCCTTGTAATATTCTCATTACTTTTTCAGAAATATTTTCATAATTTATAGCCATAATATATTGTTCCTTTTAACTATTTATCAAAATACCATAGGAAGTGGTTCATCATAATCATCATTCGTATCTAAACTTTCACCTAATAATTCTTCATATTGTTCATCAAATCGTGATATAACTTGTATTTGTCTTACACATAACAATGTCGCACTTACAAGATCATCAGTCTCTCCTAATTTTGCTTCATAACTTTTACCTTTAGCAACAAATGTCTTAAACTCTCTTATTAAGTTCTTACTGATAGGTGTCATCTTATCACTTTCAATCCATGATTTCATCTTCATACACGCAGTAATTTTAGTCTTATATGTTGTAGTAAACCCTTTACGTATCGACCGACTAGAACCTCGCTTCTTAGGTTCATGCAGAAACTCTCCAGGAAATTTATCTTCATCCATTTCTTCTATGAGTATCAGTGCTGCTTCACCAAGTGAGTTATTCTCAACACTCCAATATATTTCTGGTGATTTGTTTCCCAATTCTTTTAATTCTTCTTTAATAATATGCAGAA
>Ga0206129_10000665_pt1 | contig 51838 bp, 49 predicted proteins | sample Helgoland_Spring_8_FD_148616 | JGI IMG/M metagenome (GOLD analysis project Ga0206129, IMG submission 148616) | Pelagic subsurface seawater microbial communities from Kabeltonne, Helgoland, North Sea - Helgoland_Spring_Bloom_20160502_2 | ecosystem: Environmental > Aquatic > Marine > Epipelagic ...
AACTGGTGCTGGAATTCGAGTAGGGATCGGGGAAACGCGCTCATGACCGGGCTCCGGAATGGCATTTGTTCATTCTATGTTCTACGCCATTCCTGGCCAGCTGTCACCACATGATGCGGCCCCGGACTCAAAGGGATAAGCCTTTCGTATCATTGTTGCCGAAGCAATGATTGCTATCGTACTATAGGCTCATTCGACCTTTACGGAGGACGCGATTCATGGCCCTCGCAATCCGCCAGATTCACCCGGTGTTTGTCGGCGAGGTGTCCGGCGTCGATCTCACCCGGCCGCTGTCCGCAGACGAGGTGGCCCAGCTCGAAGCCGGCATGGACCGTTACGCGCTGCTGGTCTATCGTGGCCAGACCATCTCGGACGAAGACCAGATCGGCTTCAGCCGGAATTTCGGCAATCTGGAACTGCCGGACAACAAGTCGAACATTACCAAGGCGAAGGACCGGCGGCTGCGCGCCGAACTGGCCGATGTCTCGAACCTGACCAAGGAGAGCAAGCCCTATGGCCGCGACGACCGCCAGCGCATGTTCAACTTGGGCAATCAGCTGTGGCATTCGGACAGTTCGTTCCGGGCGGTGCCGGCGAAATATTCGCTGCTGTCCGGGCGGATAACGCCGGCCGAAGGCGGCAACACGGAGTTTGCCGACATGCGCGCTGCCTATGACGCGCTCGACCGGAAGACCAAGGACCGGATCGAGGATCTGGTCTGCCTGCACTCGCTGCTGTATTCGCGCGGCCTGCTGGGTTTCGACAACCTGAGCGACGACGAGAAGGCCAACTTCAAGCCGGTGCGCCAGCGCCTGGTGCGCACCCATCCGGTGACCGGGCGCAAGTCGCTCTATCTCTCCGCCCATGCCGGCGCCATCGAGGGCTGGCCGGTGCCGGAGGCGCGCGCCCTGCTGCGCGACCTGACCGAGCATGCGACCCAGCGCGAGTTCGTCTATGCCCATGTCTGGAAACAGTACGACCTGGTGCAATGGGACAACCGCCAGACCATGCACCGCGGCCGCCCCTTCGCCGACACCGAGGAAGTGCGGGACGTGCGCCGCACCACCGTTGCCGGCGACCAGCCGACCATCGAACAGGCCCACGCGGCCTGACCCGAGCAATCGCAAGGAAGGAAACCAGCCCATGCCGCTCGATATCGCCAATACCCACCGCCATATCACCGTGCACCCGTTCGCCGGCTCCATGGGGGCCGAGATCAGGGGCGCCGATCTGGCCAAGCTCACCGACGAGGTGTTTGCCGAGATCAAGGCCGCCTGGCTGGAACACCAGGTTGTGTTTTTCCGCGACCAGGAAATCACGCCGGAACAGCAGATCGCGTTTGCCCACCGTTTCGGCGAAATCCACCACCATCCCTTCATGCAGGGCATGGACGACTATCCGGACATTCTGGAGATCAAGAAGGAGCCGACCGACACCTTCACCTTCGGCTCGGCCTGGCACACGGACCAGATGTTCAACCCGAAGCCGGCCATGGCGACCATGCTCTATGCCAAGGAAACGCCCAGCGCCGGCGGCGACACCATGTACGCCAACATGTACGACGCCTATGACGCGCTTAGCGAAGGCATGAAGATGATGTTGGCGAACGTGAAGGGCTGGTGCGTCGGCAGCAAGGCGGCCGACCGTGGCGCCCGCTATGGCGCCAATCCGGCGATGGCGAGCAAGTTGCGCGACCCGGGCGACCTGCAGACCGAAAGCGCCCACCCGATCGTGCGCACCCATCCGGAGACCGGACGCAAGGCGCTCTATGTCGGCAGCCATGTGAAGCGTTTCGACGGCTTTACGGAAGCGGAGTCGGACGGCCTGTTGAAATTCCTGAAGGCGCACTCGATCCGCCCGGAATTCACCTGCCGGGTGAGTTGGCAGCCGGGCACGCTGACGCTCTGGGACAACCGTTGCGTCCAACACTATGCCGTGCCGGACTACAAGGAACGCCGCCGCATGCACCGCATCACCATTTGCGGCGACGCGCCGTTCTGAGGGCGAGAGTCGGCACCCGACACTTTCCCCGGGGCGGCTGTCGTTGCAGGCGCCCCGGGGGGACCGTCAGAACGCACTCGCCGGCAGGCCGCCGCCATCGACGGCGATTGCCTGGCCGGTGGTATAGCCGGCATCTTCGCTGGCGAGGTAGGCGATCAGGGCTGCGATTTCCTGCGGCTGGCCGTGGCGCTTGGCCGGCAGAAACCTCGCGCGTTCGGCCAGGCCCGCGGTCACATCCGCCCAACCGGCGCGCAGCGTTGAGGAGAGGGCGCGGTCGGTGGCGATCGAGCCGGGGCAGATGCAGTTCACCGTGATGCCAAGCGGTGCCAGGTCGTGCGCCACCGAGCGGGTGAGGCCGATCACCGCCGCTTTGGAGGCGGAATAGGCCGCCCGCTCCGGCAAAGGCACCAGCCCCGCCACGGACGACATGGAGATGATGCGGCCCCAGCCCTGACGCTTCATGTGTGGCACGGCGGCCTTGGTCATCAGGAACACGCCCTTGGCGTTGATGTTCATGACCGCATCCCACCCTTCCTCCGGCACATCCTCGATCTGGCCGCGATCCTTGCCGTGCGGCGCGCCGGCATTGTTGACCAGGATGTCGAGCCGGCCGTATTTCGCGGCCACTCGGTCGACCAGGGACTGGGCGCTGTCTTCGCGGCTGACATCGCCGGTCAGGCCGAACGCCTCGCCGCCGGCCTCCTCAATGCGGGCAACGAGGGTGTCGAGGCCCTGCCAGGCGGCGGGGTTGCGGGCGACCGCGTTGTCGTTCTCGACACCGGCGGCGGCGATATCCGCCACCGCAACGACGATGCCGCCGCGGGCGAGGCGCTGGGCCGTGGCGGCGCCGATGCCGTTTTCCTTGCCGCAGCCGGTGATCAGCGCGACGCGTTTTTCGCTGGTGGGCATGGGATTGGGTCCTCACTGAAGAGCCGGGGAGCGTGCCGGGAACTATAGCGCGGTGCCGCTCACCCCCACCAGCCCCAGCCCTGGCCCGCGGCATAGGTGAAATAGCAGCCGCCGGTGAGGATCACCGCCTCGACGATCAGGATATGCACCTTGATGCCGGTGCGCCGCACGATCCAGCGCCCGGTCAGGTTGCCCGGTACGGTGCAGAGCCCGACCAGGAACCCCGCCAGGGCCAGGCCCGGGTCCAGCACGGCGAAGCCGCCGAACACGACCGATTTGGTGACGTTCACCGTCAGCGCCACCGCCGCCATGGTGCCGAGCAGCGCCTCGCCGGCCAGGCCGACCGCCAGCATGAAGGGGGCCAGGATCAGGCCGGCGCCAACGGTCGAACCGCTCAGCACGCCGAATGGCACGCCAATGCCCATCAAGGTGCGCTTGCCCACGCTGACATTGCGCCGGTGCAGCAGCCGGCGCAGCGGGATGGTGGCGATCAGGAAGGCGCCCATCAGCAGCGCAATCGCCTCGGTCGGCAAATAGGCATAGACAATGGCGCCGACGACGATGCCCGGAAACGCCGTCGTCATCAGGTCGCGGTACACGTTCCACGTGAAACCCTTGCGGAAGGCCCAGACCCGGCTCGTGTGGCTGACCAGCAGCGAAACGGCGATCACCGGCACCACCGCCTTGATGCCGATCACCGGTGCCAGCAGGATCGACAGGATCAGGCCGCCGCCGAACACGGCGACGCTGTGGAAGGCCGCGGAGAAATAGGCGCCCAGCACCACGTACAGCAGCGCTGCCGGCGAGAGATCGCCGAAAATCTGGGTCAGTTGGGTCAGCATGGACGGTGGGCGGATGCCGCTCCGGATGGTATGAAAGACGGCACCATAGAAGCCCCACCGCAAATAAAGAAGCGTCCCGCCCTCATGTCGAATGCCGCACCCGCCTCTGTCGCCCCCATCTCCATCGCCCAGGCGCACGAGATCGAGCGCGCCGTCGCCGCCCGCGCCATGGCACACATCCTGCTGGAAACCCGGTCGGCCTATTGCTACGACGATGAGCCGTTCACCTTTACCAGCGGCCGCCGCAGCCCGGTCTATATCGATTGCCGCCAGCTGATCAGCTTCCCGCGGGCGCGCCGCAAACTGATGGACCTGGCCGTCCAGACCATCGAGCGCGACATCGGCCATGAGAGCGTGGACGTGGTGGCGGGTGGCGAGACCGCCGGCATCGCCTTTGCCGCCTGGATCGCCGAACGCATGGGCCTGCCCATGGTTTATGTGCGCAAGCAGTCGAAAGGCTTCGGCCGCATGGCCCAGATCGAGGGCGTGATGCCGGAGGGCGCGCGTGTGTTGCTGGTCGAGGACCTGGCCACCGACGGCGGCAGCAAGGTCAACTTCATCAACGCGATCCGCGACGCTGGCGGCGTCATCAGCGACTGCATGGTGCTGTTCCACTACGGCATTTTCCCGGAAAGCACCTCGACGCTCGGCGAGTTGGGCGTGAAGCTGCACGGCCTCGCCACCTGGTGGGACGTGATCGAGGAAGCCGAAGCCCGCGGCTATTTCCCGCCGGAGAAGGCCGCTGTCGTGCGCGACTTCCTGGCCGCTCCCGACGGCTGGATGCCGAAGGCATAGGCGGGATCGTGACGATCCGCACTCAAGGTGTCATTGCGAGCCCGCGAGGCGGCCGCGGCAACCCGCCGGCGCCGGCAAAGCGCTCCGGCCCGGGGCCGGTTGCCGCGTCGCCCTTCCGCTTCGCTGCACGACTCCTCGCGATCACGGCGAGGGTTGGATTGGCGCTGACGCTGTTGCTCTCCCTCATCCTCGTCGCGGCCACCCCCGCCCGCGCCGAGGAGAGGCGCACGCTGGCGATCGGCGTCACCCAATTCCCGTCCACCTTCCACCCGGTCATCGACGCCATGCTGGCCAAGAGCTATGTGCTCGCCATGGCGCTGCGGCCCGTCACCAGTTACGATCATGACTGGCAATTGGCCTGCCTGGTCTGCGAGACGCTGCCGACGCTGGAGAATGGCGGCGCGGTGCGGGAGGCGACGCCGGACGGCAAGGACGGGGTGGCGGTCACCTACAAGATCCGCGAGGGCCTGACCTGGGGCGACGGCACGCCGGTCACCTCCGACGATATCCGCTTCACCTGGGAGGTGGGCAAGCACCCGGAAAGCGGCGTCACCGGCGCCGACGTGTTCCAGCGCATCTGGAAGGTGGAAACGCCGGACCCGCGCACCGCCGTCCTGCACACCGACCGCATCACCTACACCTACAACAGCTTCGGCGTGCAGCCGCTGCCGGCGCACCTGGAGCGGGCCGTGTTCGAGGCGGACCCGCGCGCCTACAAGCAGCAGACGCTCTATGACCGCGACACGACCAATCCCGGCCTCTATTTCGGCCCCTACCGCGTGGCCGAGGTCTCTGCCGGCGCCTTTACGGTGCTGGAGCGCAACCCGCACTGGCCGGGGCCGAATCCCTATTTCGACCGGGTGGTCGTGCGCGTCATACCGAACACCGCGGCGCTGGAAGCGAACCTGCTCTCCGGTTCGCTCGACTATATCGCGGGCCCGCTTGGCCTGACGCTGGACCAGGCGCTGTCGTTGCAGGAGCGGCGCGGCAATGGCTTCGATTTCGTCTACAAGGCCGGGCTGATCTACGAACACATCGACCTGAACCTTTCGAACCCGATCCTGGCGGACAAGCGGGTGCGGCAGGCGCTGCTTTATGGCGCCGACCGGCAGGCGATCAGCCAGCGGCTGTTCCAGGGCCGCCAGCCGGTGGCGGACAGCAATGTCTCGCCGCTGGACTGGGTGCATGCGGACGACGTTGCCCAATACCCCTACGACCCGGCGAGGGCGAGGGCGCTGCTGGCGGAGGCCGGCTGGATGCCCGGCCCCGGCGGCGTGCGCATCAATGCCGACGGGGAAAAGCTCAGCCTTTCCTTCATGACCACCGCCGGCGCCCGGGTGCGTGAGCAGGTGCAGCAGGTGTTGCAGCACTATTGGAAGCAGATCGGCGTCGAAGTGCGCATTCGCAACGAGCCGGCGCGGGTCTTTTTCGGCCAGACCGTGCGCGAGCGCCGCTTCGGCGGCCTCGCCATGTTCGCCTGGATCAGCGCGCCGGAGAGCCTGCCCCGCTCCACCCTGCATTCGACAATGATCCCGACCGAGGCGAACAACTGGGCCGGCCAGAACTACACCGGCTATGTCAATCCGAAGCTGGACGCGCTGATCGACGCCATCGAGACCGACCTGGATCGCCCGTCGCGGGCGGCGAAATGGGCAGAGTTGCAGCGGGTCTACACGGACGACCTGCCGGTCCTGCCGCTCTATTTCCGTGCCAACCCCTATGTCATTCCGCACTGGCTGAAGGGCGTTCGACCCACCGGCCATCTGGCGCCGGCCACCCTCTGGATCGAGGACTGGCGGGCGGAGGGGCGCTGAACGATGTCCACCCTGCCGGTTCCCAATGGCTGCATCGCCGCCATCGTCACCCATCTGGAGATGACCGCGCCTCCCACCGGCCCGGTGTCCGCCCCGCCGCGGCAGGGGCTGAGCCTGCGGCCCGTACCCAACCCCTCGGTCGCGTGGTATCTGTGCCTTTATCGGGCCGTCGGCGAGGACTGGCTTTGGGCCTCGCGCCTGTTTTCGAGCGATGCCGACCTGGCGGCGATTATCCAGCACCCGGAGGTGGCGGTGTATGCCATCTGCGACGGTGAGCGCGAAATCGGCATTGTCGAGCTCGACAGGCGCGCCGCACCGGACTGCGAGATTGTGTTCTTCGGCCTGGTGGCGGAGGTGCTGGGGCAGGGGATCGGGCGCTGGGCCATGGGGGCGGTGCAGCGTCTCGCCTTTGGCGGGGGCGCAAACCGGCTCTGGCTGCACACCTGCACGCTGGACCACCCCGGCGCCGTCGAATTCTATCAGGCTCTGGGCTTCCGCGCGTTCCGGCGCGAGGTGGAGATCGTACCCGACCCCCGCCTTGCCGGGCTGACCCGGCGCGACGCCGCACCCTATCACCCGGTTATTGTCGGGTCGGATGCGTGAGGCCGGCCGGCAGCTCCGTCTTGCGGGGCGAGGCGGACCGAGGCGGACCGAGGCGGATCAAAACGGAATATGGTCGGGATGGGCTTGCAGGGCCTGCCAGTGGTCCGCCACGTCTTCCTTCAGCAATTCGCGGGTGATGCCGGCGACCAGCATTTCCACCGTCAGGCGCAGCGTGCTGATCGAGCAGCCGCTGGGGCCGAACGACAGGGTCGGGCCGAAGGTAAAGTCGTGAATGCGGGAAAGCCAGGGCGCCTGCCCCTTCTCCTTCTCCATGAAGCAGAAATTGCGGTCCAGATAGGGATAGCGCGCCAGACGCTCGTTCTGCTCGTGCTCCGGCGGTTGGTAGGCGTCGCGCCAGAGCAGCACATGCTCGGCCAGCGGCGCCAGTTCGGGGCGCGCCGCCAGGTCCTGATCGTGGCCGGTGCAGGCGATGACGAAATCCGCCGTGAACGGGCCTTTTTCGGTGTCGATGGCGACGCGGCCGCCGTCCACGCGCGCATCCCGCCAGTTGGCGCCGGTGTGCAGGTGGAAGCCTGGCAGCGACGAGACCGCCCGCCAGGTGTTGGGCGGCATCGCCATCCGGGTTTCCAGCACATAGGTGACGAAGCGCCAGCGCCATTCGTCGTCCAGCTCGTGACAATGGCGCAGGAAGCCCGCGCTCATCACCCAGCGATAGACCTGCTGGCGGCGGATGGTGTCGCGCCGGCAGAACATGTGCACCGCCTCGGCCCCGGCCTCCAAAGCGGCGATGGCGTTGTCGCCGGCGGACGCGCCGATGCCCAGCACCGCGACGGTCTTGCCTTCGAGGGCGGCGAAGTCGATGGGCTGGGCGGCCTGGGCGCGCAGGTGGTGCGGCAGCGCCTCCAGATAGGGCGGCATCCACCAGCGTCCGGTCCCGTCATGGCCCGTCGCCAGCACAAGGCGGCGGCAGACCAGGCGTTCCGCGCCGGCGGGCGTCTGCACGGTAAGTTCCAGGCCCGCCGGGTGCCGATGGATGCCCGTCAGTTCTGTTTGGTTGCGGATCGGCAGGTCCAGCACCCGGCGGACCCAGACGAGATAGGCGGTCCATTGCGGCAGCGGCACCAGCTCGATCGCATCCCAGGATGCGTCGCCGAAACCCGCCCGGTGCCAGGCCTCGTAGGTCAGGTTGGGCAGGCCCTGGTCCGGGCCCGGATAGTGCTTGGGCGAGCGGATTTCCGGCATGCGTGCGAAGTCGTGCCAGACGCCCTCCCGGCCTTGCGCTGCCTTGTCGATCAGCAGGACGTTATCGACGCCCTCGCGCCGAAGCAGGCCGCCAACCGCCAGCCCGGCCTGGCCGGAGCCGGCGACGATGACATTGTAGACGTGCGCCCCGTCTGGCGAGGTCTTGGCCGGCACCCAGATTTTCTCGGGGTGGCGCAGCGCGAACAGGTCGGCATGAACCTGGCGTTCCAGCGCCGCCAGCCGCTCGTCGGCATCGGTCCGGGGGGTGAGAACAGGGACTGGGGTCATGGCGGGCCAGAGCGCAAACAGCGGGAGACAGGTGGCAAAGACTAGGCTGCTGCCGTCGCGGCGTCGATGCACCTGAAGCCAGAAACCGGATCGGGCGGTATCGAAACGCGGTCGCTCTGTGTCCGGCGCCGGGCCCCGCTCACAGCGTCTGGCAGATGTCGATCACCTCGCGGGAACGGACGACGCGGTCCTGCCAGACGCGGTCGAACTCGGCGATCAGGGCTTTGATGGCGTCGCCGTCCATGATTGAGCGGGCGTGCGCCAGGTCGGGCATTTCGTAAAACGCGAGGTGCACGCCCGGCGTCACGTCGCTCCAGCCGCGGCGGGCGGTAATGGCCTGAAAGGCCTTGAGGGCGTCGGGCAGGTGTTCGGTCTCGTACCAGCGTTCGAAGGCGGTGCGGTCGGCTTCCGGCACTTCGGCGCGGACGATGAGATAGGCTGACATGGGGCGGGTGTTCCGAAGCGGTGGCAAGGATCGGGGCCACAGTTTGCCGCCATTGTGGGGCCGGCGGCAACACGGCTCCCGGATACCGGGAAGCTGCAAGGGCTCCTCTCGCTTTTGGTGCGGCAAACTGGCAGACTGCGCCGCAGGAGTGCAGACAGAGCCCGTTACAACCATTTGGAGGAATCCGCTTATGAAGTTCGGCTATTTCACCATGCCCTCCCACCCGCCGGAGCGGAGCCTGAAAGAGGGGCACGACTTCGACCTGATGACCTTCCGCTGGCTCGACGAGCTGGGCTATGAGGAGATTTGGATCGGCGAGCACCACACCGCCCCCTGGGAGCCGCATCCCTCGCCCGACCTGCTGATCGCGCAGTCGCTGCGCGAGACCGAGAACATCCGCATCGGCCCTGGCGGCTTCCTGTTGCCCTACCACCACCCGGCGGAGTTGGCGAACCGTGTCGCCATGCTCGACCACCTGTCCGAAGGCCGCCTGAATTTCGGCATCGCGGCGAGCGGCCTGCCCAGCGATTGGCAGTTGTTCCAGGTCGACGGCATGAGCGGCCAAAACCGCGATATGACCCGCGAGGCGCTCGACATCATCCTGAAAATGTGGACCGAGGAGCAATTCGAGCACAAGGGCCAGTACTGGAACGTCCACAAGGGCGGGGAGATGTTCGGCTTCTTGCGCCCGCACATCCTGCCGGTGCAGAAACCGCACCCGCCGATTGGCGTGGCCGGCCTGTCGAAAAGCTCCGACACGCTGAAAATGGCGGGCGAGCACGGCTTCATGCCGATGAGCCTGAACCTCAACCCGGCCTATGCGGGCAGCCACTGGGATGCGGTGGAAGAAGGCGCGCGCCGCTCCGGTCGCACGCCGGATCGGGGCGAGTGGCGCATGGTGCGCGAGATCTTCGTCGCGGAGACGGACGAGGAAGCCTGGGAGCTTTCGGTCAACGGCATGATGGGCCGGATGATGGGCGAGTACTTCCTGCCGTTGCTGGCCAATTTCGGCTTCCTGGAATATCTGAAACACGACCCGGATGTGCCGGACAGCGATGTGACGGTCGAATACTGCGCCAAGCACAACTGGCTTGTCGGCTCGCCCGCTACCGTCGCGGAGAAGATCGAACAGGTCTACGAGAATGTCGGCGGTTTCGGGCAGTTGCTGGTGTTCGGCTTCGACTATGCCGACAAGCCGGAAGTGCTGCGCAACTCGTTCGAACTGCTCCGGAACGAGGTGGCGCCAAAGGTCGCCCATCTCGACCCGTCGAACAAGGCGGTGGCTGCCGAATAGCTCCCGACCCCGGCGCGCTTCTTCGCGCCGGCCAAATTCACTGCCCTGGCGCTGATCTTCGCGCCGGGGCGGCGATTTCGGACCTGCAGGGTTTGCGATGGGGAAAGATTTTCGATCGCAGGCGATGATCGCGCCTGACGCATCCGGTTTCGACCGGCCTCGACCGGCGCAGACCTTCTATCCGACCCCTGAGGCGACCGAAAAAGCCCCAGGCCGGAAGGCGACAGCCTGAACCATCCCTCCCGATCGAAGGGTTCCGCTCGCTCGGGTCGCTCGGGCCGCGCTTTGCGCCGGCACGGCGGGCGAAGCGCGCCTCAGGCGGATACCCCCGAGACGCCCTTGTCCTTCATCAGGTCTTCCAACTCGCCCGACTCGTACATTTCGCGGACGATATCGCAGCCGCCGACGAACTCGCCCTTGACGTAGAGCTGGGGGATGGTCGGCCAGGAGGAGAATTCCTTGATGCCGTCGCGGACCTCCATGTTCTCCAGCACGTTCACGCCCTGGAACGGTACGCCCATATGGCTCAACACCTGAACCACCGCGGCCGAAAAGCCGCACTGCGGGAACATCGGCGTGCCCTTCATGAACAGGACGACGTCGTTGGCGTTGATGGTGGACTGGATCTGCTGGTGGACCGGATTGCTCATGGGAAGGTCTCCTGGAGGGGGTGTTGCGAGTGCGTCGCAAATTCTGCCGCAAGACTCAAGTGTTATCGGGCACGCTGGTTTGCAAGGCAAGGGCGTGCAGTTCGTTGCCCATGCGGCCCTGCAGGGCTTTGTAGACCATCTGGTGCTGCTGCACCCGGTTTTTGCCCTGAAAGGCGGCCGACACGATCTGGGCGGCGTAATGGTCGCCATCGCCAGCCAGGTCCTGGATGGTCACCTGCGCATCCGGAAACGCCTCTTTAATCAGGGTCTCGATGTCGTTGGCCTTCATGGGCATGGGCGTTGGTCCTTCCTTGCGGGTGGGCAGCCGCCGGGCGGCTTGTCAGGGATCAGCTTGTCCGGGGGCGGCTCGGATCAGGCAGCGGTGTCGGCAAACGCCGGCAGCCAGCCTTCGTGCGCGGTGCGCAGGTCATCCAGGGATATTGGCGCACCGCCATTGACTGTCAACGCGCCGCCGCCGGTGTGGCCGACGATTTGCGCGGGAACGCCGGCCAGGGCCGCCCGTTGCAGCACGTCCGCACCGCGGGCGGTGGCGATCAGGTAGCGGCCCTGGTCCTCGCCGAACAGCGTGCCGGCACTGGCATCGGCCAGGTTCAGGGCGCAGCCGCTGCCGCTGGCGAGCGCCATCTCCGCCGCGGCGACCAGCAGGCCGCCTTCGGAGAGGTCATGGCAGGCGGCCACCAGGCCGCGACCGATCAGGTCGCGCACAGCGGTGCCGTTCTGCTTTTCCGCGGCCAGGTCGACCGGCGGCGGCGGGCCGGCATCCGGGCCGGTGCGGCCCAGCACGTCGCGCAGATAGGCGGAGCAGCCAAGATGGCCCGTGCCCGCGCCGATCAGGATCAGGTCCAGGCTCTCGTCCCGCCAGGCGATGCTGACCGCCTGGCCCAGATCGTCCAGGACGCCCAGACCGCCAACCACCGGCGTCGGCAGGATCGCCTGGCCGTTGGTCTCGTTGTAGAGCGAGACGTTGCCGGAGACGACGGGGAAGTCCAGCGCGCCCGCGGCCTCCGCCATGCCTTGGGTGCAGCCGACGAACTGGCCCATGATCTCCGGCCGTTCGGGCGAGCCGAAATTCAGGTTGTCGGTGATGGCGAGCGGTTTCGCGCCGGTGGCGGACAGGTTGCGATAGGCCTCCGCCACCGCCTGTCGGCCGCCCTGCACCGGGTCGGCCTCGCAATAGCGGGGGGTGCAGTCGCTGGTGAGCGCCAGGGCGCGGGCGGTGCCGTGGATACGCAGCAGCGCGGCGTCACCGCCGGGGCCAACCCCGTTCACCACCAGGCTGTCGCCCATGACCATGTGGTCGTATTGCTCCCAGATCCAGCGCCTGGAAGCGCCGTTCGGGCCACCGATCAGGCGGACCAGCGCCTCGTGCCAGTCGCCGAGCGGCGGCAGGCTGGCGGCATCGAGCGCCGGGCGCGGCTCGGTCGGGATCCAGGGGCGGTCGTATTCCGGCGCTTCGTCGGCCAGCGGCGGGATCGGCACGTCGGCAACCGTCGTATCGTCCCAGGTCAGCACCATGCGGCCGGTCTCGGTCAGCCGGCCGATGACGGCGAAGTCCAGCTCCCACTTGGTGAAGATCGCCTCGGCCACGTCTTCCCGGCCGGGTTTCAGCACCATCAGCATGCGCTCCTGGCTTTCGGAGAGCATGATTTCGTAGGGGCGCATGGCCGTCTCGCGCATGGGCACGCGGTCCAGCGCCAGTTCGACGCCCAAGCCGCCCTTGCTCGCCATCTCGAAGCTGGAGGAGGTGAGGCCGGCGGCCCCCATGTCCTGGATGGCGACAATGGCGTCGGTGGCCATTAACTCCAGGCAGGCCTCGATCAGCAGCTTTTCGGTGAAAGGGTCGCCGACCTGCACGGTCGGGCGTTGCTGCTCCGCGTCGTCGTCGAAGGTGGTGCTGGCCATGGTCGCGCCGTGGATGCCGTCGCGGCCGGTCTTGGCACCGACATAGACGACGGGGTTGCCCGCGCCCTCGGCCTTGGCGGTGAAGATGCGGTTCGCCGGCGCGATGCCGACGGCCATGGCGTTGACCAGCGGATTGCCATTGTAGCTGGGGTCGAATTCGCACTCGCCGCCGACCGTCGGCACGCCGACGCAATTGCCATAGCCGCCGATGCCGCGGACGACGCCGTCGATCAGGTGGCGGGTCTTGGGGTGCGCGGGGTCGCCGAAACGCAGCGCATTCAGGATCGCGACGGGCCGGGCACCCATGGTGAAGACGTCGCGCAGAATGCCGCCGACGCCGGTCGCCGCCCCCTGATAGGGCTCGATGAAGCTCGGGTGGTTGTGGCTTTCCATCTTGAAACAGGCGGCCAGGCCGTCGCCGATGGCGACCGCACCGGCGTTCTCGCCCGGCCCGTAGATCACCCAGGGCGCCTGGGTCGGGAACTGGCGCAGCCATTTTTTCGACGACTTGTAGGAGCAGTGCTCGCTCCACATCACCGAGAAAATGCCGAGTTCCAGCAGATTCGGCGCACGGCCGCAAATTTCGACGGCCCGGGCGTATTCCGCGGCGCTGAGGCCCTGGCCGGTGCCGTCCGCTTCGGTGGAGACCTGGATGTCCGGCAGGTCGGCGGCGGGAATGCGATCGGTGTTCATGCCAGCGCCTCCGACAGCGACTGGAACAGGGGCAGGCCGTCGGAGGAGCCGAGCGCCGGCTCCACGGCCCGTTCGGGGTGGGGCATCATGCCCAGCACGCGGCCGGTCTCGTTATAAATCCCGGCGATATTGCGGGCCGAGCCGTTGGGGTTGCTGTCGCAATAGCGGAACGCGACCCGGCCCTCGCCCTCCAACCGGGCGAGCGTTTCGGCGTCGGCATTGTAGTTGCCGTCGCCATGGGCCACCGGAATGCGAAGGGTCTGGCCGCGCGCATAGCGGGCCGTGAACGGCGTGTCGGTGCGGCCGACGCTCAGCGCCGCGTCGCGGCAGACGAATTTCAGGCCGGCATTGCGGATCAGCGCGCCCGGCAGCAGGCCGCTTTCGGTCAGCAGGTGAAAGCCGTTGCAGACGCCGAGGACGGCAACGCCCTTGTTTGCCGCCGCCGCCACCTCGCGCATCACCGGCGAGTGGGCCGCGATGGCGCCGCAGCGCAGATAGTCGCCATAGGAGAAGCCGCCGGGCAGAAAGATCAGGTCCAACGGCGGCAATTCCGTATCCTGGTGCCAGATCATTTTTGGGCTGCGGCCGGTGACATGGGCCAGAGCCACCGCGCCATCCCGGTCGCAGTTCGAGCCGGGAAAGACCACAACGCCTGCGCGGAAACTCATGGGCCTAGCCGTCCACCAGTTCGACCGAGAAATCCTCGATCACGGGGTTGGCCAGCAGCTTTTCCGCCATTTGGCGCGCCTGTGCGTCTGCCGCCGCGCGGTCGTCGGTGGCCAGATCGAGCACGATCAGCTTGCCCTGGCGCACGCCATCGACCCCGTCGAAGCCCAGATGGCCCAGCGCCTTGCCAATCGCCTGGCCTTGAGGGTCCAGCACGCCGTTTTTGAGCATTACGCGAACTTCTACCCGTATCATCGTCGCCTTACGCCGTCTTGTCGTCGTCATCGTTGGCCGAGATCACATCCACCGGCCCCAGTTCCTGCAGAATGCCGAGGCGGCGCGCCACCTCCTGATAGGCTTCGCGCAGGCCGCCCATATCCTTGCGGAAACGGTCCTTGTCCATGATCTCGTTGGTCTTTGTGTCCCAGAGGCGGCAACTGTCCGGCGAGATTTCGTCTGCCAGCACCACCCGCACATCCTCCGGCGAATAGAGCCGGCCGAACTCCACCTTGAAGTCGACGAGCCGTATGCCGGCGCCCATGAACAGGCCGGAAAGGTAGTCGTTGATCCGCAGCGCCAGGTTGAACATGTCATCCAGTTCCGGCGGGCTGGCCCAGCCGAAGGCGGTGATGTGTTCTTCGGTGATCAGCGGATCGCCCAGCTCATCCGACTTGTAATAGTATTCGACGATGGAGCGAGGCAGCGGCGTGCCGTCTTCCTGCTGGAAGCGCTTGGCAAAGCTGCCGGCGGCGATGTTGCGGACCACCACCTCGACCGGGATGATTTCCACCTCGCGGATCAGCTGCTCGCGCATGTTGACGCGGCGGATGAAGTGGGTGGGGATGCCGACCTCCGCCAGGCGCAGCATGATGTACTCGGAGATCCGGTTGTTCAGAACCCCCTTGCCGGTGATGACGCCGTGCTTCTGGTTGTTGAAGGCGGTGGCGTCATCCTTGAAATATTGAATGATCGTGCCGGGTTCCGGGCCTTCGTACAAGACCTTGGCCTTGCCCTCGTAGATACGCCTGCGGCGGGCCATGAGAGGTTCCTAGAGCAAAATGGGTAAGAACGCCTTCCTTAGCATGATGCGGTACAGCACGCCACGGCCTTTGCGGTCGCGGGAATTAGAGCGGCACGGGCGCAAACGGCATCGATTCGGGATACAGGCTGGCAAACGCCCAGTGCGGCTTGCCCTGGCGGGGCAGGGCCACCAGCGAGCGCGAGACCGTGCCAAACCCCCAGCCGGTTTCCACCGTCATGGCGCCATTCGGATCGCGCACGCCGGGTGCGGTCGCGGTGGACTCGAGCAAGGCCCGCCAGGCCGTCCAGTCGTCGTTGGCCGGGTCGGGCACGGCGGCGGCGCGAAAGCGCGGCAGGTAGAAGGCCGCGCGTTCCGACATGTCGGTGTCGTTCAGATCCCAGGCGGTGAGCATGCCGATCCCCTCCGGCAGGGGATGCGCTTCGACAGCGCCCTCCCCCAGACCCCGCAGCCAAAAGCCTTCCTCCCGGTCGGCCACCACCATGTTGAAGCTGCGATAGCGGCCGGCATCGGTGGCCGACAAGGTCTCCATCGCCTGACGCGCGCTGCGGCCGTCGAGCGCGGCCAGGACCAGGTCGCCGCGGCTGCGCTTGCCCTCGGCCGCACCCAGAGAGCCGCGGCGGTTCAGGATGGCGGCGACGACGCCATGATCGTTCACCCCCAGCCAGGACCCGCCGGCCTCGTGGTCTATGCCGGCGATGGTGGCGGGACGGTCCGGCCAGTGGCGGGCGGGCGGCGACCAGGCGCGGCCCTGCATCTCGTCCCGGTTGGCGGCAAGCAGGAGCGGCCAGTCATGGCCGGGGCGGCGGAGGGTGACGACGGTGCACATGAATTTGAATGGTGGATCGCATTGCTCAGGAAGGGCAGGCCCGCTATATGGCATGGTATCCTTACAACCGGCAAAGGGTTCTGCCTGGCATGAGCAGCTTCGACGACCGCGAAAAGCAATTTGAGGCCAAGTTCCAGCACGACCAGGAACTGCAGTTCAAAGTGATGGCCCGACGCAATCGCTTGCTGGGCGAATGGGCGGGCGACCTGATGGGCCTTTCCGGTGACGCGCTGAAAACCTATGCGGGCGAGGTCGTGCAGTCCGATTTCGACAAGCCGGGCGACGACGATGTTCTGCAAAAGGTGCTGGGCGACCTGCAGGCCAAGAACGTCCAGGCCTCCGCGCACCAGGTGCGCCGCCAGATGGACGAGTTGCTGATCGAAGCCAAGAAGCAGGTGATGGCGCAATAGTCCGCGGGCCCTGCAGTCCGCCGACCCTGCGTGGGGCGGCCCTGCGTGGGGCGGCCTGCGGATTTCGGGGCGGCAGGCCCGCGAACCGTTTGGTTTCATGCCAATTCCAGCCGCGCAATGGCCGTGCCGTTGCGCGGCTTTTGACGTCAGCGTCCCGCGGGCTTCCTCAGCAGGAACACCAGGGGCATCGGGATGACGACGACGACCACCAGCAGGATAAAGTCGTTCAGGAAAGCGATCATCTGCGCCTCGCCGACAACGAGGCTGTGCAGTGCCGCCAGACCGCCCGCCGTTTCCATATTCCACGGCACCGCCCCGCCCATCGCCCGGAACGCCTCGCTGAACGGGTTGATGTGGTCGCGCAGTTCCACATAATTGGTTTGGGCCGACCGGGTCAAAGTGATGACGACGGCGCTGGTGCCCATGGATGCGCCAATTGAGCGCACCAGGGCGAACAGCGAGGCCGCTTCGACGCGCAGGTTCGAGGCGAGCGTGGAAAAGGTCACCGTGGCCAGCGACACCCACATAATGCCCATGCCGAAACCGTTCACCAGCGTGACATAGACCACGTCTTGCATGGGCACGTCAGCGGTCCATGTGGTCATCCAGGCATTGGAGATGCCGACGGCGACCAGGCCGGTCAGGATCAGGTATTTGCCGCTGATCCGGTCGGCGAGGAAGCCGCCGGAAAGCATGGCGATCATCGTGCCGACGCCGCGGGCCGAGACGATCCAGCCCGCCGTCATCACCGGATAGCCCTGCACGTTCTGCATGAACACCGGCAGGATGAACAGGCTGGCGAACACCGCAATGCCAAAGACGAAGATCAGCAGCAGGCCGATCACGTAATTGCGGTCCCTGAACATGGCCAGGTTCAGATAGGGTTGTTTGGCGGTCAGGCAGTGGACAACGAAAACATACAGGCAGATCACCGCCAGCACGGCCTCGATCACGATTTCGGTCGAACTGAACCAGCCAAGCCGCTCGCCCCGGTCGAGCACGAGTTGCAGGCAGGATACGCTTATGATCAGCGAGATAACGCCCAGCCAGTCCATGGGCTGGCTCTCGCTCTTGGCCGCCGGCAGGGTGGCGAGGATGCCGATAAAGGCCAGCAGGCCCATGGGGATGTTCATGTAGAACAGATAGCGCCAGCCGAATTCGTCGGTCAGGAAGGCGCCGAGCGTCGGCGCCACCACCGGACCGACGATCATGCCCATGGACCAGATCGACATGGCAAAGCCGTGCCGCTCGCGCGGATAGGTGTCGAGCATGATGGACTGCGCCAGCGGCAGCAGCGGTGCCGATATGAACCCCTGCAAGGCCCGGTAGGCCACAAGGTCGCCCAGCCCGGTGGCGAACGCGCACATCAGCGAGGTGATGGTAAAGCCGGCAATCGAGCCCAGAAACACCAGCTTGCGCCCGAAGCGCTGGCTGAACCAGCCGGTCAGGATGGTGCCGATGGCGGTGGCGACGACAAAGGCGGTGATAACCCAGCCGATCTGATCCGGCGTGGCCGACAGGTTGCCCTGCATTTGCGGCAGCGCCACATAGGCGCTGGACATGTTGATCGAGTGCAGCAGCGAGGCTGCCAACACGGGAACGGTGATAATCGCCCGTTCGGTGGGTGTGAATGGCCCCGTCGCGGGCTTGTTGATCAACGGCATACCGGGTTCCGGATTGCGGGGACGCGCCGGGCAGGGGCAGTTGCGCCGGGCCAGAGACCAATGCTACGCGAAAGATAAGAAAAACGGCATGCCTTTTTGGTGCAGCGGCATATTCGCCCTGCCACCATTCCCACCCCCCCGCTTTGCAGGCCCCCCGCGCTTTACGGAATTCCTGCGCTTTGTGGGCCAGAGGCCTGGCAATTCACCGTTTCCGGCATCATTTAGGGAATGGTGGGCGCGCGTGGGATCGAACCACGGACCCCCACGGTGTGAACGTGGTGCTCTACCGCTGAGCTACGCGCCCGTTTGGGAAGCGCGGTAAATAGCCGAGGGCGGCAGGGCCGTCAAGCGGCGTGCGGCCGCATGTTGAGGAGAACCGAACGTGCTGCAACGGCTGTTGATTTCCGCGCTGGCGGCGACGGTTCCGGCGGCTGCGGCCGCCGTCGCGGAACCGGCGGTGGACTATCGCTTTGCCTACGAGGCCTACTATAGCGGCTTCAAGATCGGCGAGGCCGACAGCCGGCTGCGTTGGGCGGACTCGCGTTATGCGGTCGATCTGCACGCCCGCTCTGCCGGCGTGCTCGGGTGGATCATGGAGATCGACCAGCGTGCCACCTCCCAAGGCCGCCTGGCCCCCCTGCCGCGGGCGGAGCATCACCGCAACCACAACGCCGACGGCGACAACCGCAACTGGATCGAATTGACATTCGAGAACGGCGCCGCGCGCGTGGTCGATGCCGACCCGGACCCGGCGGGGGAAGACCGCTCCGCCGTGCCGCCGGACCTGTTGCGCGAGGCGCTGGACCCGCTCTCTGCCGCCCTCGCCCTCGGCTTTCAGACCGGCCAGGCCGGGCGGTGCGAGGCCTCCGTTCCGGTGTTCGATGGCCGCCGGCGCTACGATACCGTGCTGGATCATCTGGGCGAGGAGACCTATACCGGCCCCGCCGGCCCGCGCCAGACGCTGCGCTGCGGCTTCCGGTTCGTCCGCCGGGCCGGCTACCGGCCGGCGGCGAAACGGTGGAAGGGCATTTCCGGCACGCTCTGGATGCAGCAACTGGATGCGGGCCTGCCGCTGCTGCCGGTGCGGGTCGAGATCCACACCAGCTATGGCACTGCCTATGTGCACATGGTATCGGCCACGGACCGACCCTAGCGGTTCGATAGCGGTTCGATAGCGGCAGATGGTGCCCATCCGTTGGTTGAATCGAACCGCCGGATCATTGAAACAGGGGGCCGATTCACGAAACAGGTGCCGTAGCAAGCGTTTCGATCGGACCGCTAGGAACAAGACAGCGCCGCGATGGCGGCCGGCAGGTCTTCGAACCGGTCGATGGTGGCATCGGCGCCGGCCAACGCCTCCGGCGTGCCATAGCCATAGGTAACCAGGATCACCTTCAGACCGGCGGCCTGGCCGGCGCGCAGGTCGTTGATGCTGTCGCCGATCATCACGGGCCGCCCCGGGTTGCCGAGCGCCTCGCAGACCGCCCGCACATGCACCGGGTCGGGTTTCGGTGCCGGTGCTGTGTCCTGGCCGACAATGGCGGCGAAGAAGCCGATGAGGCCCGCATCCCGCAGCACCAGGTCGGTCGCCACCTGCGCCTTGTTGGTGCACACCCCCATGGCGAGCCCCTCGGCGGCGAAGGCGGCCAGGGTCTCCGGCACGCGGGGATAGGGGTGGGCCAGGTGCTCGCGCGTCGGGTCGGTGTAGATCTCCAGAAAGCGCCGGGTCAGCGTCGGATGGGTGGCCGAATCGGGGGCGGCGCCCGTCGCGCCGAAGCCGCGCTGCACCAGGGCCGCGACGCCGTCGCCGATCATCCGGCGCACGGCATCGACCGGAAGCCGCGTGCGGTTGTTTTCTTCTAACAGCAAGTTAAGAGTGGCCGCCAAATCGGCGGCGCTGTCGATCAGCGTTCCGTCCAGGTCGAACACGATGGCGTCGGGCCGCATGGGCTGTGCAACTTTCCGCAACAAATCTTGACTACTCTCAGCTTAAAGCAGATGGCACACATCGGCGCCAGCCGGCAGTGCCATAGTTCGGCCATGATGGATTTGTGGACTGTATCGGTGATGCGAACATGCTCATGTGTGATTGCCATCACCCGGTTGCAGACGGGAACCGGTCATAATGAAGGCTCGGCGGAAAGCCGATTGCGGACAAACGTCTCGGGGTGACGGGAAATGACGAAGAGCGAAGTCGGTGCGATAGTGTTGGCGGCCGGCAAGGGCACACGGATGAAATCCGACCTGCCGAAAGTGCTGCACCAACTGGCCGGCAAGCCCATGGTCCGGCATGTGACTGACCGGGTGGCAGAGGTTTCGCCGGCGTGCATTTGCGTTGTCGTGGCACCGGGCATGGAGGCGGTGGCCCGCGCCGTCGCACCGCACCGCACCGCCATCCAGACGCAAGCGCTGGGCACCGGCCATGCGGCGCTGAGCGCGGCTGCGGAAATGGCGGACTTTGCCGGCGACGTCTTCATCCTGTTCGGCGACACGCCGCTGATCACCGGCGAAACGTTGCAGGCGATGCTGGCCGCGCGCCGGGTGGCGGATGCGCCGGCGGTGGTGGTGCTGGGCATGCGGGTCGAGGTGCCGAACGCCTATGGCCGCCTGATCCAGGCCGACGACGGTGGGCTGGAACGTATTGTCGAGTTCAAGGATGCCAGCGAGGTGGAGCGCGCCGTTCGGCTCTGCAATTCCGGCGTCATGCTGGTGGATGGCGCCCGGCTCTTCGGCTGGCTCCGACGGATCGGCAACGACAACGCCAAGGGCGAATATTATCTGACCGACATCGTGGCGCTCGCCCGCGCCGACGGTGCCCGCTGCGCCGTGGTCGAGGGCTCGGAGGAAGAACTCCTGGGCGTCAACTCCCGCGTCGAGTTGGCAGCGGCGGAGGCGATCCTGCAGAACCGGCTGCGCACCGCGGCGATGCTGAACGGCGTGACCATGGCGATGCCGGAGACAGTCTATCTCTCCGCCGATACCGTGTTCGGCCGCGATGTCTGTGTCGGCCCGCACACCGTGTTCGGCCCCGGCGTCACGGTCGGCAACGGCGTCGAGATCAAGGGCTTCTGCCATTTCGAGGGGGCGCGCATCGCCGATCATGCGGTTCTCGGCCCCTATGCGCGCCTGCGCCCCGGCGCCGACATCGGCGAGGGCGCCCATCTCGGCAATTTCGTCGAGATCAAGAAGGCGACGGTCGAGGCCGGAGCCAAGGTCAACCATCTCTCCTATATCGGCGATGCCCGGATCGGCGCGCGGGCCAATATCGGCGCCGGCACCATCACCTGCAACTATGACGGCTTCGACAAATACCCCACCGATATCGGCGCGGATGTGTTCATCGGCACCAACAACTCGCTGGTGGCCCCCGTCACCATCGGCGCCGGCGCCATCACCGCCGCCGGCAGCGTTATCAGCCAGAACGTACCGGATGGTGCGCTGGCCATCGAGCGGTCCCAGCAGGAGCACAAGCCCGGCTGGGCCGCCCGCTTCCGCGAGCGCAAGCGCCGCGCCCGTCAGGAACGCGCGGCGGACTGATCCCGGCGCCCCTTCGTTTTCCCCAGCCTTCTTCGCTTCGGAGCACCTGATTTATGTGCGGTATCATTGGAATCGTCGGCCAGCGCCCCGTTTCCCATCACCTGGTCGATGCGCTGAAGCGCCTGGAATACCGCGGCTATGATTCCGCCGGCATCGCCACCCTGGTGAACGGCCATATCGACCGCCGCCGCGCCGAGGGCAAGCTGGTCAATCTGGAACAGCTGATCGAGGCCCAGCCGATCGAGGGGATTGTCGGCATCGGCCACACCCGCTGGGCCACCCATGGCGCCCCGACCGAGGTCAATGCCCATCCGCATGCCACCCGCAAGGTCGCCGTCGTCCACAACGGCATTATCGAGAACTTTCAGACCCTGCGTGCCGAACTGGAGGCCGAGGGCCACAGCTTCGATACCGAAACCGACACCGAGGTCGTCGCCCATCTGCTGACCCAGGACCTGAACAGCGGTGCCGACCCGGAGGAGGCGGTGCGCCGCATGCTCGCGCGGGTGGAGGGTGCGTTCGCGCTGGCCATGATTTTCACCGGCGAGCACGACCTGATGATCGGCGCCCGCCGCGGTTCCCCCCTCGCGCTCGGCTATGGCGATGGCGAGATGTATCTGGGCTCCGACGCCCTGGCGCTGGCGCCGCTCACCCGCCGCCTCACCTATCTGGAGGAAGGCGACTGGGTCGTCATCCGCAGGGCCGAGGCGCAGATTTATGATGCGGACAACCAGCCGGTTGTGCGCGAAATCAAGGAGAGCGCGGTTTCCGGCGCCATGATCGGCAAGGGCAATTACCGCCATTTCATGCTGAAGGAAATCTACGAGCAGCCGGCCGTGGTGGGCGATACGCTCAGGGCGCTGTTCAATCCCTCCACCCGTGCGGTGCAGATGCCGCCGCTGCCGGTGGACCTGGCCCAGGTCTCCCGCTTCACCATCAACGCCTGCGGCACGGCCTACTATGCCGGCCTGGTCGGCAAATACTGGCTGGAGCAGGTGGCGCGCGTGCCGGCAGACGTCGATATCGCCAGCGAGTTCCGTTACCGCGAGGCGCCGCTGCCGGAAAACGGTGTCGCCATGTGCATCAGCCAGTCGGGCGAGACCGTGGATACACTCGAATCGCTGCGCTATGCCAAAAGCCAGGGCCAGACCATCATCTCGATTGTGAACGTGCCGGAAAGCGCCATTGCGCGGGAGAGCCACGCAACGCTCTCCACGCTGGCCGGGCCGGAGATCGGGGTGGCGTCCACCAAGGCGTTCACCACCCAGCTCACCGTGTTGGCAGCGCTGGCGATCGCCACCGGCGTTGCCCGCGGCAGCATCGATGGCTCCACCGCCGCCCGCCTGACCTCCGCCCTGCTGGAAGTGCCGGCCCGCATTGCCGAAGTGCTGAACCATGACGAGCGCATCCGCGAAATCGCCCTGTCGGTGGCGGAGGCGCGCGACGTGCTCTATCTGGGCCGCGGCTCGTCCTATCCGATTGCCATGGAAGGCGCGCTGAAGCTGAAAGAAATCAGCTACATCCACGCCGAAGGCTATGCCGCCGGCGAGATGAAGCATGGCCCCATCGCGCTGATCGACGATGCGGTGCCGGTGGTGGTGATCGCCCCCGGCGACCGGCTGTTCGAGAAAACCGCCAGCAACCTGCACGAGGTTGTGGCCCGCGGCGGCAAGCCGATCCTGTTCGCCGACCGCAAGGGCATCGAGAAGGTGGGCGCCCACGCCGTCCACGCGATCGAGATGCCGGAGATCGACCCGTTCGTCGCCCCGATCCTCTATGCCATCCCGGTGCAATTGCTGGCCTATCATGCCGCTGTCGCCAAGGGCACGGATGTGGACCAGCCGCGCAACCTGGCCAAAAGCGTGACGGTGGAATAGCGCGGGGGGAATAGCGCCCGGAAACAGCGCCGGGGAATAGCGCTGAAAAGTGCCAAACAGGGCTCTCGCCAGCCTGCGCGGGATCGCCTATATCAGCGCGCATGACGACAGATCTCGCCCATATCCGCAATTTCTCGATCATCGCCCACATCGATCACGGCAAGTCGACGCTCGCCGACCGCCTGATCCAGTTGTGCGGTGCGCTCTCCGACCGTGAGATGCAGGAGCAGGTCCTGGACAATATGGACCTGGAGCGCGAGCGGGGCATCACGATCAAGGCGCAGACCGTGCGCCTGATCTATCCGGCCAAGGATGGCGAGACCTATTACCTGAACCTGATCGACACCCCCGGCCATGTGGATTTCTCCTACGAGGTCAGCCGGTCGCTGGCCGCGTGCGAGGGATCGCTGCTGGTGGTGGACGCGACCCAGGGGGTCGAGGCACAGACGCTGGCCAATGTCTACCAGGCTATCGACAACGACCACGAAATCATCCCTGTCCTGAACAAGATCGACCTGCCCGCATCCGAGCCGGAGCGGGTGAAGGAGCAGATCGAGGATGTGATCGGGCTCGATGCCTCCGACGCCCTCGCAATTTCCGCCAAGACCGGCATGGGCATTCCGGAGGTGCTGGAAGCCCTCGTCACCCGCCTGCCGCCGCCGCAAGGGAAGCTCGATGCGCCGCTGCAGGCATTGCTGGTGGACAGTTGGTACGACCAGTATCTGGGCGTGATCGTCCTCATCCGCGTCATGAATGGCGTCCTCAAAAAAGGCATGCGCATGCGCATGATGCAGACCGGCGCGGTCTATGACGTGGACGATGTCGGCGTGTTCGCGCCGAAGCGCCTCTCGACCGGCGAACTGGGGCCGGGCGAGATCGGCTGGGTCAACGCGGCGATCAAGGCGGTGGCCGATACCAATGTCGGCGACACCATCACCGACGACCGCAAGCCGGCGCCGAAGGCTCTGCCGGGCTTCAAGCCGAACCTGCCGGTGGTGTTCTGCGGCCTGTTCCCGGTGGACGCCGCCGACTTCGAACACCTGCGCGACAGCCTCGGCAAGCTGCGGCTGAACGATGCCAGTTTCGAGTTCGAGCCGGAAAGCTCGCCGGCGCTGGGCTTCGGCTTCCGCTGCGGCTTTCTGGGTCTGCTGCACCTGGAAATCATTCAGGAGCGCCTCGACCGCGAGTTCGACATCGACCTGATCGCCACCGCCCCCAGCGTCGTCTACCGCATGCACATGACCGACGGCTCGCTCAAGGAAATGCACAACCCGGCGGACATGCCCGATGTGGTCAAGATCGACTATATCGAAGAGCCCTGGATCCAGGCGACCATCTTCCTGCCGGACGAGTATCTGGGCGCGGTCCTCAAGCTCTGCGAGGAGCGCCGCGGCATCCAGCAGGAACTGACCTATGCCGGCAACCGCGCCATGCTGGTCTACAAGCTGCCGCTGAACGAAATCGTGTTCGATTTCTATGACCGGCTGAAGTCGATCAGCCGCGGCTATGCCAGTTTCGACTATCACATCATCGGCTATGAGGAAGGCGACCTGGTCAAGCTTTCCATCCTGGTGAACGGCGACCCGGTGGATGCGCTCTCGACCATCGTCCATCGCAGCCAGGCGGAACACCGCGGCCGGGCGCTCTGCGCGCGCCTGAAGGACCTGATCCCCAGGCAGATGTTCAAAATCCCGATCCAGGCCGCCATCGGCGCCAAGGTTATCGCCCGCGAGACCATCAGCGCCCTGCGCAAGGATGTCACCGCCAAATGCTATGGCGGCGACATCTCCCGCAAGAAAAAGCTGCTGGAGCGCCAGAAAGAGGGCAAAAAGCGGATGCGCCAGTTCGGCAGCGTCGAAATCCCTCAAAGCGCCTTCATCGCCGCCCTGAAAATGGGCGAGGATTGAGGCCGGCTGTGTCCGGGATCGGCGTCCCCGATCAGCCGCCGGCCTGCAGCCCCCGCACGAATTCGCCAAGGCCGACCAGGCGGTCGCGGCGGGTGCGTTCGGCGGTCAGGATGGCGCGGACCTTAGCGACGCTGCGGTCGATGTCGTCGTTGACGATGACATAGTCGTATTCCGGCCAGTGGCTCATCTCGTCCGCCGCCTTGGCCATGCGTTCGGCCACCACCTCCGGCGGGTCCTGGGCGCGGCGGGTGAGGCGGACTTCCAGCTCGTGCGTGGACGGCGGCAGGATGAAGACCGAGACCAGGTCGTCGCGGGCCGATTCCCGCAATTGCTGGGTGCCCTGCCAGTCAATGTCGAACAGCATGTCCTCGCCCCGGCTGAGCGCCGCTTGCACGGGGCCGCGCGGCGTGCCGTAGAAATTGCTGAAAACGCGGGCGTGTTCCAGCAATTCGCTCCGGTTCAGCATCAGGTTGAAGCTGGTCTTGTCGACGAAATGGTAGTCGACGCCCGAAACCTCCCCCGGGCGTTTTGGGCGGGTGGTGGCAGAGACGGACATTTCCAGATTGTCGTCCTCGGCCAGCAGGCGCCGGGCGATAGTGGTCTTGCCGGCACCGGAGGGAGAGGACAGCACCAGCATCAGGCCGCGGCGGCGCAGCACGGAATCCATTCAGACATTCTCCTGCCGCCCCGTCACTCGACGTTGGCGACCTGCTCGCGAACTTGATCGATCACCGCTTTCAAATCCAGGCCGATTCGCGTCAGGTCAATATCCTGAGACTTGCTGCAGAGCGTGTTGGCCTCGCGGTTGAACTCCTGGGCCAGGAATTCCAGCTTGCGGCCGCAAGGCTCGCCACGGCCGATCAGGCCGCGGCCGGCGGCGATATGGGCGGAAAGCCGGTCCAACTCCTCGCGCACGTCCGCCTTGGCGGCCAGCACGGCGATTTCCTGGGCAAGCCGGTCTTCCGCAAGCGCGCCGGCCTCAAGCACTTCGCTCACCGCCCGTTGCAGGCGCTCGCGAATCGCTTGCGGCTGGGTTGCGGCGGTGCTGCGGGCGGCGGCGGTGAGCGATTCGATCTCGTCGAGATGGGCGCCGACGACCGCATGCAGCGCCCGCCCCTCTTCGGCCCGGGCCTCGGCCATGGCGGCGATGGCAGCTTCGGCGCCGGCCAGCAGGGCGGCGTGGGCGGCTTCTTCCAGGGCGGGGGAGGGCGCCTCGTCCACCGCCTCGATCACGCCGCGCAGGCCCAGCAGGCCGTCCGGGCCGATGGGCGCGGTGGCGTTGTCCGCCTGTAGCCGCGCCGCCCGTGCCAGCACGGTGGCGAGCCAGTCCTCGTTGATGCGGTAGGCGGCCTGCCGGTCCACCCATTGGACCTGCAGGTTGATGGAGACATTGCCGCGGGCAAAGGCGGCGGCGGCCCGCTTGCGCACCGGCTGGTCCAGCGCCTCGAACCCGCCCGGCAGGCGCAGGCGCAGGTCGAGCCCGCGGCCGTTGACGCTGCGCATTTCCCAGACCCATTGCAGGTCGCCGGTGGTGCCTTGGGTCCGGGCAAAGCCGGTCATGGAGGCGATGGTCATCTGTTCCAGCCCGTCATTGGGTTCAGCCCGTCATTGGGACGCCGCCCTGCGTGCGCGCTCGACGGCGCGCCAGCGGGCGACATTGCGGTTGTGTTCGGCCAGCGTGCGGGCAAAGGCATGGCCGCCGTTGCCGTCGGCGACGAAGAACAGCGCGTCCGTCTCCGCCGGTTGCGCGGTGGCCATTAATGCGGCCTCGCCCGGATTGGCGATGGGGCCCGGCGGCAGGCCCGGGATGCGATAGGTGTTATAGGGATGCGCCTTGTTCAGCTCGCTCCGCCTGAGGCCGCGGCCCAGGGGCGCCTTGCCCCCGGTCACCGCATAAATCGTGGTCGGGTCCGATTGCAGTTTCATGCCGCGGCGCAGGCGGTTGACGAAGACGCCGGCCACCTTCGCCCGTTCTTGCGGCAGGCCGGTTTCCTTTTCGACAATGGAGGCGAGGGTCACCAGGTCCTGCGGATCGGCGAGCGGCAGGTCGGGATGGCGGGCCTCCCAGGCCTTGGCGATGGCATCGGCCATGGCCTGCCGCATGCGCTCGACCAGGGCGCTGCGCTCGGTGCCGAACTGATAGTCGTAGGTGGCCGGCAGCAGGCTGCCTTCGGGGATATTCTCCGGTAGGTCGCCGGTCAGGCCCGCCTCCGCGGCCAGCAGGGTCCGTATGGCGTGGACGGTCAGGCCTTCGGGGAAGGTGATGAAATGCAGTTCGGTTTCGCCGCGGACGATGCGGTCGAGGGCGGCTTCCAGGCTGACGCCGGCGGGGAACAGGTACTCGCCTGCGCGGAGCGCGCCGGCCTGATTGCGCCATTCGGCCAGCAACTGGAACAGGCGCGGATGCTCGATCACACCGGCCCGTTTCAACTGCCAGGCAATCTGCATCACGCCGGAGCCGCGCTCGACGATGACGCGGGTCGGTCCCGCTGCGGGGCCAGGGGCGCGGATCGCCTCCTGCCACCAAAGCCAGGCGCCGCCGGCTGCCACGAGGGCCAGCACGAGCAGCAAAGCCAGCAGGCGCTTCAACACCGGCCTGCCTCCCGCCTCGTCAGACCTTGGCGAAGACCAGGGAGGCGTTGGTCCCGCCGAAGCCGAAGGAGTTGGAGAGGGCGGCGTTGACGTCGCGCTTCTGGGCGGTCTTGGCGACCAGGTTCAGGTCGCAGCCTTCCGACGGCTGTTCCAGGTTCAGGGTCGGCGGCAGCACGCTGTCGCGGATGGCGAGCACGCTGAAAATCGCCTCCACCGCGCCGGCGGCGCCCAGCAAATGGCCGATGGCCGACTTGGTCGACGACATGGCCAGTTCGTAGGCATGCCTGCCGAACAGGCGCTTGACCGCACCCAGCTCGATCTCGTCGCCGAGCGGTGTCGAGGTGCCGTGCGCGTTGATATAGTCGATGTCCGAAACACCCATGCCGGCCCGCTTCAGGGCGGCGGTCATGGCGCGGAAGCCGCCGTCGCCATCGTCGGCAGGCGCGGTGATGTGGTGGGCGTCGCCGGAAAGGCCGTAGCCTTTCAGTTCGGCATAGATCTTGGCGCCGCGGGCCTTGGCATGCTCGTACTCTTCCAGCACGACCACGCCGGCACCTTCGCCCATGACAAAGCCGTCGCGACCGACATCCCAGGGGCGGGAGGCTTTTTCGGGCTCATCGTTATAGCCGGTGGAAAGCGCCCGGGCGGCGGCGAAGCCGGCAATGCCCAGGCGGCAGATTGCGGCTTCCGACCCGCCGGCCACCATGACATCTGCATCGTCGAAGGCGATCAGCCGGGCCGCATCGCCGATGGCATGGGCGCCGGTCGCACAGGCGGTCACCGGCGCATGGTTCGGACCCTTGAAGCCGAAGCGGATGGAGACATGCCCCGAGACCAGATTGATCAGCGCTGCCGGAATGAAAAAGGGGGAAATCCGACGGGGACCCTTGTGCTCCAGGATCAACGAATTCTCGTAAATCGTGCCGAGGCCACCGATGCCGGAGCCGATCATCACGCCGGAGCGGCAGCGCGCTTCCTCATCGGGGGGCACCCAGCCGGAATCGTCCACCGCCTGCTGGGCGGCAGCGATGCCATAGGCGATGAACGGGTCGATTTTGCGCTGTTCGCGCTTTTCCACCCAGTCATCGACCGTCCAGAGGCCGTCGGCGGTCGGGCCTTCCGGGAGTTGCGCAGCGATCTTGCAGGGCAGGTCGTCGGTCGTGAAACGGTCGATACGCTTCAGCCCCGACTCGCCGGCGGTCAGGCGCTGCCAAGTGGGTTCGACGCCGCATCCCAGCGGCGTCACCAAACCAAGCCCCGTAACAACGACGCGTCGCATGCACAATACTCCCGGGGGAAACCTCTGAATCTGCCTGCGGCGCAGGCGCGCCCTCAGGCGTTCTCTTGGATATAGGAGATCGCGTCTTTCACGCTCTGGATTTTTTCCGCGGCATCGTCCGGAATTTCGACGCCGAATTCCTCCTCGAACGCCATCACCAGTTCGACGGTGTCGAGCGAGTCGGCGCCCAGATCGTCGATAAAGGTGGCGTTTTCGGTGACTTTGTCCTCTTCGACACCCAGGTGCTCGACGACGATCTTCTTAACGCGCTCAGCGACATCGCTCATGGATACGGATCCCTTGCTGTTGATAGAAAATAGGTTTCGGTCTGCTGCTGATCCGGCCCGTTGCAAACGGTTCGGGTCTGTGGATTGGAACACCACGGCCTCAAGCCCACCAGCCAAGGCACCTGCGAGCGGTGTTACCATGATTTGAAGGCACCTTCTAGGCCAACTGGCCCCCGCGATTGGATGGATTTCGCTCCCTCGCTACCGCGGCATATCAGCGCCCGATGCCTCAGATCATCGCCATGCCGCCATTGACGTGCAGGGTCTGGCCCGTGACATAGGCCGCCTCATTGCTGGCCAGATAGACCACGGCTGCCGCCACTTCCGCACCGCTGCCAAGGCGGCCGGCGGGGATGCGGGGCAGGATCGCCTCTTTCTGCTTGTCGTTCAGTGCGTCGGTCATTGCGGTTTCGATAAAGCCGGGGGCGACGCAGTTCACCGTGACGCCGCGCGCACCGACTTCGGCGGCCAGCGCCTTGCTCATGCCGATCATGCCGGCCTTCGACGCCGCATAGTTGGCCTGGCCGGGATTGCCGGTAACACCGACGACGGATGTGATGCCGATAATGCGGCCGAAACGGGCCTTGGTCATGCCGCGAAGCGCGCCCCTGGCCAGCTTGAAGCCGGCGGTCAGGTTCACGTCCAGCACGGTCTGCCAGTCCGCATCCTTCATGCGCATGGCAAGGCCGTCACGGGTCAGGCCGGCATTGTTCACCAGAATGTCGAGCCCGCCGAGTGCGGCGTCCACCTGGCCAACCAGGCCGTCCACGGCCTCCGGATCGGAGAGATTGCAGGGGCAGACCGCGACCCGGTCGCCGCCGATTTCCGCAGCCAGTTCCTGCAACACGCTCTCCCGCGTGCCGGAAAGCGCGACGGCGGCGCCCTGCGCGTACAACGCCTTGGCAATTGCAGCGCCGATGCCGCCGGATGCCCCGGTGACAAGGGCGCGGCGGCCCGTAAGATCGAACATCGTCAATCCCCCTTAGAGTTGACCCAGCAGGGTCTCGATATCGTCCGGCCCTTCCACGGCCATGCCCTTCATCTCTCGGTCGATACGGCGGACCATGCCGGTCAGCACCTTGCCGCAGCCCATTTCCACCAGTGTGTCAACGCCGAGCGGCTTCATCGCCAGCACGCTTTCGCGCCAGCGCACCGTGGCGGTCACCTGCTCGACCAGCAGCCGGCGGATGTCTTCGGGATCGGTCACCGGCGCGGCGGTGACGTTGGCGATCAGCGGCACGACCGGCTCGTCGAGGGCGACATGGGCCAGGGCTTCCCGCATCGTGTCGGCTGCCGGTTGCAGCAGCAGGCAGTGGAAAGGCGCGCTGACGTCCAGCATGATCGCGCGCCGCGCGCCCTTGTCTTTGGCGAGTTTGACGGCGCGTTCCACCGCCGCGACACTGCCGCTGACCACCACCTGGCCGGGCGTGTTGTCGTTGGCGATGGCGACTACACCGGCGGCAGCCGCGTTGGCGACGATTTCTTCGACGTCGGGAATGTCGAGGCCAAGCAGCGCTGCCATGGCCCCTTCCCCTACCGGCACGGCCACCTGCATGGCCTCGCCGCGGCGGCGCAGCAGGCGGGCGGTGTCGGCCACGCCCAGCGCGCCCGCGGCGGCCAGGGCGGAATACTCGCCCAGCGAGTGGCCGGCGACATAGGATGCGATATCGGCGAGACGCTTGCCGCCGTCTTTCTCCAGCGTGCGCACCAGTGCAACGGAAACCGCCATCAGCGCCGGCTGGGCATTGGCGGTGAGTGTCAGTTCGTCCTGCGGCCCTTCGAACATCAGGCGCGAAAGGCGCTGGCCCAGCGCGTCGTCCACCTCCTCGAACACTTCCCGGGCCACCGCCGATGCCTCGGCCAGGCGCTGGCCCATACCCAAAACCTGGGAACCCTGCCCCGGAAACACGAATGCGCGCGCCATGGCGTGTCAGTCTCCGCACTGTTACAGAATGCTTGCAATCAGGATGAGCGCGACGTTAGAGAACGCCAGTCCGCCGTCTGTCAAGCAGTTGCTGCAAAATTTTGCAGACTCCGGCCTTGCGTCAAAACCCAAAATCGGTATAAGGGCGCTTTCCGCTGCCGACGGTGTCTTTGCATGGGGATCGGATGCGGTGGAAGACGGGCACGGACCGCCACCCGGCTGCCGGGTAACGAGGCGGTGAGCCCCGCCAAATCCAAGGCCGCGGAGACCATAACTGGAGCAAGTGCGGACGGCGAGGAGCCGGGCCGCCGGGATCGCTGAATGCCGTATTACGAGACTGTTTTTATCGCCCGTCAGGACATGTCCGCCGCGCAGGTCGAAGCGATGGCCGACGGATATGGCGAACTGATCGCAGAGCAGGGTGGCTCGCTGGTAAAGCGGGAGATGTGGGGCCTGCGCACGCTGGCCTACCGGATGAGCAAGAACCGTCGTGGCCATTATGTCATGATGCATCTTGACTGCCCGCCCGCCGCGCTGAGCGAGATGGAGCGACAGATGCGTATCTCCGAAGACGTGCTGCGCTACATGTCCGTCAAGATCGAGGAAATCCCCGAAGGCCCATCCGCCATGCTGCAGCAGCGTGAACGGGGCGAACGCGGTGAACGGGGCGAGCGCGGCGAACGCGGCGAACGGGGCGAGCGCCGGGGCCGTGACGGCGACAGCCGCGAGCGGGCGCCGCGTGAGAGCGAAGCCGCCAGCCCGGCCAGCGCCAGCCCGGCCAGCGCCAGCCCGGCCAGCGCCGAACCTGCCAGTCCCGCCGCAGAGGGAGCGAACTGATCATGGCTGCCACCGCACGCCGCGCCTTTTTCCGCCGTCGCAAGTCCTGCCCATTCTCCGGGCCGAACGCACCGACCATCGACTACAAAGACCTGCGTCTGTTGCAGCGATTCATTTCCGAGCGCGGCAAGATCGTGCCGAGCCGCATCACAGCGGTGTCGTCGAAAAAGCAGCGCATCCTCTCCCAGGCGATCAAGCGGGCACGCTTCATCGGCCTGCTGCCCTACGTGATCGATTGAAGGATCATCGGCCCCCGGCGCCCGCCCTTGCGGCGCCGGCTCACCGTTGAAGCGCCCGCACACACCATGCCCAGCAACCTTCCATTCGCATTGGTCGCCGGCTTGGGCAGTGCGTTGCTGTATGCGGTTGCGCTGAACGGCAGCCTGCTGGGCATTCTGCTGGCCTATCTGGCCATGCTGCCGCTGTTTGCGGTGGGCCTGTCGTTCGGGCCGATGGCCGTCAGCGTTGCCGCGGCCGCGGCAACGGTGGGCATCGCGGTGTTCGGCGGGCTGGTGCCCGGCCTGATCTTCGCCATCAGCCATGCCATTCCCAGCGCCGCCATTACCCTTCTGGCCCTGCACAACCGGCAGTGGACGGACGGGCAGACCTATTGGTACCCGCCTGGGCGGCTGTTGATGGGCGTGTCGCTTTGGAGCGTCGGCCTGATCGTGGTGGCCGGCCTGACGCTCACCCTGCTCGGCTCCGGTTTTGCCGAGGGTATCCGGCAATTCCTGGGCGCGATGACCGAAGCGTTTTCGCAGCAGGACACACCCGCCACGACCGGCCCCGGCATGGGCAGCCCCCGCATGGGCGGGGCCGCGGCGATCCTGCCGGGGATTGTCGCCTGGTCGTGGATGCTGATGGTCACGGTCAACGGCCTTCTGGGCCAGACGGTTGTCCGCCGGCTGGGCCGGGCCTTGCGGCCCTCGCCGCGCCTGGCCGACGTGCAGATCGGCCGGGCCTGGGTCGGTGGCTTTGCCGTTTGCGGGCTGGCCGGGCTGCTGGCGCCGGGCGATATCGGCTTCGGCGCGGCCAATGTGGCGATGGTCCTGGCCTATCCGCTGTTTTTCCAGGGCCTGAGCGTGGCCCATGGGGCGTTGAATCACTGGGGGGCCGGTCCGCTGGTCTTCGGGTTGTTCTACGTCCTGCTGATCTTGATGAGCTGGCTGGCACTGGCGCTGGTGGCGCTGGGTCTGGCAGAACCTTTTGTACGACTTCGCACCCGCTTGGCCGGGCGACGCAATCCCTGACGGAGGTACCGTAGAATGATTGAAATCGTGTTGTTGGAGCGGGTGGAGCGCCTTGGCCAGATGGGCGACGTCGTTCGCGTCAAGCCCGGCTTTGCCCGCAACTTCCTGCTGCCGCAGGGCAAGGCGCTGCGCGCCACCAAAGACAATATGGCGGTCTTCGAAAGCCGCCGCGCCCAGCTCGAAGCGGAAAATTTGCGCCGCAAGGAAGAGGCCGCGGACGTCGCCGGCCGCATGGATGGGCTGGCCGTCGTCCTCATCCGCCAGGCGGGCGGCACCAACCAGCTGTACGGCTCGGTCACCGGTCGCGATATCGCCGAGGCCATGCGCGAGGCCGGCTACACCGTCCATGCCCGTCAGGTGCTGCTGGAGCGGGCGATCAAGGAACTCGGCACGCACGAGGTGCGCGTCGCCCTGCATCCGGAAGTGTCGATCACCGTCACCGCCAACGTCGCCCGCACCGCCGAGGAGGCGGAGATCCAGGCCTCCGGCGGCAAGGTGGAGCAGGAGGAAGCCGGCTTCACGTTCGATCCGGACATCGATTTCGAAGACCTGGGCAGCCTGCCGGACGACGACCGCCGCCCGGTCGGCGATCCTGGCGAGAACCCGGAAGGCGAGGTCGCCTGACCTCAGCCCTCTTCGGTTCGCCGATAGGCATGCATGCGGCCCTGGTAGTCTTCTACCAGGGCTTCTGCGTTTTCGGCCCCCGGCTCGGCCAGATAGACGGGGCCGATGGGCGACTTGCCATGACCGCCCGGGATATCCAGCACATAGGTCGGCTGGCAAAGGCCGGAGACCCGGCCCCGCAGCGCCCGCATCAGCGCCTGACCCTCGGCAATCGAAACGCGGAAATGGCCGGTGCCGCGGGCGAGGTCCGGATGATGCAGGTAGTAGGGGCGGATGCCGGTCTCGACGAAGGCGCGCATCAGCCCGGCCAGCGTGTCGATGTCGTCGTTGATGCCGCGCAGCAGCACGCTTTGACTCAGCATCGCAATGCCGGCGCCGATCAGCCGGCGGCAGGCAGCGCGCGCTTCGGACGTCAGTTCGCGGGCATGGTTGGCGTGCAGGGCGACATAGACCGTGGTCCCGGATTGCAGCGCTGCCAGCATGGCGGTATCGATCCGCTCCGGCGCGACCGCGGGCACACGGGTGTGAATGCGGATCGCGCCGACATGGCCGATGGCATCCAGCGCCCGGACGATTTCGCCGATCCGCCGGGGCGATAGCACCAGCGGGTCGCCACCGGTCAGGATCACCTCCCAGACCGCCGGCGTCCGGCGGATGTAGTCCAGCGCGGCCTCCAGCTCGGCGGCGGACAGGTTGCCCGCCCCCTCCGGCCCCACCACCTCGCGGCGGAAGCAGAAGCGGCAATAGACCGGGCAGGTGTGGGTCGGCTTCAGCAACACCCGGTCCGGATAGCGATGGACCACGCCGGGCACCGGCGAAAACGCCTCGTCGCCGATCGGATCGAAACGTTCGGCCGCGGCAACGGTCCGTTCGTCGGCAGAGGGCACGAACTGCCGGCCGATCGGATCGCCCGCATCCTCCCGGTCGATTAACGCCGCCATCGCCGGCGTCACCGCCACCGCATAAGCGTCGGCCACCTGTTCCAGCGCCGTCCGCTCGTCCTCGGGGGCGAGGCCGGCGGCGATCAGCGCGTCCACCGTGCGCAGCGTCATTCGGGTCCAATCCTCCGGGGCGGTTGTCAAGCGGGCGATAGGAACGGGGCGGTAGGAACGCCGGGCGATCCGCGCTAGGCTGGGGGCTTATGGCCCCTCTTTAACCGACACGTGCCCATGCCGACCATAGACCTTTCCGTCCATCCCTCCGCGAAGCTCCTGCCCCGCGAAGACCAACTCGCCTGGGCCATTGCCCGTTTCGCCGCGAGCGAGCCGCCCATCCAGCCCAGCGTTGCCGAGACCGTCGGCCTCCGGGTCGCCGACGCGCTGGCGGTGGCGCTGGCCGCCATCGACCGTGCCCCGGTGCGGGCCGCCCGGCAGATGGCGCTTGCCCACCCGCGCCTGCACGGCGCCCGCGTCTTCGGCTTCGAGTTCGGCGTGCATGCGGAATGGGCCGGGTTCGCCAACGGCGTTGCGGTGCGCGAACTGGACTGGAACGACACGTTCCTCGCCGCCGATTTCGCCCATCCCTCGGATTGCATCGCGCCGCTGCTGGCCGTTGCCCAGCAGACCGGGCGCACCGGCGCCGACCTGGTCCGCGCCATCGCCGTCGCTTACGAGGTGCACGTGGCGCTGGCGAAGGCCATCGACCTGCACAGCCACAAGATCGACCATGTCGCCCACCTGGCCCCCGCCGTCACCGCGGGCCTGGGCGCCCTGCTGGGGCTGCCGGCAGAGACGATCTACAACGCCTTGAACCCGGCCATCCACCTCTCGTTCGCAACGCGCCAGTCGCGCAAGGGTGATATTTCGTCCTGGAAGGCCTACGCCCCCGCCTGGGCCGGCAAGACCGCCATCGAGGCCACCGACCGCGCCATGCGCGGCGAAGGCGGCCCGAACCCGATCTATGAGGGCGAGGATTCCGTCGTCGCCTGGATGCTGGCCGGGCCGGATGCCCAATACCGGGTGACCCTGCCCGACCCGGGTCTGCCGGCGCTCGGCATTCTGGAGACCTATCCCAAGGCCCATTCCGCCGAATACCAGGCCCAGGCGATGATCGACCTGGCCTTCGATCTGCGCGAGCGGGTGGACCTGGCCCAGATTTCCGACATCGTCATCTATACCAGCGATCACACCCACCGGGTCATCGGCTCCGGCGCCAACGACCCGCAGAAATACGACCCGCACGCCAGCCGCGAGACGCTGGACCACTCCCTGCCCTACATCTTTGCCGTGGCGTTGCAGGATGGCGACTGGGACCATGTCGCCTCCTACACGCCCGAACGGGCAGGGCGGCTGGAGACGCACCGGCTCTGGAGCGCGATCACAACGGAAGAAGACCCGCATTGGACCGAACGCTATCACGCCGCCGACCCGCGCCAGCGTGCCTTCGGCGGCCGGGTCGAGATCACGTTGAAAGACGGCAGCGTGGTGGAGGCGGAAAAGGCCGTCGCCGACGCCCATCCGAACGGCGCGGCCCCCTGGCAGACCGCCGATTACGAGGCCAAGCTCCGCCGCCTGGCGGCGCCGCATCTGGCGGAAGACGCGGTCACCGGCCTCTGGCAAATGGCCAGAGACCTTTCGGCTCTCGACGCGGGGCAACTGGCCGCGCTAAACCCGCTGCTTCCGGCGCTGGCCTCCGAGCCGCGCACCACCGGCATTTTCGACTGGACCACATCATGAGCAAGACCATCGCCGTTCTGGGCGGCACCGGCGACCTCGGCACCGGCCTCGCCCGCCGCTGGGCCAAGGCCGGCCACCGCGTCATCATCGGCTCGCGCAGCGCCGAGCGCGCAGAGGAGGCGGCGGCCCAGGTGCCGGGGGCGGAGGGCATGGACAACCTCGCTGCCGCCACCGCCGCCGAGATCGTCGCCATCACCGTGCCCTACGAAAACCAGTTGCGCATACTGGATGCCGTGAAGGAAGCCTTGCAGGGCAAGATCCTGATCGACGCCACCGTGCCGCTGATGCCGCCGAAGGTCGGCACCGTGCAACTGCCGGAAGGCGGGTGTGCCGCCGTCAATGCGCAGAAAATGCTCGGCGACGGCGTGCAGGTGGTCTCTGCCTTCCAGAACGTCGCGGCCGATAAGCTGCAATCCGATGCCGACCTGGACTGCGATATCCTGGTCGCCGGCGACAAGCTGGCCGCGCGTGAGGAGGTGATCAAGCTGGTGGAGGATGCGGGCCTGCGCGGCTGGCACGCCGGCCCGCTGGCCAACTCCGCGGCGGCGGAGGCGCTGACCAGCGTCATTATCCAGATCAACCGCCGTTACAAGATCACCGCCGGCATCCGCATTACCGGGTAGGCGCCCATGACGACGCGGGTGCGGAGGCTGCGCCCGCCGCTGCCTCCCGCGCGTCAGACCGGCCAGCCGTCCCTGGATTGCTGCGCTACGCCCGGAAGGACGGTTTGCGGGCGGTTTGGTTGAGAGCCTACGCGTATTCGCGCAGAATCCGGCGCGAAATCACCATGCGGTGCACCTCGCTCGGACCTTCGTAGACCTTCATCATGCGGGCGCGCTGGGCCATCAGTTGCAGCGGCAGTTCCTTGGTCATGCCCATGGCGCCGAAGGCCTGCATGGCATGGTCGATCACCTCGCCCACCATCTCGGTCGCGTAGAGCTTGATCATGCTGGCCTCGGTGCGCAGGTCGGTGACGCCGGCGTCCTGTTTTTCGGCGGCGTCCAGCACCATCAGCTTGGTGGCATGGATTTTGGTGGCGGCGTCGGCGATCCACCACTGCACCGCCTGCTTTTCCGCCAGGCGCGAGCCGAAGGTGACGCGTTGCTGGGCGTGCTCGCACATCATTTGCAGCGCCCGGTTCGCCATGCCGACGCACCAGGCGCCAATCTGCAACCGGCGGACGGTCAGGCGGTGCTGCATCGGGCCGAAGCCGTTACCGACCTCGCCCAGCACCTGGCTGTCGGGCAGGCGCATATCCTCGAACACCAGTTCGTAGGTGCGGGCGCCCGCCAGCATCTTGATCTCGCGCTCGACCGTGAAGCCCGGCGTGCCCTTGTCGACGATGAAGGCGGTGATGCCGCCCCGGGCCTTTTTGGCCGAGTCGGTGACCGCCATCAGGATCAGGAAGTCGGCCTTCGGCACGCGGCTGATCCAGATCTTGCGGCCGTTGATGACCCAGTGGTCGCCATCCTTCACGGCGCGGGTGCGCATTTCCGCCGGGTCGCCGCCGGCACCCGGCTCGGAAATACCGATGGCAGAGCCGAAGTCGCCTTTCACATAGGGGTTCAGGTATTTCCGCTTCTGCTCCTCGTTCGCGACCTTCACCATCATGTGCATGTTGGGTGCATCCGGCGGGAAGACGAACGGCACGCAGGTGCGGCCGAGTTCGAAATTCACGCCGACCAGCGCCATGGCCGGCAGGTTCATGCCGCCCACTTCCTCCGGCGCGTCCAGTGCCCAGAGGCCCAGTTCCCTGCACTTCGCGAACAGCCCCGCCTCTTCCTCCGCCGACAGGCCGCCGGCGCCGCCGGATGCCTCGCGCTCCAGGACGTTTTTCTCCAGCGGCATGAGTTCCTCATCGACGAATTTGGCGACGAGTTCCTGGAGCATGCGGTGTTCTTCGACGATCTGGGCCATCGGGGTTTCCTTGGACAATTGAAACGGCAATCGATGCCCGCAGACTAGCCGCAACCGCGGCGGGGCAGCAATGCGCATGGCAACGGGCTCAGGCCGGGGGGGGTGCCCCTGCGGGCTCCCGCTTCCCGATCATGGTGCGCAAAGCCTCGGCATCGAGCGTTTCTTTTTCCAGCAGCGCCTGAGCGGTGCGGTCCAGGTCCGCCCGCCGGCGCTTCAGGATGGCGACGGTGCGCGCGAACACATCGGCGATGATCTGCTTGACCGCCTTGTCGAGTTGCGCCGCCGTTGCCTCGCTGTAGCGGCGCTCGAAATAGGTAGAGGCGCCGTTCTGGCCCAGAAAGGTGGTGCGGTCGGAATCGTAGGCGACCGAGCCCAGGTCCGGGTCCATGCCGTATTTCGCCACCATGCTGCGGGCGATGTCGGTCGCCTTGGCCAGGTCGTCGGCCGCGCCGGTGGAGGTATGGCCGAACACGACATGCTCTGCCGCCCGCCCGCCCAACAGCACGGCGATCTTGTTCTCCAACTCCTCGCGCGTCATCAGGAACCGGTCTTCCGTCGGCCGCTGGATCGTGTAGCCAAGCGAGCCGATGCCGCGCGGGATGATCGAGACCTTGTGCACCTCCTCGGTGCCCGGCAGCGACAGGCTGACAATGGCATGGCCCATTTCGTGATAGGCGACGATTTCGCGCTCTTTCGGGTTCAGCAGGCGGTTGCGTTTTTCCAGGCCGGCAATGATGCGCTCGATCGCCTGGTTGAAGTCCTGCATGTCGACGGTTTCGCTCCGCCGCCGGGTTGCCATCAGCGCGGCCTCGTTCACCAGATTGGCGAGGTCGGCGCCGCTGAAGCCGGTGGTGAGCGCGGCGATGTCCTCCGGATCGGCATCGGCACCAACGGTAATCTTGCGCATATGCACTTTCAGGATCTGCACACGGCCGACCCGGTCGGGCCGGTCCACCAGAATCTGCCGGTCGAACCGCCCCGCCCGCAGCAGCGCGGGGTCCAGGATTTCCGGCCGGTTCGTGGCGGCCAGCAGCACCAGGCCCTCGCTGGGGTCGAAGCCGTCCAGTTCCGCCAGCAACTGGTTCAGGGTCTGCTCGCGCTCGTCATTGCCGCCAGCCATGGGCATGGCGCCGCGGGCGCGGCCAAGGGCGTCCAACTCGTCGATGAAGATGATGGCCGGCGCCTGCTTGCGTGCGGTTTCGAACAGGTCGCGCACGCGCGCAGCACCGACGCCGACGAACAGCTCCACGAACTCCGAGCCGGAGATCGAGAAGAACGGCACGCCCGCCTCGCCGGCGACGGCACGGGCCAGCAGGGTCTTGCCGGTGCCGGGCGGACCGACCAGCAACACGCCCTTGGGAATGTGCGCGCCCAGGCGGCCATAACTCTGCGGATCGCGCATGAAGTCGATGACCTCGACCAGTTCGGCCTTGGCCTCATCGACGCCGGCGACATCGTCGAAGCTGACCTTGGTTTCGGTCTCGGCATAGATTTTGGCCCGGCTCTTGCCGACCGACAGCATGCCGCCCAGGCCGCCGCCGCCGCTCATGCGCCGGATCAGAAACATCCAGACGCCGAAAAACAGCAGCATCGGCAGCATCCAGGACAGCAGCGTCGTCAGCCAGGTGCGCTGGACCGTGCCGGTGTAGGTGATGCCTTTGGCGTCCAGTTCTTCGGCCAGGCCCTGCTCGACCCGGGTTGTGACGAACGCGCTTTTGCCGTTGCGGGGTTCTTTCAGTGTGCCGCGGATCGCGGTGTCGCTGATGGTGACCTCGTCGACCATGCCGTCGGCAACATACTGTTTGAACTGGCTGTAGGGGATGGTATCGACATATTCGCGTTCGACCCAGAGATCGCGCAGCAGCACGATTCCCAGCAATGCCAGAACGAAATACCAGAAATTGATGTGATTGCCGCGGTCCATGGTCTTGCCCGTCAACGGAATTGGATAGCGATATCCGGGTCTCGCGTCGGGAGTCTACCGCCGCTCGGGGGGGGCGGGCAAATCCAGACGCTCGTGAACCGCGGCCCAAAGGTCGCTGCCGGCGGCATCGGCATAGCGGTAGCGGGCGCGCACCACCGGCGGGCCCTTGAGGTCCACCGTGTCGAGCCGCCGTTCCAGGTCGATGGGCGTGCCGGCCACCACGGCATCGGCGCCGCTCGCCCGGATCGTTGCGGCCAGCGCCCGCTGCTGTTCCATGCTGTAGCCGACCGCCGGCAGCACCGGGCCGATGTGCGGATACTGGGCAAAGACGGCGGCGATTGCCGGGTCAGCGAAGAGGCGCGGATCCAAGATTTCGGCAGCCCCGCCCGCCCTGGCCGCCGCATAACCGGCGCCGGTTGCCATGCCGCCATGGGTGATGGTCGGCCCGTCCTCCACCACCAGCACGCGCCGGCCCCGGACCGCGTCCGGCTCGTCCAGGGTCACCGGCGAGGTGCCGCGGACGATGGCGGCGCCGGGGTTGTGGGCGCGGACGGCGGCCTCGACGGCGGCGATGGTGTCCGCATCCGCGGCCCCGGTCTTGGCGACGACGACGATATCCGCCAGGCGCAGATTGACCTCGCCCGGCCAGTAACGGGTTTCGTGGCCGGGGCGGAGCGCATCCACCAGCACCACGGAGAGGCTGGGGCGGATGAACGGGAAATCGTTATTGCCCCCATCCCAGAGGATCACGTCCGCCTCTGCCTCCGCTGCCGCCAGGATGCGCGCATAGTCGGTACCGGCAAAGATCGAAAGGCCCGCCTCCACATAGGGCTCGTACTCCTCCCGCTCTTCGATGGTGCATTCGGCAGCGTCGAAATCCGCAAACGACCCGAACCGCTGCACCGCCTGCCGGCTGAGATCGCCATAGGGCATGGGATGGCGGATGGCGGCGGCGCGCACACCCGCCTCCTGCAGCTTCCTGGCCAGAAACCGCGAGACCTGCGACTTGCCACAGCCGGTGCGCACCGCCGTGACCGAGAGCACCGGCTTGGCGCTGTGCAGCATGGTGCGTTCCGGCCCCCACAGCTCGAAATCGCAGCCCACCGCGGCGGCACGGGCGGCGGCGTGCATCACGTGTTCGTGGGGGATGTCGCTATAGGCGAAGACGACGGCCTCCACCGTCTCCCGCCGGCAGATGGCCTCCAGTTCGGCTTCAGGGAGGATCGGAATCCCATCCGGATAGAGCGGCCCGGCCAGATCCGGCGGATAGCGGCGCGCATCGATGCCGGGGATCTGCGTCGCAGTGAAGGCCACCACCTCCAGGCCGGGATTGTCGCGGCAGCACAGGTTGAAGTTGTGAAAATCCCGGCCGGCAGCGCCCATAATCACCAGCCGGCGGCGTTGCTTTGTCATGGATCGGACCTCTCCGCCTCGAATGCTGGCTGTCATATGGGGTGTCTTTGCAACCGGCGGAAGCCGGCAGGCTCCGCAATCCAACCCTCTGGCCCCCGCCGCCGGCCTGGGTCATAATCCCCCACCCGTCGCCGGCGACACACAGCCCGGCCCTTCGCGCCCGCTAGGAACCACCGCCATGGATGCCAGCTTTTCCCCCGCCGAACTCGCCTTCCGCGACGAGGTCCGCGCTTTCGTCCGCAAGCATCTGCCGGCGGACCTCGCCGCTAAGGTGCGCCAGGGGCTGGAACTCACCAAGGACGACTACCGCCGCTGGATGATGATCTTGGGCCAAAAGGGCTGGCTCTGCACCAACTGGCCGGCGGAGGCTGGCGGCCCCGGCTGGAATGTCGCCCAGAAGTACATCTTTGAGGAGGAAATGGCCGTCTCCGCCTGTCCGGAACTGGTGCCCTTCGGCTCGCGCATGGTCGGCCCGGTGCTGCTGCGCTATGGCAACGCGGAACAGAAGGCCCAACACCTGCCCGGCATTCTCTCCGGCGAGACGCTCTGGTGCCAGGGTTATAGTGAGCCGGGCGCCGGCTCCGACCTCGCGTCGCTCTCGTGCTCGGCGGTCAAGGACGGCAACGACTACATCGTCAACGGCTCGAAAATCTGGACCACCCAGGCCCATATCGCCGACTGGATGTTCGCGTTGGTCCGCACCTCGCGGGAGGAGAGGCAGCAGCAGGGGATTACCTGCCTGCTGATCCCGATGGACGCGCCCGGCCTGGAGGTGCGCCCGCTGATCAAGCTCGACGGCCGCCACAAGTTCAACCAGGAGTTCTTCCAGGACGTGCGCGTGCCGCAAGCCAACCGCGTCGGCGAGGAGGGCCAGGGCTGGGCCATCGCCAAATACCTGCTGGGCCACGAACGCTCCAACGGTGCCGGCGTCGCCGGTGCCCGCATGATGCTGGACTTGCTGAAGAAAATCGCCCTCGACCAGCAGGCCGACGGCGGTGCCTTGGCGGACGATCCTGGCTTCCGCCGCAAGGTCGCCGACCTGGAAATGCAGCTTGCCACCCTGCAATTCGCCTCGCTCAGGGCGCTGGCCGGCGCCTCCGCCGATAAGGAAATCAAGCCGGAGGCGGCAGCGGGCCTGAAGCTCGGCATGGCCGAAATCCGCAAGTCGATCAGCGAGGCGTGCATGGAGGCCGGCGGCTATTCGGCCATGCCCTACAACCAGAACGCCATCCGCTTCGGCTGGAACGAGGAGCCGGTGGGCCCGGACTATCTGTTCAAGATGGCCCCCGACTATTTCGAATACCGCGCCCGCTCCATCGCCGGCGGCTCGAACGAGGTCCAGAAGAACGTGATCGCCAAGCGGGTGCTGGGGCTCTAACCCGCCACGCGCGCCACCACGGCATCGCCGAACGCCTCTGTCCCCAGCGGCCCGCCGAGGTCGATGGTGCAAGCCTCCGGCGCCTGCAACAGCGCGTCGAGGCCGCTGTCCAAAGCTTCCGCCGCCGATGCCATCGCATTGTTCGAGTCCTGCTCCGCCCGCCAGGCCAGCAGCATCGCGGCCGAGCGCATCAGCGCCACCGGGTTGGCAATGCCCTTGCCCGCGATATCCGGCGCCGAGCCATGGCTCGCCTGCGCCACCGCAACGCCGTCGCCCCGGTTCAGCGAGCCCGCCAGCCCCAGCCCGCCGGAGAACTCGGCCGCCAGGTTGGAGAGGATGTCGCCGTACATGTTGGTCGACAGCACCACGTCGAACCGCTCGGGGTTGCGCACCAGATGGCTGGTCATGGCGTCGATGTGCTCGTCATCCCAGCGCACGTCCGGGAAGTCCCCGGCCACCGCCTCGACGCATTCCAGGAACAGGCCGTCGGTCATTTTCAACACATTGCCCTTGTGCACGGCGGTCACGGATTTGCGCCGCCGGCCGGCCAGTTCGAAGGCGGCGCGGGCGATGCGCATCGAGCCTTCGCGCGTGATCTTGCGTAAGGAGAGCGCCACGTCCGCCGTCGGCATGAACTCGCCCGAGCCCTGAAACATGTTGCGGTCGGCGTAGAAGCCCTCGGTGTTCTCCCGCACCACCACCAGGTCCATATCCGGCGCGAACGAGCCCGGAATGCCCTTGGACGGGCGGATATTGGCATAGAGTTGCAGGCCGGAGCGCAGGAATTTCGACGGCCCCATGCCGCCTTCGCTTTCCGGCGGATAGACGGCGGTGTCGGTCGGCCCCATGACGACGCCATCGGCAGCGCGGCACTGCTCCAGCACGTCCGCCGGCAATGTGTTGCCGATGGCCTCCAGCGAGGCGAGCCCGATCGGCACCTCTGCAAACTCCAGGCCCAGGCCGAAGCGGGCGTCCAGCGCCTCCAGGGCGCGCCGGGTGGCCGCCGTGATCTCCGGCCCGATGCCGTCGCCATCCATGAGCAAAATACGCATAAAGATTTCCTTATATAGCAGGGTCAGAAAGGCCCATGAGCCCTCGCCAAGCGCCTCGTTCTTACCTACAGTGCGCCGGTCGCACGGAAAAGATCGGTGCGCGCAATCGTGGGAGATACGATCGATGACCAATTCCAAACATCCCGAGACGCTGGCGCTGCACGCAGGCTATCGCGCCGACCCGACCACGGGCGCCGTGGCCGTGCCGCTCTACCAGACCACATCCTACCAGTTCCGGGATACCGAGCACGCGGCGAACCTGTTCGCGCTGAAAGAACTCGGCAACATCTACACCCGCATCATGAACCCGACCAACGATGTGCTGGAGCAGCGCATCGCGGCGCTGGAAGGCGGCGTGGCGGCGCTGTCGGTCGGCTCCGGCCAGGCGGCCAGCGCGTTTGCGGTCCAGAACATCGCGCACGCCGGCGACAACATCGTCGCCTCGACCGACCTTTATGGTGGCACCTGGAACCTGTTCGCCAACACGTTCAAGGACATGGGCATCGAGGTCCGCTTCGTCGATCCGGGCGACCCGCAGAACTTCGCCCGCGCCGTCGACGACAAGACCCGCGCCTTCTATGCGGAGACGCTGCCGAACCCGAAACTGCAAGTCTTCCCGATCAAGGAAGTCGCCGACATCGGCCGGCCGCTGGGCATTCCGCTGATCATGGACAACACGGCAGCCCCGATCATCTGCCGGCCGTTGGACCATGGCGCGGCGGTGGTCATGTATTCGACCACCAAGTTTATCACCGGCAACGGCACCAGCATCGGCGGCATGATCGTCGATGGCGGCAATTTCGACTGGGAGGCGCACAAGGCCCGCCAGCCCTATCTGAACGAGCCGGACCCATCCTACCACGGTGCCGTTTGGACCGAGGCGGTGAAGCCCCTGGGCCCCATCGCCTATATCATCAAGGCACGGGTGACATTGCTGCGCGACCTGGGCGCGCCGATGGCGCCGTTCAACGCCTTCATGGCGATCCATGGTCTCGAAACCGTGACCCTGCGCATGGAACGGCACTGCCAGAACGCGATCAAAGTGGCCGACTACCTGTCCAAGCATCCGGCGGTGGAAAGCGTGATTTTCCCCGGGCTGATGGATGGCGAGGCCCGCCGGCGGGCGGACGCCTACCTGAAGGGCGGCTATGGCTCGCTGATGGGCATGGTGCTGACGGGCGGTGCCGAGGCCGGACGCCATTTCATCGACAAGCTGCAAATGTTCTACCACGTCGCCAATATCGGCGATGCGCGCTCGCTGGCGATCCACCCGGCCACCACCACCCACAGCCAGCTGACGGAAGACGAGCAGAAGGCCACCGGCGTCTCGCCCGGCTATGTGCGGCTCTCCATCGGGATCGAGCACGTAGACGACATTATTGCCGATTTGGAACAGGCTCTGGCCGCCTGACGGGGGATCGGGTCCTGGCCAGCGCTGCGGCGCTGGCCGCGAGCCGGTTTCACCCGGCTCGCGGGCGGGGCGGCGCGGGACGGACGGACGGCGATCGTCCTGCCCGCCCCGCCAGGGCCTTCCTCACGCCGCTGCCGGCAAGGCCGGGGCATGGCCCAGCAGGCGGCAGATGGCCGAGGTCAGCTCGGCGCGGTTCAACGTGTAGAAGTGGTACTCGTCCACTCCTTCGGCCTGCAGACGGCGGCACAGTTCGGCGGCCTGGGTGGCCGCGACCAGTTGACGCGATTCCGGATCGTCGTCCAGGCCTTCATAGAGCTTCGCCATCCAGTCCGGAATGCGGGCGCCGCACATGCCGGCGAATTTGGCAGCCGTGCCGAAATTGGTGATCGGCAGGATGCCCGGAACCATCGGAATGTCGATCCCGTTGGCAGCCAGCCGGTCGCGGAACCGCAGATAGATGTCCGCGTCGAAGAAGAACTGGGTGATGGCGCGGGTGGCGCCGGCGTCGATCTTGCGCTTCAGATAGTCCATCTCGAATTCGGCGCTGGGCGCGGCGGGATGGGTTTCCGGATAGGCGGCCACGCTGATCTCGAAGTCGGCAACCTTACGCAGCCCCTCCACCAAATCGACAGCATAGGCATAGCCGTCGGCCTGGGGCACATACTCGTCCGCCCCCTCCGGCGGGTCGCCGCGCAGGGCGACGATGTGGCGGATGCCGTTCTGCCAGTAGTCGCGGGCGATGGCATCGATCTCGTCGCGGCTGGCGGCGACGCAGGTCAGGTGCGCCGCCGGCTCCAGATCGGTCTCGCGGCGGATGCGGGTGACGGTGGCATGGGTGCGCTCCCGCGTCGTGCCACCGGCGCCATAAGTGACCGAGACGAAGCGGGGCTTCAGCGGCGCCAGCTTCTCGATGGCGTGCCAGAGCGAGGCCTCGGCCTTTTCGGTTTTGGGCGGAAAGAATTCGAAAGACATTTGCATCATGCGTCTCCGGTATCGGTTTGTCGGGTAGCCCGCCGGCCTAGAGCCAGGGCGAGCCAGCGATGCGGGCGCGGTTGATGAGGCTTTCGCCGGCAATCACATGATCCGCAGTCCAGATGCGGACCGTGAGCGGGTCGCCGGGCAGGGCCTCCTGTTGCGCCAGGTGGAGGCCGCAGCCATGAAGCCAGCCGCGCACCTCGTTATCGTCGAAGCCCAGTCTGCGGTGGGCGTGGCGGGTGCGCAACTCCTCCACCCCATGCCGGGCAAAATCCACCAGGATGAGCCTGCCGCCCGGCCGCAGCACCCGCGCGGCCTCGGCCACGGCGCGGTCCGGCGCGTCGGCAAAGTGCAGCACCAGATGCACCACCACCAAATCGACCGCGGCATCGGTCAGCGGCAGGGCGTACATGTCGCCCAGGCGGAGGCTGACATGCGGCAGGTCGGCCCGCGCAACCCGGTCGCGCGCGACGGATAGCATCTCGCGCGAATTGTCCAGGCCGATGGCATATTGTACCCGTGGCGCCAGCAGGGCCAGCACCTCGCCCGTGCCGGTGCCGACATCCAGCAGGGTTTCGAATACGCCGACAGGCACCTGTGCCAGCACCCGCCGCTCTACCTCCGCCGCGTCGATGTGGAGGCGGCGAATTGCATCCCAGGATTCCGCATGGGCACCGAAATAGGCATCCGCCTCGGCCTGGCGGCGGGCCCGCACCTCGGCAAGGCGGGTCCGGTCGAGCGCGACGACGGGGTCGTCCGGCGGGATCAGGCCCAGCACGGCGGTTGCCAGGGGGTTGCCCATGCGCTCCAGCCGGTAAAAGCTCCAATTGCCTTCGCGCATCGGCGTCAACAGCCCCGCATCGGCCAGGATTTTCAGATGGCGCGACACCCGGGGCTGACTTTGGCCCAGAATATGGGCGATCTCGCTCACTGCCAGCTCCCCACCCGCGCACAGGCTGAGGATGCGGAGCCGGGTGGGCTCCGCAACGGCTTTCAGCGAGTCGATCAGGTGTTGCATTCGGGTGGGCGCTGCCGATGGATTACAGAATATAACGACATAAAGATATCATTATATTCCAAGGCTTGGCAAGCCGAAACCGCCAATGTCGCCGCCGCACGGTCGCGGGCAACGTCATTGGCATCGCCAATCGGTTGTGCTAGCAGGGTGATAATCACTCTGCTGTATGGTCGGGCGTGGGTGCCGATGGTGCTTGCCGCTGGACGGGCCGCGGCAGATTCCAGTATGGCTCCATCCGGCTTTCCGGCAGCATGAGTTCAAACAGTAGGGTGTATGCGATGATTTCGGCGAACGCATGGCGCAAACGGTTGGGCCGCGGTTTGGCGGCGCTGGCTCTGGGCGCATTGGCGACCGGCTGCGCGGCGCAGAAGGCGGGCGAGGTTTACGACCCGTTCGAGCCGGTCAACCGCCACGTTTTCGCCTTCAACGGTGCGGTGGACACTATCCTGATCCGCCCGGCAGCGGTGGTCTACCGCGATTTGACGCCGTCGCCGCTAAAGACGATGATCGGCAATCTGGTCGATCACCTGACCCTGCCGCTTACCATCGTGCACGACCTGTTCCAGGGCAAGACCGAGCGCGCCGGCATCGCCGCCCAGCGGTTTTTCGTCAACTCGACCGTTGGCTTTGGCGGCCTGATCGACGTTGCGACGCCGCAGGGCCTCAAATTCCATGACGAGGACATGGGCCAGACCTTTGCGGTCCACGGCAGCGGACCCGGCCCCTATCTGGTGCTGCCGCTGCTCGGCCCATCCAACCTGCGCGATGGCATCGGCGATCTGATCGACCGGTTCATCGACCCGGTCAGCATGGTATCCTACATTCCCGAAAACGGCGGCGCCACCTTCCGTTATGTTCGCACCGGCACCAGCGTGGTGGTGGGCCGCGAAGAGCTGATCGAGCCACTGGATTCCCTGAAGCAGTCGCTGGACTACTATGTCGCGGTCCGCTCCGCCTACAGCCAGCGCCGCGAGGCCGAAATCCAGGACGGCCAGGCGGAGGCGGGCCCGTTCGGCCAGGATGCCTTCAGCGAGGCGGAAGAGGCCAACAAAGCGCAATAGCCGGCCGGGTCCGGCGCCCCGCCGGACCAACAGCCGTCTTGACGGACGCCGCATTGCGGCCTAGTGGCCAGCGCCTGACACACCGGCAGGCTCGAACCCGGCCTGCCCACCGTTTTCATTCGCGGCCATGCCGGCGCTGTGCGCGCAGGAAGGCCAGCGCATGCTGTGAGGACCGATGGCAGAAGAAATCAAACGTGTCGTGCTGGCCTATTCCGGCGGCCTGGATACCTCGGTCATCCTGAAATGGCTGCAGGAAGAATATCGCTGCGAGGTGGTCACCTTCACCGCCGACCTGGGCCAGGGCGAGGAGTTGGAGCCGGCCCGCAAGAAGGCCGAGATGTTCGGCATCCGCCAGATTTTCATCGACGATCTGCGCGAGGAGTTCGTCCGCGATTTCGTTTTCCCGATGTTCCGCGCCAACGCGCTTTACGAAGGCGTCTATCTCCTCGGCACGTCCATCGCCCGCCCGCTGATCGCCAAGCGTCAGATTGAGATTGCGGAGATGGTGGGCGCCGACGCCGTCAGCCACGGCGCAACCGGCAAGGGCAACGACCAGGTGCGCTTCGAACTGGGCTACTATGCGCTGAAGCCGGACATCAAGGTCATTGCGCCCTGGCGGGAGTGGGACCTGAATTCCCGCACCAAACTGATCGACTTCGCCGAACAGCACCAGATCCCCATCGCCAAGGACAAGCGTGGCGAAGCGCCCTACTCCACCGACGCCAACCTGTTGCACATCTCCTATGAAGGCAAGGCCCTGGAAGACCCTTGGGTCGAGCCTGACGAGGACATGTTCACCCGCTCGGTCGCGCCGGAAAAGGCACCGGACACGCCCGAATACGTGGAGGTCGACTTCGAGCATGGCGACCCGGTGGCGATCAACGGCGTCGGTTATTCGCCTGCCGCGTTGCTGGCCAAGCTGAACGAGTTGGGCGGCGCCCATGGCGTCGGCCGGCTCGACCTGGTGGAGAACCGCTTTGTCGGCATGAAGTCGCGCGGCGTCTACGAGACCCCCGGCGGCACCGTGCTGCTGGAGGCGCGGCGGGCGTTGGAAAGCCTCTGCCTCGACCGCGGCGCGGCGCACCTGAAGGACGAGCTGATGCCACGCTATGCGGAGTTGGTGTACAACGGCTTTTGGTTCTCGCCGGAGCGGGAAATGTTGCAGGCGGCCATCGACGAGAGCCAGAAACAGGTGACCGGCACCGCGCGGGTGAAGCTGTTCAAGGGCAGCGTCCGCACTGTCGGCCGGCGGGCGCCGAAATCGCTCTACAACCAGGAACTTTCGACGTTCGAGGCGGACACCGTCTATGACCAGCAGGATGCGGAAGGCTTCATCAAGCTGAACGCTCTGCGGTTGCGTCTGCGGGGGATGGTGAATCGCGGCTAGCGGTCCGATCGAAACGCCTGCTGCGGCAAGCGTTTCGTGAATCGGCTCACGGTTGCAAAAATCCGGTGGTTCGATGCCGACAGATGGTACCCATCCGTTGGCTGAATCGAACCGCCAGGTCCGGACAACTTGCCGCAAAACGCGCCAGAGCCCCAGCCATGCCTTGCATCTGAAGGGCGCCGGGCTTAGGTTCTGGCATCCATATCGGAACGAATTCACGGGCGGCCGCCGCCGAACTGGGCGGGCGGCCCTGCCTCAGGCGTTTCGGAACACACCGTTCCCCGCGTCCGGATCGACAACCCGCAAACGACGATGGCTGCGCCGCGTCGCGGTTGGCGAGGATTATCCCCAATCCGGCGGGAAAGCGATCAACTTAGAGAAGGAGATACCGATGCAGCAGGAAAAGCGCCTCAGCGGCAAAAAGGTCGCCATCATGGTGGCGAACGGTTTCCAGGAAACCCACATGACCGAGGTGCAGAAGGTCCTGACGCAGCAGGGTGCCGGCTCCGCCGTGATCTCGAACGAGGTCGGTGTCGTCAATGGCTGGCATGAGGATTCCTGGGGTCACAACTTCTTCGTCGACAGCGGCCTGAACAAGGTGCTGCCGAGCCAGTATGACGGGCTGCTGATTCCCGGCGGCGAGCGCTCGCTGCAATCGCTCTGTGCCAACGCCCACGCCAAGCGCATCGTCAAGGGCATGATCGATTCCGGCAAACCCGTCGGCGTGCTGGGCCGTGGCCCGCTGCTGCTGGCCGCTGCCGAGTGCGCGGCTGGCCGCAACGTCTCCGGCAACGAGGTGATCGAGCCCGAGATGAGCAAGGTCGGTGCCGTCTGGCAGGGCGGCGGCGAAGCGGTCAGCGATGGCGGCGTCATCTCCGGCGCCGGTCGCGAAGACCTGGAAGGCTTCATCGAAATCTTCGTCGAGGCGATCGCCAACGGCGCGATGGAGCAAACCAGCGAAGCGGCCTGACCGGCCGCTTCCGGGCGCTGCCGTCAAGCCCAAGACACGGCGTCGCCGAGGGCCAGTCCCAACCGCGACGCCGCATGGCCCTGGTTTATGGCGATCTCCGCCAGACCCAGGGCATTTTTGTACCAAAACGCTTCGCCCCGTGCCGCATCGGCAAAGGTGCGGCGCTCGGCGAAGCGCCGGTTCCGCGCGACCAGCACGGCCCCCGGCCGCGGTTGCAAGCCGGTCATGACATTGCCATAGCCGTCGATATAGACGACCACCGCTTCCTCCGCCGGCCAACCGGCGCCCGCCGGCAGGGTCTCCAGCGGCGCGAGGCCGCCGGTGTCGCCGTTGGCGATGCGGGCCGCGGTCGGCGCGAACAGGTCGCGGCCGTGGAACGAGGCAGAGAGCCGGGAGGGCTGCCAGGCGATGCGGTACCAGGCCGGCGCCGGGTCGAGCGCACGGGCCGCCGGCACCAGCAACCCGTTGTCCGGCC
>Ga0206129_10000666_pt1 | contig 51824 bp, 48 predicted proteins | sample Helgoland_Spring_8_FD_148616 | JGI IMG/M metagenome (GOLD analysis project Ga0206129, IMG submission 148616) | Pelagic subsurface seawater microbial communities from Kabeltonne, Helgoland, North Sea - Helgoland_Spring_Bloom_20160502_2 | ecosystem: Environmental > Aquatic > Marine > Epipelagic ...
CTAGCCGATGGTGTCATCGATAAAGTCGAAGTTCAAGCTGGCGACCAAGTGGATTCCAAGGACCTACTAGTAAGCCTCCGGTAAGACTCGCACAACGCTTACTCTCACAGACGCCCAACTCCCACAGGGTTGGGCGTCTTTATGTGGCAGTCGAACCGAATTCTAAAAGGTAATTACACAGGCGCCAGTTACCGTGCCTCGAAGCGACCATCCGCTCGCTTACCAATCAGGCGCTTCAATTCGAGCCCCATCAGAATCCCCGAGATCCCGGAGATAGGCCTCTCTAGACGCTCCGCCAATGCATCGGGTGATGCCATTTCACCTCCAACAAAACAATCCATCACCGCTTGCTCTGCCTCTGACAGCGACGGTGGTGGCGATCCCGCATCCTTTAGACCCAGCTCTGATTCCTGCGCTGGGAACTGCGTGCGCTTGTAGCGAAGCTCTTCCAAAATATCATCCACCGAAGTCACCATGATTGCGCCATCGCGAATTAACTGATGACAGCCGCCACTGCTTGCTTGATCGATTCGGCCAGGCACCGCCATCAACGTGCGCCCCTGCTCACCCGCAAAACGCGCAGTAATCATACTACCTCCCGACACCGCACTTTCGATCACAATCACTCCTTGGCACATACCAGCCACCACTCGGTTGCGCATCGGAAAAGTCTGTCGATCTGCACGGCGTCCAAAAGGGAACTCACTCGCGACCGCGCCATGCGCAACTATATTTTTATACAAGTCTTTATTCTCCGGCGGATAAATCGTATCCAATCCGCAGCCAAACACCGCCACTGTTTTACCACCAGCCTCCAACGCGCCCTCATGCGCAGCTGTATCGGTGCCACTCGCCATACCACTGACAATGCAAAATCCAAGACGTGCGAGTTCAGACGCGAACTTTTTCGTCACACTACGTCCATACAGCGTTGAGCGGCGCGTGCCGACAATCGCCACACAAGGGCGATCAACAATGTATTCACCTTGCCAATACAACCCAATCGGTGGGTCATACGTCTCTCTGAGCATCTCTGGATACTTGTCATCGCCTTGAATGAAAAAGCGAGTTCCAGTCCGGCGCATCTGTGCCACTTCTTTAGCAAGATCAAAGCGATCTTCCCAATGCATCAAAACATCAGCAGCCTTTGGCCCAATCCCTTGCACTCCCTGCAGCTTCGCGCGTTGTCCCGAAAGCGCCGCCACTGCATCGCCTTCAAAAGCATCCATCAAACGTCGCAGCATAATCGGCCCCACATGCGGCAAGCCGTTAAGCACTAGCAATGCTTGACGTTGATTCAGTGACGAAGGCATTTACAAATACTAGCACTGCCATTTTCGAGGACAATCTTATAGTGTCTAGGTTACACTTTCTTTTGCTAAATTATAAGTCAGGGTAAAGCGCAATTCACTTGAGTTCTTTAACCGCGCCTTGCTGTCGCACTCAGCAAGGCGCAGGCAAACTGTGGCTACAATAAGCAGTTTCCATCAAGCTCGACGCAGCACACTCGACAGATAATCAAGCAGTTGCGTGGTATGCACTGCGACTTGACCATGCGTGCGCGCTAGTTGCTGCGCGGCCAACCCATGCAACACGACACCACGAGCCACCGACGTTTGCGCACACGTTTGATCTTGCGCAATCATGCCGCCAATTAAACCGGCGAGTAAATCGCCACTGCCGCCGCGCGACAGAACGGGCCCGCCATAGGTATTATACCAAATATTTTCACCGTCACAGATTCGCGTATGCGCCGCCTTAAGAACGGTCGTCACACCATAACTTTGGCAAAACGCCCTCAAAGTCTCATTGGTATAATCAGGCGCATCTAGCTTCGCAATCCGCATAAACTCGCCCATATGCGGCGTTAAGATCACCGGCCCCGCTGAGCCGTTGCGCTTAGGAACCAATTTCATCACACCCGTCCGTAGTGCGTCTGCATCTAAAATGACTGGCAACTCTACTTGGCCGACAATTTCCTGCGTCACTGTCTCGGTATTACGATCCTTGCCCAGACCTGGACCCAGTAGCACTGCCGTCGCCTGGTCAATACGATCCAGTAGCAATGGCAGGGCTCTAGGATTCAGTGTGCCATTGGCAGTCTCGGGCCATGGCACCCACATCGCTTCCGGCACCTGGGCAGCAAGCGCGGCTGCCACCGAAGCTGGCGCGAAGGCAGTCACGAGACCAACGCCTGAGCGCACTGCTGCCTGCACAGCCATTAATAAAGCACCAGGCATAAAGGCCGAACCGCCGAGTACAAACAGGTGGCCGAATGCACGCTTATCCACCCCTGCAGGTCGCAAAATCCGCAGCGAATCGAGTACACCATCGTTCAGTACCATCTCCGTAGCTTCCACGGCCGCGCCTGCGGATGTCTTAGAAAATCCTAGATCGACCGTTCGCACTCGGCCGCATTCGACGTTGCCTTCGAACAATACCTTTTTCGCGACTCCAGTCGCATACGAGAAGTCGGCGAGAAACGCCAATTCATCGGAGACGTCGCCCTTGCCGCTCGGCACATCAACGGCAGCCCGCAGACCGATGTTTTCGTAGCAATTGACTGCCTCAATTAGCACACGCATGGCCGGGCGCACTGGTGGCTGAAACGACATGCCCAACAAACCATCAATACAAATATCAAACGCACGGTCCGCTGAAGCCTGGTCCAAGATCTCATGAATTGCTGCCACATCGCTACTGGCATCTAGCTGATGTTGACTAACACGATCTTTCAACTGTTGGTACGCTCGCGCAGCCAGAGGCTTTAGATCGCTAGGATCGCCTGCAAAGATTAGAGTCACCCGCGCCCGTGGAAAATCAGCCAACAGCTGACCGCAAGTGAGCAGCGCATCTCCGCCATTGTTGCCCTTCCCGATTAAAGCCAACACGCTGAGTCCTTGCGGCAATGATTGCAGCTCTTGATAATCTAAGCAAATGGCCTTAGCGATACCGACCCCAGCCTGCTGCATGGCAACCCATTCGGCCGCTTCATCCGTAAGAATTACACCTTCTAGCCGCGCAGCCTCTTGGCATGTGAGCATCGGGTGAGCACAGAGTAACGCTTTCAAACTATTGGAATAAGGGGCAAAAGATTGTTAGAGAACAACCTAATAAGAATGTACCTTAAGCTGCAGGCACCTAAAATACACGCTTTTATTAGGTTCATCGTCGATTAGCGGAAATAGGTTAAAGGAGGGAGGGCGACTCGCCCTCCTTTGCAGCCACAGAGGATGAATGTGGGCGAGTCGCCCACACTCCTATCGTGGTTAATGGCACAGCCAAGCACTCCGATCACAAAGAATGCTTCATTTCAAATACGCCTTAATCTCACGAACTGCTTGCTCCACGCCGACAAACAATGCGCGGCTCACGATGGTATGCCCAATGTTCAGCTCATGCAGATGCGGGATCTCCAGCACTTCGCTGATGTTGGTATAGTTAATTCCATGCCCGGCATTCACCACTAGTCCGAGACTGTGCGCCAACTCCGCGCCCTGACAAAGAATCTCCAACTCTGCCGCGCGACGATCGCCATAATAAGCATTCGCATACGCCCCAGTGTGCAACTCTATCCACTCTGCCTTGAGCTCGGCCGAGGCCTCGATCTGAGCTGGATCGGGATCGATAAACAAACTCGTGATAATACCCGCCTCGGTCATGGCCGATACTACTTCTCCAACGCGCGACTTCTGGCCGACGATATCAAGGCCGCCCTCGGTGGTGACTTCCTCGCGGCTCTCCGGCACTAAGCAGACTGAATCTGGCTTCAGCTCTAACGCATATTTAATCATCGCTGGCGTACAGGCCATTTCCAGATTTAAGCGCGTGCCGATCTGTTCACGCGCACGACGCACGTCCGAGTCCTGCACATGGCGGCGGTCTTCACGCAGGTGAATGGTAATGCCATCGGCACCCGCCTGCTCACACAGCAACGCAAACGCCACGGGGTCCGGCTCGACCTCGTTACCATGATCGAGCGCATGCTCGCGAAAGCGCGCCTGGCGCACTGTCGCGCAGTGGTCCACATTGACACCAAGAAGAATGTTAGAAGCGGTGATAGTCATATAGAATGATCAATTTGGCGATTTCATCGAAAGAGTCCACTCGAGTTTTACATTTTTGCTGCAAAGCAGAAGCGACATTTGCGAATTGCAGCGGTTATGCCAATAGCTTACTAGGGCGGCCCACTGCTTCAGACGCTGAATAAATCGGCAACCCCTCAAGCAGATCCTGCGCTAACACAACACCCGCCCCAGCTGTATGCAACGTATACAGATCAAAAATCTTCTCCAACTCTTAACGACGGCCTAGACACTGCAAAGCGATTTGCATTAGTTGCTGACTACTGTTGAGCGAGAGCTTCGTTTTGAGGCCCTCCTTACAGCTGCTGACAGCCTTCTTGCAAAGATTCATTTCCGTCGCGATCGCGGCAGTCGTATGCCCCTGCCCGATCAAGCTCAACACATAGAGCTCACGATCCGTGAGTTGATCAAAGCAAGCCGCCTCATCTCGCGTTGAGCATTTGTGGAAATCCGTCATTAACTGATCGGCGATTTGGCGGCTAACCACAACTCCGCCAGCAGCGACTCGATGGACGCCGTCGATGAGGGCACTCGGTGAACACTTCTTCATTAAATAACCATTACCGCCCGCGTCCAGGACGCGCCTCGCACAGATCATTTCCGGGAGTTGAGACAGCACGAGGAACTTAGTTTCAGGATGTGAATTGGACCAATCAGTGATATGGCCTAGGGCATCGTCACCATCGAAGACCAAGCCCATGACCGCGACATCGACCTGCAGGGAATTAAAGCAGTTTGAAAGCTCCCTGGGCCGCGAGAAACTGCCGACGACCGCGAGCTCTTCAATCGCGCCAAACAGGGACTCCAGTCCATTGCGCAAGGTGCAATGTTGATCCAGTAGAGCGATCGATAAGGCCTTTTTCTTTGCCGGATTCATGAGTTTTATTACACCAATTTGCCGGCGGTTAATTCGAAGTGAAGAACCCGCAGCTATAGCCTAAGACCTTGTATTTTGGAGAGTCACCTAGTGTCATTGGTTACTAATTCTTATTGGAGACGGGTAAATAAAGCAGAACATCTAGATTACTCAGAATAGGGTGATTGGCAAATAATCGATCTAGTCCTTTGGGATCAATTATGCCTCAACTATAAAACGTTATAATAATTTACATCGAATTATTTATTGAACGCTTAAGTCACCGCAATGCCCGCTACCAAGAGCGCAGCGGCTAACTCGAGCTAGTCCAACACGGACATCAAGGCCTCCATGCGCTACTGTAATCATTCACCGTGTATAGGGAATATCCTTACAGAATTAGCCTGCTAACGACCCATAGTTTACAAGGGAAAACGCCGAGTCCTTCTATTTAAGCAACTAATCGCCACTTCAATCACTGTTACCCTAGCCGCTTTTAATCAGCTGAAGATTAGGAGTTAGGCTAGGCCGACGGCTTCCAGTCGATCAGCGTCACTTGCGGATAGCGGCTATTGCGCCAGAAGTTCCACGAAAAACGCACTGCTAAATCAATCGACTGACCCACTTCCGGCACGCCGTGCATACGCCATGCGATACCAGCGACGCCAGTTCGACTACCGTTAATTTTCGGCATACGGAAACGAAAGTTGCCCTCACCGAAGACGTGCGGCGCCTCTTCGAGGACGACGCCACGCAAACCAAACACTGGCTCGGCATTACCCTGACCAAACGGATGCAAGCGGTCCAACTCTTCCAGTAAGCCTTCTTCTAAATTTTCAATCTCCAACCAAGTGGCCAACTGCAGCGATGGCTCAGGTAAGCCATCGGGATAGAGCAACTTTAAGTTTTTGAGATAGCACTCGGTGAATGCTTTAATATCCGCGACTTTCAGCGAAACACCTGCCGCCATCGGATGGCCGCCCCAGTGGCCTAGAAAATCGGTACAACGTTGAAAGACTTCGACTAAATTCACCGTCGCCACACTGCGCCCAGAACCATGTGCGTCGTCACCATCCGCCCCAAGAATCACACAAGGCTTATGAAAGTGACGGCTCACGCGACTCGCCACAATACCGACGACCCCAGGGTGCCAATCTTCGCCAAACAACACGATGCCCGGTTCATCCGCAAACTCCTCAGCCGCGCGCTGCTCGGCCTTTGCGGCAATGCCCCGCTCAATACCTTGGCGCTCGCGATTCATCGTATCGAGCTCTTGCGCAATCTTTTGGCAAACAGCCAGATCGTCGCTCAACAGCAGATTCATCGGCAATGACGCGTCGCCCAAGCGCCCACTCGCATTAATGCGCGGCGCGAGTTTAAACGAAATATCAGATGCCGCCATTTCTTGGCTGGCATCCATGCCGCTAATTTCGGCTAAGGCACCAATACCAACACGGCCATTCGCACGCAGGTGGCGCAAGCCGAACCATGAGAGGATACGATTCTCTCCGCGCAACGGCACGAGGTCGGCAATCGTGCCCATCGCGACGAGGTCCAGATAGTCTTTGAGTCGAATGCCATCCACGCGCGGATCTTCTGCCTCGCGACGACTTTTCAGGAGCCCGTGCAAGAGCTTAAACACTAGACCCGCGGTACACAAATCGCGCCATGGCGCATCTTCAACATCGTTCACATGCGGATTTACAAAAATGCACCCTTCAGGCGCGACCGTCTTGGTCTGGTGATGGTCGACCACAATTACATCGCAGCCCAACTCACGCAAATACGCGATCGGCTCATGCGCGTTGGTACCACAGTCCAGCGCAATAAATAGATCTGGCACTTCGCCAGCGAAGACACGGTTGATCGCCTCACGGCTCAAACCGTAGCCCTCATCTAAACGCAGCGGCACACAATAGCGCGGTTCTAGCCCGAGCGTGCGCAACATACTAACGAGCTGCACGGTACTCGTCACGCCATCGACATCGTAATCACCAAACACCACCACCGACTCCGTGGCCTCAATTGCCTGCTCGATACGCGTCACCGCTGCACGAAGATTTTTCAGCGCAAATGGGTTATCTAGCTGGGCAAGACGCGGGCGGAGAAACTCTTCCGCAGCTTCGACTGTGACCAAATCACGCTGTGAGAGCAATTCGCCCATAACTTTAGACACACGCAATTCCGCGCTTAAATCAGCGGCGACTGTATCGTTGGTCTTAGTTAGGGTCCAAAGCATAAATTAGGATGTTGATGTTAGAAAGGTGGCGCCGGCGGCTGGCGACTTCAATCGATCATTAAAAATTAAAAATGGCGAACCGTTGCCGATTCGCCATTCCTGCTTTAAAAATCAACCATTGATCGGCTTAATTCTCACTAGAGCTCTCCCACTCGTAGCGCTTCGGCGTGAGCTGATGCTCTTCGACGTGGCGACGGTCACCCTTGTGCCACCAATAGAATACGGGGCTGGCGATGAAGATCGAGGAGAACGTCCCGGTAAGAATACCAATAATAAAGATGAAGGAGAAATCAGTGATGACTCCAGCACCGAAGATGTACAGCGACAGCGCCGCAAGCAATGTGGTGATACTGGTGAGCAATGTACGAGAGAACACCCGACTGAGCGCAAGATTGATAATCGAGCGTAAATCCGTACCGGGGTTGAGCTCCAGTTCTTCACGGATACGGTCAAAGGCAACGATCGTATCATTGATCGAGTAACCCACGATCATTAGAATCGCAGCCAACATCGGAGCGGTGAACTGACCACTCACAAAAATACCCAATTCGCCGCAAATAACGAAGATGCCGATCGTCATCAAGACGTCGTGAATCGTTGCAACGACCGCGCCAACTCCGTAGCCGACTTCGAAGCGGAAGGCGACGTAGAGGAGGATGCCACCCAATGCACACAGCACAGAATAAAGCGCATTCCATTGGATGCTCTTCGAAACAGATGCTCCGATTTGAGTGATGCCAGTCTCGATTAGGTTCGCATCTGGGAAAGCCGCTTGAAGCTGCTTGAGAACGGGTCGTGCTTGATCAAATGATGTTTGCAACTTCAGGATTTCAACATCCTGCCCAATGAGGCTCTGGTAGATTGGAGTCACATCGCCGAGATCTTGGTCCACGACCACTTGCATGATCTCATCAGCACCGAGGCGTTGGTCATATGCGACTGTCATCTCATCACCGCCGGTAAAATCCTTACCCAAGATATTGTCATGGTGAACAACGACACTAACGACACCAGCGAGCACAATCAGCCAAGAAGCGATAAACGCAGGCTTACGGAATTTGAAGAAATCAAGCTTCTTGGATGGAAAGAGGTCCATGCCCAGCACTTTCCGTAAACCGATACGATGCACGAGGAAGTCGACTAACAATCGAGTCACCACCAGCGCACAGAAGATCGATGCACAGATGCCAATTGCGAGCGTGATGCCGAAGCCCTTAACCGGACCAGTGCCGAGCCAGATCAGGATCGATGCCGTGATCAGAGTCGTGACGTTGGCGTCCACAATCGTCGAAGTTACCTTATCGAATGCACCTGCGGTGGCATTCTTAATACTTTTACCGCTCTTAAGCTCTTCACGTAAACGCTCGAAGATCAGAATATTGGCATCCACCCCCATCCCGAGTGTCAGCACCAGTGCCGCGACACCAGGAAGTGTCAGCGTCGCTCCGAGGCTGGCAAGCACACCGAGAACGATGGCGATATTAACCAAAGCAGAAATGACGGCGACCACGCCGCCAGCAAAATAATAAAGGAGCATAAATCCGACCACTAGACCGGCACCCCACTGCGCTGCATTGATCGAGCTAGCACGTGCGCCTTCAGCCAATGTCGGTTGCACTTCATACATCTGGTCCACACGCAACTCAACCGCGAGCGGATTGTTCAATACGTTGGCAAGGTCGATCGCTTCACGTTGCGAGTAAGTTCCAGTGATCTGCGCGCGACTAGAAAGGACGCCGTTCACAGTTGGTGCCGAGTAAAGCTTGCCGTCTAGGACGATCGCAAGCGGCTTGCCAATCATTCTCCCAGTCACAGCAGCGAGAATGTCCGCACCTTCACTCGTCATCTCGAGATTGATCTGGAAACCACCAGTCTGCGTTTGCGAGACATAAGCGTCATCGACGATTTCACCAGTCGCTTCTGGGATGAGTTTAACAAACATGCGACGCTCAAAGACTTCCCCCGTCTTACGATCTTCATTTTCCTCAGCGAGCACTTCATAGCCCACGGGATATTTGTTCTTTGGAGTCGTGTCGGGGTTCAAGGTCTCATGCACCGACCGGAACTCGAGGCGAGCTGGTTTCTTCAAATCTTCGAGTACTTCAGGGTTATCCTTAGTGGACAGGCCAGCGATTTGAATCTCAATCGCGTCATCGCCGACGGGGCGAATGATCGGCTCAGCCACACCGTGACCGTCCAAGCGACTACCCATGATTTCGATGGCGTCCTTTAGCTGCTCAGCTTGTTCGAATTTACTACCTGGAGCATCCTCAGCAATCTTCAGCGTCACACCGACGCCGCCTTTAAGGTCGAGGCCGAGGCGTAGATTGCTCTGCGCAGAGCTCAGGATGTGCTTAAGCAGGATATCGTTGCGCTTATTTTGATTCGCCACGTCGCGCAGGTTCACCTGCGGAAAGAACACCGCATAGTCGATGTCATCTTCAGCACCCATCTCGCGTAATGCCAGAAACAGTGTCTTCGACTTCTTCGAATCAACGCGGGCCTCAGCGCGCTCCATGATGGAAGCGAACTCAGTCGTTTCCGCAGTCGCTTGCTCGAGGATGTAGTCCTCGAAAGGACGATCCTTCAAGGGAGAGATCTCAGCGACGCACCAAAAGATGATGACTGCCGTGAGGAGGAATTTCCAAAGTATATTGCCGGACATGGGATATTTATATGTATTCAGGTCGAATTAATCGACGATGGTTGCTTCGATTTTACTTGAGACAAAGCCCTTGCCGAGCTCGATTCGTGTGTTATCCGCGATTTCGACGACGAAGCGGTCGTCTTTCACGCGGGTAACTGTGCCGAAAAGACCGCCAGTCGTGACGATTTCATCACCCTTCTTGATCTCGCTAAGCATCTTATCATGCGCTTTTTGGCGTTTGCGCTGTGGCGCGATGATGAGAAACCACATGCCTAGAAACAACAGGACAATCGGCAGGAACTGGCCAAGGCCACCGCCAGCGGGCGCTGCTTGAGCAAGAGGAAGAAGAGAATGAATTTCTGAAAGTGCCATAAGATTGTATAAGTTGAAAAACGGGAGAAGCAAAGGTAGTCGCCCCCAAATGGCAAGTATCTATTCTCTTTGTAGTGTTTTAGAGGTTTGGGAATAAGTTCGGGCTAAGCGCAATTCGGTTAATCCTAAAGCTAAAGGAGAGTGGGCGAGCCGCCCACAGCATCCCTCATCCGCCAATGAGGGCGAGTCGCCCTCACTCCTTTCACACAAGGACCCCGAGCAGCAATCCGCCGGAAAATAGCACACCATACGCCGCGACTACTTTCGCCGAACCCTTCAACGCTTCCAGAAACTCCACAGGCCCCTCGGCCGTAGATAGCCGAGCGCCTAGCAACACTGCATAACACACTGGCAGGAGCGCAACAAAGACAAACGGACCATATCCAATCGCCCAGAAGCCCAGCACCACCGCCCCGGCAAGCAAAGCCGACACATAATACTGGATCTGTGCAACACGGCGCCCAAAGAAGACCACCAAGGTGCGCTTTCGCGCCGCACGATCTTCATCAAGGTCTCGGTAATTGTTTACCACTAGGATATTATTGACCAACAAGCCGCAACCGAACCCCAACAACAACACCTTGCCCGAAATCGCGCCTGCCTGCACATAATACGTGCAGCCCACCGCCACGAAGCCGAAAAATAAGACCACAAACACATCGCCAAGCCCATTATACGCCAACGGATAGGGCCCGCCCGTATAAAGCCACGCACACGCTACGCTCGTCACCCCAACCACCAACAGCCACCAGCCACCAAACGGGATCAGTCCGAGCCCCACGCAAAACCCGACCGCCAACACCAGAATCGTCGCTCGGCGCATAGTACGCGGGGCAATCAATCCTGCCGCCACTGCTCGCCGCGGGCCAAGCCGCTCCTCAGTATCTGTGCCTTTGATCCCGTCCAGATAGTCATTGGCGAAATTCGTGCCGATCTGAATCAACAGCGCAAAGGCCAAACAAATAGCCGCCCCCCGCCAATCAAAGTGTCCATCCGCATACGCCAGACTCGACGCTAGTAAGACCGGCACCACTGCTGCCGGCAAGGTCTTCGGACGCAGCGCTTCGAACCAAATATTTAGAGAGGACATACTTTAAGAGACTTAAAACGGGAGAGCTGAGACTTGAGAGAGGAAACTTGAGACGGCAGACCTGAGTTAGAAATAAGAACCCCTAGCTCGCCAAGCGGATTCTGTTCACACTGCAGCCGTTAAGCTCGCCAAACATATAATTATGCTGTAACTAAAAGCTATTACCCGCAAGCTGAACCACTCGCAAAAAGAACCCATTCCTCTCAGTCCGCAAATCCTTATCTCACGCCGGCTCCAGTCGTTTTGTCCGACTTCACAACAAAACGAGCGTGTGTTTGCGCCACCCACTTCCTATGAAAAACTGCCCCTACTGCGCTGAAGAGATCCAAGACGCTGCCATCAAATGCAAACATTGCGGCGAATTTATCGACGGTGCCATGCGCTATCCCGCGCTCCCAACCGACCCACCCGCGAAGGGTAAATGGTATTTCAACACCTCCAGTGTCGTTATCGCATTGCTCTGTGTCGGCCCGCTCGCACTGCCACTCATCTGGTGGAATCCGCGCTGGGACACCGAGCGTAAAGCGATCCTGACCGTCATCGTGCTGCTCCTCTCGTGGCTACTCATCATCGCCAGCCTCGAAGCACTGCGCACAATCGAAGATATCTATACTGAGTTGATGCGTAGTTTGTAGCGACGACGCGGGTCCGATCTGGCCTCGATCGATTGATGGCACTCAAAGGTAAATCGCATTTGCGCTTTTTTCAGTAGCACTTAAACACAGCCACCATGCAACCGACACTTTTGATTCTCGCAGCCGGAATGGGCAGCCGCTACGGCGGCCTCAAGCAACTCGACCCGATGGGCCCGAGCGGCGAAACCGTGCTCGACTACTCTGTGTTTGATGCCATCCGCGCAGGCTTCGGCAAAGTGGTGTTTGTCATTCGCCGCGACTTCGCAGACGCATTCAAATCCGCAGTCGGCGATAAATTCGAGAGTCGCATCGAAGTGGCCTATGCGTTTCAAGACTTGGCCGATCTACCCGACGGGTTCAGCGTCCCTGAAGGCCGCGAAAAGCCGTGGGGCACTGCCCATGCGGTGCGCGCCGCGCGCAATGAGATCGACACCCCCTTTGCCGTGATCAATGCCGACGATTTCTACGGCCAAGATGCCTACCAGCAACTGGCGCAGTATTTTGCGCACAACCCCAACACAGCTGCACTGCGCACCTGCATGGTCGGCTACCCGCTGAAGAACACGCTCTCCGAGCACGGCAGCGTGAATCGCGGCATTTGCCGCGTCGAACGCGGCGCGCTGCAGACCGTCGAAGAGCACGGCACTATCGCCCGCAGTGCGAACGGCATCGTGCGCGGCGACAATCTGGCTGGCGAGTCGGTCGAGATCGCGCCCGAAGCCATCGTCTCCATGAATTTCTGGGGCTTTACCCCGGCACTGTTCCCGAGCTTAGAGGCCTTATTTATCGAATTCCTCGAAACACACGGACAGGAAATGAAGTCGGAGTGCTACATCCCGACCATCATTGATACCCTGATCCAGACCGAACAAACCGAGTGTGCCGTCATCGAAACCGACGGCGCGTGGTTCGGCGTGACTTATCCTGATGACAAGCCCTTTGTGCAAGCCAGCATCGCGGCGCTGATCGCGAGCGGAGAGTATCCGAAGCAAGTATAGCGACTCAGCCAATGCTCTCCGATCTCACGATCGAAGCGACACTTTACAGATGTGGCCACCGTCGTCAGACTGGGGGTTCGACGCAGGCCTAGCCTGCCGCGCCATCAATTTTCGGAACCTGCGAGCGGTTCTTGAAAAAGCGGACGATCGTGCGGATCACAAAATACATAAGGATCAGCACCAAGACACCTGCCAGGATTGGCACCAAGAGCGCCAGTCCTGCCGTCAAAATCGAGCCGCCGAGTTCGGCGGTCGATATTAGCGGATTACCGATACCGCCAGTCGTCGCCGTCGATGTGCCGCGTGTAATCACTGACGCACCCTGAATCAGGCCTGCCGTGCCTCCGCCTGCGATGGTGGCAGCGATCCATTTAAATGAGCCATCACCCATCATCTCCGGCATCATCGTTCCAGTAATAAACGTACCAGCAACCACTGCAGCAGGCGTCGCCACCGTATCGAGCGCGTTGTCCAACCACGGGATGTAGTAGCTGCCGATCTCCAACACCGTGGCGATGCCGAGGGCTAGCGTGACCCATGGGTTACCGAGCCACTCTTGCTCACCAAGCATCGCCTGCACATCCACTTCACCAAATATTTCCAGATTCCCACTAGCCGCGAGGCTAGTGATAAAAAGAGGAACGAATACACGAAAGCCACAGGCCGCAGCCAGACCGACGCCCGCAAAAAGTGCCATTATTTCATTCATAATGCAGAGCAGAATAACGGTTTGAGCGTCGCGGGGAAAGCTTCGAATTCGATAGGCTGGGAGTAGCCACAAATCTATTTTACCCGCTAAGTTACCCAAGGAAACGCTAAGCTTGGTATATAACGAGTAATTATTATATACGCGCCTGATTTCAGGAGGCAACGCTCCGTCGTTGCCACCTACATCCTGAGCAAATTCTGATGACTGCGCATGGAAATGACAGCGCATTTCCCTCCAGCTAAATAGGCACAAAAAATCCCGAGGCACCGCAGCGCCTCGGGATTTTGAATAAAACTACAACTCTGCCACGATCTTAGCATAAATCTCCGGCACCGTGAGCTTTGCTAACTCCTTGGTCGAAACACGGGCGGGGTTGATCACTGGTAAGGTATCGAGGGACTCGGAAAGACAGACATCGCGATTCGCCTCAACCTCTTCTACGCGGTCGATCGGCGTAAAGTGCGGCGCGGAGTTGAGCACATCAGGATGCTCCTTCGCCAATTTAATGATCGCCTGCACCGCTTCGACAAAGCGATCGAGTTCGGCCTTGGTATAACTCTCGGTCGGCTCAATCATCAGGCCCAATGGCTCCGGCCAGGCAACTGTCGGGGCATGGAAGCCAAAATCAAGGAACAGCTTGCCAATCCGCGGCGCTGCATCGGTCTTACGCAAACCAACCGAGTCGAGCAGGCCGAAATCTGCCTCCTTCAAGGTAAGAATGAACTCGTGCATGCGCGGCTCACTATCTGCCCCAGCTGGCAACAAGGCGTAATCGTCGGCAAGTCGAGATTGTAGGTACCGCGCACTCAAGACCGCCACCGCCGACATGCGCCGCACACCTTCGCGTCCGAGGCGCAGCAAATACGTGTAGCAACGAATCTTATGGGCGAAATTGCCCCAGTGGCGGTGAAACGATCCAATCGACTTCGGCGCACGCACTGGTTGATACAGCGAACCGTCAAATTCGATTTGATAGCCGGGTAGATACGGCGTGAGACGCTCGCTCACCGCAACAATCGCGTCACCCGGACCACCACCACCGTGCGGAATCGTCCAAGTCTTGTGTAGATTATTGTGCACTGCATCGACTCCTAGTGCACCGAGGTCGACCCAGCCGGCGATCGCATTCATGTTCGCACCGTCCATATAGACGAGGCCGCCGATGGCGTGAATTTTCTCCGCGATTTGTTTGAAGGAGGTCTCAAAAATACCACTGGTATTCGGGTTGGTGATCATCACGCCAGCGATACGGTTGCCATATTCTTCAATGCAGCGATCCAAATGCTGGTTGAGCACACGGCCCTCGATATCGGCGTCGAGATAAACGATCTTGCCCTGCTTGCCCGCGAAGCCAGCCATGGTGGCGGTGGCAAAGTTGGTGCCGTGCGCAGAGCTCGGGATCAAAATCACATCACGTACTTCATCGCGGTCGCGGTGGTAGGCTTGAAAGAGTTTCAGGCCGACCAACTCACCTTGTGCACCCGCAAGTGGCTGTGTCGTCACCGCAGCTAGGCCAGTGATATTTTTAAACCACTCCTGAATCTCATGCAGCACGTAGAGACAGCCTTGTGCATCTTCCACTGGGGCTTGCGGGTGAACATCGGTGAAGCCCTGCAATCCTGCCGCCCAGTCGTTGACCTTCGGATTATACTTCATCGTGCACGAACCGAGCGGGTAGCACCCATCGTCTGGGCTAACATTGAGATCACCTAAGCGCTGGTAGTAAGCGATCACTTCGTCGGCAGTATACGTTGGCAAACCTGGGGCTTGTTGGCGCGTATCTTGATCAGCAACTGGCAATAACACAGCAGGCTCAACGCTGCAGGCAGCACCAAAAATATCGGCAAACACAGCGACCAGCTCGGCAATCGCTTGTTCACGATTGGAGAACGACAGCTTCAGCAATTGGCGACCACCAGCTACGCGGCTGGAAACGTCTGCCCCGGCAAGGATACCGCTCTCGCGCGCTTTTGCCAGCACATCAGCGACAGGTGTAGACAGTTCAAAGGTGACCTCATGAAAGGATGCAGAGCTCGGAAACGCGAGCGACACGCCGTCGAATACCGTCAAGCACTCAACTGCCTCAGCCAAACGCGCACGAAGCCCAGCTAGAATTGCTTCGAGTCCGGAATCGCCACGCTCGAGAAGCGCAGCGCCGACCAATGTCGCTACGAACGCTTGGTTGGAGCAAATATTGGACGTGGCCTTATCCTTACGAATATGTTGCTCGCGAGTAGAGAGCACGCCCACACGGCAGTCACGTCCCGAGCTATCCTTGGCTTTGCCAATGAATCGACCCGGCGCAGCACGCACGCCGGCACGATCTTTAGCCGAAAAACGCACACCAAACAAACCGAGGCCAGGGCCACCGAAATTCGGCGCCAATGCCAAGTGATGCGCCTCGCCGACAATAATATCGACGCCATTCGCACCAAACTCAGAGGGTGCCTTGAGCCCGCCAGGGCCAAGCAGCATTGGATCAATCACCGCGATACTTTTGACCTTCAGCTCAACCGCCAAGTCAGTCAGGGCATCCACGGCCTCGATCAGCCCAAAAGTATTGACGTGCGGAAACACAATGGCCGCCAGACGCGTGCCCGCCGCTTGAGTCGCCGCCTGCAGTGCGACTTGGTCGATCAGACCCGTCGCAGCATCAACTGGCACGCGGATCAATTCAACTTCAGTGCCCTCTGCTAAAGTCTCGAGCACTTCAAGATCTCCAGGATACAAGGTCTCAGGAATGATCGCCAATGATTTGCCCCGGCCCATGCGAATCGCGGCACAGATGCCCTCGAAAATTGAAGTGGAGCGGTCGTAGAGCGATGCATTGACCGCTTCGAAACCAGTCAAACGTGCCATCGAGCATTGATAGATCCAGTGCGCCAGCAGCGTGCCTTGGCTGAGCTCAGGCTGATACGGCGTGTAAGCCGTGGTCAGATTACGAATATCACAGATCGGCCCAACGACAGGTGACGGCACAAAGTCCGACACACCATCGCCAAGAAAACTGGTGCCGATGCGGTTCATCTTCGAGATCTCTTCGAGGCGAGTATACAGGTCGTCGTAGCCGAGCTCCTCGGGCAGCGTAACGCCATCTTCGAACTTAACGTCTGCCGGAATGTGACTAAAGAGCTCGTCAAGCGACGCCTTGCCGACAGTTTTGAGCATCGCATCGATATCTGCATCGCTCGCGGGAATGTAGTGGCGCGCGTGTTCGCGCTGATCGACGGAAGTATTTTGCATTTTAAAGAAACTGAGGCTTAACAACGAACAAAAATAAGCATTCATTGCTACTGGATGAGATAAGCTGTTCAGACAACCCGACTCTTTCTTCTTCGCAAGTTTCTTTACACGAATTACCGAATTTTCTATACCATCACCTATTTTAATTGGCACAAACGACTCCTCACCAGCACTTTTAATGTCCGACATTCTACACATCCCACTACACGACTTCCATGCCGAGCAAGGCGCCCGCTTTGTCAATTTCGGCGGCTGGAACATGCCTGTGCAATACACCAGCATTCTCGAAGAGCATAAAGCGGTGCGCACCGCGGCCGGGCTGTTCGACGTCAGCCACATGGGAGAGTTTCTAGTTACTGGGGTCGATGCCGCGCTGTTTCTCGACAAACTACTGGTCAATTCGATCGCGAAAGCACCCGTTGGCAAAGCCGTTTACTCGCCGATGTGCGCCAGCGATGGTGGCGTGGTTGATGATTTGATCGTCTACCGCAGCGGCGACGAGGCCTTCCTCGTCTGCGTGAATGCCGGTAATATCGAGAAAGACTTTGGTTGGTTCCTCAAACAAGCCGAGCGCTGGAGCCTCGACGTGCAGATCGAGGATCACTCCGACGACTACGCCCTGCTTGCGCTGCAGGGCCCCAAAGCCGCCGCAATCATGCAGGCCATTGGCTTCGATTCAATTGATGCGCTTAAGAGATTTTGGCACGTGCTACTCCCCTTCGCCGGCGAAAAAGTACGTGTCTGCCGCACTGGCTACACTGGTGAAGACGGCTTCGAAATCTACCTTTCCCCTAAAGCAGCTGATGCGCTCGCCCGCGAGATCATCAGCAAAGGCGAGCCTTTCGGCGTGCAACTCTGTGGCCTAGGTTGTCGCGACAGCCTACGTCTCGAAGCCGGCTACCCACTTTATGGACATGAACTTAGCGACTCGATCACTCCACTGGAGGCGAGCCTCGACTGGACCGTGAAGCTACAAAAGGACGACTTCATTGGCAAGAATGCACTGAGTGAGCAGCAGGAGAACGGCGTCCCACGCCGCGTGGTTCACTTCAAACTCGAAGGCCGCCGTATTGCACGCGAAGGCACTCCAGTCATAGATGCCGCAGGCACCGCCGTCGGCCAAGTGCTCTCCGGCACGCTCTCGCCCATGCTTGGCTGCCCCATCGGTAGCGCCATCGTCGCCACTGCAGCTAAAGATGCGCCACTGTTCGTCGATCTGCGCGGAAATCACATCGCGCTAGAAGTCGCGACTTTACCACTGCATAAAGCGTAGCCCTGCACCGCTCTAATCGGTCATTACAGGCAAGCGCAGTGAGAGTCGAAGCGTTCTATGGCGCAACAGCCGACACTCGCTCAACCGTAGACTCGTTCGATTGCTCAGTGGTCGAGGCAGAGGCGTGTTGAATGACTGGACTTGCCTCTGGTCGAGGTAAGGTCTTGACGGAAAATTCCATCAGCTCTTCCCCGCGCAGCACCTCAATCGTGGTGAACTGATTCGCCCGTGTAAAAAACACTGCACCTGGCACATCAGACACATTATCGATTGTATGTCCAGCAATCGAAACAAGATGATCCCCCTGAAGCAGACCTGCTTGGTGCGCCGGCGCACCGTCGATCACGGTGGACAGATAGACTGCATTGGCAGCATCCGAGCCCAACTCTTCCGCCACTTCGAAACCCATCCAGCTGTGGATGATATGACCCGAAAATAATAGATCGTCGCGCACCCGCGCCAACGCAGCGACCGGTAAACAGTAAGAAGCATCCAGCTCCGCAATCGATGCCACCGACATGCCGATAAAGCGGCCATTGACATCCAAAATTGGGCAACCGCCCTGCCCCGCATCGACTGAGATCGAGGTGCGAATGTATTCCGTCGGAAACACTTTGTTACCCAATTTTTTATCCATGCCAGTGACAAGCCCCATCGAAGGCGATGGTTCAAAATCGAGCGGACAAGTAATCGCAATTGCAATCGCGCCCAGCCGAGGTTGCGCCGCATTGGTATCTAAGGTGATAATCGCAAATTCTTCTGGCAGCTCCAACACGCGTAAGACCGAAACGTTGGTCACCCGATCATGGCCGATCGCCTCGGTCGCATAGGATTTACCCTGATGCTCGACCCACACGCGGCTCGCGCCCGCTGCTCGGCTGGCACTGACCAGCACGTGGCCCTCGTTGCTAATAAAAAACCCCGTGCCAACCCGTAGCATCACTTGCGCTTTACCACCCTCGTCTGGTCCACGGTAAGCGGCCTTCACTCGAACGACTGCATCTTTATTCTGCTCAAAGACTTCAACCAAGCGCTGCTGCAAGGCAAGCGCATCTGCCGGACCTGCGCACACAGGCATCGAGCAAGCAGTTAAAAGAAACGTAATCCACCCAAGTTTGAGCATAGCAGACAAACTAATAAACGAGGCTCGCCACGCCAGCCGATGCAAATGCTACGCGCGCTTGCGCCGAATCAGTAGAATACGCAGAGGCATCATACGCCGCCACCTGCATCTGTTCCATTCCGAAATCACGAACGAAATTAACCTCATCCAGTGTCGCTTCAGCTGAAATCACATCGCTCTCGTAATTCGGTAAACTCGTCGCCTCGGCAAGCGTCAGTTCTGTCATCGCGACTTCGACGAGAGCGCCGAGTACGTCACCCGCGGGAACTTGTGCGTCTGCAACAGAAATAGGTAACTTGGTTGACTGAAAGGCTGGCCGCACGACTATCATCGCGACTAAAACCGCAGCCGCGGCAATCGCAGTACTCTGCAAGATGCGACCCGAAAACACACGCATCACCTGCAAATACCATGGGTCCTTCTTGACCAAGGTTTGCAACATACGTTGGTGCAACTCGCGGTCGAATTCATTCCAGAACTGCTCGGAGGGACGTTCGGATCGCTTCAACCGAAGGAGATCTTCTAGGTTGATGTCAGCTTGACGCTTTGAAGGTAGTTTAGCCATAAATGAGTAATTAATAACTGCTCGGGTTAACTGATATAGTCCTTTAAATATGATTGGAGTTGCTGTTTCGCATAGTGCAATCGAGAGCGCACGGTGCCAACAGAGGTCTTAGTGATTTCCGCGATCTCGTTATGGCTAAGGCCTTCGATTTCATGTAACACAACAACAGTTCGATGCTTAGGAGACAATTTCTGCAACGAATCGTTCAATTTTTCCTGTAGCTCATGAACCATCGCGCCTTTTTCGCTGCGACTTTTCGCCGTCAACCGTTCGAAGATTTCCGAAGTGGTCACTTCCTCATTAATATTTTCGTAACTTATATAACGACGGCGGCTGCGCTTTTTCAGGAAAGTATTCGTGGTATTAATCGCAATGCGGTAAATCCAAGTAAAGAACGAGGACTTTCCCTTGAAGCGCGCAATCGCCTGAAAGGCCTTGATAAAAGTCTCCTGCGTCAAGTCTGAGGCATCTTCGCGATTACTCGTCATATTATAAATGACGGAGAAAATATGCTCGCGATACTTCTGCACCAACTGGTCGAAGGCGCCGACATTGCCAGCCTGCACGCGCTGCACCACTGACCAGTCGAGGTCACGCTCCGATACTGGAGCCTCTTCCGTATGCGCGAAAGCCTTGGAAACTGAGCCTGTGATTGCCATTAAGATGGTTAAGCTAAAGCAATTTTAGGGCAAATTGCAAAGATTAACTCAGCCCATGAAAATTAAGCGGGTTTGCCCTATTTATGGGCCTCAAATTCCTTAAAACAACAAAACCAAATAAAGGAGGATCTTGATTTGCTGTCCTTTCAGACTTTTACACTGTTGACAGTCACACCACGAAAGATGGTAAGAATGTCTCCTTATTCATGCACAAGTCGCGTATAGTCATCACAGGCGTGGGCCTAACCTCGCCAAACGGCAACACTCTCGAGGAATATCGTAAGAATCTCCTCGCTGGGGTCGCTGGCGTTCAAATCATTGACATGCGCTACATGGGCAAGGTCCCAGCAGGCGTGTGCAACTTCGATCCTAAGAAATACCAGACTCGTAAAGAGCTGCGCGTCGGCACTCGAGCAGGCAGTATCGCCGTCTATTCCGCCCACGAAGCGATCAATAGCAGTGGCCTCGATTTTGAGAATTTTGACAAGAGCCGCATTGGCGTCTACGTCGGCACCACCGAGCACGGCAACGTCGAGACCGAGAACGAGGTGTATAACATTTCCAAGTTCGACTACGACACACGCTTTTGGACACACCACCACAATCCCCGCACCGTGGCGAACAATCCTGCGGGCGAGATCACCATCAACATGGGGATCACCGGTCCGCACTACACCATCGGGGCCGCTTGCGCAGCCGGGAATGCGGGCCTTATCCAAGCCTTGCAGATGCTTCGCCTCGGCGAAGTCGATGTCGCCCTCGCTGGTGGCGTCAGTGAAAGTATCCAATCGTTCGGGATCTTCGCCGGCTTCAAGAGCCAGGGCGCACTCGGTACGCACGAGACTGATCCCAATAAAACCAGCCGCCCCTTTGACAAGACGCGTGACGGCATCGTCGTCAGCGAAGGTGGCGCGATCTACGTGCTCGAACGCCTCGAAGATGCACAAGCCCGGGGCGCCAACATCATCGCCGAAATCGTCGGTTACCGAATTAATTCAGACGCCGGCGACTACGTCCTGCCCGATCCTGTGCGCCAAGCCGAGTGCATGCACGCCGCGTTGAAAGTCGCTGGCATGGAGCCTGGAGACGTCGACATCGTCAACACCCACGCCACATCCACGCCGATGGGAGACATTCAGGAGTGCAAGGCGATCCGCGAAGTATTCGCCGACTGTCCAACGACTTACATCAACAACACCAAAAGCTACATCGGCCACTGCATGGGCGCCGCCGGAGCACTGGAACTCGCAGGCAACCTTCCTTCCTTTAAGGACAATATCATCCACCCGACCATCAACGTCGAAGACCTTGATCCCGAATGCGCGCTACCAAATCTCGTCATAAATGAGCCACTCAAGGTTGACGCGGTGAAAGTTATCCTCAACAACTCTTTTGGAATGCTCGGAATCAACTCCGCACTTATTGTGCGTAAGTTCGAAGACTAAGCGACAAATCAGTTATAACCATTACCCATTTTTAAAATGACAGAAGACCAAGTAAAACAAATCGTCGTCGATATCATCGCAGAAATTGCACCTGATGAGGACACCTCCAACATCAAGCCAGAGATCAACCTACGCGATCAGCTTGACCTCGATTCGATGGACTTCCTCGATATCGTCATGGAGCTGCGCAAGCAGCACAATATCGAAGTGCCCGAAGCGGACTACCCAGAGCTCGCATCGCTTGCGACCTGCGCAGCTTACTTGACTCCCAAGTTCAACGCATAATTTAGGCGACTCCGGTCGCACCTCCACGTAGCACAGGCGACTTGCCTGTGTTTCGTTGTATCTGGAGATATGCATGTAAAATTGACAAAACAGCCATAATGCACATTTTAGACATTATGATCACAATGTCCTCCACTGAAGCCCGCACTAAATTTGGCGAATTTCTCGATAAAGGCAGCCACGAACCCATCATCGTAAAACGACAGAACCGCGCAGTGGGCGCCTTCATACCGATGCGCGACCTTGAAAAACTGCGTCAGATCCGACTCCAGGAATTGGATCAAGCCGCCAAGGATCTTAGCAAAGAAGCCGCTGTAAATGGCCTAACCGAGGATGTCCTGAATCAGATTTTGGCAGAGGTGAATCCGTCCTAGTGATCCTGCTAGATACTAATATCTTCGTCAGCTACTCGCTGAGTCGATCCAGTGCATTAGGGCAACGCGTCGCCGAAATACTGCGCCGTCATCCATACGCCTTCTCTGACAAGACCTTCGGCGAACTGACAGAAGTCGTCATGCGAGATAAGTTTGATCGCTATATCGGGCAACAAGCTCGGATCGAACTGCTAAGGCAGATCGCAACGAGAGCCGAATGGTTCAATCCATCCGAAAAAATCCATGATTGCCGAGATCCGAAGGATAATAAATTTCTGGAACTCGCCGTCGCTGCCCATGCAAACTTTCTCATTACAGGCGACGAAGACCTGCTCACACTCAATCCGTTTCGCAAGACACACATTCTCACCCTTTCCGAATTCGCATCCCTTCACCTAAAAGATGTCTAGCTCACTCGACAATCAACACTTCGACACCGTCATCATCGGCGCAGGCATGGCCGGTATGGCCGCTGGTATCCGCCTCGCACTCGGAGGTAAGAACGTCATCATCCTGGAGAAGCACAATGCCAGCGGCGGGCTCAACTCATTCTACAGCATCGAGGGGCGCAAATACGATGTCGGCCTGCACGCGATGACCAACTTTGTGGCCAAAGGCACCAAAGGCACGCCTCTCACCAAGCTACTGCGCCAACTGCGCATCCCTTACGATGCCCTCGACCTCTGCCAGCAAAATGGCTCACGCATCGCCTTCCCGGGATGCGACCTACAATTTAGTAACGATTTCGCCCTATTTGAAGCTGAAGTCGCCCGCGCCTTCCCCAAGCAGATTGACGGCTTCCGTGCCCTCGCCGAAGAAGTGCGCACCCTCGACGCCTTTAATCTCGGTGCGATCCCCACCTCCGCTCGCGCAGCCGTGCAGCGTCATATTTCCGATCCTTTGCTCGAAGATATGATCTTCTGCCCCGTCATGTATTACGGCAGCGCTGAAGAGCACGATATGGATTACGGACAGTTCTGCATCATGTTTCGCTCGCTGTTCTTCGAGGGCTTCGCACGGCCTTTCGACGGTGTGCGCGTGATCATCAAACTCTTGCAGGACAAGTACCGCTCACTCGGCGGCATTCGTAAAATGAAGTGCGGCATCAAGCAGATCCATGCCAGCGGCAACAAAGCCACCGCCGTCGAGCTCGACAACGGTGCCATCCTCACCGCCGACAAGATCATCTCCACCGCCGGCGTGGTCGAAACCACCCGCATGTGCGATGATCAACCAGCCGACGCAGGCAGCGACAATATTGGCCAGCTCAGCTTTACTGAAACGATCACCGCACTCGACCAGCAACCCACCGACTTTGGCTGGGACGACACTATCATCTTTTTCAACACCCGCGAACGCTTCCATTACGCAGCTATCAAAGACGAGCTAGTCGATCCCACCAGCGGCGTCATTTGCTTCCCCAACAACTATCAATACGGCGCCGGCCGCCAACTCGACGAAGGCTTCCTACGCATCACCGCGATGGCCAACCACGACAAATGGTGCGCCCTCAGTGATGCCGACTACCTCGTCCAAAAAGCGCATTGGTATCAGGAATTGCAAAACGTCGCGCTCGGCATTCTACCCACACCAAAGAACGGCCTCAGTCTCGATGCCGCCCGCATCGCCAGCGACATGTTTACTCCGCGCACAGTGCGCAAATTTACCGGCCACCTCAACGGCGCAATTTACGGTGCACCGCACAAGATCAAGGACGGCCGCACGCATTTAGATAACGTTTACCTAGCCGGCACCGACCAAGGCTTTCTCGGTATCATCGGCGCCATGCTCAGCGGCATCTCCATGGCAAACTTGCACGTGCTGCAAGGCGATTGAGTCAGCCCGGAGGCCACGCCATTGGACGCCCACCGAGCACATGCACGTGCAGGTGCGGCACAGCTTCGCCGCCGTCTTTGCCGTTGTTGATGACCACCCTAAAGCCGCCTTCCAAATTGAGCGACTTCGCAACTGAGGCAGCGGTCAATAAGAGATGCCCGATGAGCGTCGCGTCTTCAGGCTGCGCTTCGCCTACACGAGCGATCATCTTTTTCGGAATCACCAAGAAATGGGTCGGTGCCTGCGGGTCGATGTCGTGAATAACGATGCATTGACCGTCTTCGTATTCGATCTTGGCAGGAATCTCGCGGGCGATAATTTTTTCGAATAGTGTGCTCATGGAGAAAACAGTAAGTAGAGTTTCGATGCAAAACGAGTCCGAAGGGTATATCCCTTCATTTTGGTTTTGCGATACAGACATTCCTGTCTGTTCTTTATACACATCTCTAGCCTCTAACTTAGGATACGTAAAATTAACCGCCCGCTCCGCTTGAGAACGCCGAGGACGCGGGGATCTTGAGATAAATGAGATTCAAGTTAGGCAATTGTTCAGGTTCTCACGCGCAATACACTCTTTTTTGCTCAAACCACCCCCTCCGCGTCCTCCGCGAACTCTAGTGACGGTAGGGAACGGGCGGTTTATCCAGCAGTTGAATGGTTCAGACGCAAGTAGAGCGACCGAAGAAGATGTGTATAAACTTCAGACATTCCTGTCTGTCGCTACGGCAGAGGCCGACCAAAGACAATAAAACAACAGGCAGGAATGCCTGTCTCACATTCAACCCTACAAGACCACCACTTGCAACTGCGAGCCGCGCGTCGCCCAGGCGCAGGCGAGTTCATCGATCCAGCCGCGGACGCGGTCGTATTGTTGTTGCCGTTTCTTGGTCCAGTAAGCGCCATCGGGGCACACAGCTTCGCGCAGACCTGTGACAAGTAGCAAGGCGGCGCGGCGGCCAGCCAGCTTTTTCATTTCCGCGACAATCGCCTGACGAATCCACAGCGGGCTAAAATTCTCGACCGATGGCACGTGCCAGTGGGCAAAGGCCAGCTCGCTCTCCTCCGCCGCGCCAAAGTGTAAGCGTGCGAGGCGATTGGCGCAGTCGCCCAGCGAAACTTCAATTAAGCCGCCGTCTTGCTCTTGACTGAAAAAGTCGAGCGCGCGGCGGGCGTGTTCGGCGCGATCGGGCGCAGAGGCTCCAGTCCGAGCGAGCACCTCGTTCAACGTTCGCAGTTGTTCGACTGGATCACTTTTTGCCATGCTCGGTCGATTTCTTCAGATCGAGTATTTCTTGGGCCAATTCGGTGAGATCGCGAAAGTCCTTATACACGGAGGCGTAGCGCACATAAGCAATCTGATCGAGGTGCTTCAGCCGCTGCATAACACACTCCCCGATCGCTTGGGATGGGATCTCGTGGTCGTATTCCTTTTCGAGCGAGGCCAGCACGTCAGCGATGAGCATCTCTATCTGCATGACATCGATTGGGCGCTTCTGGACGGCTTTCTTTAAACCCCCAAGTAATTTAGCACGGTCGAAATCTTCGCGGCGACCATCGCGCTTAACCACCTGTAGGTCGGCGCGCAACACTTCCTCAATCGTAGTAAAGCGATAGCCACAATCTAGGCACTCGCGGCGGCGGCGAATTGAGGTTTCGTTTTTACCAGTTCGAGTATCGAGCACTTTCGTCTCAATAGAGGCACATTTTGGGCAACGCATAATTTAAGAAGGAGACAGCAGCTAGAATTTAGAAGTCAGGCTATCGAAGCTACAACTTCAGGAAGTTCTCGAGCATCTTCATGCCCTCTTGCGTCGCAAGCGATTCGGGGTGAAACTGTACCCCCCACACTGGGAGGTCTTTGTGAGCTAGGCCCATGATTTCGCCTTCGTCGGTTTCGGCGGTCACTTCGAGGCAATCGGGTAGTGTCGCCCGCTCGATGAGTAGCGAATGGTAGCGGGTGGCTTCCATCGGATTGGGCAAGCCTGCAAAAATATCCGTATTATGGTGCTTCACCGGTGAGGTTTTACCATGCATGAGGCGTTCTGCACGCACCACTTTGCCACCGAAATGCTGGCCAATACTTTGATGCCCGAGGCAAACCCCGAGCAGTGGTTTCTTGCCAGCGAAGGCCGCGATCATCGCCAAGCTTACCCCAGCCTCATTCGGCGAACAAGGCCCAGGCGAGATCATCACCCGATCTGGGTTCAACTCCAGCGCCTGCTCGACGGTGATCGCATTGTTGCGGTAAACCTGTTGCTCGACCCCAAGTTCACCAAAATATTGAACCAGATTGTAGGTGAAGGAGTCGAAATTATCGATGACTAATAGCATACTCAGTGAGGAGTGAACGGTGAAAGTGAAGAGTGATTATTGGTCTCCTAGAACACGGGCGACTTCCTGCACATCTTTATCACCGCGACCACTGAGGTTGCCTATGATAATTTGATCGGACGACATCTCACTGGCGCGCTTCATGGTATAAGCGATGCCGTGTGAGGATTCAAGTGCGGGCACGATGCCTTCGATCGAGCAAAGCGCCTTGAACGCGTCGAGCGCCTCGGCGTCAGTCGCATAGCCGAAGTCGATGCGGCCTTTCTCTTTGTAGTAAGCGTGCTCAGGGCCCACGGCCGCGTAGTCGAGTCCTGCAGATACAGAGTGCGTCAGATCAATTTGGCCGTCCTCATCCTGTAAAATCCAAGTCTTCGCGCCTTGCAGCACGCCCAACTGACCACCTTCAAAGCGTGCCGCATGGTGTCCGCGAGTGATGGACTCGCCACCGGCTTCGACACCGGTGAGCTTGACATTCAAATCTTTTAGAAAAGCAAAAAAGATACCGATCGCATTCGAACCACCACCCACACAGGCGGCGATTTCGTCCGGCAAGCGACCTTCTTTCTCCATAATCTGACGGCGACACTCTTCACCGATCACACGATGAAAGTCGCGCACCATCATTGGGAAGGGATGCGAACCAAGCGCAGAACCGATAATGTAATGCGTGGTACGAATATTGGTGACCCAATCGCGCATCGCTTCGTTGACTGCTTCCTTGAGCGTGCGCTGCCCCGCGGTGACACTCCGCACCTCAGCACCACAGAGGCGCATACGGTAAACATTCAACGCTTGGCGGCGCATATCCTCCTCGCCCATGTAAATCACGCATTCGAAGCCCATCTTGGCACACATCGCAGCAGTGGCGATACCATGCTGACCCGCGCCCGTCTCGGCGATGATGCGTTTCTTGCCCATGCGTTTAGCGAGCAGCGCTTGGCCGAGAGCGTTGTTGATCTTATGCGCGCCGGTGTGGAGCAGATCTTCGCGCTTCAGGTAGATTTTGGCCCCACCACAGTGCTCTGTCAGGCGCTCGGCAAAATACAAATTGGTCGGCCGGCCGGCGAACTCACGCAGTTGAAAATCGAGTTCTTTCTGAAACTCGGGATCTTGGCGTGCGGTCTCGTAGGCTTCGGTCAACTCAAACAGCGGCGTCATCAAAGTCTCGGGCACATACATGCCGCCATAGGTGCCGAAGTGGCCACGCGCGTCAGGCAAGCTGACGGGATCGACTTCGAGGGATGGTCTTGCGGTCTCCATGAATAGAATACGGCTGTGCGCAGGCCGCTTTGTCAAGCTGGCAGACGCACTTCGAACTCAGCAACGTCTTCAGGGGCATCAATTCCGATGGTTGGTTGATCAGTTATGCCGACATGAATCCGATAGCCGTGCTCCATCGCGCGCAGTTGCTCCAGTTTCTCTATGTTTTCCAGAAAGCCTGGTTCCAGTGTCGAAAATGCACTCAAAAAATCTGCAGCGTAGGCGTAAAGTCCGAGATGACGGTAGCACGGATGCGCCGCCAGCCATGCCGCATCGACCGTGCCAACTGCATCCCGAGCAAACGGAACCGGCGAACGCGAGAAATACAGCGCCATACCCGAACGATCGCGGACGACTTTGACTTGGTTGGGATTGGCAAAGTCTTCTGGGCGCTCAAATGGGATCGCCAAAGTCGACATCGCCGCGCCAGTTGCGAGCCCCGCCGCCAAGGCACGGATCTGCTCGCCAGTGACGAGTGGTTCGTCGCCTTGCACATTGATCACTGCAGCCGCACCAATCGATGCATTGGCCTCGGCGAGCCGATCGGTGCCACTGGGGTGATCGGCACGCGTGCGTACCACATCGAAGCCCGCACAATTAAGGCAGCTTTCAAGCGCATCGTCGTCCACCGCGAAATACAGCGGGAACTCGGGCGCGACCGCGCGGATACGCTCGGCAGTCCAAACAATGATCGGCTTGCCTCGCACCTCATGCAGGAGTTTGCGCGGAAAACGAGTGGATGCCAGTCGGGCTGGCACGATAATAGAAGGCGTCTTTGACATTTGCTCACCAATCATCATGAAAGTTCGCCAATGAACAAGGAAATCAGTGCACTTGAAGCCTCTATTTTACGCAATAACAACGAAGACGTGATTCTTCTCGACGTGCGAGAAGACTCGGAACTGGAAATTTGTCGTATCGAAAATGCGCTGCACATTCCTATGAACGAGATTCCCGAGCGTTGCGAAGCCCTTCCATTGGACCGACCTCTGGTCGTATTTTGCCACCACGGCATGCGCAGTATGAATGTGCTACACTATCTCGAATCCCGTGGCTTCGAGAACGTCATCAATATGGGCGGCGGCATCCACGCATGGGCCACCGATGTCGACAGCTCCACTCCACGCTATTAAAGCTCGTGCACCAAGCCAGAAAAAATCCTGTGCAAAGTACAGTGGAAATAAGCTGCTATTTGGTCTGCATCCGATAGGCGCCATCCCAGTCGGCAGGCCCGCCACTCTTAATAAACTCACGGCAACGTTGCGCCAAGACAGCGGAGGGGGTGGTCGGCGCAAACGCACTGGAGGGCTCGTGCGGCTCGGCCGCGACAAACTGCTCCAACGCAACGGCCCACTCGCCTTTGAAGTAAAGCTGCAAGCCATGCTCATAGAGCTCACGGCAGCGCAGCGCCATCTCACGCTCTACCGTCCGATCCCATAGCTCAAATATCTCGACTGGCTCGGTGCGCCCCTTCACCACGATACGATCCAGTGTGCGGTAAAACAAGTCAGGCAACTGCTCCAACGCCGCTCGCAGCGTGGCCCCCGTGACTAAAGTATAGACGCCATAACTCTTCGCGCCGCTCTCGCAGCGTGCCGCTAAATTCACTGAATCTCCCATCATCGTGTAGTTGAAGCGCACACGGCTGCCCATATTACCGATTACCGCGGCTCCGGTATTGATCCCGATGCGGGTGCGCATCTGCTCGACCACTTCGGGCCATTGCCCCGACTGCACCCATTGGCTACGCAGCTCAGCATGACGCTCCTGCATACACAGCGCCGCGGCACAGGCACGAGCGGCATGATCCTTAATTGGTAACGGCATACCGAACATCATCACGATCGCGTCGCCAATATATTTATCCAGCGTGCCGCCTTCCGCCTGTAAAGCATCGGTCATGGCACTGAGGTACTCATTCATCAAAGGCACCAGTTCATTCGGCGGCAACTGCTCCGAAAACGCAGAGAATCCTTGCACATCCGAAAATAACGCCGTCACCTCTGCCTCGGTGCCGCCCAGCTCAGGATCACGCCCCGACTCGACCATTTCGTCGACCAATTCCGGCGATACATATGCACCGAAAAGCGTCTTCATTCGTCGACGTTGCCACTCTTCTGAGCCTAACTTGAGTAATGCCACCAGCAACACAGCACTCAGCGCCGCACCAAGCGGAGCGACCAGCGGGAGTACATAATTGCCATTTGAAAAACAATAGAACACCGCGGCGATATAGACTAGCATCACCGCCACCGAACCGATGCGCGTGAATACACGCCCAACCCCACTCCAAAGCGTGAGTGCAGTCACCAATAATGTCAGCAGCACGATCGAAGCAACACTGGCTCCATCACTCGGCCTGACAATGTATGCCTCGTCTTGAATTGTACGGTAAAGATTGGCATGCAGTCCGACCTTTGGCACTGGCTCGCGATTAAATGGTGTCGGCGCGATATCCTTTAACTGCGGATCGACTGGCCCGACAAAAATCACTTTATCTTTAAAACGCGCAAACCACATCAATTCTGCCTGCAACCGTTCCGCATCCCCACGCTCCGAAGCTTGACCCAAGGCATTCGCGCGCTCGAGCACTTCGCGCATACTGACATGCTCGCTCAAGTTACTTTGTTTCCAGCCTTCAAACCAATTCACTTCTAAAGATTGCCCCCATGCATCCAATGGGATGCGCCTGAAGACCTCATCTCCTCGGCGGATCAATAGCTCATTGCCATCATACACCACTGATTCATTACTTAACCCGTGTGCCGCGAGAAACATCTCCAGCCCCAATGAAAACAAGCGCTGATGAGTGTAATGCGGCAGCACGTATGGCGACCATCCATCTTTATCCACCAATTTCAACGAATCCCCCGCCACAATCACTTCCGGCTCATTCAATGCATCCACCAAGTGCCGCAGCTTGCCATCCATTAAATGCCGAGAAAACAGTTCTCCCTCGACCTCGATCAAGGCCACCACCCAATACGGCACCGAACCTTGGCTGAGCACCTCATCGACATTGGCAAGACCCAACCGACCGCTCTCTTCGGTCAATATCGGAAAGGACGGCGCCTCAGGAAATGGGTTCTCGCGGGGATCAACATACTGATCGCGCCTCAGTGGCAGCACCGCATCGGCCGAAGTCGTGCCAGTATAGGCTGCCGCCAAGACGACCTGATCTGCAAAATATTCAATCGATTGCCCAAACGAAATATCTCCTTTGCGAGCTCGTCCATAGTCCAACAATGAACCTCCGGAAAACATCGAAAAAATAATATCAAAGCCAATCACTTTCGCTTCGCCAGGTCCCAGCAATGCATCCACCAAAACGCTGAAATTCTGCCGGTCCCACGGTCGTGCGCCGATATAAGATACAGCATCTGCATCTAAATCCACATACACGATCGGCGCCGTGGAGGACAACTCGCCACGAACCAGGTAGCGCCAGCGCATTGCTTCTTGCTCCAAGCCGTCCAACGCACCTTCGGACCAAAGAAATGCCCATACGCCAATCGATGCTCCAATTAGGCCGCAATAAGAAATGAGTTGCTTCAGTCGATTCACAGGAAACTAAACGTGTATTAATTGACCAAGGATGCCAAGCCTTAGAACAAATCTGCCTGATAACTCGATGGCGCCCGAATCAGTGCACGATGTGGAGTCACAGGCGCAGATTGCGGCGCGTATTCAATCACCAATGGCCGCTTCGCCGAGTCACTATCAGGTACTGCCGCAGTCACCCCGACTGTATTCTTGACTTGCTTCAGTTGCTTCATTTTCAATCGAAAAATTGCGGGAGAAAGCGCATCGGCATCAGCCTGCATCACCTCAAACTCTTCAAACAGCTCACTCTCTGCCGCTGAGCTTTCGGCGACTCTAATTGATGCGCTTGCGGAAGTGCCCGCACCGACCAGTCGCTGTCCACTGCGTAATGTATAGGTCTGACCGAACAGATCAGTGAACCGCAAGGCCCCATCCGCGCATTTAATCGAAAAATCGTAGAGTTGCCTGCGTGCATCATAGGCAATTTCCATCGACCACCAGCCATTCTTCACCGACATCCGCCCCAACGGAGTCACCACAATCATCTGAGAGGCCTCACTCAGAGCACGATTATCAACGACCAACAATCCTTGCCTAAAATTCAAAATCATCCGGCTCTTGCCCAGATCCATCGAGGTGGCAACATCCTGCTGAAAGCGCTCAATTGCAAAAAATCCTGCTCCTTCATGGTAAATCGAGATCTGATTCGACGTCTTGAGAAACACTGAATCCTTCTCTTTTGTGCTAATCTGCAGCAAGCCGGAGACAACCCGCGGCATGCGATCAGTCGGGTTCATTTGTAACGACTCCCCGCCCACTTGCTCTAAAATCACCTCCCCCGTCACAGACGTCACCACTGCCGCGCCACGCATCCAGTCTTCGGCTTGAAGCATCGTAAGCGCCGCGAATAGAGCCGCAAACGCAATAGAAAAGACCTTGTGCAAAGACGAACTCATAGAATGCGAAGTTTTTGCTGTAACTTACGAGCCGCAGCATGATTTGGATTAATTTCGAGTGCGCGTCGCACCGATGCAATCGCCTCGACGCGCCTCTCGCTAAAATGGCTCAAATAGGCCGCCCAATAATAATGTGCATTGCCATTATTCGGCGCCAACTCTAGCGCCCGCATCAACGCCGCCTCGGCTTCGATATCATTACCACCGAGCCCCTCTGCAATGCCGAGCTGCGCCCACGCCATCCAGTAGGTCTCAGCCAACTCAATCGCTCGCTCTGCACAGTTCGACGCTCGCAGCCCGATTTGTTCATAATTTGCAGGGGTTCTATAAAAAAGCTGGCACTTTGCCGCACTCAATCCAATCCACGCATCCGCATTGTCAGGATCCAACCATGTCGCAGCTTCATATAACTCGATTACCTCATCCAACAAATCCGTATTGCCAGACCGATGTACTCCCAATTGAACCACTTGGTCTAGACGTTGTCGGGCATGTAACTCAAGCGCCTGCGCTTGTATCCGAGACGCACTGATCGAATAAAATCCAACCGCCAACACGATTCCCAAACAGAAATACCCAAGCCGCATCCAGCCGCCGTGCGGGATGCGCAAACGACGCCTAAAACTCGATTTAATCAGAATCGAAAAGAACAACACACCATACAAAGTGATCACAGGCGTATAAAAAACAAAGGAGCTAAACATGCAGAGCGCAAAAGAAAGCACCCCGGCAAGACCGATCGACAGAAAGAACTTTGTCGGCGGCATGATTGCGCCCTTCGCATTCTTAAGCCTCACGCGATCGGGCTCGGCTCGCCAGTGTCGAATCGCGCACCACAGCACCAACAAACTCGGCAGTAGAAACAGCACGCCGCCAAGCACGCCATACTCCGACAAGATCAACAGATAATCATTGTGCGGCGTCATCGGTAATTTTTCCAACGACCGCCTTCCGCTTTGCTCAAACTCAACGGAGAAGCTACCGCCCCCAGCACCAGTGATCGGAGCATCCAACGTAATATCCAGCGCTTCCTGCCATAAGATCCGACGAACCCCCTCGCCTTCGCTGCCCATCGCCTGCACGGCACGCGTTTTGAATTGCGGCGACAAGACAGCCTGCGGCAACACTGCGATCGCCAACAGAAACACCCCCAGCAAACTACCCCACACGCGGCGCGATGGCTTTAAAAAACAGGCCCACGGCAGGACCAGCAAAACAATCAGCAGAATGACCAGCGGCCAAAATAGCTGCGTAAGGAAAATCGAAATCAAAAACATCACTCCGATATACAGACATAAGACTCGTAAAATCACCGGCAGACGAGGCACCAGACCTGCGATCAACAGTGCCGGCAACAGAATCAACAGAAAGGCCGCAAAGCTATTCGGGTCTGCAAACGAACCAGTCGCTTGCCCAAAAAACTCGGGACTCAGCGTCAACACATAATCAGCATATGCATTCGCGAGCTTCGACGGATTTTGAAAGAACTGATAGAAGCCAATGAAAATGGCGTATGCCGCAGGCGAGATTGCAATCGTAATCAACACCCACAGATGTGCCCGCGTGCGCACATTATTGACCAACACCCATAGAAAGATCACCGCCTCCAGCGCATAAATGAGCTCGTACCAGCCACGCCACGCAGTCGGGCTCAACCCAGTCACATTGATCCAAATCCACGCCACAAACGGCAGGAAAAACACCGGCACATAACTCAAGCGCTTTGGTTGCTCCCGCTCGACCGCCAGCCAAAGCCCATGCAACACCATCAAACAAGCAAACAGCGGCAACAGCAGCACATGCGTATCCGGCCGAACCCCTCCAAGCAACAGCGCCGACAACGTAATAATTGCGCCGAGACAAAACGTGACCAACCAGTCGACAAAATTCCCCCAAGAGACTTGGCCAAAATAGGCAATCTTACCGGACTTATCGATCAGTGAGGGCATAGAATGAGAGGCAGTACTTCAGCAAGATTCGCAAATTAAACAAGTAGGCATTACACAGTCCGTGCGATTCAATAAACAATAAAAATGCCTGATCGACTAACTCGCAAGCCTAGCAGGCGGCACTCGCTCCACAGAATCATCTACTTTCGACGACAGTTTAGAGGCAATCTGTGTTCTTGAGTCTATCGTAGAAGCCGTTTTTATAACGTCACCTGCAAGCCCCTTATGAAAAAATTTATTCTACTGCTTGGCATCGCCATTCTCCTGATCGCCCTCGGCCTACGGGCATATTTCGCTTTTGTGCCGCCACCAGAGGCGACGCTAAACCAAGCACTCGCCGAGATCATACCGAGCGAACTTTCTGGCTGGCAGATCAAAGACATGGACATGGCGGAGTCCCCCGAATCCAGCGTACGCATCGCTAACTTCCTCAACTTCGACGATGCCATCTTTCGTTTATTTGAAAAAGACGACACCTTCGTCGGCCTCTACATCGCCTACTGGTCTCCAGGTAAAACCTCCTACCGCTGGGCCGGCACCCACACACCAGACACCTGCTGGGTGCAAAACGGCTGGACCTGTATGCGGCGCGAATACAGTATCCCCTTTCAACACGAAGCAGCCGCATTTGAGCCAGCTGAATTCGGCATCTACGAAAAAAATGGCCTTTCCCAGAATGTCTACTTCTGGCATCTTGTCGGCGGAAGTGCTTTTGGCTACGAGCAACAAGGCGGCCATAATATTTTCGGCGCACTGATCGATATCAAACATCACGGCCTAGACCTGCGCCAAGAGCAGTTCTTCATTCGGCTTTCCAGCAACAAGACCATCGAAGAGCTCAACAGAATGCCTGAATTCCGCTCGATCCTCGATGGCTTATCGGCCATCGGCCTAGCAGCAAAGGCGGATTAAAGATCAATACACTCGCTAAAAAACTCGAGCAGGATTACCGAAGACTTTTTGACCGTCCTTGACTGACCGGATTACAACGGCTCCTGCGCCCACATACGCAAAATCGCCGACGGACTTACTCGGCACAATCCGCACCCCCGTCGCCAAAAATGCCCCGGTACCATAACGGGTATTTCCGGTTAAATCGCAATGCCCACTAATGGTGGCCCAATCGCCAATCACCGCATCGTGGCCCACACTACTGTGGCAACTAATCGCCACAAAGTCGCCGATCGAGATGTCCGCAGTCAAGGTCACTCGGGGGCATAGCACGACTCCATTCCCCAGCTCAATATTCTCACCGATAATCACGGATGGGTGCACCAGTGGAATGAAAGTCGCGGAGCGCGACAACAATGTCTGACAGACTTTTTTCTTAATCATCGGCGCTCCAATTGCACAAACAAAGACTTCATCTTCTGCAGGCTGATGCGCGGCGATAGAACCAATCACACCCACAGGGTAATTATAACCATCGAGGGCCGCCGCATCATCATCTATAAAACCAGCAAGCGCCCAAGCTTTGCCAGAATCCGGGTGACTTTTTGCCCATGCATAGACCTCACGCCCGAATCCACCTGCGCCTACGATAATCAATTTTTTCATATTCGTTTAAATCAAAAACCAAGCACCACTAAATAGAAAAGCCTCCATCAACTGGCAAAGTGATACCCGTCACCCAACGAGACTCTTGTGATAGTAAAAAAGAAGTCGCTGCAGCCACATCAGTGGGCTGCCCGGCTCCAAGTGGATACGCTTTTAAATGCGCCGCAAGTGCCTCGTCGGAAATACGCTCCGCAGTTGCATCTGCCATGTCCGTCTCAATCATCCCTGGAGCAATACAATTTACACGTATCCCCTTCGGCGCCAGTTCCAGCGCAAGGCAGCGCGCAGATGCTTCCAGTCCAGCCTTACTCGCGGCATATGCCGCATAACCAACCGTTCCTCGAGCGGACGCCACGGAAGAAATCCATACGATCGATGCGCCCGTTTTCAGCCTTTTCTTTTTCAATAACTCGCGAATTAGCAGCAGTGGCATCGTCGTATTTAAATTCAAACAAGCCTCGATATCCGCGTCTTTAAGGTAGCGCACCGGAACCACCGGAGCCACACCTGCGGCATAGACGACTCCGTCTAACTCGCCGACCGCCTCGGCCAACTGAGCACATCCAGTAGAATCACTCAAGTCCACCGACAACGAACTGCCTGCAAATTCTGCGGTCAATGCAGCTAACTTCCGCTGGTCACGCCCAGAAACAATCAGGTCAGCTCCTTCAACTTTCAACTGACGCGCGATCGCACCGCCGAGCGCACCTGTGGCCCCGACGACCAAAATCTGTTGATTGTTGAATTTATCGGCCCCACCCATACGTACAATTATGCACTGACCTGCGCATACAGCGCTTCCAGTGTCTCACAGTTTTTCAATACGTCTCCCTTTAAGCGCACATCATATTCCGCATCGATCATCGCAATCACGGTTAAAAATGCCAGCGAATCCCAAGCCTCCAGCTCGCGATATTTGGTCGTTGCTGTCAGTGAACCAGGCTCGATGTCTTCGACCGCTTCTTCGAAATCTTCAATAAATTTTGCTAAACTCATGGGGTGTATTTAAAGGACTTATACCGACTCCGCTGCTGACAAACAAGTTTCTATTCACTCGGCGCACTTTCAATAATTTCACAGATTGGCAACTTAGCCATATCGAGAATGACACTCGCCCACGACAGACCCACGCCGAATCCAGACAGCAACACGCGCTGCGTTTTGGCACCGCACAGCACATCCTGTAACTCCCCGCACAGCGCCGACGGAATCGATGCCGAGCTCTGGTTGCCATAGCGCTCGACCGTCCGCATCGGCACTTTGGCCAAATCAATTTTTAAGCGCTTCGCAATATTGCTAAGAATATATCGATTAGACTGATGAAAGACGAAATAATCCACCGCATCCAGATCCAACCCCGCATATTCGACTAAATCCCGCACTGCTTTGGGCTCCTCGGTGATGGAAAAATTGAAAATTTCCGCGCCGTTCATGAACAGATTTTCAGCCGAACGCACATTGCCCCCATCATCCGTCACCTCCACCTGCGTCTCTGCTGAACTCGGCGTACGCTGACCGCCCGCTGGCACGATCAGGGCATCAAAGCCCTTGCCATCTGTTTCGAGGCTAAACCATGCAACACTCTCGCACTTACTGCGCTGAATCAATGTGGCACTGCCGCCATCGCCAAACAACGGCGCCACCGACCTGTCTCTTGGATTCACAATTCGACTGATGGTATCCCCAGCAAGCAGCAACACCCGCTCACAGCCGCCCGAACTGACCATCATATGCGCCAACCACAGCCCATACACATACCCCGAACAGCCCAAATTCACATCCAACGCGGCACAACTCTTCGGCAAGTCCAAGCGCCCATGTAGCACCGCAGCATTACACGGCTGCGAATAATCCGGCGTTTGCGTCACAAAAATCACTGCGTCAATCGCCTCAGGCTCGAGACTCGTCGCGTTTAATAGTCGGCGGGCAGCAGCTTCGCATAGATCCGCCGCGGTCGTACCCGACTCGACGACGCGACGCCGATCCAGCCCAATGGTTTTCTTCAAGCGTGCGATTTGCTTCTCGTTGCCACCAAATAGATCGACCTCATCATCGATACATTTTTCCAGAGCCGGCACACAGGTAACGACCCCGCCGATTTGAATCTGCTTGAAACTGCTTTTTGCCATAATACTGACCATGCGCAGGATCGCACAAAGTGAAAGCCCATTTTACCGAGAATTCGCGGCGCGGATGTAATTGCGAAAGTTGCCATCTGCCGTGGTCGCTTGCGGCGGGCAGCAGACACAGAAGCGCTCAAATTGGCCTGCGCACGCGCAGACGCACGGGTTCAGAATCTTCCAGAACGATTGACCACCTTCACCATTACGCTCCTCAACCCGACTACCCTCGCTTCAGACGATCGGTCATCGATAGCTCAGCGCGCAGCTCCACTGCCACTGGAATCTTCCAATCCGCCATTCGCCCACGACAATGGCTCCGAATCAAGCGCTTCCAGGTACGTAAGTCTTGGTTCGATGAGGGTACGATCACACACGCAACCATATTTCCCGTGACTGCCGCGGGTTTAGCATACACCGAGCAAGCCTCAACACCTTCAATCTCAGCAATTACCTGCTCCACCTCTGCAGGGTGCACCTTCTGCCCACCGACATTGATTAACTGACTACGCCTGCCGATAATTCGTAGGTAGCCACCTTCGGCTTCTTCCACTAGATCGCCGGTCCGATACCAACCATCCGCCTCAAGGGACGATTCGTCGGCATTTAAATAGCCCAAGATCCGCGAACTCGTCTTCAGCCACAACTCAGCATCTTGCACCCGCCATTCGACGCCTGAATCTTCAATCCGGAAATAGACACTGTCAGTGCTCTGACTCTTAATGCGGATCGCTCCAGTTTCACTGGTGCCAAACTTCTGTTGAAAAACCGCACTTGGAAATGCTTTAACCAACCGCCTCAGCAGCTTGGTTGACATCGGCTCTGCTCCATACGCAATCACCTCCAAACTCGAACAATCGAATTTTTCTGTGACGTGCGCCAACAGCATGAGATTTAAAAACGTCGGCGACACTGGGAGTATATTAACATCATACCGCTCAACCGCCGCTCCCACCGCAAGCGCGCTGCGTGCCTCAGGCACCACCAATGTCGAACCAGAAAATAAAGTGCGAAACGCAGAATCCAGCCCGCCAATGTGATCCGCCAACAGCAACTGCACCGTCCGATCCGCGCGCGGACGCACCTCAGAATAGCGCTCCAATAGCGCATTCAAATCATGCAGCATCCCCTTTGGCTCACCGCTGGTGCCACTACTAAAAAGAATTAAGCCCGCATGCCCACGCGCCGATAGCTGATTGATTAATTTCGAAGCATTCGCCATCGTCGGCTGCGAGCAAAGGCCCTCCGCACTCAACAGAAACGTTGCGCCAGCAATACGCTGTTGCTCGACCTGCTCAGCGATTGGCATCTCTGAGGATAGCGGCAACGCCACTTGCTTCAGGCGAACGATGGCCAAAATCGCAGCCAGCGCGTGTATCGTGCCAGCCATCTGAATCGCAATTACCGCTGGCGCTTGGCCCACCGCAGGAGACAGCAGCGCCTCAATTCGATCCACTTCGGCGACAAAATCAGCATAGGTCCAAGTGCGCCCGTCCTCATAGCAAGCAACCTTGGCACCGAACTCGGCAAACTGCTGATCAATCCAGCTCACAACTTAAGTCACTCCACCTAAATAGAGCACTTGCCCAGTGATGAAGTCGCTCTCCGCCCTCAGGAAGAAATCGACCGCATTGATCACATCCGCCGTCTTGCCGTAGCGCGGGATCGCCTGCCGCGCAAGTAGCGCATCCATCTTTTCCGACGACACACCTTTAATCAAATCCGTCAACACTGGCGTCGGCCCGACCGCATTTACCGTAATGCGCAGCTCGGCTAACTCGCGCGCCATGATCCGCGTCAGGCTCTCCACCGCGGCTTTACTGGCCGCATAAACTGCCTCACCTTCCAAGTTCAGCGGATGCGCCACAGTCGTGAAATTCACGATCCGCGGCTGCGCGCTCTTGCGCATCAATTTGGCAAATTCACGACAAAACAAGAACGTGCCGACCACATTCGTCTGCAAAATAGCATTTACCGTGGAACCCGGCGTTAACAAACAATGGTTCATCGAAGCGATCCCGGCATTATTTAGCAGCGCATCGACGGCACCGACTTGTCGCTTCACAGCGCGCGCCATTTTAATCACGGCGGATTCATCACTCACATCTAATGCATAGTGCCGGTACTGAGCGTGCTCAATCGATGACTCGCCACGACTACAGCCGATGACTCCCCAGCCTTCAGCCAGATAATGCTCCGCCAACGATCGGCCAATCCCTTTGCGCGTGCCGGTAATAACGATGTGCTTCACGCTTCGATCCTCTCTAGCACTGCTTGCGCGAGTGTCTTAATAGTCAAAAACGGTGAATTACGCGCGCTCATGGCCTTCTCATCCGCAAGCGCAATTGCCGCACCGAATTGCTCAGACACGGCATCCTCCACATCCGCAAGAAGATTGACGAGACCCATGCTATCTAAGACTCCGTCGTTGCCATAGAGCGCAGATTCCGCGCTCGGTTGCTTCAATGTGACTAAATCAAAATCTTCGGCTAACAATCGCACCGATTCAATCACGAGAACTTCAACTTGTTTAGAGGTAGGCATAATGAGTTTTATCAATCTCTAACATCTAGATAGGAACAGTAAAATAAATAAGGTATTTCCTAGCTGATCGATCGCGGTACAAATTGAGCAATGCATCGTCAACTCGAGCAAGAAAGAAAAAAGTAGCGATTCGGGCGTTTTCGGTCACCCATCAAATACGTAACAAAGTAATTGCACCCAAGCGAAAGCTCTACTTACATATTGGTTAATTCGATCGTCAATGCTCTCTTGAGCACTGACGTTCGATTCGAAATCTCCAACAATTAAAGCCACAAGAAAGGAAACACTTGGACTTAAAAGCTATTAAACAGGTCGTCGAACTGATGAAACGCTCGGAACTTTCCGAATTTGAAATTGAAGAGGAAGGCTTCAAGCTGCGCCTCTGCCGCAAGAATGGCGATACACAAATCGTGCACGCTGCTCCTCTAGCTGCGGCTCCAGCTCCAGCTCCAGCTCCAGTTGGAGCTCCAGCAGCAGCCGCAGCTCCAGTGGAAGAAAAAGGCATCTCGGTGGTGAAGTCGCCGATGGTCGGAACTTTCTATACTTCCTCTTCGCCTGAAAGCCCGGCCTTTGCCACAGTCGGCACCAAAGTCGGTGCGGACTCCATCGTCTGCATCATCGAGGCAATGAAGGTGATGAACGAAATTCAATCCGAAATCAGCGGCACAATCACTGAAGTGCTTATTGAAAACGGCGAAGCCGTCGAATACGGGCAACCACTCTTCAAAGTTAAAACGGCTTAATCCGTATGCTTAAAAAAGTCCTCATTGCCAATCGAGGTGAAATCGCACTTCGCATCGTTCGCGCTTGTAACGAACTCGGGATCAAGACGCTCGCCGTCTATTCCGAGGCCGACGAGCAATCTCTCCATGTGCAACTTGCCGATGAAGCAATCTGTATCGGCCCAGCAGCTGGTAACCTGAGTTATCTAAAGAGTGATCGTATTATCGCCGCAGCTGAAATCGCTGATGTCGATGGCATTCACCCGGGCTATGGCTTCCTCGCAGAAAATGCCGATTTCGCCGAGCAATGCGCCGAATGTAACATCAAGTTCATCGGCCCAGGCCCTGAAGCGATTATTAATTTTGGCGACAAGGCAAAGGCGCGCGACATGGCCATCAAAGCTAAGGTCCCCGTGATCCCAGGCAGTGATGGCACCGTCGACAATGAAAAAGACGCCCTCATCGTCGCGAAACAAATCGGCTTTCCTGTGATTATTAAAGCCGTCGCTGGTGGTGGCGGTAAAGGGATGCGTACCGCACACAATGCAGTCGCATTTGCTAAAGAATATAACAACGCCCGCAACGAAGCCGAGAAGGCTTTCGGCAATGGCGCCGTTTACCTCGAACGCTTTCTTGACGCGCCGCGTCACATCGAGATCCAACTGCTTGGCGATCAATTTGGTAACGTGATCCACCTCGGTGAACGCGATTGCTCGATTCAACGCCGCCACCAGAAGGTTATCGAAGAGGCCCCTTCTCCTTTTATCTCTGACGACATTCGTAAAAAAATGGGCCGCGACGCGGTCAAACTCGCCAAATCGGTCAACTACGAAGGCGCGGGCACTGTCGAGTTCCTAGTCGATGGCAAGGGCGAGTATTTCTTCATCGAAATGAACACGCGCATCCAAGTGGAACACGGCGTGACCGAAGAAGTCACTGGGGTCGATTTGGTTAAGGAGCAACTCCTCATCGCCAGTGGACAAAAACTCAGCTACGAGCAAAAGGACATTAAAATCACCAAGCACTGCATCGAGTGCCGTGTGTGCGCCGAAGATCCGGCACGCAACTTCGCTCCTTGCCCAGGTGAAATTGGCCTCTATTACGCCCCGGGTGGTCACGGCGTGCGCATCGACTCGCACTGCTACAGCGGCTACACCATCCCCCCTTACTATGACAGTATGATCGCCAAGGTCATGACCATCGCCAAAACCCGCGAACTTGCACTCGACCGCATGGACCGTGCACTCGGCGAATATTTGATTCATGGGATTAAAACGAATATTCCGTTCTCGCGCGCAATTATTCGCGATCCCATCTTCCGCGAAGGCAAAGCCACAACCAAGTTTATCGAAGAATTCATTGAGCGAGTGCCCAAGGATCTTTACACCTAATAGTAATAACAGTACATTGCACCAATCATGAGCAACAAATCTGAAAACAACCAAGAGTCCACAATCCCTACAGTGTCCGAAGGCTCGAACACACTAGGTGACATCCGCATCAATCACAGTGTGGTCGCGAGCATTGTTCGCTTGGCTGCACTCGAAGTCGTTGGCGTCGCAGCAGTTGGCGGTGGCTTCGTCGATGGAATCGCAGAGATCTTTTCCAAAAAAGGCGATGAGCGCGGTGTCCGCGTCGATGAAGACGAAGTCGGTGACTACCAAATTGAAATCCGTGTGATTCTGCGCTTCGGTGTCGAACTCGCGACAGTCGGCAATGAAATCCAGCAGCGTATCGCTGAGCAGGTCGAGAAAATGACCAGTAAGAATGTCGCTCGCGTCAATGTCATCATCGACGGCGTGCGCACCACCGAAGAAGAAGAAGAAGAAGCGAAAGACGACTGGGACGGCCAAGCACACGTTGACTAGGCACAGCGGAGGTCTCGTCCTCCATTTTCCCACTAAATAAACACAGATGAACTGGACTGAAACGATCGAGATGCTAAATCATCTCACCGAGCCCACCTATCTATATGCAGCCGGAGCGACTCTTGCCCTCGCGCTGCTTCTGATACTGCTCGTCCGACGTCAGCCCAATAAAATAGTCGCTTATCGAACCGAGAATGGCCGCGTCATGGTCTGTCGCTCCGCGATCGTCGAGCTCATCCGTACATCCTGCGAGCAGCTCGACGACGTCGCAAAGCCAATCGTCAAAATAAAGGTCAAAGGTAAGACCACCCATTTTAATGTCCGCATTCAGCTCAAGAGCGGTGCCCGCCTCAGAGACATCGAACAAACCTTACAGCTCCATCTGCGTCAAAATCTCACCGAAAACCTCGGCATTGAGAATTTGGGACAGATCAACATCGTCGCCTCAGGCTTCAAAAGCGGCCGCATCCAAGTCTCTAGCCCGATCACGAGTAAAGAACAGACCGCTGTCGCGGCACTGGAAGACGACCCATCCGCTGAGCCAAATAGCACCCCAGCACTCAAAGAAGCGCCCGAGAAAAAGCCGCTTTAGTGGCGAAAATGTCCACTTTGAGGCATTCTTCGATGAACTTGACGCCACATTTGCGGTCTAATTCGTTCATCTGATGAGGAATTTGACCCCCATAATGACCGTTGCCGCCGCTTTGGCCGGCGCGATGATGCTGTTCGCAGCCTGCAGTCCGAAGTCCACGCTTGAGCTAGGCCTCGACGATCTATCGGTACGCTTCGTCGCAGCCAATCAAGCCGACACAATCGAACCGATGCTGAAGCTCTACTGCTTGAACGGATGCGACAGTCTCATTATCTCTCGCCTAAGAGGCGCCCTCGACTACGAACTCGGCTTACCGATTCAGCAAATCCAGTTTGAAGCGCTCTCGGGCGCAGCAGAAGAAACGATCGAGTTTACTTACAACGGCGTCACTTACGGCCCCAGCCTCACGCCGCGCTACCGGATGCGGGTGTTATACGCTGTCGAAGACCATTTCAGCAGCCTCTTTACCGTTGGCCAAAATACCTCTGGGGATTGGCAGATCATCTGCGCGAAACCAAGGCCGCCAATCCGCTACTAAACAACACAGCAGCCGAACCAGATCGCATCCTCGGAGTTGACAAGCGGAATAATTAGCAACACTTAGGGGCTTATGAAGATTATCGCATACTTAAAACCGACCTGCGGATGGAGCATGGGCGTCCGCGCGATCATGAAAAAGTACGGCCTCGAATACGAAGACCGTGACATTATCAATCATGCGGATCAATACGCTGAAATGGTCGAAAAGTCCGGCCAACCCCTTTCGCCTTGCGTTGAAATCGATGGGCATATGCTCGCCGATGTCAGTGGTGATGAGGTTGAAGCCTACCTGCTCAAAGAAGGGCTCGCCACTGAAACCAGTGCCGAGGCAGACGTGCCGACCAACGCAGCCTGCACCGACGAAGAACATGAAGCGATGCGCTCGAAGACGATTCGTTTCTTCTAAGCGCCCAAGCACGAGAAAGACTTAATTCCTTAAAGTCTTTCTCCATCACACGGATTCGGTCCGTTTTTTGCTACCGAATAAGCAGCTAATTGACTGCACATGAGCAAGTTCATGTGCTGAGAGTGTCATTTTCTCTAGACAGACTCTCATCAATTACTACTTTCTTTCTTCCTTTTGGCTTCGGCCCAAACGCGAACTCGTCGCTCAGGACGGCCGCACCGTATGATCACTACACTTTTAAAACCGATTATTTAATACAGATATGGAAAAGACACACATCCAGCCCAAGGCGCAGGGTCTCTACGACCCACAGAATGAACACGAAAACTGCGGAATCGGCCTGATCGTCGATATGAAAGGCCGCAAATCCCACGACATCGTCAAAGGTGCGCTGGAGATCTGTGTAAACCTCGACCACCGTGGTGGTTGCGGCTGTGACCCCATCACTGGTGACGGCGCAGGTATCTTTATTCAACTGCCACACAACTTCTTTAAGGCCGTGTGCCAGGCTGAGTGTGGCTTCGACGTGCCAGCAGAAGGCGACTACGGTGTCGGCTTCGTATTTCTCTCCCGCGACGACGAAGAGCGTCAGAGCGAAGAGACCATCATTGAAGAGATCGTTGCCGAAGAAGGCCTCGGCTTCATTGGCTGGCGCGATGTACCAGTGCGCAGCGAGATTCTTGGTAAAGCCTCCAAGGCCTGCGAGCCAGTCATGCGTCAATTTTTCGTCAGTAAAGGCGAAGTCGCGGCCGGCCTCGAACTAGAGCGCAAACTTTACATCGTGCGGCGCCTCGCGACTCACCGCATCCGTTACAGCGGCACAGACGAAGAAGCGCTGTTCTACATCAGCTCGCTTTCAAGCCGCACCATGACTTACAAGGGCATGCTCACCACAGAGCAGCTTGAGCAATATTTCCCCGACCTCTCCAACGAGGCGATGGACTCCGCACTCGCCCTGACACACTCGCGTTTCTCGACCAACACATTTCCAAGCTGGCCCCGCGCACAGCCATTTCGCTACCTGTGCCACAATGGTGAGATCAACACAGTACGCGGCAATGAGAACTGGTTGCACGCCCGTCAAATGCAGCTCGCCAGCGAAGTATTTGGTAAGGACCTTAAGAAGCTGCTGCCAATCATCCGCGAAGACGGCTCCGACTCGCAGAAATTCGACAACTGCCTAGAGTTCCTCGTCCTGTCAGGCCGCAGTCTCGCGCATGCCATGATGATGATGATCCCAGAACCTTGGGAGCGTCACAAGAACATGCCCGACTATAAAAAGGACTTCTACGAGTTCCACGCCTGCATGATGGAGCCTTGGGATGGTCCGGCATCCATGGCGTTCTCCGACGGCATTCAAGTCGGTGCGACACTCGACCGTAATGGTCTGCGCCCCTCTCGCTACTACGTCACTGCGGACGACAAGGTCATCCTTGCATCCGAAGTGGGCGTACTCGCTGGCATCGAGCCAAAGAATGTGGTCAAGAAGGGCCGTCTCGAGCCAGGTCGTATGTTCCTGATCGACATGGAAGCGGGCTGCATCATCGAAGACGGCAAAGTGAAGGAGGAAGTTTCCAAAACCGCACCGTATGGTCAATGGCTCAAAGAAAACCTCGTTAAATCCGAAGACTTGCCAGAGCCGGAATCGATTCCAGCCGACAACTTCGAAAACATCGAGACGCGCCAAAAAGCATTTGGCTACACCTTCGAAGACGCACGCTTCATCCTCGGCCCTAGCGCCGAAGCTGGCAAGCAGCCACTCGGCTCGATGGGTAACGACGCGCCACTCGCCGTCCTCTCCGATCAGTCGCAGACGATGTATAACTACTTCAAGCAGTTGTTCGCACAGGTTACCAATCCACCGATTGACCCGATCCGCGAAGAACTGGTGACCGCGAGCGTCACTTTTATCGGCTCTGAAGGTGATCTCACACGCCCCGGCCCTGACAGCTGCCGAATGATCAAATTCGAGTCGCCGTTGATTGACGATAAGGAGCTCGCGCAACTGCGCAACATCAGCCTGACCGGCTTCAAGGCGGCCAAGCTGCCAATTACATTTGAAGCCGAAGTTGGTGGCCTCGCAGAAGGTCACAACAGCATCTCAGAGCCATCCATCTCCGGCAAAGGCCTCGAGGCCGCGCTCGAAAAACTCTTCGAAAACGCTGATGCAGCGGTCAACGACGGGGTCAACATCCTCGTCCTCTCCGACCGTAAAATCGGACCCAAGAAGGCACCGATCCCGGCACTTCTCGCAGTTGCCGGCCTGCATCACCACTTGATCCGCCAAGGCACACGTACACGTGTCTCGATCGTGCTCGAATCCGGCGAGCCTCGCGAAGTACATCACTTTGCATTGCTACTCGGCTACGGCGCAGATGCGATCAACCCGTATCTCGCACTCGAGTCCGTCCGCTACATGATTGACCGTGGCGATCTTGACCTGACAGCTGAGAAGGCTGGTTACAACTTCCTGAAAGCGAATCTCAACGGCGTGATTAAGACCATGTCGAAAATGGGCATCTCCACGGTCGCTTCTTACCGCGGCGCGCAGATCTTCGAAGCGATCGGCCTCAACCGTAACGTCATCGATAAGTATTTCACCAAGACCGCATCGCGCATCGAAGGTATCGGACTCAACACTATCGCTAAAGAAGCTGGCATGCGCCACTCCAATGCATTCGGTACTCGCACCGACGAGAATGCGGCAGCCCTCGATCCAGGTGGCATCTACCAGTGGCGTGCCGGTGGCGAGCGTCACCTGTTCAGCCCGATGACGATCCACAAGCTCCAGCTCGCAACCAGCCAAGGCAACCAAGCCGTCTTCAAGGAATACTCCGATATCGTCAACAATCAGTCCAAAGAAATGTTCACACTACGTGGCCTCATGGACTTCAAGGTTGATCCATCCAAGTCGATTCCAATCGAAGAAGTCGAATCGGCTCGGGAAATCTTTAAGCGCTTCAAGACTGGCGCGATGTCGTACGGCTCGATTTCCTCAGAAGCACACGAAGCTCTTGCGATTGCGATGAACCGCATCGGCGGCAAGTCCAACACCGGTGAAGGTGGCGAAGATCCAGATCGTTTCACTCCAGACGAAAATGGCGACAGTCGCCGTTCCGCAATTAAGCAAGTCGCTTCCGGTCGTTTCGGTGTGACCAGTAATTACCTGGTCAACTCCGACGAGATCCAAATTAAAATCGTTCAAGGCGCCAAGCCGGGTGAAGGCGGTGAACTCCCTGGTCACAAGGTCCTGCCACTGATCGCGAAGACACGCGGTACCACTCCTGGCGTGGGCTTGATCTCGCCTCCTCCGCACCACGACATCTACTCGATTGAGGATTTGGCGGAGCTGATTCACGACCTGAAGAATTCCAATGTCAAAGCGCGCGTCAACGTCAAGCTGGTCTCCGAAGTTGGAGTTGGCACGATTGCTGCCGGTGTCGCGAAGGCTAAGGCCGACGGCATTCTGGTCTCCGGCTACGATGGCGGCACGGGCGCATCGCCTCGTTCCTCGATTCAGCACGCCGGGGCCCCTTGGGAGCTCGGCCTCGCCGAAACCAATCAAACACTACTGCTCAACGACCTGCGCTCACGCGTCCGTGTTGAAACAGACGGCCAACTCAAGACAGGTCGCGACGTCGCGATTGCCTGCTTGCTCGGCGCCGAAGAGTTCGGCTTCGCCACTGCACCGCTGGTCACTCTTGGTTGTTTGATGATGCGTGTTTGCCACAAGAACACCTGCCCAGTCGGTATCGCCACGCAAAACCTTGAGCTCCGCAAGAAGTTCAAGGGCGGCGCAGATGCAGTCGTCAACTTCATGACTTACATCGCTGAAGAGCTGCGCGAACTGATGGCAGAACTCGGCTTCCGCACTATCCCTGAGATGGTTGGCCGCGTCGACAAGCTCGAAATGCGCAGCGCCATCGATCACTGGAAGGCAAAGGGCCTCGACTACAGCAAGATTCTTTACCGTCCTGATGTGGGGCCCGAAGTCGGCACTTACTGCACCCAAGACCAAGATCACCTGCTCGACCGCTCGCTCGACGTCACTGAGATCCTCGAAAAGGCACAGCCTGCGATTGAGCACGGCACGCCAGTCGAAATCGATCTACCGATCATCAACACCAACCGTGTGGTTGGCACCATTACTGGCGCTGAGATCTCCCGCAAGCACGGCGCAGTTGGCCTACCCGAAGACACCTTGAAGATCAACATCAAGGGCTCTGCGGGGCAAAGCCTCGGTGCATTCTGCCCACTGGGCATGACCTTCACCGTGACCGGTGATACCAATGACTATTTAGGCAAGGGTCTATGTGGCGCGAAAATCGTCGTTCGTCCCGATCCAGAATCCCCATTCGTGGCGCACGAAAACATCATCACCGGTAACGTCTGCTTCTACGGCGCAACTAACGGTCAAGCTTACATCGCAGGGATGGCCGGCGAACGCTTCTGCGTGCGTAACTCTGGCGTCGAGGCGGTGGTCGAAGGTCTCGGTGATCATGCGCTCGAATACATGACCGGTGGAATGGTCGTCAATCTCGGCGTGACTGGCCGTAACCTTGGTGCCGGGATGTCCGGCGGCGTGGCTTACATCTACGACGAGGCGGGCGATTTCGTAAAGAACAGCCTCAACCCTGGCATGGTCAACGTCTACCAACTTATCGAGTGTGAGGACGACGAAATCGCACTGGTCAAGGGCAAGATCGAGACGCACGTCTCACTCACAGGTTCCGTCCGCGGCCAATCGATCCTCGATGGCTGGCCGGATACTGCTGGTAAGATCCTCAAGATCATGCCACAGGATTACGAACGCGTGCTGCACGCCATCAAACGCGCAGAAGCCTCCGGCCTGACCGGCGACGACGCCGTCCAAGCCGCATTCGAAGAAAACGTCGCAGCAGGGCACTAAAAAGGAGTTAGAAACCAGGAGTTACAAGTTAGATGGAAACTGAGACCTCAACTGCTGGATTCGAAAGCCTCCTTGTCTGGCAAAAATCACATCAATTCGTTCTAGATATTTATCAAATGACACAACACTTCCCAGAATGCGAAAAATTCGGCCTGACATCTCAGTTTCGTCGTGCCGCAGTCTCCATCCCCGCGAATATCGCCGAGGGATATGGCAAGCGTTCGTCGGCCGATAAAGCCCGCTTCTTCAACATAGCGCAGGGTTCATTAAATGAATGCCGCTATTATCTCCGACTCGCAGCCGACCTCGGCTACGCGAAAACAGAACAACACTTCAAACAAATCGACGAAATTGGACGTATGTTACACAGCTACACGAAGAAGGTTCTTTCTTCCGCTAAATAGCTTCTAACTACTGCCTCCTAACTTCTAACTACTTTTAAACTATGGGCAAAGCAACTGGATTTATGGAATTTGAGCGTAAGACGATCGCAAATCGCGATCCGCTCGAACGCGTCAAGGACTGGAACGAAATTCACGAAGATTTCGACGCCGAGAAAGTGCAGACACAAGGCTCACGCTGTATGGACTGCGGCACGCCTTACTGCCACACGGGCATGAGCCTTGCCAACATGGCGAGCGGTTGCCCAGTTAACAATCTCATCCCAGAATTCAACGACCTCGTCTACCGAGGCAAGTGGCACGATGCTTACCTGCGACTCGCCAAGACCAACAACTTCCCAGAGTTCACTGGCCGCGTCTGCCCCGCTCCGTGCGAAGGCTCTTGCGTGCTAGGTCTCATCGAGCCAGCCGTCACGATTAAGGATATCGAGTGCTCCATCATCGACAAGGCCTGGAACGAAGGTTGGGTCAAGCCACAGCCTCCAGAAGAGCGCACCGGTAAGAAAGTCGCCGTCGTCGGTTCTGGCCCTGCCGGCCTCGCCGCGGCGGATCAGCTCAACAAAGCGGGGCACCTCGTCACGCTCTTCGAGCGCGCAGATCGCCCAGGCGGTCTCCTGATGTATGGTATCCCCAACATGAAGCTTGAGAAGCAAGTCGTCACGCGCCGCGTACAACTGATGCAAGCCGAAGGCATCATCCTCGAATGTGGCATCGAGATCGGGGTCGATATTTCCTCCAAACAATTGATGGAAGACTTTGACTCGGTCGTGCTGTGCTGCGGTGCCACCAAGCCGCGCGATCTGCCGATCGAAGGCCGCGAGCTCAACAACATCCGTTACGCCATGGAGTTCCTCGGGCCCAACACCAAGGAGCTTTGGGACATCAAGGACGGCAAGTCCGAGCAATTCAGCGAACTCGCCAAGGGCAAGAACGTCGTCATCATCGGCGGCGGCGACACTGGCACCGACTGTGTCGGCACCTCCCTACGCCACGGCTGCAAAAGCGTGGTGCAGCTCGAGATCATGCCTAAGCCTCCAATTGAGCGCGCAGCGAATAATCCATGGCCTGAATGGCCGAAGACTTACAAGATGGACTACGGCCAAGAAGAAGCCGAAGCGATTCAGGGTGAAGACCCACGTCAATACCTCGTCAGCTCCAGCCGTTTCTCTGGCGATGCAGATGGCAACGTCAAGGCGGTCCACATCCACGACATCGAGTGGACCAGCGACAACGGCCGCTTTGTTCCTCAAAAGGTCGAAGGTAGCTCACGCGTGCTCGAAGCCGACCTTGTCCTGCTCGCAATGGGCTTCCTCGGACCCGAAGCAACCATCGCTGAAGAGCTCGGCCTTGATCTCGACGCCCGCTCCAATGTGCAAGCTGAATACGGCAAGTTTAACACTAGCCTCGAAGGTGTCTTTGCAGCAGGCGACATGCGCCGTGGTCAGTCCCTGATCGTTTGGGCGATCAACGAAGGCCGCGCCGCAGCCCGCGAGTGCGACAAGTTCCTAATGGGCGCGACTCAGCTTCCGTAGAGCGATGTTGGTTGAATGTTGTTCGTTCTAAACCGCAAACTTTTCAACAGCCGCATCCTCACCGATGCGGCTTTTTTGTGCTTCATAGTCGATTAGAGGGCAAAGGAGGGAGGGCGACTCGCCCTCCTTTATAGCCAGACAGGATGAATGAGGGCGACTC
>Ga0206129_10000668_pt1 | contig 51601 bp, 40 predicted proteins | sample Helgoland_Spring_8_FD_148616 | JGI IMG/M metagenome (GOLD analysis project Ga0206129, IMG submission 148616) | Pelagic subsurface seawater microbial communities from Kabeltonne, Helgoland, North Sea - Helgoland_Spring_Bloom_20160502_2 | ecosystem: Environmental > Aquatic > Marine > Epipelagic ...
CGTCTTCCCTCCGCTTCCTCCGCTTCCTCCGTTTCGATAGAAAGCCCGAACAGCCACCCCGCCACTCCACAAAAAAAAGCCGGTTCCCTCAGGAACCGGCCTCTTCATTAGAATTTAAAATTTAGAGCTTCACTCTGCCTCGGTCACATCGCCGGCATCGACGGTGACGGTGAGTTGGGCGCTGACCTGCGCGTTGAGCTTGATCTCGACCACGGTCTTTCCGGATGACTTGATCGGCTTGTCGAGCTGGATCGTGTGGCGATCGATCTCGATTCCGGCGGCTTCGAGCTCCTTGTGGATGTCGATGCTGGTGACGGATCCGAAGGCTTTGCCGCCCTGGCCAGTGGAAAGTGTGAAGGAAGGCTTGAGCTTGCCGATCTTGGTTGCGAGTGCCTGGGCGATGACGAGCTCCTCGGCTTCGCGCTGCGCACGGCCAGATTTGAGGGCTTCGACGTGGCGGAGGTTTGCCTTGGTCGCCTCGTAGGCCTTGCCTTGTGGGACGAGGTAGTTGCGGGCGTAGCCGGCGCGGACTTTTACGACGTCGGCTTCGGCTCCGAGGCCTTCGATTTTTTCTTTGAGGATGACTTGTGCGTTGGCCATGAGTAGAGAGAGTTTGATTGAGAAACGGGCGGCGGATTTAGGCTCAGCCGGGGGGTAGGTCAAGGAGAATCCTACTTTTGAGGTCAGGGCGGGCTATTTTTTTGAAAAAACGGACGAAAGTCGCCTCTGGGCTGGCCGGGTTAGCTCTTTTCCAGCAGCCCCGTTTCTGCTAAACATGAGAGCATGAAAGAGGCTGATCTGAAGGTTTTAACGGGCAAAGATCTTGTCGCTGTCCTGGACTTCAGGAAACTTCCCAAAGTTCTCCTCCACGAGCATCTCGACGGCGGAGTGCGACCCTCGACCGTGATCGAGCTAGCGAGGGAAAACGGCTACGGCGGCCTGCCGACCGAGGATGCAGGCGAGCTGGCGGCTTGGTTCCACCGTGGCGCGCAGAAGGGGAACCTGCCGGAGTACCTGGAGGGCTTCCAGCACACCTGCGGGGTGATGCAGACCAAGGAAGCACTGCAGCGGGTGGCCTATGAGTTCCTCGAGGACATGAAGCAGGACGGGGTGGTTTACTCGGAAGTCCGTTTCGCGCCGCTGCTCCACACCGAGGGCGGGCTGACGCAGGACGAGGTGGTGAACTCGGTGCTCGCGGGTTTGCGGCATGGCGAAAAGGACTTCGGCGTGAAATGGGGGCTCATCATCTGCGCCCTGCGCCACCTCGACAGCTCGCTGGAGGCCGCCGAGCTCGCGATACGCTGGCGCGATGCGGGCGTGGTCGGCTTCGACCTCGCGGGTGGTGAATCGGGATTTCCTCCGAAAAAGCACATCGATGCCTTCCATGCGATCCAACGCGCCAATTTCCAGATCACCATCCACGCCGGCGAGGCCTTCGGCCTGGAGTCGATCTGGCAGGCACTGCAATACTGCGGCGCACACCGCCTAGGACACGCCACCCGACTGCGCGATGACATTCAGATCCGCGAGGACGGCTCGCTCAAATTGGGGACCCTCGCCCAATACGTCCTCGACCGCCGTATTCCTTTGGAAATGTGCCTCTATTCAAATCTCCATACCGGTGCCTGCAAGAACCTCACAGAGCATCCCTTCGGGCTATTTTTCCGCAACGGCTTCCGCGTCTGCCTGAATACCGACGACCGCCTGATGAGCGACACCACGATGACCAAGGAAACCGTTCTCGCCACCGAGCTGTTCGATCTCAGCCTCGCCGAGCTCGAAAGGCTGAACATGAATGCAGTCAAGAGCGCCTTCGCCCCTTTTGACACACGCGTCGACATCATTTACAACACGATCAAGGCGGGCTACGCGGCGATTCGAGGCGAGAGAGAATAGTTTACCGCGAAGGCACGCAAAGCCGATTCTTCGTGTTTTTTGTCAAATTTTCATAAGTCCTGAATCCAAAATCCGATACCCCAGCTTTGCGTCCCTTCGCGACTTTTGCGCCTTTGCGGTGAAAACACGCAGATTTCACCGAATCGGATTCGTCTTGGCAAAGTCCGGGTGATTGGCAGAGCATAACAACATGGCAACCACCGCTTATCTCAAGTCTCTTTTCGATCTCTCAGGCAAGACCGCCGTCGTCATCGGCGGCACCGGCGAACTCTGTGGGACCATGGCCGTCGGCCTCGCCCGCGCCGGTGCTGAAGTCGTGCTCGGCGGACGCATCAAGGAAAAGGCCGACAAGCGCCTCGCCGAGATCGAGTCCCACGGTGGCAAGGGCTACTTCGTCCCCGTCGATGTCACCTCCCGCCAGTCCCTGCAAGACCTGCTGGATACCGTTTTGGAAAAATCAGGTGGGGTCGATATCCTCATCAACGGCGCCGGCACCAACTCCCCGACCCCTTTCCTCGAAATCTCCGAAGAGGAATACGCGAAAATCATCGATACGAATCTCTCCTCCATCTTCCGCGCCTGCCAGGTCTTCGGGAAATACCTGGTGGATGAAATACGCCCCGCCTCCATCATCAACCTCGGCTCCATCTCCGGCCTGAACCCGCTGTCCCGGGTCTTCACCTACTCCGCCTCCAAGGCCGCCGTCCACAATCTCACCCGCAACCTCGCCCGCGAATGGGCGGACAAGGACATCCGCGTCAACACCCTCGTCCCCGGCTTCTTCCCGGCAGAGCAAAACCGCAAGGTGCTCGATGAATCCCGTGTGCTCGATATCATCCGCCATACTCCCGCCTCCCGCTTCGGCAACGCCGACGAACTCATCGGCGCAACCCTCCTGCTCGCCTCCGCCAAGGCCGGCTCGTTCATCACCGGCACGGAAATGATCGTCGACGGCGGCTTCCAGGCGATGAGCTTGTAGCGGCGATCTTCGGTCGCCGTTCATCTTCCAACCCGTGAAGGCGATCCGCAGGCACGGCCGGGTTAACCAGCCGTGCCGCGAGCTTCTTTTTAAGAAGCGCTCGGATCGTGTCACCGAGTTTCTTCCATTCCTTGAGGACGGCAGTGACCATGACTTCCTGGCAATCCACCAAAACGATACTTTTGGCAGACACGGTTTGAGTTCTGCGCCTTGTCGCAACGGGGGACTCGCAGCGCTATTCCGGATTGCGAGTGGCAGCGGATGCTGCTAAATCATTAGGCACGATGAAGGCTCCCGCTCCCAACCGCTGGATATGCTTCGCAATCTGGGCGCTGGCCTGGATGGAGCCGCTGGCTGCCGCCACCGTCATAGCTGCGGAGGACGATGGGCCGGTGGTGAGCGATGATATTTCGGAAAACCTTTCCCGGACGGAAAATGAAGAGGCCGTAGGGGGATTGGTGCGCTATTTCCGCGAAGCGCGGAGGCGTCTGCGGGAAAAGGCGGCACTGGATACCTCGCTAAGCTACCACACCCTCGGGATGGCGGCTGTGGGAGGGGGTGGTGTGCCGACCGCGATGTCGGGAGACCTGACGCTGCAGGGAGTCTGGAAGCCCGGTGCACGCTGGCATGACAACGCCATGGAGCTTCATTTCCGGCTGAGAGAACGGCATGCGATCGGTGACACCGCCGCTTCCGCACTGGGAATCGAGATTGGCACGCTTTGGGGGCTTACAGATGGATTCAGCGACGGCGGATTCGAAATACCGGATTTATATCTGGAACATAATTTCGAACGATTCGGGGTGCGAATGAGGTACGGGCAGATGACCGTGGACTCCCAGTTCGACAAACACCATCTGCGGAGCTCGAAAATGGCATTTCTCAACCAGGCGTTCTCATCCAATCCCGCCGTCGCGTTTCCGCGGTCCGGTGCCGGGATCTCGCTGGTCAAGGAGTTCAAGAACGGTGTGCAACTGGCGATCGCCGTCACCAATGTCCAGGGGAGCACTGCCGGCGACCAGGTCGACTACAAAGTCAACTCGGACAATTTGTTCGAGGTCGTGCAGTTGAGCCGGGAATTCGAATTCTGGGGCGAGCGGAAATCGCGGGTGCAGTTGCTCGGATGGCGGAGCGACGGAGCCGAGGAGGTGGGGAGTTCGGAGGGAAACGGAATTTCCCTGACAGTGGAGCAGGAGATTTCCGACGATATGAGAGCCTTCGGGCGCGTGGCCTGGGCGGAGGGAGAGGCGACACCCGTCGACCGCCTCGTGATGGGTGGCGTGGGGTTTTCCTGTGGCGACGACGGCTTGCTCGGTCTGGGCGCTGGGATTGGCCACGGATCAGCGCAGGGCGGCGGGACGCAGGGAGTTCTCGAAGGGTTTTTCCGCTGGCAGCCTCGCCCGGGTCTCCGCATCACCCCTGATGTGCAACTGCTGGTTGGAAACGGATTCAATTCAAGCCCCGGGGTGAGGTTCGTGTTCGGCTTGCGCGCGGGCTTGGAATTCTAGCAAAAAAACAGCCGCCCCTTGCGGCGCGGCTGTTCAACACTATGTACCGGATTTCAGGCCGATCTTAGAAATACATGCGGAAGGCAAGGAGGTAGGTGAGCGTATCAAAGTCACCCCTGGCAGCATCGAGGGTCTGATATTCGAGGCCTGCCTGGATCTTGGTATTGTGGCCACAGAGGTAGTAGTTCAGACCGGCATACACCGAGTGGTGGGAATCACCCCGGCCACCTGCGTTTGAGATGCCCGGGCCGGTGAGGCGGCGGCCGTAACGACTGTTGATGCGGATTCCCGCGTCATTATCGGAGCCCTGATATTGATACTGACCGACGAGCTGAAGCTTGTCTTCGACGAGCCACATCCAGGGGGTGACCTGAAAGCCGTAGAAGTTTCCGCGGCGGTCCGGGACAACGATGTTGCTGGCATCGCCATTGTCACCATAGATGAAATCGGCGTTCACTCCCCAAGAGTCGGCATCATATTCGGCACCGAAAGCGAGTGCCCATTTGTAGGCCATAATGGTGTCTTCGCCGCGTTCCGCATCATTGTAGGTGAAATCGCCGCGAAGCAGCAGCTCGTCGCTGGCCTGATAGGCGAGATTAAACAGAACCGAGTAGCTGTCCTGCCAGCCGTTCAACTCCTTGTTCAGCAGTCCGTCCCTGCTGGAGCTGTAGGCCGAGGCCGCGAACTGCCATGCGCCCCTTTCCCCTTTGAGGGTCAGGCCGGTCGGGCGGTAGCTGCCGTAGACCTTGTTGGCCAGGGCGGAGCGCTCGATGGTGTAAAGCTTGGTCGAGGAAGTGTGGGATTCCGTTCCGAAGAGAAACTTCTGACGTCCGTAGACGAGGGACAGCTTGTCAAAGCCGGTGTTGCCGAACGCTTTTGCGAGATCGAAAGTGAGGTAGGCCTCGTCCATATCAAAGTAACCCCAGTCGAGCTCTCCATTGGGTAGGCTGGGACGTGTGTCTAGGGCCATGTTGACCTGATACTTGAGCCCAAAATATTGGAGAAACTTTGCCTTCACGCCGAGACGTACGCGGCGGGCTTCATCGTAGTCCTCGTCGTAGTCAACGCCGTTGAGATCATTGCCATCGACGTGACCGTATTGGTATTGGAAACGCCCTTCGATCTGGAATTCCTGGATGTAAGGATTTTCCTTATTCTTGTAGAGAGTCCCGGGCTTGCTTTGCAGCCACTCGCACCAATCGCCCGGATTGGACGCGAGGTCTTCGGCGATCGGGGTTTTGGGTCCTGCTGCCGCGACGGCCGGGAAGCCGAGGGCGAGTCCGAGAACGATTGCGGATTCGATTTTGTTTTTCATTTGTGGTGTGTCGGTTCGTCTGGTGACTGGTAAGCGTCACGTGACGGGGCGAACTAAGCCGATGCGAGCCGGGATGTGGGAACCTTTTTGTGTGACGAGTCCGTCACCTTGTCTGGCGCTGGAGAGCGAGCCTTCACCGTGACGAACCTGTCACAATTCGCCTTTTGCCGGAATCCGGAAATGGCGGCTAAGTCTGCGCCGTGGATGGCATCCGCCCTCCGCGTTACGAATCACCAACAAACAAAGTACCAATGAAAACTACAGTATCCATCGCACTCGGCACCGTTCTGGCCGCCGCCTCCTGCTTCGCGCAGGACAAACTCGTCTTCAAAGGCTCCGACACACTCGGCGCGAAGATGGTCCCACAGCTCACCGAGGCCTACACCGCCGCGGGCAACAAGGTCGGCTTCGAGATCGCCGCCGAGGGCTCCTCCGCCGCATTTTCAAACCTCCTTGCAGGCACCGCAGACATCGGCATGTCTTCCCGCGATGCGAAGGACAAGGAAAAGGACGACTTCACCGCCAAGGGCCAGGAGCTCGTCGAAATCGTGGCCGGCTACGACATGATCGCAGTGGTAACGAATAAGAAAAACGGCGTGCGCGACCTCACCGTCAAGCAGATCGAAGGCATTTTCACCGGTGACATCACCGACTGGAGCGAAGTCGGCGGCGCGGCCGGGGCGATCTCCGTTTACACCCGCAACACGACTTCCGGCACCTACAAGTCCTTCCAAGGAATGGCCATGGACAAGCGCGATTACGGCACCAACACCAACAAGATGGCCGGCAACGAGCAGATTGCCGATGAGGTCGCCAACAACCCGAATGGCATCGGCTACGTCGGCCTCGCCTACGCCGACAAGGACGGCCTCCGCTCCGTGAAGATTGAGGGTGAAGCCGCCAAGCCGAGAAACAAGGACACCTACCCCCTTTCCCGCACACTCTTCTACTACACCGTTGGCCAGCCAAAAGGTGAGGCGAAGAAATTCCTCGACTGGGCGACCACCAGCGATGCCGCCGCGAAGGTCGTGGATACGGTGGGATTCATCGCGATTAAAAAATAATTTGCTGACTTCATAGACAGTTCTGGCAGGCTGCGCCGTCTCGCCGATGGCGCACCCTGCCTTGTCCACATAACTCCTCCGAACCTTCGATGGCTACCCACTTCAAGCGCAAAGGAAAGAGATTGCTTGGAGTCGGCCGTCAGGATGCCATCCGCTACTTCTTCGGTGGCAATGCGATGGTTTCCATACTCGTCCTCGGGGCGATCTGCGGGTTCCTGTTGAGGGAGGCGGTTCTGTTTTTTCCCCAGCATCAGCGGGATCTGGAGGTTTTCCGCCTCACGGGGCAGGAATATGCGAATTTCGCCATCACCGAGATGGACGAATACACCGAGGTGAAGAGCTTGGCCAACCAGGCGTTTTACCAGGAAATGAACGAAGCCTACGGGATCCAGCGAGGTCTTGTGGATAGCTTCGGAGCCCTTTCCGGAAATATCTACGACGCGGGTGAGGATCTGATCGAGGAACTCGAGGACGCCCGCGATGAGGTCGAGGACGCGGAAGCGGAAGGGGAGAAAACGCTTGCCCAGGCGGAGCTGGATGCGATCCAGGCGAAGTGGGATATTTTCCTCCGGGCAGAGCTCGAGAAAGCCGATCGGAAAACCATCGACTCGTTCGGTCGGCTCGGGGAAGCCGAGTGGCAGCAGTTGCTTAAAGCCATGGTTGAGTGGGATCCTGTCGAGGACGAGCCGCCTGCCCTGGTCGCCGCCGCAAAGGCCGAATCGGACGAAGGCATGGCGACTTTCGATACCGCCAGAACCACGATAGCCGCGGCCGGATCAGAACTGGCTAGGCTTCGCGGGGAGCTGATCAAGGTGACCACGGCCATCAAGGACGAGGCGGTCGCGGACAAATCGGCGGCATCCCGAAAGAAAGCGTATCTCGATGGCTCGCTTGTCGCGGAGACCGAGGAAGAGCGCGTCGAGCTGCGGCGGAAGTCCGATGAAATTACAGTCCGCGAGGAATTCCCCTATGCGGAACGAATCAAGGTTCTCGAAGGCAGCCGCGAAAAGCACAAGACAGCCGTGGAGGCGATGAAGGTCGATCTCAAGGCCGGAGTCGCCGCTCTGCCCACGGAATTCTCCTCGCCGGAAGTCACGGAATTGGTGAGCCGGATCCGGGACAAGGCGCCCGTCCTGACCGTATACCTGGGCGAAAGCTTGATGGAATCCGCCGACTGGCGCTACGACGAGCCACTCAGCTGGGTGTATTCGGTTAGCTCCTTTTTCTTCGGCAAGGATTGGGTGACGAACAGTTCCTTCCACGATTTTTACGGGCTGCTGCCGCTCTTCACCGGTTCGCTACTGATTTCCGTCATCGCCCTCCTCGTCGCGATCCCGTTCTCCCTCGGAGCGGCGATCTACGTGAACCGCCTCGCCGGGCCGGCGGAGCAGACTTTTATCAAGCCCGTCATCGAGCTAATCGGTGCGATCCCGTCCGTGGTGCTCGGCTTCTTCGGTATCATTGTCCTTGGCGAAGCGCTCCGGGAGGTCAGCCAAGTGCCTTGGCTCTCATGGGTTCCCGGCTTCCCAATGCAGGAACGCCTGAACATACTCAACGCCGGCCTGCTGCTCGCCCTGATGGCCGTCCCAACGATTTTCACTCTCTGCGAGGATGCGATCAACAACGTCCCCGCCTCCTTCTCCGAAGCGTCCCTCGCTCTCGGCGGCTCCAAATTCCAGACGGTCATGAAAGTGGTCGTCCCCACCGCAATTTCCGGGATCCTTGCGGCGATCCTACTCGGATTCGGCAGGGTGATCGGCGAGACCATGGTCGTCCTCCTCGTCGCCGGAAATCAGATCGCCATCCCGGACTTCAGCCTGGGCGCGGGCGTCATCACACAGCCCGCGCATACCATGACCGGCATCATCGCCCAGGAAATGGGAGAGGTGACCAAGGACACCATCCACTACCGCGCCCTGTTCTCCGTCGGCCTCGTGCTGTTCACCATTTCACTGCTGATCAACATCAGCGCACGCCGCATCATTCGCCGCTTCGGCTTCTCCGCCTGATCCGCCACCGAAACATGAATCCCTTCCAATCCAGCTCCAATGCCCGGAAATCCAAGGACGCTTTCGGTTCCATCGTCTTAGCGGCGCTGACTTATATCATCCTCGGCTGCACCCTCTTCATCTTCTACGACATCGCGAAGAAAGGCCTGCCTGTGCTCATGCCCGTCTTTTCCGAGAAAGGCGGCGAAGTCCTGAACACCGACTTCCTGACTCGCATGCCGGAAACCCTGGTCGAATTCACCGATGCCGAGGGCGTGAAACAATCCCTGCCCTCCTCCGATTTTATCGAATACACCAAGGCGAACCCGGACGCCGTGGTCGAGAACAAGAAGACCAATGCTTACTCCGGCGGCGGCATCAAGGGCCCTCTGGTCGGCACGGCGCTGCTCGTCCTCGTCTGCATGGTGGTCGCCCTCGTCATCGGAATTGCCGCCGCCGTGTATCTCAACGAATACGCAAAACAGGGACGATTTGTCGGCATGATTCGCCTCGCCATCATGAACCTTGCCGGAGTCCCCTCCATCGTTTTCGGCCTCTTCGGTTTCGCCTTCTTCTGTCTCTTCCCTCTCATCCCGGTATTCGAGACAGGGCTTGGCACCGACCTGCCGAAAGTTGCGATCCCCATGTTCGGCGGTCACCTCATCTTCAAAAGCCTCGGGAATTCGCTGCTGGCCGGCGGCCTCACCCTCGCCGTCATGGTGCTGCCCGTCATCATCGCTGCCTGTGAGGAGTCACTGAAAGCCGTTCCCAAAGGCTTCCGTGAAGCCTCGCTCGCCCTCGGCGCCACGAAATGGCAATGCATTCGCACCGCCGTTCTGCCCTACGCCACCCCCGGCATACTCACCGCCTCCGTCCTCGGCGTGACCCGTGTCGCCGGTGAGACGGCCCCGATCATGTTCACCGCCGCAGTTGCGCTGAAGGGCAAACTCCCTTGGGATTCGCCCAGCGACAACGGCATCTTCTGGATGCCCGATTTCCTCACCGACTCGGTGCAGGCCATGCCATACCACATCTATACCGTTGCCGCGCGCATCCCGCGCACCGATGCCACCGCCGCCATGCAGGACGGCTCCGTTTTCGTCTTCCTCCTCATGGTCATGGCCTTCGCCTCGGTATCCATCTACCTCCGCATCCATTTCCGCAAAAAACTCAAATGGTGACCCCTGCTACGCCCCCAATGTCAAATTCGATGAACGACACCACCCGCACCGCTACAGCCCCGGTGCCGAACAACCCGAACCCGATCGCCAAGCAAGACGCGATGATCGAGATCGACGACGTTTCCTTCAGCTACGACCATGGCCAGACAAACGTCCTGAGGAACATTTCGTTCGACATCCCCGCGGGCAAGGTTACCGCCCTCATCGGCCCCTCCGGCTGCGGAAAATCCACCCTGCTCCGCTGCCTGAATCGGATGAACGACCTCGTCGATACCTCAAAGGTCACCAACGGCCAGATCCGCATCATGGGGCAGGACATCAACGCCAGCGACGTCGATCCCATCGAGCTGCGCAAACAGGTCGGCATGGTATTTCAGAAATACAATCCGTTCCCGAAATCCATCTACGACAACGTCGCCTACGGGCTGCGCATCCAGGGCATTAAAAACAAGCCGAAGCTCGACGAGGCGGTCGAGCGCTCCCTGCGCCGCGCCGCACTCTGGGGCGAGGTCAAAGATCGCCTCGGCTCGAGCGCGCTCGGTCTCTCCGGCGGCCAGCAGCAGCGCCTCTGCATCGCCCGCACCATCGCCGTCAGCCCCCGCATCGTCCTGATGGACGAGCCGTGCTCCGCGCTCGATCCCATCGCCACCGCACGCATCGAGGAGCTCATCGCCGAGCTGCGTGAGGAATTCACCATCGTCATCGTCACCCACAACATGCAGCAGGCCACGCGGGTTTCCGACAGGACGGCCTTCTTCTACATCGGCGAGTTGATCGAATACGATTCCACCGCTAAGATATTTTCCAACCCGAGCGTGAAACAGACAGAGGAATACATCACCGGAAGGTTCGGATAACCGCAATACCAATGAACAATTCACCGCACATCCTCAGGGACTTCGACACCGCCATCGCCGCCCTCAAAGGGGAGGTTCTGAACATGGCCGCCAAGTCCCGCCACAACCTTGAGCGCGCCGTGCAGGCACTCATGGATCGCAACCGCGAGCTGGCGAATTCCGTCATCGCGGACGACGACGACGTGGATGAACTCGAGCGCACCATCGACCGGCTCGGCATGGACATCCTAGTCAAATACCATCCCATGGCCACCGACCTCCGCCTCGTCGTTTCCTCGATGAAAATCTCCATGAACCTGGAGCGCATCTCCGACCATGCCGTGAATATTGCGAAACGATCCAAGAAAATCATGGCGAGCCCCGAGCTCAACGATGTCAACCTGATCGAGCCCCTCTACACCCTTGCAGACCAGCTTCTGCGCGATGCGATTGCCTCCTACAGCGATGGCAACAGCATGCTCGGCGCATCCCTTCACGCCCGCGACAAAGAGCTCGATCGCATGGACAAGGACGCCACCGCTCAGCTCGGCTCCCGCATCGAGGATACCGAAGGCCGCAGCCAGGATTACCTCCACCTCATCTTCATCATCCGCTCCCTCGAGCGCGTCGGCGATCTCGCCTCGAACATCGGCGAAGACGCAGTCTACCTAGAGCGCGCAAAGGATCTCCGCCACATGAGCAAGAGCGATCGTGAAATGCCGGAGCAAGCCTGACTCTGCGGGCGATCTTCGCCATGCAGAGTTGTTGCCTCGCCTATGAGGGAGGCTTGAACGTTCATGAAAATTTCGACTCGGAACGGGCAGGCAGTTGATCATCCGTCTTCGAGTGAACAGATCCAGAATCAAACACCCAGATCATGAGAGGCAATCCAATCACGCCGACGATACCGCACCAAACTGCATGGCTCACAAGCATCGCAGATAGCTTCGTAATGTCGCAACGTTGCCTAACCCCAAACGCAACTCCTACGATAAGACCTATACTAAGGGCATACGCAAATTCTGGCAGTCCTACGGGCGTCATAATTTCTTACCGAACGTCCAAAGCCACCCATCCACTATCGGAGGGCGAGCTTTGATTTCAGGTTAAGGTTCATAATTTTCATTCAGACTGCGATTCGGAGCGGGTAGTGGGTTGGTGTGCGCTACCTTGTTCTGTTGGTTTTTTGACCTCGAAATAGTTTCCACCCTTCAGTTTTTGGTCGTCTGTATTCCAGTGAATTTTCTTATCTACCTTTTGTAAGAGAGGAATATGCTTCGAGCAGTGTATATACGCTTCTTCAACGGTGACAGAAACCCAGCGTTCAGCTAGCGGATCATGGACGCCCTCGGGGGTATCAATGATTTCAGCCTGCCCATTGATATGTAAACCGATAGTTGTATTCAAAAAATCTACAAGAAGTATGCCAATATGCGGATTCTCTACAATATTTCCTAAACTGGCATAGACTCCATTACCTCTGTATTCGGGGTATAATAATGTTTTTTCGTTGATGACAGAAATGAAGCCTTTTTTTCCTGCGCGAATAGAATTATCGCAGTTCCCTTCGTTGTCGGAGGTCGCGATGAACATAATCTCTTGATTAGAGATAAATTGAATCATCATGTCGTTGAGATGATCGATTTGCTGATTGTTATAAAATTTCTCAGCTCGCTTCACGCTGCCGTAGTCCTTTTGTAGTTGCTTTTCTTGGCTCATCGCATTTTTTGTAGAACGTCACTCCTCAGGTGCGGCCATTTGGACGTCGCATGAAGGAAATTGTTCGGCGCGTCATTCTTCCCAATATCGTAGTTTGAACAAATTCACTTCCCCCTGTACACGGCATTAAACAGTTCAATTTTTTTGGAAACTGTCGTGGCGATTTCTATTAGATCGATATCCGGCAGATTTTCGATTCTTCCGGTCTTCAATGACGTCAGATCGTAATCATAAAGCGACTGCAGCCACAACAGCGCCCCCAGTGTTGCGACGACTTCACCAGGATGGCCTAGCTCATCATTCAGAAGTTGCTCCTTCTTTTTCTTACTCTCACCTCTTGCTTTGCGATCCATGTTCAGCAGATATTTCACACCCGGCAATTTGCCTTCGTTAAACTGCTCGATGAGCTCATAAGTTCCTAAACCATAGGGGCAGAACAAGATCTTGTTCTCTGGATATTTCTCTCTCAATTCCACAATCAAGGTACTATAGAATCGCTGCTTGACAGTCTTGAGGTGGTCCAACCGCTTTTTGTCGGCTTTGTAGAGATGGCCCGCCCAGGCGATGGTCACCAGGAATGTTGTTTCGGGGTTTTGGGCGATTGCGTAGTCAAACCATTTGCCGAAATGCTCAGCCGAGCTGTTCTCTGGCGAGTGGTATGTCATGACCAGCAGATCGATCTTCTTTGTGTCGAGATGCCGCTTTCCTTCATCACGTTTTTTCTTGTTTACCCAGAGGTGACCCGGCGATCCGCCAGCACCGCCTGAGCGGACAAGATATTGCTTATGCCCCACTACTGTTGTGTCGGGTATGATTTTCTCCAGTTTCCCCTCACTTGGCCAGAAAAAGCTGTGCCCCATGTATAGGCCGTTATAGCCTTTGATCTGATTGTCTTCCTCCGCGACCAGTGGGTTTACACACAGCAGTGCAACCACAAGTATTATGCTATATTTCATAAGTGATATCTCCTTATGGCCCCCATAATTATTGAGAAAAACCCGAGACGGATGTTATGGGGCGCTAGTGTTTCTACATTCTCTTGCACCGAACGTTTGAGCAATGGCGCGCCGGGGTCAACGTCCGATTTAATCAGGGGGCTGGTTCGGCGTCGCCATGTGCGGCTTGTTCGGCTTTTACAGTTCTGATTGTAAGGGTTCGCTTTGCGCCACGGTAAGCTGAAGGTAGAAATCCACATTCGACTAGTAGCCACAGCCATCCGACAACCGGCGTTAGCCCAAGTGCAAAAGTCCACAAGGGGCGCCCGCGGTCACGTAGCCGCCTGAAAGTAACAGCGATCGAAATCCACAACGAAAGGCCTGCCAGCGCTATCAGACCTCCACCCGCGAGTTCTCCGTATGATTTGCCTGAAGACCAATAAAAGACTCCAATTATGGCCGTTAGCTGAGCAACAACGTCGCTAATAAGAGTGGTCACCCACCATTCGAATCGATCTGCAGTTCCGTTTATCGAAATGATATGCATGGTATAAATTTTATTGCCGAACGTCATAGGAATGGCGCGCCGGGGTCAACTCCCAATTTAATCAGACGGCTTCCTCGGCGTCGCCATCTCCGCCTTGTTCGCTTTTTCTGTTATTCGCTTGGGAAATAGGAAGGAGATGCCTACGAGGACAAGCGCAACTCCACATGCTGGTAACACCGCTCCTGCACTGGCGCAAGACACTCCAAAATCTGCAAGCCATTGATAGGGATCAACCGCTCCCAAGCCGAACAACTGGTGACGGTTCATGGCTGAAAGGTTCCAGAATGTTGCTCCTAGTCCGGCAAGCGCTATTCCAAAGATCGCACACGCACTGAAAATGCTGACCTTCTGTCTTCGGGCGATCAGTGCCATTATGCCGATCAATATCGCTGCCAATACTAAGCAAGCTGAGTAACCGCCGACAATGTCCATGACTGATACGCTGGTTCTATGTGTTGAATCTGGCATCTTGTCTATTAGCGAACGTAATAGGAATGGCGGCGCCGGTGAAAACTCCCAATTTAATCAGACGGCTTCCTCGGCGTCGCCATCTCCGCCTTGTTAGCTTTCTTATTTATTTGGTTTGGTTGACGTGGTAGCTGGTGAGGTATCCAAGGTCTGTATCGTCGCGTCTCACGGAGACTCCATCGGAATCGGGCTTGAAGGTGAATCCGCCAGAGTAGCCGTATGGAATATCTGGAAGTGCCTCCTTGTAGATAAGTTCGCCAGAAGCCGAGCGCACCTCCAGGCTGTAAACTAAGAAGTGTTCGTTGCCTGGCACGCCGACGATCTCCAGCAAAGCCCCATCTGGCATCGTATGCGACTCTGCAACGGTTCGCTTGGAGCAGCTTGAGAGAGATAGGACAAGAACAAGGACTGGAATCACCCTCCGCAAACTTATCCAAGCGCTGCACAATTTCTTCATTTCTTTAGCGAACATTACTTATTAGTATCATGAGGAGTCTGGCTTAATGCGTCTATCTGAGGCTCCTCAGAAGGTCAAATGTAGCCGTTTCTCTTTGATTTTACAGGGATTATTCCTGTCTAAGTGCGCATATCCTAATGGCTAATGCCGATTGGTCAATCCAGTTTCTGAGTCCCTGATATACGCACTTAGCGTAAAGAGCTTCGCCCCACTCCACAAGTTCCGCCTAAAGGGCTACTTGTTCATTTGAACAACTTTTATATTGACTTTTTGAACACCGCCTGCTTTTTATCGTTCATGACTCAGTTCGTTTCCAGGTGGTGTTGGCGGAAGGATCTTGCGGCTTATCGGGGGCTGCCAGAGCGGGAACGCGCGGCGTTTTTGGTCTTTCTTGAGTGGATGGAGAATCACCGGCTCCGCTTGAAGTTAAAAGCGGGGCGCGAAGCGGCGAAGGTCTTTTGGACTGAAGAAGTGATGGGGCACGGCCGCGTTCGTGAGGATTGGCAGCTGGATCAATGGTCTGCGGCGGTGAGTTGGTATCTGAACTGGCTCAAAGCCTGCCGCAAACGGCAAGACATGCGATGGCAACTACAGCCGCCATTAGTTTCGTATACATTTGTGTCATATTGTTAGAACATCGCAATTCGGTCATGGCCCGATTTCCTAATATCCTCGGACTCTCTGCAGCCACTTCTTGGTCTTCGCCGGCAGTTCTCCTTTCCTCTCGGCGTGGGTGCGATAGTCCCAGTCGGCACTCGTGTGGTATTTCAGGCTTCGCTGGAAGTGATACAGATCGGCGGCTTTCTTGCCGAGATAGGGGTTTGGTCCAGCAAGACCGGCGCTCTTCAGGCTGTCTTCGCGAACGGCCGCGGCTTCCTTTCGCAACTTGTCGATGCGGGCAGCCTGCTCGGTGGCGTCGATGCTTTTGTCGCGCCCGATCTGCTGGATCTCTTTTTGCATCTGCCCGTATTTGCCGGCGCGGAGTTCGGCGTCCTGGGCCTTTCTGCGGCTTTTCCAATCGTCATGGAGCTGTTGCTCTTCCTCCGACCACTCCTGCATCTGTGTGAGCGCGAGGGGCGGCGATCCGACGGCAGCGAAATCGTTGTGGACCTTGCGGTAGATGCGGAAGTGATCTATTTGTCCGTTGAAGAACTCACTCTTGTCGCGGGCGCAGGCGATGAAATTCCCTTCGGGTCGATCACCGATAAATACATCGCGCGGCCTGAACTCGAACTTGCCACTGGCGACCTGCTTGCCGTCGATGTGGATCGCAGCCGTCGCGCCGTCCAATTCGAGACGCAGCCGAGCCCACTTGCCCGCCGGGATCACTGCCGACGCAGCCAGCGTGTGCGTCTTGCCAGCGTGTCGCGCGGTCAGGGTTGGCTTGCCGCTGGCGTCGATCGACAGATAGAAGCACTCCTCCTCGCCCGTCCCGAAATCAAACAGGCGTCCGTCCTTGCTCGCGGATCGATTGAGCATGATGTCGAGGGTCAGATCCCCGAAATCGGCCACCGAGGGTGGTGCTTCGGCGTACTGATCCTTGCCATTGAAAACGACGTATTGCTGTCCGCCGTCATTGTCTTCGGAGAATTTCGGCCTGCCGTGGAGGATCCCGTTGTTGTTCACGTAGGAATCCTCGAGCAGCACGGCCTTCGGTTGGTTGAACTGCCAGTTGGCGTAGAGCGCGCCGGCATCGATCCCGCCGCCGAAGCCTGGAGCGCGATCATACCGATCGTATGCCCGATAGAATCTCCCGTGCTGGAAGACGCCGCTTTCCGTATTCCTAACGTCTCCGAAGTAGTCAATGACCACGCCACCGGTGAGTCTTTGATCGCTGGCGAAACATGACAGCAGGTAGGGCTCGCCCTTGATCACGACACTGCCGTCGATCACGACGCTGCCTTCGTGGAGTCGGTTCGGCGAGGCCTGCGCACGCTGGGCGGTGGTCACCGCGGCGGCTTCGAGAATGCGGGCGTTCCCACCCACCTTGACGTCTCCGACCACCCAGGCTCGGCCACCGATCTTGGCGTTGCCCGAGACAAGGGCCTGCGGCCCCATGACGACCGCGAACTCTTTGATGCAGGCATTGTCTTTGACGGTCGCGCCGTCGAGCACCATCGCATTCGGACCGACGTAAGCGGTGGCGGCCACCTTGCAGTTGTCGGAGACAAATCCACCGCCGTTGGGATGGCGATGCCCCTTGGCGTTTTCCTGGAGAAACTTGACGCGATGGAGCAAATGTTCGTGCGTCCGCGATTTCTTACCCCACCAATAGCCGCCTTGACGATCCTTGCCCGCGTCAACCTTCGCTTGTAGCGCAGCGCTCGAAGCCTGGATGCGGGGGAGCATTTCGGCGAGCTTCTGCTGGGCGAGTTGGCCGTCAGTGTCCGTCAACGGGATCGGCACCTCATGCTTGAGGGGAAGATTCACAGGCGTATTGCCGTAATCGCAGCGGCCATAGAGTTCGTCGAAGTCGACGATGTCGCCCTGCCTGCGGTGCGGAGTGCCGGGCGTGCATCCCGATAGGGTCACTTCCCAAGGATGCCGCGGGGCATGGACGCCCGACAGGTAATTGCTCATCCAATGGGTTTTCGGATCAAATGGCTCTTCGACTGGAAACGCGCTGGGCGACGCCGACACGGTCAGCCACAAGTGCTTGTCGGTCGGCTTCAGAGCAAAGTCCATCTTGCCCTTATTCCACAACGGGCTGTACCTCGCCCGGCCCTTCGCATCGACGGCCACAATGCAGGCCCGCCAGTCGGAATGCTGCGCCGGATCGTGGATGCCCTGGAAATCGACGGCGATCTCGTTGGCGTCCTGATCTCGCTTCAGGCGGATGATGTTGAATCCGGTCCAGCGGGGTGCTTCGGCGCCCGAGATCCGGTAGCGATCCTTCTCTCCGTAGACCGGATAGACGTGACTCGTCTCGGGCATCCCGTACTTGACCCGAACCATGTCCTGTTCGATGAAGTCGCAGGTCACCATGCGGGCCGCATACTCGCCGAAGAAATCGCCGAAACCGCGGACACCGTTTTTCCAAAGGCCTTTTTTCTGCCCCACCATCGCGATCGTGTGATACGGGGTGCGCTCTTCCTCACCGGCCAGGCCACCGATCACCGTCTGGATCCCGTAGCCCCAGTTCGGATTGTCGCCGAGAACGAAGAACATCAAGGGCGACTGATAGCTCATGCGATTCACGTAGCGCCAGGGATGGCGGAAATTGCCGGTGAACATCTGCAACTCACCCGGATGCCCGGTGTGCTGTCCGGCATTGCCCATGATGTAATGGAAGTCGCGCCACCCACCGAGCGGCTGGCTGTGGAAGAACTCGTGTGCCAGCGCCGTGGTATTGGCGTTGCCGATGCCGCAGTGGTATGTGCCGACACCGGATCCGCCCTGGGTCACGATAATGTGGTACTTCTTGTTAGCACCCGGGTGGTGCCAGTAAGGCATGGAGTGGCCGGCGGCCTCGACGTAGGTCCAGAAATTCTCGATGTACTCAAAGATGCCTCTGCGGAAATGGTTCTGACTCTCAATGTTGTCCGGCCGTATCCAAGCCGGAGGCCGGGACCCCTCCTTGGTCGCGGACGACAGATGAAAGTTCCGGGTCTCGAAGATGAGCTGACCATCCTTCTCGCCCCACAGCGGATACTTGGCGCCGGCATCCGTCCAGGACGGCAGGGCGTTGAATCTCACGGGAGTTGCTTTCCAATGCTCTAGCGGAAAGTCAGCAAACACGGGGCGCTCTTCCTTGGAGATCTTCGCGTAGAGTTTCGGGTAGGCGTCTTCCCAGACCTTGTGGATAAAATCCCGATCCTCGGCGCTGATCATTTGGCTGAGGGGCCCGTAGTCGACAACTGCCCGCTGCCTGCCGTCCTCCAAACGCAAGACAGCCGAGGGGATGACGGGCGTGTCGCCGGATGAGGTCCCGAACCCTCGCAGGGCGATCAGGTGTGCTTTGAAGGTGTCAGGATCCGAAGCGGACCAGTTCCGAGTGACCCCCGCCAGGGCTTCGGGATTTTCTTTGCCCTTATTTCGCGTCCAGGTCCGCAGCGGCGCACCCTCGGGAACATCGACGAAGTCCTGCCCCTGGCGCGGCCACCACTGGACGGCGCGGCGCTGGTAGCCGACCGCATCCGGTCCGCCTTCTTGCTCGACCTTGTCCAGGCCGACGCCGGGCACGAGTTTGCTCGGGTAGCGCAAGTTTCGATAGTAGTCGAATTCTTCTGCCAACGCATTTGCACCCATGCATCCCGTCACAATGACCGTCAATATCGTTCTCATCATTTCGGTCTACGATTACTAGGAATTAGCTTTTTCATCTAGGACGTTAAATGCCCTGAAGCGCAGAACCTTACAAGGGGAAAGGGGGGGTGTGATTTTTATCGGTGTATTTGCCTGACGCAGCCCAAGCCATTCAATATTGGTAGGGATGATCCGGCTCGGTCAGCCCTGATCGAAAACGGAAGCGCCGTATCCCCGGAAAGGGAGTGAACCCACGGCAAGACACTACATTTACCCCGAGATCTCACTTTCGTGTGGGTGAGGCGGGCTGCCAGATTTTTGAAGTGGGCTGACCGAGCCGGATCAGCCCTACCGGGTGAAATACCGATAAAAATCACAGCCGAAAGGGGGTTGCGCAGGGCGGTCTTACCTTGAACTCTGTGGGAATAGGATTTGTTCGAGAGTTGGCTCGTCGAGAACTGCTCGGTAACGTTTCCCTCTGATGCTGTCCTTGATGGAGGTATTCTGTTTCAAAAGGCTCAGGGTGTCTTTCCGTCGATGGCGATGAGTTGCCGGCCCAGTCCTCCACTGATGCCGAGAACCTATGCGGCGATACATCGGCAGAACTCGTCGGGGTCTATTCTTGTGAACACCCGACGAAAGGTGTCATTGCTGGGTGGACTCCGGGCATTTTGAGATGCTTGCACAGCCACTTTTCCCTGAGCCTCGCGAAGCGCTCGAAGTCATCGAACCCCTCGCTACCGCAGATCATGGCAGCTAGGGCAATGAAGATGATTACACCAAAGTAATGTCTCGGGTACTTTCCCTGACGCGGGTCTTCGAGGTTTTCAAATCCTTTCGGAAAACCGCTGGCATATTTATCACGGCGTGTTTTGTTATTCATTCCATTGTCATGACCCACTACATCTGGAGTCCAAGCATTCTAAAATATGACACTGCCCAAGGTGAGTTCGCCCTGGCTTGAGGCGGTTCTAGTTTGCTTTTTCTGAGAAACTCGAGATGTTCGGAACATGAATCGTTCAGTTTTCATTACGCTGGCCAGCCTGCTTTGCGCGGCGGTCACACAGGCGGAACCCCGCACCTTCACCAATACGGAGGGCAAGTCCATCAAGGCGGATCTCGTGCGAGTGGAGGGCGAGAACGCCGTCCTGAAGCTTGCCAACCTCAGCGTCGCCAAGGTTCCGCTGGCCTCCCTGTCCAAGGCCGACGAAGCCTACGTCAAGGCATGGTGGGAGGACAACAAGGACAACATCGGCGCCATGGATTTCCAACTCGCCATCGACAAGAATACGAAACGGATCGACCGGAAGAGAAGCAGATCAGGGGGCAACGGCGGCGGCGGAAACAACCAGTTTTCCCAGGTGGTCACGAAGATGCAGAAGAACGAGATTCAATACGCCTGCATCCTAAAAAGCTATGTGAAGAAGGAGATTTCCGACATCACCGTGAACTACACAATCTACAAGCGTGTCAGCACTCGCGATAAGGACGGCTCGAAATTGACTGTGGAGGAAACCGACGGCACCACCACCATCAAGTCCATCAAGGCCTTAGGAAGTGCCACCTTCGAAACCGACGTGATGCCCTGCGAGAGCAACTCCCAGACTGGCGGCAATGGGCCGAGCACCAAGAGATCCGAGACCGTCGAGGGCTTCGTTGTGACCCTGAGCGTGGCCGGCAAGGAATTCCTGAAACAGTGCTATCCGGATAACTACATCGAGCGCCTTGAGGAGAAGGAGAAGCGCGAGGACAGCCGTCCATTGCGGTAGGCAGCCATCGAGCGGCGGGGCGCAGACCAGCGCACCGCTGTAGTGCCTCGTGAACCTCGTTCCCTGCATCGCCAGGATTAGAGAAAGCTTCGGAAAAGACATGCCCGCATCTACGCCATTCCGGTACCGCTTTCACGGAAACCATTTAAGCATCTCAAGTTGGATTGCCATCGGCGTATGGAGCGCGGCTTTGCCAGCCGCTTCCCTGCGCGCCGTTCAGCGGGAGACGCCGGAGAAAGAGAGCAGCCAACCCAAGCGGCTTAAAAAGCCGCGCTCCATAGCGAGCGGCCAATACCGCCTGCGGCGAGGCCGAGATGGTCACTCTTTCTCAAACTGCTTGATGAGGACATCTGGTCCAGTGACGGCGCCGGATTGGGCTTCGCGCAGGGAAATTCGTCCGTCTTTGTTGAAGTCGTAAAACTGGATGATCTTATCGGCAGTTTCTGGAGTCTGGGTGATCACCCCAAGCTGATCGTAGCCGGCGATGATTTCGCTCTTGGTCAGATAGCCGTCGCCATCGGTGTCGATCAGATCGAACTTCTGCTGCAGGCCGATCATTTTCCGTCCGACTACTTCGGGGCTGCGGGGGTCGGAACTGCAGGCAACCAGGACCAGGGCGAATGGGAGTAGGATAAATTTCATGATGGAATAGTGGTTCGCAGGATTACGGATGGCGACGCCGGGGTGAAGCTCCAAATTCAATCAAACGGCTTACTCGGAGGCTCGCTTTCTTCAATGATTCATCGCCGAAAAAGGCCACGATAAAATCTGAATCCATCTTCATGAGCGGACTGTGCGGTTCGTCTTTGTAGTGCTCTTTCATTGATTCGAGGAATCCTGCATGACTCTGCAAAATTCCCTCGCACTTGAGTCGCCATGAAGAGAAGTCCCAGTGAAAAGGAGCGTGGGAGGAGGGTTACGGGATCTGCGTATGGAGCGCGGCTTTGCAAGCCGCTTCCCTGCGTGTCGTCCATCGGAAGAGGTGGCCGCGATTTGCTACGACAACTTGTTATCCTTTCTTCGGATGACTGAATACTTGGCAAGTCCAAGTAACTCGCTCGCCTAAGCTATGGACTCCGAATAAGTAGGCGATATAGAAGCCGTCTGCCGCGGGGCCGTTGTCGTTCGTGTCGTGAGCAAAGATGACAAAAGGAGCAACTGGAAAACAGATCGGAGAATGCACCCGACGTTGGTCATAGACCATATACCACCCTTGGACCCACGTGACGAACGTGAGCAGTAGAATGAATTTGATCGTCAGTCGGAGATTCTTCCCTTTTGTCATTTATTCGGCTATCGTTAAAGGACTCATGCGGCGTTAGCCGTTGTCAGCACCGACTTGTCACACCTATTTCCGGTAAAGATCATTTTGTAATCCGCCTTAATGCAAAGAGACGGGGAGGAGTTTTCTTGTTGCGCTGCCATACTGCCACAATGAGATACTTCTTATCGATTGAAAAGTTCACATCATGAATTCCGTCATAGCCACGTTCTACCAATTCTGGAGGCATACTTATAAACCCATCCATTTCATAACCACATTCTGTATCGCTTGATTTCTTCAAGAAGCCTATCCGTGCATTTAACGCAGGGAGCACAGCCGAACCATCTGCAGAAAAACTTACATTGCATACTTCTAACCCTGGAGTAGCCAATTGTAATTGTTTATTCCCGTCTTCTTTCGACCTTATCGGCTCGAAGCTTGGATTCTGCCAGACTAGGCGCTTGTTGCCGCGGTCTGCCACAACGTATCGTCCCTGCAGATCAACGCCGATGCCGTGAGCAGTGCTTGTTTGATCAAAGCCTGCTCCTTTGCCTCCGTGTTTTAGTCCGGTTCGTGTTCCATCATGAAGGTGCATCTCATGCAGGATATTTGAATTGTAGCCGTCGAATACCCCAATATGTTTTGATAAGGGCGAACGGTTCCCATCGGTAGCCTTTCCAAAAACGCTGTGTTTGATAATCCAGCTGTCATCCACATCAACTCTCCCATCTAGATCGCATAAGATTACCTTGTTTTTATTATAAACAAGTAATAAGCGCTCCTCCCCCTTATTGTTCATGATGATATTCAGACCATGAATGCGATCATCCACCCATGATAAGTCGCCTAGAAAGCGATCAAAGGTAAATGGTGCTTTGTCATCAGGTGTATAATTGAAGCGAGCAACTGTCCTTGTCTCGTTCGTTTGTTTATTACTGTAGTAGGCAATGTAGACACGCCCCTTACTGTCAACGGCTACGCCATGATAGTCTTGCACATTTGCAACATGTTTTGTAGGCAACGAAATTCCGTTTGAAAGAAATTCAAACTTCCATTTCCCTTCTCCGACAATTTGATTCTCTGCTACGGCTTGATTCGCTGATAGCGCCAAACTTAAAAATATTATGAATTTTATGAGCATCTTGTTATAATGATTGAGGTGTGGCATTCTCACCACTGGCTTCTGAATACCACAGAAGGCTCTCGCGAACAAGGATCAGCTCCCGTTGCAATTGCCACCACCCCCTTGTTCTCTCCCGTGTTTTTTATCCGTCGAGGCTCAGTCCGGGGATTAAGAACTCATCCTCGCAGTCGGCGGATCAGGGGTTCTGTGGAGCGCCTTCGGCTTCTTCATTATCGCGCAGGTCGGCTCTCATGCGATGGTTCACCTCAGCCACAAGTTTCAGCATGTCACTCCTCTCGTTCTCAAACGTTACGTTCCAATCCATGTTCTGACCTGAGTGGTCGAAGACCCAAAATGCTGAAAGAGGGACATTGTTTGCCTCGATGGCTCCCAACATCTCCGCAAATAGCGCCTTCTCTTTCTCCGAGCCAAGGGTTTTGGGTGCTCCAAATTCGCCGATAAATAGTGGCTGCTTGGTGCGGCCAGAGATCTCCTGCAAGGTCTCCACCAACTCCGAGATGCTCTTGGTGCTGCCCTGTCCATTGTTGCCGTAAATATGGACGCACGTCACATCGTAAGGCGATGGATTATCGCGTCGGAGGACACTCTCAAACTGAGTCTTGTTGTCCGGCTTCCAGCTCTTCTCTTTCGAATTATGAAATGCACTGGGCCTGGGAATCGAATTTCCGGTGATCAAAATGCGATGCGCATCATGCTTGCGAACCGTTCTCGCGAAATGTCCGAAAGCAGTAAGCATGGCATCCGACGACAGCTCGTCTCGTGAGGTTCGTTCCAGCCCCGTCTTCAAATGGGGCACAATCTTGGGCCGGTGGCTGGACGCATTCGGAAGATCCACATGCAGATTGTACTCATTTCCAAACTCCCACCCCCATATGGCCGGGGAGTTCCTATACCGCAGCACCACCTCGGTTGTGTATCGCTCTATGAATGCAATCGTCTTGCTCTTTTCATTGCCCAACTGATCCATGGGCTCTCCAACAATGTCTGGGAATGTTGCCATGTTCCAAAACAGCGACGGGATCAAGCCGACCTGGTGCTTCTCCGCGGCGCGGACTACGGCATCCATACGCTTGAAGTATTCTTCCTTGTCCCGGAGGTAGAGATCCCAATCCACAGGCCAAAACCCACCCCCCATGAAACGAACGAATGGGATTTGTGCCTCTGATAGCTTCCTGAGCCCCTCGTCATAGGACTTATCAGTGGGGTCTTTCAGTGTCCTGTAGAACAAGCTGAAGTAGTTTGCGCCTACACCTCGGTACGGCCTGCCGTCGTGATAGAGAACCCCATCCCTCACAAATAACCCTGCGAGTCCCTCCGGCGCCGACTCGCCTGCAGATCCCGGAAGGGCGAAAACGATAAACACTACAGCAAGGAAGGCTGTCCGTAGATTTGTGGTTATCATTCTTTGCCCAACGATAAGGAACGTGCACCGGGGAGCAAGCTTTGTCGGGCGCATGCGAAACGTAGAATTGCTCCCCGGTTGCTGCGATCCCGCGTGTTAGATAGGAGGGCAGTATTCGTTCCCGTAAGCAGGGTTGGGCGTTGCCGCTCGATCCGGTTTGTCTTCCCGCCCGACTGGAAAGAAACCGATTTCCGCAAGCCTCCCCCACCAAAGGGAATCGTATCCAATGGAAATTGATGCGTTCCCTTAGCAAAATGGCGCACAAGGAGAGAATGAGCTATCCGGTGAGATTTCCGCTGCATCCCTTTAAACATAGAGGAATTTGCGGAGGGGGTGGGATTGACTTCGCTTTGCTCCGTCTCTGCGGGATGCACTTGCGCGGATGAGGTGAACGTTCGCTACTAGCGAAACCCGGGCAGTCAAACCCTTGCTTTGCAAGGGTTCTCGACCCAAGCCCCAAAACGCCAACTCCCCAACCCGGAAATACCGGGCTGGGGAGTTGGCGGAGGGGGTGGGATTCGAACCCACGGAACCCTTGCGGGCTCTCCAGTTTTCAAGACTGGCGCAATCGACCACTCTACCACCCCTCCGTTGGGATGTTCCTTGTGGAAACGGGGGACTATATGGACGGAGCGCTACGCAATTTCAAGGAAATTCACCGATGCGAGCGACGACGGCGCAGCGGCAGGGCACTTGTAACGCCGGAAAGGGGCAGCAACGAAGGCTAGGCGACGAACAAACCCGACCCAGCAATGAAATTGCAGGGAATAAGACAACCGATTGCCAGCTCTTACCGGCGTGAGCTTGGCTCCTCCATGGAGATGCTTTGTTGTCTGTCTCCTAATGTTCTTCGTGCTTTCCGGATGCCTCCGGGCAGAAAAGGGCGCATGCAGCAACATCACGTCCACCGCCCCAAACGTTGCTTTCACGATCAATCTTCTCAAACTCAAAAAACTGAACCCGTGAACTGCCGACACATCGTCCTCATTATTGCCGCATGTCTCTTGCCGCTCACCGCTTCGCGTGCCGAGGAGGCACCCGAACGCAATGGCTTCCAACTCACCAAGCTCCTCATCCCTATCAAGGATATCAAACAGGGTGGGCCACCACGCGACGGGATTCCCAGCATCGATGACCCGAAGTATATCGCCCCGGGGGAAGCCGATTTCATGCGCGATGACGACCTGGTCCTTAGCTTCAGCCATGGCGAAACCACCCGCGCCTATCCGCTCCGCATTCTCGTCTGGCACGAAATCGTTAACGAAACCATCGCCGGCAAGCCCATCCTCGTCACCTACTGCCCGCTCTGCGGCACCGCTATGATCTTCGACCGCAGGGTCGGCGGGAAAACCCGCTCGTTCGGTGTCTCCGGCATGCTCTATCAGAGTGACGTCCTGATGTATGACCGCGAGGACGAATCGCTCTGGTCACAGCTCAAGATGAAGGCCGTCAGCGGCTCCCTTTCCGGCACGGAATTCACGCTCCTCCCCTCCGCCCACCTCACCTGGAAGGCATGGCAGAAAAAACATCCGGACGGCGAGGTGCTTTCGACTGATACCGGACACCGCCGCAACTACCGAGGCCGCGCTTACGCCTCCTACTTCGACAGCCCGGATACTATATTCCCCGTGCCGAATCACCGTGAAGAACTTCCGAAAAAGGACTGGATTGTCGGTGTCATCACAGAGGGCAAGGCCGTCGCCTTTCCCGTAAAACTCCTCGCCGAGAAACTCGAGGCCAGCCATGAGGGAGTGACCGTGAAATACAACCCCACCTCGCGCCTCGCCACCGCCACAGGATCGGACGGCGCCGAACTTCCCACGGTCACCGCTTTCTGGTTCGGGTGGCAGGCCTTCCATCCCGAAACTGCCCTCTGGAAACCGTAAACCTCCCAGCTATGAAACCGAAAAACGACTCCTCTTCGCCAGCCTCATGCTCCGGCGATTCCTGCCCCACCGGCAGCTGTGGCGGCCCCGGCCTCTGCCCCGGTATCGCTCTGTTCATCGCCTACGCCGTCGGCGGCGGACTCACGATGCTTACCGGCCTCCATTGGCTGGGCTGGGCTGTCGGAGTCCCCCTTGCTCTCATTCTTATCACCGGAGCCTGGAGGTTCATTCCGAAGAAGGTGGGATAACGCCCGTCCTCTTCGTTCTCGTCTACACCGGTGCCGCCGCCATCAGTTTCCTCCTCGGCCGCTTCGCCCTGCGTGGATGGGTCAGCAGGAAATTCGGAGAGCGCCCCCGTTTCAAGGCCATCGACGACGCCCCGGGCTCAAGCCCCGAGGTATCGGCAGCCTGATTCATTTGAGTCGCTGCTTAAGTTGATCACCAGTCCGTGCCGAGACCCTCGCGCTGGGCGAGTTCGAGGAGCTCAGGTTTCATCGGCCATTCGTCGCAGCGTTCGCTGGTGGCGTGGCGGTTGCTGGCACCTTTGAGTTTCATACAGCCGGTGTTGTCACCGATCTGGCGGACGGCTTCGATTTCCTCCGGGCTGAGCCGGACGTCGGGCATTTTTCCGAACTCGCGAATCTTATCCTCGATGGGGCGGGCGCCTTCGCCGGCCTCCTGGATGAAGGTGGGGACAACGCATTCGACCGGGCTCTGGCTGAGATTCCAGATGCAGGCGAGTTCGAGTAGGCTGAGGTTGTATTTTTCGCCGATGGGGCGCATCCGATTGGCCTTTTCCATACCGTGGCCGACCCAGCCGTCGGGGCGGTAGCTGCGGTGATCGCCGGGTTTGAAGACGTGGTCGGGTCCTCCCAGATCGTCGTGGAAAACGCCGCCGTAATCGACAACCCGGGTGAGGACTTTGATGCCCTTTTTCTCACAGGCCGGGAGGAGCAGGTTCGATGGCCACGGCTCTAGCGGATTAAGGATCAGCATGGTCCAGTCGATGATGTCTCCGAATTTTTCATAAAAGTCGAGCAGGTCGAGGGTGAAGCCGTTGGCGGGCCCCGGTGCCATGCCGAGCTGCTTGGTGAGACCGGTTTCCTTGGCGCGTGCCATGGCTTTCCAGACGGCCTCCGAAGTGTAGCCGTGGACGTCGGGGTTGTGCAACATGAGGAGATCGAAGTGGTCGGTGCCGCAGCGTTCGAGGGAGGCTTTGGTGGCGCGCTGGACGAACTCGTCGTAGCCGTCTTCGCCGCGCAGTTCGGGATCGGTGAAACGCGGGTAGCCCTGGGAGCCCTTGCGCTCGCCATCGTAAAAGTCGTGGCCAATCATGCCAATGAGGGCGTAGGTCGAGCGGTCGATTCCGGCGAGAGCTTTGCCGAGGAGTTCGTCGGCCTTGCCGTTTCCGTAAACGTCGGAAGTGACGAAGGTGCGGATGCCGGATTCGTAGGCGGTCTTGATGCAGCCGAGAAAGCGTTCTTCGGAGAGGGTTTCGCCAAAATGCATGAAGCGGCCTCCGCTCCAAGTTCCGTATGCTGTGTTTGTGATTTCCATGATTGTTGTTACGGGTTGAGTTCGCGGAAGCTTCCACCCCGGACCGGTGCTTCCGCAAGTAGGAATGGAGATTCCCTCAAACGGCGCGCAGAAAACAGCAATGCGCGCGGCAGGCTACATCGATTTCAGCAGCGCCAGCTGGTTGCGCGCGCGGACGAGGTTATGAGCCGGGTATTTCGTGCGGAAATATTTATCGCCGAGCAGGTGATCCGTAAGGAAGCGGGTGGCGAGCTCGAAGGTGAGGACTTCTGCGGAGACGGGCAGCAGGGCGGTTTCCTCCGGGGTCAGGAATTCGGCGGCGGTAGAGAGGTAGCCCTCGGTGAGCGCCTTGCGCATATCCTTGTCGATGAAGACCTTTTCGAGATCCGCCTCGTCCTCGGCGGCGCTGGAGGCGGCGGAGCGAACCATGTCGCCGAAATCGAAGAGGGCGAGCCCCGGCATGACCGTATCGAGGTCGATGACGATGGGTGGCAGGGCGGGGTTTGTAGGGAAAAGGATGTTGGAGATCTTGGTGTCGTTGTGGGTGATGCGGGTGGGAAGTCCGGCGCCGGTGAGGGCGGTGGTCAGGCATTTCTTCGATAGGATGAAATCGACATCGGCCTGCACCTCGGCGAGGCGCTCCTCGGGATCCGATTTCACGGCGGCGAGCAGCTTGGCGAAGTAGGTGGGGGTGTGGTGAAAGTTCGGGAGCGTCTCGTGGAGGGTCGATGGATCGAGATCGGAGAGCCGGGACTGGAAGCGCCCGTAGGCGGCGGCGGCGCGAAAGGCAAGATCCGGCGAGGTGATTTTCTCGAAAGTCTCCGTGCCCTCGTGAAAAGGATAGCAGCGCCAGATCGTGTTATTGGGAAGCCTTAGCCAGCTGCGACCCTCGTGAATGGGGATCAGGCAGAGCTGCTCCGTGCCGGGATCGCGCGATCCGATGTGAAGGGTGACGTGGAAGATGTTTTCCATGACCTTCTCCGGCTCCGGGAACACGGCGGAATTGATCGACTGCAGGATGAAGCGCTTCTCGGTACTTCCGCTCCGGCAGGTGACGACGTAGGTGGTGTTGATCAGCCCGGTGGTGATCTCCTCGTGGGAGACCACAGAACCAGGGAGGATGAAGCGGGATGCGATTTCCGAAAGGTTCATGCGGCTGGGTGAAACGTAGCGTTGTGCGGAGTGTCCGGCGAGATTAGTGCCCTGAAAACCTTAATCTGACGGATGGGGGTTTTTAAGGTCTCTTGAGCAAAAGGCTTCCGGTGGGCGCGGAGGTTCAGAAAGCTCGACGCTTTTTTCCAATCGCTGCGTTGCGCGTCGAGTCGTGAATCTAGCTCCGATCCAATTCGGCGAAAATGAGCGTGCCGCCCGCGGTCTGCAAGGTCGTCACAACCACCGCATCGACCGTACTGCCGATCTGCTCGAACGCCTGGTTGACCACGATCATGGTTCCGTCCGGCAAGTAGCCGACAGCCTGGTGATCATCTTTTCCTGGCCTCACAAGGGCAACCCTCAGCCTCTCGCCGACGCCAATGGCAGGGCGCAGCGCGAGGTCGAGGTCGTTGAGGTTCAGCACGGCGATACCCTGCAGTCGCGCGATCTTCGAAAGGCTGTCCTCCAGCGTGAGCAGCCGCGCGCTGAAATACTTCGCGGTCTCAATAAGGCGGGCATGCAGCGTCTGTGCGTCGGCGGTGGCTCTGCCCTCATAGAGCGATATCTGGATTTCCGGGGAGCTTTGCATCTTCTCGAGGTTTTCAAGTCCTCGCTGGGCCCGCTGCCGGATCCCGTTCTCGCCTTCGCTCGCAAGGGTCTGGATTTCCTCAAGGACGTACTGTGCGACAATGAGCCGCCCGCTGATGAACCCGGAGGAAAGCAATCCTACGATACGCCCGTCCATCACGGTCTCCGCATCCAGCACAATGGGCTGGCCGGAGCTCGCGTCCTGGCGGAAACGGACATAGGGGATGATGAAGGCGAAATCGTCCCTGGTGCTCCTCAGAGCGAGAACCGTGCCGAGAAACCCGAGGCTGGCAAACAGCGTAACATCCAAGGCCAGCCGTAGAAAGTTGACGAGGGTATCGCCGGCGGCGGCGCTGTCCACGCGGTCGTGGAAAGCGAGTTCCAGGAGCGCGGAGATCTGCACGCGCGTCAGCAGCCAGGCACAGAAAAGCCCGACACCGAGGCCGAATGTCGCGGTGGAAAATCCGCGCAGGGTGAAACCCTCCATCAGTCTCTCGATCCCGATGAAAACGATACCGATCGTCAGCCCGATCAGCAGACCCGTGGTGACCGACATCTCGACCGGCGTACCCCGGGTGCTCAGAGCGATCGCAACCCCGGCAGCCTGGCAAACAAGCAGATAGACGAGGCGGGCGATGTTTACGGAGGAGCGGTGCATTCGTATGACAGGATGCTCACAACCTACGTCCACTCCTTCAAGCTGAAACGGTGGTCATTGGTGGCTATTGCGCGGCTCCGCGCAGATCGTTCACTGCTGCTCGTCAGCGGTCATCTTGATGTCCGTGAGGGCAGCAATGAAATCCTCCAGGATCTCTTCAGGTACCATGATGGTGTCGCGGTTGCCGCTCACATCCTCGGTGATTTTCACCACCATCCCTCGTGAGTTCTGCTTAAGATCCAGGAAGAAGGTCTTCCGGTCAGAGAGAATTTTTTCCGTATGCAAAAGGTCAGTATCCACTTTAATTCCTAGGTGTTGTTCGCTCCAAGCATTGGCCGTGGACATTGATTGTCAAACCATTTCCTTATTCAGCGGATGCGCAACCTCCTCCCGACAAACAGACCTGCACTCGTTCTCGCGCCGATGCAGGACGTGACCGACCTACCCTTCATGAGGGTGCTCGGCAGGCGGAGTATGCCCGATTGGTTTGTCACGGAATACTTCCGCGTCCACCCGGATTCGCGGATAAATAAGTATATTCTCCGCTCTATCTGCGAAAACGAAACAGGCCGCCCGGTCTTCGCACAGATGATAGGTCACGACATCCCGAACCTGGTGCGCACCGCCAGGCAACTCGCGGAGTATCCCATCGCCGGGATCGACCTGAATCTCGGCTGCCCCGCACCCGTCGTCTGCCGCAAGGACGCGGGCGGCGGCCTGCTGAGATCACCGGAGAAAATCCACGAAATCCTCGGTGCCCTACGCGATGCGATCCCCGGTCATTTCACCGTGAAGACGCGCCTCGGCTACCACTCCCCTGAGGAATTCGCCGGTCTGCTAGAGGTTTTCCGCAGCCATGCCATCGACGGCCTCACCATCCACGGGCGCACCGTGATGGATCGCTACAAGACCCCAGTTCGTCCCGATTACGTAAAACTCGCCGTGGAGACCATGCCCTGCCCCGTCATCGCGAACGGCAACGTGGTCGATCCCGCCACCGCCCTCGCTTTCCACGGGAAATCCGGTGCCGCCGGCCTGATGATCGGCCGCGGCGCGATCCGCAACCCCTGGCTGTTTGGCCAGATCTCAGCCGGATTCACCGGAACGCAACCATACATTCCCACTCTCCGCGACCTGCTCGAATACATCATGGAGCTTTCCGAAGAACTCGCCCGCGAACACCCGGATTTCAATCCGCTCCTCCACATCCAGCGGATGAAGAAAACCCTCATCTACATCTGCGATGGCATCGACCCCACATTCGAGCACGCGATCCGCCGCATGAAAACTCCGGCGGAATTCGACCAACTCTGCCACGAGCACCTCGACCGGCCTGATCCGCTGCCTGTCATGCCACCCTCGGAATCCCGCATATTCTGCGGCTTCAGCGAGTTATTGATGGAGGCCGATAAGCCTGCACCAGGGAGGGACTGACGCCGATCCGCCCCAACCCTCGGATTCGCAGAAGCCCGGAACGGAACCCTCCGTCATCCCGGCCTGTGTTGCTTTGCGCGAGCTATGCCCCCTTTCCACAAACCGATCCAAACTCACTAGAGGATAGCGAGTGGGGCAGACCGGCGTCAGCCCCTCCACACACAGATTTCCATAGCGACGGGGCGCGGTTCCGTGGCTATGTGACAATATCTCCACCAAAATTCTGTGATCATTTTCTCATTTATATATTTACTTAGTCGTACCACCTGAAATGCTGGAGTGTTCTTCGGCGCATTACGCCTATCCATATCCATCGATGCAAACCACAGCTTGCAATCTAATCGCGAGAGATCGCCGCGCTTCCGCCTTCAGCCTGATAGAGCTGCTGACGGTGATCGCGATCATCGGAGTGCTGCTGATCGTGGCGGTGCCGATTTTCTCTAACTCCTCGAACAACGCTCGTCAGGCATCGAGGGAAATCATCAAGGCGCACCTCCAGCAAGCGCGCGCCCACACAATCGCCTCGGGAAACGCCACCGCCCTTGCAATCCCCGTGCTTGCTTCCGACAGCCAGCTCGGGGCGCGCTCGATTTCCCTGTTCGAGGTGGAGCTCGATGGTGCCGACTACATCCCGCTCAAGGACGCCAACGGCAACGAGCGCATGATCCAGCGCTGGGAGATACTTCCGGGGAACTTCCATTTCCTATCCGGCGGGCAGGTATCATCAACCAAGCCGACCATTGTCGATTCAGCAAACACCATGCCGACGAATTTCAAGGGCAAGGCACTCAGCTGCCATATCATTGTATTCGCACCGAACGGGCAGATCGTCCGCCCCTCCACCGAGATCATCATCGCCACCGCACAAGCCGTGGCCAAGGGGGGAGCGCTCACCCTGACGCAAAAGACCGAAGGCCAGCCAGTATTCGATTTGCTCCAGGTGAACCGCCTCACCGGACGAACCCGTTTCATAGAGCCCTGATGAAAACGCTAACTAACAGCCATGCGCAGCGCGGGATGACCCTGATGGAGGTTGTCATCGCCATCGGTGTCGTCGCTTTCGTGATCCCGCTGATCCTCGCCGCCACCGGCTCCGCGGGGAATTCCCGACGCAACGCGGAAGCCGACACCCGTTCCGTGTGGCTTGCCCGGGAAGTGCAGCAGCAAGTCCTTTCGAAATGGGCGGATCCCGTACGGGAATCGGCGATCACGAACGCCCTCACCTTCCCGACATTTTCAAGCGAGGCAGAGCCGGTGGTACTGGCTTTCGATACCCAGGGAAATTTCCTTTCCGAAGGCGATGCCCAGGACATCAGCGCGCCCAGTAAAATCCCCAAAGCTGCCTACCTAGTTACGGTGTATGGGGAGGCGTATAATCCCCCTGGCGGCGGCGGTGCAGCGGATCTGTTTTCGCTTCTCCACATCCGCGTCTGGAACCCTGCAAAGTCCTCGCCCGCCAGCCGCTCATCATACCAGTATAAACTCATCACAACGCGCCAAGGAACCCTATGAAAGCCTCCGTCCTGTCGTCTTCCATTCGGCGTTCAATGTTGAGCGTTCGATGTTCGATGTTCGCCAGAGGCTTCACCATGATCGAGTTACTTGTCGCCATGGCCATCACCTCGATCCTCATGATTGCTCTGTTCTCCCTTGTTGGCCAATCAACCGCCAGCTTCACCCAGACCCAGCGCGCGGTGAACACACTTTCGCAGGCTCGTGCGTTCATCCAGTTCTTCGACCGCGAGCTTTCCACCCGCCTGCCCTCCACTCCGCTAATCCATGAAACGAGAGCCGGCGGCGGCGTCAGTGCGGCGGAGAGGATCGCATTCGTTCGCGCCATTTCCCCAGACGAGGAAAACGACGATAATCCCGGCGACCTGCACACCTCCTATTACTACGTGGACTACTCGGTGGATATGGCGAATGCGGAATCACCGAAGCTTTTCCGTGGTATCCTCGGTGCCTCCGAGACCCAGGCGCTGATCAGTGACAGCACGAGCACCCCGCCTTTCCCGCCCGCAGATCCCACAACGGACGAAGCTATCGTCCCCAACGTCATCGGCTTTGAGGCCAGGCCGAAATATTACGCAGGCGATCCCGCCAAGGCCGAGGACTGGACAGAAACATCACCCGAGCCCGCATCACTCATCGAGCTAACCATCACCTTCATCGACGATTCCTCGGCGCAGCGCTTCCGTACCCGGGCCGAGTGGGATCGCCTTGCGACCTCGCCCCGCGATTCCGAGAAACAGCTCATCCGCACCTTCACTCGCTCCATAGCCATCGCGAAATGACCAAGGTCTCCAGATTCCCGACTAACGGCTTCGCCCTGCCGATGACGATCATCGCCGTCGCCGGGCTGACCCTGCTGCTCATCGGCCTGATGACCGTGCTCACCCTCGAGCGCAAGACCGCCCGCTCCTATTCCGATGCCGCCCGCGCCGACCTCGCCGTGGAATCCGGTCTCGCAGTCACCATTGGACAAATTACGAACTTCTTGAACCGCCCAGATGTAACCGGAGCTGCATTTGCAACTTGGGCCTACCATCCGGGTGGAGAAACTACCCCAGGAACCCTTCTTGCACTTACCGCCGGAAGGCCAGAGTTTGATGACGGGACTACTGCAGGTAACCCTTTTCTAACAGAGGATAACACCGAGTGGATGGGCACAAGTGGTGGAGATCCAGACAAGCTTTTAGCAGATTTTCTAGCAGGCAGCGAAGAGGTGTTCGATTTCAATGCGAATAACGCACTTGGAGCAATGAACGGTGCTTGCCTTGCTCGATGGCAGGATTTTTCGACCGATTCCAAAGGCCGGAAAATGCGCTTCGCCGTTTGGGTCGATGACGAAAGCTCACGCCTTGATGTCACTCAGATTGGAACCCTAGTTCGTGAGGACGGAAACAGCCCTGCCGAAATTCCTTTCTTCGAAGTAGGGAAACTAGAGGATGATGATACGGCAGATCAAGAATTCTGGCTCACCGGAGATTCGGCCAGGGTATCTTTGGGTAACACGGAATTCCCGAAGGAACTGTCAGGCGGAGCCACCTCGTTTAGCCGTGGCTATGATGTCCTCGCATACACACCTAGCTATGCCGAAGCGGGTGCTTCAGAGGAAAATGGCTACCCCTTGCCCCTCAGAGGTAGTCTCAAACGAAACTTGAACTGGAGCGGCCATCTTACTTCAGGCTCCGTGGACGAACGCGTTGAACGGTTGAGCGAATGGATGGCCAACGGGGCAGAAGGCTTTTTCAACAAACGGAACCTTAATTTCTGGCCAGAAGGTAAAAGCACAGCAGAGCCTGATTACCAGATTCCTTCCTCGGCAAATCCCTTCTCTTCTGATTTGCGTAGAGAGCAGTTCCGCACGATCTCCGCCTCGCTAATCGATTACCTTGACCCGGACAACGTCCCCACCCAGCCAGCTTCCCTTGCCGGCTTGAACTATGGCAACCCGGATCCTGGCGCCTCTCCCGTCTTTCTCATGAGAGATGTTCCTAGGCCGGGCTTCTTTGGTGCTGACCGCACGATCCGTATCAATGAAGTTCAGATCGTTTGGAATTCCCAGGGAGCACCAGACAATTTCAAAGCCAACAACACCGTCAAACGAACCAGCCTCGCAGGTGAGCTTTATCGCTACGAAATCCCAGTGACCTACCGCTTCGAATTGTGGAATATGGACGGAAATGAGATTCCCGCGGCAAGTTACGAGATTCGTTCCACTTATATTCAGCAAATTCAAGGATCCGCCTTTGGCGCGGTTGGTGCAGAGCCGATCCCGGAGGAAGCGGAGCTGGTTCTCCCCTTGAACTCCGGTAACCCCATCGCGTTCGCACCAAATGAGATCAAGGTCTTTAATATCACCCGCACCTACGTGCGTGACAGTAGCGAAGACCGGGGCACTACCTGGGACAGTTTCAGATCAAGCGATTACAATAAGCAACCGGATGGTCACCAGCGCCAAGCTCACGTTTTACTGAATGCCGGAACCGGCGAATGGCTTCACGCAACGGGTTATTTGCAAATGAGCGAAGCTCCTACGGACGGTGTCGTCTCAGTTGGCCTCGGGAACAAAGGCGCCTCAAAAGGAAATCAACTCAACGACCCGCGGATGACTCCATTGAGGATGTATGACAAAGATAGTGGGCTTCACTTTCACGAAGCGGATCGAGACTGGTCTGGCAACAAACCCGGCAAAATGAATTCTGTGAACAACAGTCTCAACGGCTACAACTATCAGGACTTCAATTTCTGGTTGGACAGGCCGTATCTGCAATCGATAAACAAGCCCTTGCAAGGCATAACCCGTGTTGAAAATCGGCCGATGCGTTCACCGGCTGAGCTAGGCCGTATTTTTGATCCCTCATGGACCCATCCAGCCGGGCGAGGGACTGCAAATCAACCTTTCAACCAAGGAGTTTTGTCGCCCTTCAGAGGAGGTGGCACACTGGCAATCGGCCAACGCTCGAAAGCCACCATGAGCGGCACGACAGAGGCCGATCATCTAAATGCCAAACCATGGAACATCATGGATATTTTTGCTACTGAAGGGGATGGTAGCAGCGTGACCAGTGACGAGTTTGGCAGCCTGGAATGGCGGGGAAGGGTCAATCTGAATTGTCAGAAAAGCTTCGACCTGTCCTCCGGGACAAACAGCAATCATGAGCTGATCATGGAGCTTCCCAGCCTCCGGCTGGGCGAAGCGATCCGCCCTACCGAATTCAAATTCAACGCCGTGGCAGAAGAACTAAAAGGCCGCCTCACGAATGGGTGGAAGCGTCCAGACGGAAAAATCATCACCACTTGGAAAGATACAATGCCTTTGTATTCTCCCGGTCAACTCAGCGAGCTGGAGAGTTGGAATGAAACCACTTCTTTTCATCCTTCGGAAAGCCGTTCAACCGGCGAGCTCGATCTCTTGAACCGCTCCGACGCCGCTCGGGAAGAGGCCATGATGCGAACGGCAAATCTCGTTACAACCCGCAGCCATTGCTACCGCGTTGTAGCGGCAGGCGAAGTCCTCGCGCCCAATGGGAAAGTCCTCGGCCGCCGGATGCAGGAAAAGGTCATTTTCTTCAATTGCACTTGGGATGCAACTACCGGCGAATTGGAATCCGTGAAACCTGAAACACTGTATGTGCGATCATTGTAAAAAAGCCATCTTCTCAATCCTGCTGATTATTTTCATCGGCACACAATCTCTTCCGGCTGCCTCTCTCAGATGGGTGCATCTTGGTACGATGGACGCCGGATTGGTAAGTATGGCGATTGACGGAAAAATAGCCTATCGAAAAATGCCGCCCGGGAGAGCCACACCCTGGGGTAATGTCTCATCAGGTCTTCACCGTTTCCAGATAGGGTCAGAGAATCATCCGGGATCCACCTTTGAGTTGGAGATCACTGAAAAGCAGAAGATCACCATCGTAAGCGTTTCGGATAAAAACGGCGACCTCCAAAGCCGTACCTTTGGCGTGGATGCGCCCAAAGGAGAAATTTTTGTCCTCAATGTGCTGCCCGGTACCATGATGAGTTTGCCGAAAACCAAGCAGAAGGTCATTTTTGGAAAAGGCTTCTGGCTACCTGAAAATAAGGCAAAAACCACCGTCTCATTAGTCGATAGTGAAGGGTTTCACGGAGAAGTGGATTTCTCCCGCATGGACGATGCCCCACGGGGCTCCTATCTTGCCATTCTTAGTAGAGCCGATGACGGCAAACCCAACCTGGCGATTCTTCGGAACCGCGATGCGCTCTTTGAGATGAGTGACGGATCCATCGAAATCCCCAATGAATTGGTAGCGGGCATCAGAATTATTTCCGAAGGAAATGTTGTACGTGCGGGCAGCTTCGATCCCTCAGTGGTTAAATGGGAGCAAGTGGATAGTCAGATTTTTTGGCTCAACCTGACGATTGGTCGCGATCCATGCAGATTGGAAATTAGAGGATTCCCTGCCATGCGGCGCATGCCTTCAGGGCGCGGCTCAGGTTTTGTGAAATGGCCTGCGGGAGATTGGGATACGGATGTTGTGGTCGAGCGCACCAATGAGAAAATTGCCACTGAAAAGTTCTCACTTTCTGCCATGGCCAGTCTCGGGCTTATCAGCTCCGGTGGCGGGAAATATCCTCACCGCTTGCTCACCTTGGAAGGGCGATCTCGTGAAGAAAGCGGGTCAGCCGCAAAATCACAACTTCGGTTCGTTAATGCCCTTCCCGATGGAGTTGTGAGATCCGTAGTACAATACGATCCGAAGCCAGTAACAATCACATTGGAACCAGGAGAAACCGGTGACATACTCCCTCTCGAGAAAGGTGGCTTTCCCGGAGCGACGCTCGATTTCACTCTAGGTGCTACGAAGAACCAAATGATCGGCAATATTCCCCTTATGCGCTCCCTGCCGCCGGGAGATTGGGTGGTGGTCATTCACCTAGATCAGGAATCGTTTTCCAAACCCGTCCTCACCTGGGTGGAAATGGACAAAGGTACAATTCGATTTCCCGCCACCCCGGGAAGTGACGAATGAGGGCGCTGAAATCCTTGGCCTGATCCGCGAAAAAAATTCAGATATCTAGCCCGGCCTCCGCCAGAAATCCATGCCGTTCTCCGCCACCCGAGCGAGAATCTCAGCGCCCAGTTCCTTCTCGAACGCCTCCGCAATCCCCCGCAGATTCGCCGGGTGGTTGACGTTATCAACCAACGAGAACTCCACGAAGTCCTCCGGCGGAATCATCTCCGGGGCGTCCGTTTCCAGCAGGATCCGGTCTCTCGGCAGTTGCCGGAAAACCTCCAGCACCTTGCGCTTCCGTGCCTGCAGGAAATATCCGGAGAAGGAAAACCACGCGCCCTTTTTCAACAGCCTTTCCGCGACCTCGATCGAGCCCCCGAAGGAGTGCATCAGGAATTTCTCCGGCCAGGCTTCCGCTTCGTCCATCACGCTGAAAAGCTCATCCCATGCCTTAAGGCAATGCACGCTCATCACCCGCCCGGTTTCCAAGGCAATGCCCACCTGTTTTACAAAAACCTCGCGCTGCACATCCATCCCCGGCGAATCCACCCAGCCATCAAGACCGATCTCGCCGACGGTGGCCTGCGGGTCGCTTTGCAGCCTCTTCCGCAGCCGCCCTTCCCAACCATCCTCCACCGTATCCGCGAACCACGGATGGATCCCGTACGCCGGCATAACGAAACCCGCAAACCTCCGCGCCAGCTCCGCCACCGCCTCCCAGTCCCCCTCCCGAGTCGCGTTCACCACGCAGCCGGTGATGCCCGTGCCCTTCATTTCGCGCACCAGCTCCCCGGCCTCCCGCCCGTAGCGCCCGCTCTGCAAGTGGTTATGGGAATCGATCAACACGCAGAGACCCTACCCCGTAACCCACGCAGTTCCACCCCTCTTCCTTAGGGTTTGGTCCGCCGCGGCGGATTAAAATTTGGGGATTCCCGGCACTTGCTTACCCGCGCCTCCCGGTGTATCCACCCTCCCCTTAGCCCGCCAAGGGCATAGCCCAATTTCTCATGATCAAGTGGATCCTTCAAAAAATCGTCGGCAGCAAGAACCAACGCGAACTGCGTCGCATCAGGCCGACCGTCGCCCGCATCACCGAGATCGAGGAGGCTCTGCAGCGCGAGCCGGAGGAAAAGTTGTTCGAACTAACCGCGAAATGGAAATCCCACCTCGCCCGCTACCACGAACTCGATGTCCCGGCCAAGCCAGTCATCGCTCGCATGCCCCCGGAAGAGGTCGCGGCAGCAGCGGAAGCATTGGAAATACGCCTCAAAGATCTCCGCGACGAGTTTCCTGAACTTCCCGCATCCATCGCCGCAACGCCGGAAGCCATCGAGGACGCGAAGGCCGCGTTCCATGAGATCGAGCCCGCTTTCCAGCAAGCCCGCGCGAAATACCTAGAGCAAATCCTCCCTGAGGCCTATGCCGTCGTCAAAAACGGCGCTCGCAGAATGTGCGGCAGTGAGATCACCGTCAGCGACCAAACCATAGAGTGGCAGATGGTTCACTTCGACGTCCAACTCGTCGGCGGCACCGCCCTCCACCGCGGCATGATCGCGGAAATGCAGACCGGTGAGGGCAAAACCCTCGTCGCAACCCTGCCCGTTTACCTCAACGCCCTCACCGGCCTCGGTGTCCACGTCATCACGGTCAACGACTACCTCGCAAAACGGGACTCCGATTGGATGGGCTCCCTTTTCCGCTACTTCGGCCTCACCGTCGGCTGCATCCAGAATCAGATGGCCCCATGGGATCGCCGCGAGCAATACGCCTTCGACATCACCTACGGCACCAACGCCGAGTTCGGCTTTGACTACCTCCGCGACAACGGCATGGCATCCTCCAGCGAAGACCAGGTCCAGCGCGGCCACTACTTCGCAATCATCGATGAGGTCGACTCCATCCTCATCGACGAGGCGCGGACCCCGCTCATCATTTCCGGCCCCACCGCCCAGTCCACCCATCAGTTCGACAAATACCGCTCCTCAGTCGACACCCTCGTCAAGAAGCAGACACAGCTCTGCAACGACCACGCCGCCGAGGCGAAAAAGCTCGCCGACGCCGGCGACATCGACGGTGCCGGACGCCTGCTTTTCAAAATCAAGCTCGGCCAACCCCGCAACCGCATGCTCATGCGCTTCATGGAGGAACCGGAAAACCGCCGCCTCATCGAGAAAACCGAACTCTCCTTCTATCAGGACGCACAGAAAAAGGAACTCTTCGCCCTCAAGGAGGAGCTCTATTTCACCATCGACGAGAAGGGCAACGACGCAGACCTCATGGAAATGGGTCGCGAGTTTCTCTCCCCCGGCGATCCGGAGTCCTTCACTCTCCCTGATCTCGGCACTCTCTTCGCAGACATCGATATGGACCTGTCCCTCTCCGCCGAGGAGAGGATCGCCAAGAAAGAGGAAGCTCAGGACAACATGGGCGTCCAGGCGGAGAAGATCCACAACATCTCCCAACTCCTGAAAGCCTACTGCGTCTACGAAAAAGACGTCCAGTATGTGGTCAAGGACGGCAAGGTCATCATCGTCGATGACAACACCGGCCGCGAAATGCCCGGCCGCCGCTGGTCCGATGGCCTCCACCAGGCCGTGGAAGCGAAGGAAAACGTCGCCATTGAGAAGGAGACTCAGACCTTCGCAACAATCACGATTCAGAACTACTTCCGTCTCTACGAGAAACTCGCAGGCATGACCGGAACCGCCGAAACGGAAGCCGCCGAGTTCCACGACATCTACCGCCTCGACGTCCTGCCGATCCCGACGAACACCCCGAACGTCCGCGTCGATGAGAACGACCAGGTCTTCAAGACCCGCCGCGAGAAATTCAACGCAGTCATCGAGAAGATCAAGGAGGCCAACGAAAAAGGTCAGCCCGTGCTCTGCGGCACCGCCTCAGTCGACGCCTCACAGACCCTCGCCCGCCTGCTCCAGCGCGCCAAGATTCCGCACTCCGTCCTCAACGCGAAATTTCACGAGCAGGAAGCGGAAATTATTTCCCAGGCCGGCCAACCCGGCTCCGTAACCGTCTCCACCAACATGGCGGGCCGCGGAACCGATATCAAACTCGGCAAGGGCGTCCCAGAAGCCGGCGGCCTCTTCGTCATCGGCACGGAACGCTATGAATCACGCCGCGTCGACCGCCAGCTGCGCGGCCGTTGCGCCCGCCAGGGCGACCCCGGCCGCTCCCAGTTCTTCATCTCCTTCGAAGATGACCTGATGCGGAACTTCGCCGCGGCAGACAAGATGACGAACATGATGGAGCGCTTCGGCATGAAGGACGGCGAGGCGCTTGAGCACTCATGGCTCAACAAATCCGTCGAGACCGCCCAGAAGCGCGTCGAGCAACGCAACTACACCTGGCGCAAGCGCGTCCTCGACTTCGATGACGTGATGAACAAGCAGCGCGAGGTCGTTTACGGCTACCGCAATGAGGTGCTCTCCACCGAATCGCCCCGCGACCTAGTCAACGAGATCATCGAGGAAACCATCCCCGCGAAAGTCAGCGAGTACCTTGAAGACCGCGATTACGAGGCCCCGGATCACATGGAACTCTTCGGCTGGGTCAATGCAACCCTTCCCATCAGCATCACCATCGAGGAACTGGATGTTACGAAAACACCCGATCAGATTTCCGAATACCTCGTCACCAAGGTCAAGGAGACCTACGAGATCAAGGTCGGCGACCTGCCGTATGAAGTGCTCGACCAGGAGGAGCGCCGCATGGTGCTCGTCGCCATCGACAAGCAATGGCAGGCGCATCTCTACAACATGGACGCCCTCCGCGAAGGAGTCGGCCTCCGCGCCCAGGGTCAGAAGGATCCGCTCATCGAGTACAAAAACGAAGCCTACAAGCTCTTCGTCACTCTCATGGACGAGATCAAGCAGGAAGCCCTCACCAACCTCTTCCGCTCCGCCGCGAACCTCAAGGATTTCCTCAAGCAGCTCCACAGCCAACCTCGCCAGCTCCAAAGCGGCGAGCCCGAGATCACCGGCGCAAACATGGCCACCTCCGGCAGCTCGGACAACATCGACCCCTCACAGACTGGCGGCTCCGGTTCGGTCCTCAAGCTCAACCTGCCGAAACGCAAGCCAAGCTTCTCCATCGAGACCACCGGCCGCAACGCTCCCTGCCCCTGTGGCTCCGGGAAAAAGTTCAAGCAGTGCTGCGGGAAGGACGCGTAAGCGAACTATGGAGCGCGGCTTTTCAAGCCGCTTTCTAACGCTTCGCCTTCATCTTAAGACTCCGCACGACCCTCCTCTTCATTAGAAGGAGGTGCATGGCGTGGTTGCAAGCGCAAGAAAGCGGCTTACAAAGCCGCGCTCCATAACAACAAGTCTCCATCCCTGAGATTCTTCGGATTGTCGGCGATGTACCCCATCACCCAATCAAAATGCCTCTGGCTGCGGATCAACCTATCCCAATAGTCGGGCTGCCAAAGCGCTCCCGCGTTCTCAATTTCCCGAAGCAAACAGGATCCATGCCCGATCCTGCTGACAGTGCGGCAGCTTGTGCCGGTGGCCGTCAATTTCCTTCGATGGATCCAGGAAGGGCATGGCGTTATGGAGCGCGGCATTTCAAGCCGCTTTCTGACGGATCGCCTTCCGTAGTGGGTGGAAGGTGGGATTGTAAGCACAGGGTAGCGGGTTAAAAACCCACGCTCCCTATTTCTTTTTCTTCTTCGCCGCCTTCGCCGCTTCCATGCCTTCCTTCACCTTCGTCTCAATATCATCGTAGAGCTCTTGGTCGGCTTTCAGGGCATCCTTGGCGGCGTCGCGTCCCTGCGCGAGTTGGGCGCCATCGTAGGAGAACCATGATCCGCGTTTCTGAACGATCTCCATTTCTAGCGCGAGATCGAGCAACGAGCCAGTCGAGGAAATCCCCTCGTCATACATGATATCGAATTCCGCATCGGTGAACGGCGGGGCGACCTTGTTTTTCACCACCTTGATTTTGGTGCGGCTGCCGATCACCGTCCCGTCGGAGGACTTGATCTGACCGATGCGGCGGATGTCGATACGGACAGAGGAGAAGAATTTCAGGGCACGACCACCGGGGGTGGTTTCCGGGCTGCCGAACATGACGCCGATCTTTTCACGGATCTGGTTGGTGAAGATACACACAGTTTTGGCCTTGGAAATAAACGAGGTGAGTTTCCGCATCGCCGCGCTCATCAGGCGCGCCTGGGCACCGACGGTGGAATCGCCGATCTCGCCGTCGAGCTCCTGCCTGGTGACAAGGGCGGCGACGGAGTCGAGCACGACCACATCGATCGCATTGGAGCGAACCAGGGCTTCGCAGATCTGGAGGGCTTCCTCTCCGGAGGATGGCTGGGAAATGAGCAGGTCATCGAGATTCACGCCGAGCTTGCGGGCATATTGCGGGTCGAGCGCGTGCTCGACATCGATGAACGCCGCCAGACCTCCGCGTTTCTGCGCCTGGGCGATCGCGGTGAGAGTCAGTGTTGTTTTACCCGAGGATTCCGGACCGTAGACTTCCACGACACGTCCGCGAGGAAATCCACCAACACCCAGCGCACGGTCAATCAGCAGATTACCAGTCGGGATGACTTCGACATCGACGCAGTTCTCGTCGCCCATCCGCATGATTGCGGCTTCGCCGAATTCCTTATGAATCTGTGAAATCGCAAGATCCAGGTTCCGCTTGCGCGCATCTTTAAGTTTTTCCGCTGCTGTGTTTTCCGCCGCTGTTTTTGTAGCCATGCGGGGAAAATGCGCAAACGAACCGCACTAGGCAACCAAAAAAGATGTTCACTAGAACAAAAAAGAGAGTTTTCCGGCGCGTGATTGCGCAAAAGACTGATTCTCAACGTTTTCCCCAAATGTCGGCCGGGGAAAATGGAACCGACCCCGGGCAGGATCTGAAGGCCACCTAGTGCTGCGTAAAATTTTATCTGGCGGATAGAATTTACCGGTAAGAGTGAGAGCTTGATCCTGGGTCGGCCAATTTCAAAACGGAGGCAACGGAAAAGAAACGGAGGTCACGGAGTTGGAAATACAGACATTCTTCTCCGCTTCCTCCGTCTTCTCTCCGCTTTCTCCGTTTCAAACAAAAGCCCGCAAGCACATCCGCCCCCATCCGCCATCTTAGGCTTATCAGGGCACTAGTAGGCAGGCCGATCAAAAGCGAAGGCGCGAATCCGTTTCCAGATCCGCGCCTTACATGACCTCGCTGTCTTAGGGCAATTGAGCTTTCCCCCCGGAAGACTCAATCACTCCAGCTCTCGCGGAGGACGGCATAAATTTGCCCGGAACTCACGTATTGTAAACATTAAACTTAGATTTATTTGAAAGATCGTCTTAGAGACTGCCGAGCGTCTCCTTAAGTGCCTGAAAATCAGGAAGATCCTTCGGGTGATCTTTCACGTCCACGAAGCGGACGACGCCTTCCTTGTCGATAACGAACGCGGAGCGCTTCGGTACGCCGCCCATAATCAGGTTCGCCTCGGGGAGAAATTGCTCGTAGGCGATGCCGTATGCCTTGGCGACGGTGTGCTCGTAATCGCTGAGCAGCGGGACGGTGATGCCTTCCTTCTGCGCCCAGATTTCCTGTGCAAAGGGATTGTCGCCGGAGATCGCGAGAACCTTCGCGTCGAGTGCCTCGTAATCCTTGATGCCGGAGGAAATGTCACACAGCTCTGCGGTGCAGACACCGGTGAAGGCCATCGGCACGAAAAGCAGCACGATGTTGGATTTGCCGATGAGGTCACTCAGCTTCACGAGCTGCGGGCCTTCGGCGGTTTTTGTGACGAGGGTGAAGTCTGGGGCTTTGTCGCCTGCTTTGATGGACATGATGTTGGTATTCGGTTGGTTGTTCTTAAAAGGAAGTCCCAATCTAGCCCGCAAAACCCATGGGTCAATCCCTCGCAGCGCTCTCCCGGGAGTCCACGCCAAACCCAATCGGAGAATACGGAAGAGAAATTCAGGTTCCAGAACCGATATCCTGCCGCGCACAGAGAATTGTGAAAAAGAGGAGTGGTCGTCTCTGTTGCTTCCATTGTCCGTATTCAAACATCGTCCAAGCCTTTGCGGCTTTGCGCGAGTCCTCCCCTGGAAATCGGTTCGCATCGCGTTCGTATTGAAAAATCTCGCGCCAAGCCGCAGAGCCGCAAAGCAACAAGTCATTCAATCATGGTAGGGCGGATCCGGCTCGGTCGGCCCTGATCAAAAAACGCAAGCGCCGTATCTCAGGAAAGGGAGTGAAGCCACGGCAAGACACGGCATTTCCCCCGGGATCTCACTTTCGTGTGGGTGAGGCGGGATGCTAGATTTTGAAAGTGGGCTGACCGAGCCGGATCAGCCCTACCGTATTCAAACATCGTCCAAGCCTTTGCGGCCATATCCTATCTCACTTCCCGAATAGCACCGCCTTCTCCGCTTCGGAAACGATACGCCACTCGCCTTCCGCAAGCTCCTCGGGAAGCTTCAACCCGCCGATGGAAATCCGCTTGAGCCCGAGCACGTGGTTCCCCACCGCCGCGAACATCCGCCGCACCTGATGGTAACGGCCTTCGTGCAATGTCACCAGCGCCTCCTTTTCCCCGAGAGCCTCGAAACCCGCCGCGAGCAACGGCTTCACATCGTTCTCCAACTGCAGCTCGCCGGAGCCAAAGACCTCGCCTTCGTTTCCCTGCAGCGGACGATCCAGTTCCGCATGATAGACTTTCAGGCAACCGGATTTCGGATGAATCACCTGGTGGAGAAATTTCCCGTCGTCCGCCATCAGCAGCATCCCGGTGGTGTCCTTGTCGAGGCGACCGACGGGGTTCATGCCCGGATTTCTTTTCGAAAATCTCGGCGGCAGCAGGTCATAGACGGTGTCGCCGGGATCCTCGGTGCTGCAGGTGAAGCCGGTGGGCTTGTTCATCACAAGCACCAGCGGCGCAAGCGGATCCAATTCCTCGCCGGCCACTAGAATGTTCTCCAAGCCCGGAAAATCCTTGGCTCCCAACACATTGCCCGCGCGATCCGTCACCGTCCCGCTGCGGATCAGCCTGTCAGCCTCCTTGCGCGATCCATAACCGAGGTTTGCCAGTAGTTTCACAAGTTTCATCGGCGCGAACCTACCAGATATCCCCATAGGGCTAACTACTTTCTCGGATACTTGATTTCCCATGGATTGCCCTTACGTTTCCGACTCGTGTCCCGGATGTCCCCCATGTTGCGGCTGAGCCGGCGGTTGCTGCTTGTCTCCGTGCTCGCCCTGACACCGTCATGCGATACCCCGGAAAAGCATGCCCTCCGTGAGCTATCCCGTGCCGGCGTCCAGCCCAGCGGCCGCGCCCTCGTCGAGGCGGTCACTGATGGCGAGAATCAGCACGTCCGCTGGCTGCTCGACGTAAAAGTCCACACCGAGCAGCGCGACGCCACCGGCTACACCCCATTGCGCATCGCCGTCGGCCAGGACAGCCCCTCGGTCGCCATCATGCTCCTTGATGCCGGAGCCAATCCGAATTCGAAAACCCCCGATGGCGTCTCCGTCCTCGCTGCCGCTATCACCGGGGATCAGAGCCCGATCGCCGAGAAACTCATCGCCGCAGGCGCAAATCCCGCAGGCATCATGCCCGGGGGCGAAAAAATCCTTCCCTGGTGCATCCGCAACGGCCGCCTCGCCTTCGTCCGCTCCATGTTCCAACACGGCGCCGATCCGCACATCACCGACCACGATGGCAACCCGCTCCTCCATATCGCCATCTCTGCGGGCCACCGCGATCTCGTCCACACCCTCATTGAAATGGGAGCCGACCCCGGAGCCCCCGATCCGGAAGGTCGCGGCGTCCTCGCCCTCGCAGTGAAAAACGGCTGGACCGAGATACTCCCGACCCTCGCCGCCGCCGGAGCCGACCCCAACCTGCCCTCACCCGGCGGCCTGACCCTTCTGGAGCAGGCCATCGCAGAACACGACACCGATTTCATCCCGCTGCTCATGCGCATCGGCGCGCATCCTGTCCGCCTGCCCACCACACCCGGCGGCCTCACCCCGCTGGAGGCCGCCATCGCCAGCGGCCACCCGCCGACCCTCCGCGCCGTGCTCCGCCCCGGCGAAACACTCGACGGCCCGGAGTGGGAACCCGCACTCTGGCTCGCCTACCGCCGCGACAATAACGATCTCGCCCGCATGCTCCTCGGCAAAGGCACCCGCGCCACTCACCATCGCGAAAACGGCCTGCTGCTCACCGAGGCCGCCGCACTCGCCGGGGAAATCTCCTGGCTCAAGCTTCTCCTCGACTACGGCCACAGCCCGGGAAAAGCCCTGCTCCTCGCCTGCGCCCGCAGCGACCGCCTCACCGCATCCTACCTGCTTTCCGCTGGAGCGCCCGCCGACACCACCGCCATCCCAACCCTCGACACCGCTCTCTCTCTCGCCATCCGCTCCGGCAACGACCGCATCGCCACCCTGCTCCTGCGCCACGGCGCAAACGCCAAGCTCCGCCTCCGCGAAGGCCAGAAACCCCTCCACTTCGCCATCGTAACCGGCAATCCCAACACCGTCCGCGAACTCCTCGCCGCCGGCGCAGATCCCAACGAACCCGTCAGCCGTCCCGTCAGCCAAGCCTTCCTCGACCGCGTAAAATCCAAGGACATGCGCTGGTATCTCACCCGGGATCGCAACATCACCCCCATCATGCTCGCCGCCAACACCGGCAACCTAGCCACCGCCCGCCACCTCCTCGCCGCCGGCGCGAAAACGAGCACCTACACCCGCTCCAAATACACCTACCCTCTCAACTTCGCCTCTCGCCGCAGCGATGTCCCCATGATGCGACTCATCCTCGGCCAGGACCCAGAAAAAGCCGAGCGCCACATCGTCCTCTCCCTCTCCGAGCAGCGCGCCCGTGTCTACGATGCCAAGGGCGAGGAAATCTTCTCCACCAAAGTCTCCTCCGGAAAACGCGGCTACCGCACCCGCCAGGGCGAGTTCGTCATCACCGACAAACACCGCCACCACAACTCCTCCATCTACGGCTCCTCCATGCCCTACTTCCAGCGCCTCAGCTGCAGCGATTTCGGCTTCCACTACGGCTACGTCCCCAGCTACGCCGCCTCCCACGGCTGCATCCGCCTCCCCATGGCCTCCGCCAAAAAACTCTTCACCATAACCAAAGTCGGCGACACCGTTACCATCAAACCATAGCTGCCTCGGCCACAGCGCCGCGATGAAAGTCATCAGCACTTCCGGTAGTGGATTGCGTTGCCCAGTTTTCCCAAAAATAACGTGCAACATTTGCCGACCATCAGGGATCAACTACTAAATGTGCCGTAGGTTTTGAGTTGACGGTGCCATATCAAGTATTACAGTGTAGCGCATTGTTTCACGAATCTACCTATGCGTTGCGTCCAATGCGGTTCCCTAAAAGACAAAGTACTCGACTCTCGTTCCTCCAAGGACGGGACTACGATTCGTCGTCGCAGGGAATGCCGGAAGTGCGCCTACCGCTACACCACCTACGAGCAGATCGAGCGCACCGAGCTGCGTGTGGTGAAACGCGACGGCACGCGCGAATCGCTCCACCGCGAGAAACTCATGGGCGGCCTGATCAAGGCCTGCGAGAAACGCCCGGTTTCCATGGAACGCCTCGACAGGGCCGTCGAGGAAATCCTAACAGACCTGCACAAAGATCATTTGAGCGAGGTGCCATCGGCTTCAATCGGTGCCAAGGTGATGGACAAGCTCCATCAGATCGACCCGGTAGCGTACGTTCGCTATGTCTCGGTTTACCGGCAGTTCGAGAACGTCAACGAGTTCATCGCCGAAATCCAATCGCTCTCACGCCGCGCTGCCCGGGACACCTTCCAGCGCCGCCTCTTCAAGGAATGAATCCCTGACCGCCAGCCCGCTCCCAAAATTTCCGAATCCAAGCACATCCCGCTTCCCTTTCCCCAGTGATCTCATTCATCGGCAACCGCCCCGCGATCCAGATCGGCCCCTACCAGGTGCTCGATTACGATACCGCGTGGCTTGATGATGCGCTGCACCGCGCCGCCCGTGCCGCGGATCATGAGGATTTCCCGCTGGTCTCGGAGATCCGTAGCGGCGTGGAAATGTACCTTGAGCACAAATGCGCGCTTCGCCTCCTGCACCTTGAGGAGCTTTTCGAAAGGATGCGGAAAATGCTAGTGAAGATCGGCTGCGAGCGTATCGCGGAGAAACTCGAACCGCTCGCCCCACCGCTGACCATATCGCTTGTCGAGGCCGCCAGCTCCGCAGGCAACGGCTTCGAGCTCGCGTTTTTCGAAAATATCCGTGCCGAACTCACCGTGCTGCATCGCGCCGGTGCCGAGATCATCCGTTTCACCGAGCTGCGCGAATGCACCCTGATCCTCCGCGGTGAGAAAAAATGGAACAAGCGCTGCGAATCCCTTCTCGCCGAAATCCAGGCCTTCCTCAAAGCCTGCGACCACGAAGTCGGCCTCGCCAAGCTTTCCATCGAAGCCTAGAAATCTGTCGCAAACCTCGCATCGAGGAAGTCGAGCAGATCCACCCTGGTATCGAAGCCGTGCCTTGCCTTCCGGCCCGCATCCAAAGCGATTTCCCACCTGGCTTCCAGAATCTCCGCATCGATAATGCGCGAGGGAATCCCGAGCTCCCGCGCCTCGCGAACCGTCTCGCCCGTGCCACCGGTGCCGCGCGGCTCTTTGCCGTCCCAGGCAAAGAGAAATGCATCCGCCCAATCAAGGAGATGGCGGGAAACCTCATGGTAGGCTTCGGTAGCCTCCTTTCCGCCGGGCGTCACATATTTAGCAAGCGCCACACCTGTCAGGTGCCTTGCGAGCTGCCACTCCTCCTTGTCCTCAAAATCCTCTGCAAACCTTTCCTCCGGAAACGGCAGAATCACGATCGCGGGAATCCTGAGCTCCACGCATGCCCGCAGGAAAATGAGATCCGCACCGGCCGCCGCGCTGCATATCGCAGTCATCCGGTTCCCGAGCAGCGCCTTCATTTCCGCAAGCTCACCAATCAGTGTTTTGCGCAGGCCTGCCGGATCCAGCACCGCGCGATGCCCCGCAAACCCTAGCAGCTTGATCTGTCCCGGTTCGGTGATCGTTCCCATGCGGGCGCATCATCCATTCCCCGCAGCCGACCTCAAGAAAATTGGCCAGCGAGTCGACACTAGAGAGATCCCGACAAGGAAAGCCGAATCGGAGTTGGAAATTGAACCGCCAAGTTCTCCAAGTTCTCGAAAGCAAAACGCTTTCTGATAAAGAATCTTCAGCCAAAGAGACTTTTTTGAGATCTTCCTTCTCTTGGACTTTGCAAACTTTTCTTACTTGGCGGTTCAAACTCTTGGGAAATCTCAAACGTAGGCACCCTGATAAATTGGCGACCGTGAAATCCTTGCCGCAGATAGCAGGTCGGTGATAGGAAGCACCATGAGCCGCCCGCAGCCCCTGTATTCCCTATCGCAGGTGGCGGACATCCTTTCGGTTTCGAAAGCCGTCGTGAAATCCTGGGAGAAATCCGGCAAGCTCATGCCGCGCGTCCCTGGCGACCGCAGAGATCCCATCTTCGCGCTGGAAGACATCCGGGAAATCGACCCGGAAAACCCGTTTTTCCGCAAAGGGCCGCCGCCCGCCCGCCCCACCCCGCTGCGCCCCTATCGGCTGATCGAGCTTTTCGCCGGAGCCGGGGGGCTTGCCCTCGGGCTTGAGCGGGCTGGCCTTGAGTCGATCCTCCTCAACGAGCTCGACAAAAATGCCTGCGCGACACTCAAGGCGAACCGCCCGGATTGGAATGTCGTCCAAGGCTCCGTCGCCGGCATCGACTTCAAGCCATACCGTGGCAAGACGGACATCCTGACCGGCGGCTTTCCCTGCCAGGCGTTCAGCTACGCGGGGAAAAAACTCGGCTTTAGGGACACGCGTGGGACGCTTTTCTACGAATGGGCGCGCGCCATCGACGAGTCACAGCCCGCCATGATCGTCGCGGAAAACGTGCGCGGCCTGCTGAGCCACGATGGCGGGAAGACCTTGCAAACCATGCTAGCCGTGATCCGCGAACTCGGTTACACGCCGCTGGAACCACAAGTACTCAAAGCCATCCATCACCGCGTCCCGCAGAAACGCGAGCGCCTCATCCTCGCGGCGTTCCGCAACGATATCGCCGAG